>Ga0315273_10002887_pt1 | contig 20535 bp, 18 predicted proteins | sample YL17G02_0_MG_FD_205753 | JGI IMG/M metagenome (GOLD analysis project Ga0315273, IMG submission 205753) | Sediment microbial communities from Yellowstone Lake, YNP, Wyoming, USA - YL17G02_0 | ecosystem: Environmental > Aquatic > Freshwater > Lake > Sediment | place: USA: Wyoming | collected... | reverse complement strand
AGGATCCAGCGGATTTTCGGGCCAGAGAAGTAAGTGGCCAACGGCAGGCCGGCCGCTTGACGGAACCGGTCCTGCCCGCCCTCGCGCGCCAGCTCGGCACAGATCCGATCGGTCCGCGTATCCTGCCACACGATCGCGTTCGTGTAGGGCTTGCCGGTCTTCGAGTTCCAGACCACGGTGGTCTCACGCTGATTGGTCACGCCGATGGCGGCCAGATCGACAGAGGTAACCCCGGCTGCCTGCAAGGCGCCGCGAATCGCCGACTGCGTATTGACCCATATCTCAAGTGGGTCTTGCTCGACCCATCCGGGCTTCGGATAGATCTGGGTGTGCTCGATTTGATGGGCACCCATCACGCCCGCTGCATGATCGAAGACCATGCAGCGAGTGCTGGTCGTGCCCTGGTCGATTGCAGCAACGCACCTTGCCATACCGCCGTGACCTCTTGCCATTTAACGGAGGGGAAGGGGTAAGTATCTGCCAGACAGGCAAAGGGCACGCAATATTGCCATTGCGTGCCCCAGGCTCTCAAACCACGGTTGTGGCTGCGTGCAGCCTAGAATTCGCGGAACTTCGTGTGGATGGCACCGCAGACCGGACAGCGCTCGGGCGCTTCGCCCTCCATGGTGAATCCGCAACTGCTGCAGACCCACACCTTCCCCATGACGATGTCCTTGCCTCCGCTCGCGGCCTGTTGGGCCTGACTATACAACTGCGCATGGATCTTCTCGGCGGCCAGGGCGTCGCTCATACTGCTCTGCGCCTTCTTCTCTCCTTGCAGCTCCGCAACGGCGAGGTAAGCCGGGTACATCTCGGCGATTTCGAAGGACTCGCCTCCGAACGCCGCCTCGAGGTTATCCACCGTTTTGCCAGCCCCGCCCAGCGCGCGAAAATGGGCTGTTGCGTGCATCTGTTCGGCGTAAGAAGCGGCTCGGAACAGCCGGGCAACATTGGCGAAGCCTTCACGCTCTGCCAGGTCGGCAAAGATCAGGTAACGCATATGCGCCTGGCTCTCACCAGCAAATGCGGCTTCCAGGTTGGCCTTGGTCATAGCTTTCATCGCAGTAACCTCCTCTACGGGGTCAGTGATCTCACCGCCTGAGTCCGGGGTGAATTGGGCGCCCGCTCGACGTGGCAGGACGCTCAGTCTGCGACAGAAGATACCACAATTGGCCCCTTTTGTCAAAGCGTGATTTTTGTCACACGTGTTCACACTCTCTTTGCGATCCGGATGCGCAAATGCTCGTGAAGGAGCTTGACAGGCCAAGTAGATCGCGCTATAATCATCCTGTCATGACAAGATGACAAGATGACAGAATCACAAGGCAGGGCACAGTGGCTCAGCCAAAATCGCCTCCCGCCTTTTTTGCACCCGTCAATCACAACAGCCCGATCCCGTATTACGCGCAGGTCAAGGAGGCTCTGCGCGGGCGCATCGAGCAGGCGGATTCGCGACCCGGCGATCAATTGCCCGGTGAGCCCGAGCTGTGTGTGGTCTTTGAGGTCAGCCGCACCGTCATCCGGCAGGCCTTGACTGAGTTGCTGCACGAGGGCTTGATCGTTCGCCAGAAGGGCAGAGGCACTTTTGTCGCCGAACCCAAGATCAGCGAGAACCTTGTGCAGCATCTGACCGGCTTCTACCAGGACATGGCCGAACGAGGCCATCCCCCGGTGAGCCAGGTGCTGAAACAGCACGCGATTCCGGCCAGTCCCAAAGTAGCCGGCCACTTGCACCTTGAGTCCGGCACCCTGGTCCTCGAAATCGAACGGCTCCGCTTCGTTCAGGGGGAGCCCATGACACTCGTCACCACGTATTTGCCGTTCGCCGCGTGTTCCGAGCTACTCGTGGAGGACCTGACCCGGCAATCGCTCTATGCCCTCCTCGAAAAGCGCTGCGGTCTCGTTATCGCTCGAGGGCAGCGCACTCTGGAAGCCGTCGCGGCCAACCAGTACGAAGCCGGCCTCCTGCACGTCGAACGGGGTGCCCCACTGATGCTTTTGGATAGTGTCAGCTACCTCAGCGACGGCAAACCGATCGAGTATTATCACGCACTTCATCGCGGCGACCGGTCGCGTTTTGAGGCAGAACTGATCCGCGTTCGCGAAACAAACAAATAGCAAGGAGTCCATCATGCTGAAGGAGTCATTTTCCGCCGGCCTGTGGGTGTTCGCCCAGTCGGAAGAGAAGTTCGGTGGCTACAACCGCGCCCTCACGGTGCGCGAGCAGATCCAGGCCGCGGCGTCGGTGCCCGGTCTGAAGGGGCTCGAGTTTATCTCACCGCTGCACGTTTCCCTAGACAACGCGGCTGAAGTGAAGGGCTGGTTGGAAGAGGCCGGCCTGGAGGCCGTATCGGTCAATCCTTATGTGTGGACGGAGCCGCAATGGCGGCGTGGTGCGCTCACTTCCCCCGATCCGAGCGTGCGGCGCCAGGCCATCGAGCGGGCCAAGGAGGCGGTTGACATCGGTCACGTCCTCGGCTGCTGCAAGATGGACCTCTGGCCCGGCGAGGACGGCTTCGACACGCATTTCCAGGCCGACTACACACGCTTGTGGGAGTGGACGGCCGAGGGCGTGCGCGAGATTGCCGAATATGATCCCGAGACCCAGATCGGCATCGAGTACAAGATCGGTGAACCGCGAATCCACCAACTCATCAGCAACGCAGCGAAGGCCGCACTGCTCGGAGAGGCCCTGGGGCTCCCCAACGTCGGGGCATACCTGGATTTCGGCCACGCCTTGATGGCCAGGGAGGTCCCCGCCGAAACAGTGGCGATGCTCATGCATTACAAACGGCTGGTCGGGGTTCATGTAAACGACAACTTCGGCCTCGCCGACGACGATATCATGGTCGGCACAGTGCACTTCTGGGCCTTGATGGAACTCCTCCTGGCACTCGACGAGACCGGTTACGATGGTTGGATCAGCCTCGACATTGTGCCCAGGCGTGAGAACCCCGTGGCCGCAAGCGCCCGCAGCATCGAGATGCTGCAGACTTGCCGCAAGCTGTTGGCCAAGCTGGATCGCGCCGCACTGCAACGGGCCCGAGGAGAACAGGACGCGGTTGAGGCGCAGCGCATCGTGCAGCAGATGCTCGCATGCTAGTAAGTGAAGACCGGCCCGGTTCTGCAGAGATCACCGGCGTTCCGGGCTGCTGCGGACGATATAGGGAGGAGGTGAGAGATTCGGGTCCGATCAGAGAGCGTTGTGATGCTGTTAGACCTGTACAGTAGTTAGACTTCAATGAGAAGAGGAAAGGAAGAATTCGACATGGCTACCAAGAAGGTCAATCGAAGGGAATTCTTGAGACTGGCGGCTGGGACGGCTGGTGTTGCCGCCGCAGCCGGTGGATTTGGCAGCCTGCTTTCCGGCTGCGTCGCCCCTGCACCCGCTCCGGCCGCGCCTCAGATCGTCAAGGAAACGGTGGTGGTGGAGAAGTCGGTAGAGAAGATCGTTGAGAAGGTGGTCGCGGCCACCGTCGCGCCCCAGAAGCCGGTGTACTTCGGGACGGTGATCCGCACACTCTCGAACGAGTACCACTCAGCCTGGAACCGTGGCGGCCGCCTCTACTCCGAGTCGGTGGGCCAGGGCAAGGGCTACCGCACCCTTCTCTGCGAAGGCGACAGCGAAAAACAGCTCACCCTGATGAAGGCTCTGATCCAGGAAGCTGGCAAGGATGTGGTCTTCAACATCGACCCCAACCAATCCCCCGACGCCAAGCCCATCGCCGATATGTGCAAGGCGGCCGGCGTCTATTTTGTCTCGCAGTGGAACAAGCCCGACGATCTGCATCCCTGGGACTACGACCCGTTCTGGGTCTGCCACATGGGTGTGGACGGTGTGCCATCCGGCTACTACATCGCCCAAGAGCTGTTCAAGGCCATGGGGGGCAAGGGCAAGATCGTGGCGCTCCAAGGCTTGCTGGCCAATGTGCCCGCCGTGCAGCGCTTCGATGGCCTGAAGAAGGCCCTCGCGGAAAACCCCAATATCGAGCTGCTGGCCGACCAGACCGCTGAGTGGGACCGTACCAAGGCGGTCGCTGTGACGGAGGCCTTCCTGGCCAAGTACCCCGACATCACCGGTATTTGGGCAGCCAACGATAACATGGGCCTCGGCGCGTTGGAAGCACTGCGCGCTGCCAAGAAGAATAAGACCATCCCGGTTGCCGGCATCGACGGCACCAGCGAAGCGATCCAGGCAGTGGTCGATGGTGAGTTCGCCGCGACGGTCATGAACGACCCGATGTGGCAGGGCGGCATGGGGCTTGCGCTGGCGTATCAGGCCAAGAACGGCGTCTTCGATCCCTCGAAGGAGCCCCATACGCACCGCGAGTTCTACTTCACGCCTGTGTTCGTCGGCAAGGACAATGCGCAGGTAGTCCAGCAGAACTACGTGTTCGGTATCCCGACCTACGCCTGGGACGACCTCTGGGGTCGCGTTCAAGCGTAGGAGGCGGCTAACTTCTGCCCTACGGCGGCGGGCAGGGTTCGATACCACCGGGGTAGCTCGGCTTACTCGGGCTACCTCGGGTTTTTCAGCAGACATCAGGAGTCAGACAAGTGGCATCTACAACCGTATCGACGCCCAGAGAAGGAGTATCGGGAAGGCTGCGGCGCCTGCCCGCCGTCGTTGGTCCACTCCTGATTCTGATCGCACTCATTGTCGTGATCGGCATTGCCAACCCACGCTTCTTGAGCGTAGCCAATCTGGCCAACCTCGCACGGCAGAGTTCGATCTTGCTCATCCTTGCACTGGGCGTCTCGTTCATCATCATGATGGGCTGTATCGACCTCTCGGTCGAAGGGGTTATGGCCCTGAGCTCCGTGGTTTTGGCCTCCTTAGTCCTCAGCATCAAGCAACCCAATGGATTGGGAATCCTGGGTATCCTGATCGCTATTGCCATGGGGACGCTGATGGGGTTGATCAATGGCGTTCTGCACACCAGACTTCGAATCCCTTCATTCATGGTGACCCTTGGCATGTTGTCGGTCGGCTTGGGCCTGGCGACCTGGCTCTCGGGTGGCCTCGACGTACGCGTATTGGACCCGACGCTCAGGATTTGGACCAGAGAATTCACCGGGCCCATTCCCAACCTGACGTTCTTTGGGCTCGCATTCTTCGTGCTCGCGCTATTCCTTGAGCGTTACACGCGCTTTGGCAGGTACATCAGGGCCATTGGCGGCGCGGAGGATCGGGCCAAGTTGGTCGGCATCCCGGTCGACAGGTACAAAGTCTATGCCTTCACCATTGCAGGGTTCTTCTATGGCGTTGCTGGCGTGCTATTCACCGGACGTGTCGGCGCCGGTACTTCGACAGTCGGGCAGGGCCAATTGTTTGCTGCCATCACCGCGGTTGTGGTTGGCGGGACAGCCCTTACCGGCGGAACCGGCGGCGTGGTGCAGACTCTCATTGGGGCCTTGATCGTCACAGTCATAGGCAATGGGATGATCATGGTCGGCGTGAACCAGTGGATCCAGCTAGCAGTGCACGGCATCATTATCACGGTCGCCGTAGCCTTGACGATGGACCGGAAGAAGATCCCTATCATCAAGTAGGGCCGCGCCCCGAACGGCGCATGCGGGAACGGAGAACCCAGCAAAATGCCAGAAGCCGTACTCGAAGTTCGTAACGTCAGTAAGAGTTTTCCGGGGGTCAAGGCGCTCGATCAAGTCAGCTTCGAAGTCCGCAAGCACGAGATTGTGGGCCTGGTGGGCGAGAATGGCGCCGGAAAATCGACCTTGCTGAAGATACTGATTGGCGCCTACCAGCCCGATGAAGGCGAGTTGCTGGTCGGCGGCGAAAGCGTACGCCCGCGCAGCGTCAAGGAAGCCAGTGAATTCGGGCTGGCAATGGTATTTCAGGAGCAGTCGCTGCTTTCCAACCTGACCGTGCGCGAGAATATTTTTCTGGGCAACGAAGAACCTTTCATACGCTATGGGGTGATCGACTGGAAGAAGATGGACCAGGCAGCTCGCGTGCAACTCGCCAAAGTCGAGATGGACCTCGACCCCAGCACATACACGGATACGTTGAGCTTCGCCTCGCGCCAGATGGTCGAGTTGGCGCGCGTCATGACCCTAGAGGATCGAACCTCGCGACACCCCATCATCATTCTTGACGAGCCAACGACAGTATTGGAAAGCGGAGAGATTGACCTGCTTTTCCAAAGGCTTAAGAGCCTCAAGGAACGGGCATCCATTATCTTTGTGTCCCATCACTTGGACGAAATCCTGGCGATCACCGACCGCGTTTACGTCTTCAAGGACGGCAAGAACGTCGCCGAACGCCCAACGAACGAGACCAACGTGAGCGAGCTGCACAGGCTGATGGTTGGTCGGGAGCTAAAAGGGGAATACTACCGCGAGGGTAAGCAGACTACGCCGCGGGATGACGTCGTGTTGAGCATTGAGAGCCTGACCAAGAAGGGCAGCTACTATGACATCGACATCGACCTGCACTTCGGAGAGATCATCGGCCTGGCAGGGGTGCTCGGATCGGGAAGAGAAGAGGTGTGCAGGACGGTGGCAGGCATCGTGGTGCCTGATAAGGGGATAGTGCGCATCGACGGTCAGAAGTTGCCGTTCGGGCGCCCCGCCGACGCCATCAAGGCCGGAATCGGCTACGTGCCGCAAGATCGGGGCAACGAGGGATTGATCATCTTCTTGAGTATTGGCCCAAACATCACTCTCCCCAACCTGGCCAAGGTGATCCGCAGCGGGTTCCTGGATCACAAACGTGAGAAGAATCTGGCCGTGGAATGGATCAACCGGCTGGCGATTAAGACGCCGGGCCCCAACGCTCTTTGTCTCAATCTCAGTGGGGGCAACCAACAAAAGGTCGTGCTCGCCAAATGGCTTGCCTCTAAAGTCAAGGTCCTCGTTCTCGATCATCCCACGCGCGGCATCGACGTCGGAGCGAAAGAGGACGTCTATGAGTTGGTGCGAGCATTGGCTCAACAGGGCATCGCGGTGCTGCTGATGTCAGACACGCTGGATGAGACCATCGGCCTGAGCAATATAGTCTTGACCATGAAGGATGGCCGCGTCACGCAGCGCATACCGGCGCTGGCTGGCTCGAAGCCTCGCCCGCTCGACTTGATCGAGCACATGATGTAATGCGGTCTTGAGACCGAGGGGAGAATCCAAGCGAATGTCCGTGCAACCAAGACTCGCCGCGCGATTCAAGAGCCTCCAGGGCAACAGCTCCCTCATAGGGCTGATGCCCATCATCACCCTTGCCGTCCTCGTGCTGGTCATGACCATCGGCACTCCTCGTTTCTTCACCCTGTCGAACATGACCGGCATGATGGAGCAGGGTTCCACGCTCCTGGTCATGGGACTTGGGGAGACGTTTGTGATCCTGCTGGGCAGCATCGACCTCTCCATCGCCGCCTTAGCAGCCCTGGTTACGATCATCGCCGCCATGCTGTTGCCGACCCTGGGATATGGGGCGTTTGTTGTGGCGGCCCTCTGCGGGGCAGCCGCGGGCGCCATCACGGGCCTGGTGCACACGAAAGCCCGGATCCCTTCCTTCGTCGCCAGCCTGGGTGCTCTGGGCGTTTGGACCGGCGTGGCCTTTACCATCTCGAAGGCAACACCGATCACCGTGTCCCAAGTCAACACGCACTATCTGACCTGGGTGAACGGTACCACCTTTGGGATCCCAAATGTGATCTTCATCGCCATGGCATCCCTGGCAGCTTGCTACATCCTTTCCGAGTATACCCCCTTCGGCCGCTACGTGAAGGCCATCGGCGCAGGCGAGAAGGCCGCGACTATCTCGGGGGTGGGGATTGAGAAGTACAAGACCCTCGCCTTCACGATCTGCGCTGCGCTGGCCGGGTTATCCGGCATTCTGCTGTCGGCACGTATGTCAGGAGGGTCTGCGCGCATGGCCGACGGCTTCCAGATGCGGGCAATCGCAGTCGTCATCCTGGGTGGGACGGCCATCAGCGGCGGGGTGGGCGGCCCGCTCCGCACCTTCGTCGGCGTGCTGATCGTGATGGTCCTCGACGTCGGCATGAACATGGTGGGGGTTAACGCCTGGTTTCAGCAAGCCATCTACGGCGCGATCATTATCGGAGCGGTCGCGCTGACAATTGACCGGTCGCGGATGTCCATCATTAAGTGAAACCCGGCCGTCGAGGAGGGGAATTCCATGTTGGCAGTATCTGTCCTAAAGCCCGGCACTGTCGGATTGGTGGAAGTGCCAAAGCCTGTACCGGGACCCTATCAGGCCCTGGTGCGCACCGAGGTTGCGAGCCTGTGTAACGCCACCGATCGGAAGTTAGTGGAAGGTCATTTCCCCGGTGTCGAAGACTACCCTCTCCTGCTCGGACATGAGTCGGCCGGCATCGTGGAGGCGGTGGGCGAGAAGGTTCGCAGCTTCAAAGCCGGCGACCGCGTGATCGGCGGGCTGCTGCTCGATCCGCCTGACCGCAACTATGCGAGTGGGTGGGGCGGTTTCTCCGAGTACACACTCGCCGGCGACCATCATGCCATGATAGAAGACGGCGTCGCCACTTCAGCACATAGCTGGTACGAAGTCTACGAGATCATGCGCGCGGTGCCGCAATGGTTGCCCGTCGAAGCCGCAGTATTGCTGTGCACCTGGCGCGAGGTGTATGCCGGCTTTGGGGATTTCAACCTCCGGGCAGGCGACGACATACTCATTTTTGGGGCGGGCCCCGTCGGGTTGAGCTTCGTCAAGTTTGCGCGGCTGCTCGGCTTGAGCTATATTGGCCTCGTCGATCTGGTCTCTGAGAAGCGGCAAAAGGCGCTCGAGATGGGCGCCGATGCGGTCTTCGCGCCGGACGCTCCCGAGTTGCTGCGGCTGATCAAGGACCGCGGTAAGCCACTCGATGCGGTCGTCGATGCTGTCGGCAAAGAGGGTATTATTAATTCTGCCTTGCCATTGATCCGCATGGCGGGCTCCGTGTGTGTCTATGGAGTGATCGATACCCCGACCGTCACCCTCGAGAAGACTCGCGGTCCGTACAACTTCAACTTGCTCATTCATCAGTGGCCGACCCGCTCGCGCGAGGCGGCGGCCCAGGAACCGTTGTGTGAGTGGGTCGCGGCCGGGAAGCTAAGCCACACTGAGTTTGTGTCCGCCGAATTTCCAATAGGCCGGATCGATGAGGCGCTCGAGTTCGCCAAGAGCGGGCGTCCGTTGAAAACCTTGCTGAGATTCTGAAGGAAGGCTCCAGGGTGCTCTATGACCAGACAATTCATCCTCGCACACGACCTGGGAACCACTGGGAACAAGGCCTCGCTCTACGACAGCTCAGGCCAGGTGCGGGCCAGCTCCTTCTACGGCTACGGCACCGAGCTACCCCGGGTCAACTGGGTAGAGCAGAATCCGGCTGATTGGTGGCAGGCAGTTTGCGTTTCGACCAGGCAATTACTGAGTTCGTCCAAAGTCCGGCCCCAGGATATTGCCTGCATCACTTTTAGCGGCCAGATGATGGGATGCGTGGCCGTGGATAAGCAGGCCCGGCCACTTCGCAACGCGATCATCTGGGCCGACCAACGTGCAGTGGCCGAAGCGCAGAGTATCAGCGACTCGGTGGGGTTCAACGAGGCGTACCGGATCACCGGCCACCGGGCCAGCCCGTCCTATTCCGGCGCCAAGATCCTATGGATTCGCGATCACCAGCCTGAGATCTTCGCCCAGGCGCATAAGTTCCTGCACGCGAAGGATTTTATCGTCGCCCGGCTGACCGGCAACTTCGTCACCGATCGCTCCGACGCTTCGGGCATGAACCTGTATGACCTGACCGCCGGCCACTGGTCGGAGGCAATCCTCGACGGCGTCGGGCTTGATCGCGCCATGTTGCCTGAGCTGCACGCATCAACAGATGTTGTCGGTGAAGTCATGGCAGGGGTAGCGGACGAGGCCGGCCTCGCCCCCGGCACCCCTGTTGTGATCGGCGGAGGTGATGGCTGTTGCGCAGCGACGGGCGCCGGCGTGGTGCGCGAGGGCAGCGCCTATAACTATGTGGGGTCCTCCTCTTGGATCGCCATAGCCACAACGGCGCCCATCCTCGATCCCACGATGCGCACTTTCACCTGGGCGCACCTGGTGCCCGACATGTTCAGCCCCTGTGGGACCATGCAGGCTGCGGGCGGCTCCTATCAGTGGCTCCGGGACACCCTCTGCTTGCCCGAGAAGGATGCCGCCGCGCAACTCAAGATCAGCCCCTATGAGTTGATGAACATCCAGGCCGAGCAATCGCCGCCGGGCGCGAACGGGCTGCTCTTCCTGCCTTACCTTATGGGCGAACGCAGCCCACGTTGGAACCCGGACGCGCGAGGCGCGTTCTTCGGCCTCACCATGAAGCACACGCGCGCCGATATGGTCCGGGCCACACTGGAAGGCATCACCCTGAACCTGCGTGTTATCCTGTCCGCGTTTGAGGAGCAAGGGGCGCAGGTCGAAGCCATCCGTGTCATCGGCGGGGGCGCGCGGGGCCGGCTGTGGCGCCAAATCATGGCCGACATCTACGGCAAGCCCATCCTTCGACCTGCCCTGCTGGAGGAGGCGACTTCTCTCGGGGCGGCGATCGCTGGCGGCGTCGGGGTCGGGCTTTTCCCTGATTTTGGCGTCGTGGACGAGTTGGTGCGAATGGTCGACCGCAATGAACCCAATCCGGATGTGAAGCCGGTATACGATCGCAGCTACGCGATCTTCAACCAGGCTTACGAGGCTTTTGTGCCGCTGTACGAGGCCATGGCCGGGCTATAGAACAAGTAGAAGGAGAAGTTCCGCATGAAATATCGGTCTTTTGGCCGTACCGGTTGGCAGGTTTCCGAGATCGGTTTTGGCGCATGGGCGATCGGCTCGGGTTGGGGCCAGGTGAGCGATTCGGATGCCATCGACGCGCTCAATACGGCGCTTGACCAGGGAGTCAACTTCATTGACACCGCAGATGTCTACGGGGACGGGCGCAGCGAAAAGCTGATCAGCCGGGTGCTCAAAGGACGTACGGGGCGTGTCTATGTTGCAACCAAGGCAGGGCGCCGGCTGCCGAGCCAGGTGCCGGAAGGCTACAGCCGTGAGAACCTGACGGCGTTCATCGAGCGCAGCCTGAAGAACCTGGACGTGGAGACCGTGGATCTGCTACAGCTTCACTGTCCGCCCACCCAGGTGTACTACATGCCGGAGGTTTTCGGCATCCTGGATGACCTCGTCAAGGCTGGCAAGCTCCGGTACTACGGGGTCAGCGTCGAGAAGGTGGAAGAGGCCATCAAGGCTATCGAGTTCCCCAACGTGCAGAGCGTGCAGATCATCTTCAATATCTTCCGCCAGCGTCCGGCTGAGTTGTTCTTCGACCTGGCCAAGCGGCATGGGGTCGGCATCCTGGCGCGCGTACCACTGGCGAGCGGGTTGCTGACCGGAAGAATGACCTCGCAGACCTCGTTTTCGCCGGACGATCACCGGGTGTTCAATCGCCATGGGGAATCGTTCGACGTCGGCGAGACTTTCTCCGGCGTGGACTTTGAAACTGGCTTGCGCGCCGTCGAGGTGCTGCGGCCATTAGTCCCGGCGCAGGCTACGGTGGCCCAGTTCGCCCTGCGCTGGATCCTCATGTTCGACGCTGTCAGCCTGGCGATCCCTGGTGCAAAGAATCCTCGCCAGGCTCTTGACAATGCCGGGGCTTCCGAGATGCCGCCCTTGAGTGCTGGGACAATGGCGCAGATCCGTGCGCTCTACGACGATTCCGGGATTCGCGCGCAAGTCCATCAGCGCTGGTAGTTGTCACACATCTACAGGAAGGTGGCGAGCATGGATTTGGAGTTGAAGGGCAAGGTCGCAGTGATCACCGGCGGCAGCGCGGGTATCGGCCTCGCAGTCGCCGAGGAACTGGCACAGGAGGGGGCCCACGTGGCGCTCTGCGCTCGAAACGGCGAACGAGCTGCCGAGCGCGCTTCGGATATCGGGGCACGCTTCGGCGTGCAGGCGCTCGGGATCCAGGTCGACGTCACTCGGGCTGATGAGATCACTGGCGCAGTAGCGAGAATCGAGCGGGTGTTCGGCGGGGCCGATATCCTGGTCAATAACGCGGGCACGGGCAGCAACGAGACCGTGATGGACGCGCCCGACGAGAAGTGGCAATACTACTGGGACCTTCAGGTGATGGCCGCAGTGCGGATGGCACGCGGACTGATCCCGTCGATGCGCCGGCGTGGCGGCGGCATCATCCTGAACAACGCGTCGATCTGCGCCAAGCAGCCGCTGGGCTATGAACCGATCTACAACGTGACCAAGGCCGCGCTGATGATGTTCTCGAAGTGCCTTTCGAACGAGGTTATCGGCGACAATATCCGGGTCAACTGCATCAATCCCGGCCTGATTCTCACCTCGGACTGGATCAAGACCGCCAAGCAGCTGACTGCCGGTACAGCCTCCACCTGGGAGCAGTATCTGGACGAGATCGCCAAGCGCAACGCCCCAATCGGCCGGTTCGCATCGCCGGAGGAGCTGGCACATTTCTTCGTCTTCTTGTGTTCGCCGCGTTCCAGCTACTGCGTAGGGGCAACATTCTACGTCGATGGCGGTTGGCTCAACGTCGTGGCCTAGTTGGGCGCCGTTGTCCCAAGAAATCGAGATCCGAGAGGGAGCAAATCGCATGAAGCAAGCCGTCATGACCGCGCCCGGCCAAATCACCGTTCGAGACGACGCCCAAATCCCGGTGCCGGGTCCCGGTGAGATCCTTCTGCGCATCGAGCGCATCGGCGTTTGCGGCTCGGATGTGCACGTTTACCACGGCAAACACCCCTACACCAGCTACCCCGTCGTCCAGGGGCACGAGTTCTCGGCGGTCGTCGAGGCGCTGGGACCCGGCGTGACCGGCCTGACGCGCGGCCAGAAGGTCACATCAATGCCGCAGATCGTCTGCGGCGAGTGCGCGCCTTGCCGGCGGGGCGACTACCACATCTGCGACAAGCTCAGGGTGCAGGGGTTCCAGGCGCCAGGGTGCGCTCAAGAGCTGTGGGTAACGGATGCGGCCAAGATCGTCCCCCTGCCCGACTCCTTCACGTTCGAACAGGGCGCGCTGGTCGAGCCGGTTTCCGTCGCAGTCCACGCGACGTCACGGGCGGGCAATCTCAGGGAAAGGCGCGTCGCCGTCCTCGGCGCCGGTCCGATCGGCAACCTGGTGGCACAAGTGGCGCGCAGCGCGGGCGCCAAGGTGCTGATCACCGATCTCAGCGCCTACCGGCTCGAGATTGCCAGGGAGTGCGGGCTCGCCGGAACCTCTAACGCCACAGAGGAGACCCTGGCCGAGGCTGCCCAACGCGTTTTTGGCCCGGACGGCTTCGACGTGGCCCTGGAATGCGTTGGCGTAGAAGCGACGATTTCGGCGGCTGTGGCCAATATCCAGAAAGGCGGCACGCTGGTTGTCGTCGGCGTTTTCGCTGAAAAGCCGCGCATCGATATGGGCCTGGTACAGGATCGCGAGCTGAACATCCATGGCACGCTGATGTACAAGGCCGAAGACTATGCCCGCGCGGTCGAGCTGATCGCCTCCGGCAACGTCATCACCGAACCTCTGATGTCCAAGCACTTCCCGTTCGAGCAGTACCTGGAGGCCTACCGCTTCATCGATGCCCAGGGCGATAGGACGATGAAAGTCTTCGTGGATCTGGCTTGAGAGGACCGAACGTGAGGAAGGAATACCTGATCGGGGTAGACCTGGGCACCAGCGCCACCAAGGCCGCCCTCTATCGATCCGATGGTACGTTGGCGGCTGAGGCCAGCGTCGAAGTCCCGTTGTACTACCCCAAGCCGGGCATTGTAGAGCAAGAGAACGGCGATTTCTACAGCTCGGCAGCCGAGACCGTCCGCCGCTGCATGAATGCCAGTGGCGTCGATCCACAAGCGGTCGCGGCGATTGCTTTTGACAGCCAGATGGCGGGTGTTGGATCGATCGACGAGCAGTTCGCGCCGGCGACGCGCTTTGACTCCTGGCTCGACATGCGTTGCCAGCCCTACATCGAGGAGCTGGAACAGAAGCACGGTGCTCTCATCACACGCCTGACGGGCTGCCCGCCGACGTGCGATCATGGGCCCAAGATCCTCTGGTGGAAGGAAGAGCAGCCTCGAAGCTATGCCCGGATCGCCAAGTTCCTCATGCCTGCGGGCTATGTCGCCGGGAGGATGGCGGGACTGCGCGCCGAGGATGCGTTTATCGACTATACCTTCATCCACTTCTCCGCGCTCTGTGACGCCCTGGCCGGGAGCTGGTCGCCCGAGCTATGCGGCCTGCTGGGCGTCGATCCGGGCCGATTGCCGCGGATTGTTGCGCCTTGGGACATCGTCGGCGAGGTCACAGCCACGGTCGCGCGGGAATTCGGACTGGCACCCGGCACGCCGATCGCAGCCGGGGCAGGTGACACCGCCGCTGGCGCGCTCGGAGCCGGTATCGTCCGACCCGGGATGCTCTTTGACACAGCAGGCACGGCTTCGGTCTTGGCCGCCTGCTCCGACCGGTTTGCGGCCGACGAGGAACACCGGGCGCTGTTGGTCATGCGCTCCGTAATCCCCGGGCTCTGGAATCCCTTGGCGTACATTGGAGGCGGTGGGATTGCGCTGCGCTGGTTCCGCGACACTTTCTTTAATGTTTTCCGTGGGCAGGAGCAAGAGAAGACCGCCGACCTCTATGAGGCGCTGATGGAACGCGCCGGCGCGCTCGCCCCCGGCGCCGACGGTCTGTTCTTCTCGCCACACCTCGGCGGCCGGATCTGCCCGGCCGACCCAACCATGCGCGGGGCATGGGTAGGCTTCTCGTGGGGCCATACTCAGGCCCACTTCTTCCGGGCAATCCTGGAGAGCGTGGCCTTCGAGTACGCCTATTACCTGAGCATCTTGCGCAAACTGACTCCGGAGTTAGCACTGACCGAAACGCGCGCGATCGGTGGGGGAGCGCAGAGCCGGGTCTGGAACCAGATCAAGGCCGACGTCCTTGGCGTACCCTACCAGCGATTGAAGCGCGCTGAGTTCGCTACCTGGGGCAGCGCCCTCATCGCCGGTCGGGCGGCCGGGCTCTTCACGGACCTCGCTGAAACCGCTTCACGGATGGCGGTGCGCAGTGGCGAGCCGGTCATGCCGCACGGTGAGACGCAGGATACCTACAACCGGCTCAGGGAACAATACGTCGGCTGGCAGGGGACACTTAGCGAAGCATTCCGCGCATCAGCGCGGGGCCAATTGTATCATTAGCAGACAGGAGATCATGTGGCTGGGGAGACAAGAGTTTGTTTGATCGGGGCGGGCCGTGCCGGGAAGGTACATGCAACATCGCTCACGAAGCACGTGCGGCCCGGACGGCTCGAGTGCATTGTGGATTCGGTAGCCGAGACACTGCGGGCCACGGGCGCGGAGTTCGGTGTGGCTGCCCGCTTCGCAACGCTCGAGCAGGCGTTGGCCGGGGCAGATTTCGACGCCGTGGTGATCACGACGCCGACCTTCACCCACAAGGACCTGGCAGTGCTCGCGGCCAATGCGGGCAAGCATGTATTCCTCGAGAAGCCGATGGCGCTCACGCTCGAGGAATGCGACGAGGTGATTGCCGCGGCCGAACGCAGTGGGGTCGTGCTGCAGCTCGGGTTCATGCGCCGGTTCGACCCTGAGTTCGCTGCTGCCTACGAGCGCATCCAGGCGGGGGAGATCGGTCGCCCGATGCTGGTCACCTCGGTGGGCCACGGACCTGGCCTCCCACCTCCCTGGGCACGCGACTTGCACACATCCAATGGCATGTTGGCCGAGGTGAACAGCCACGATTGGGACTGTATCCGCTGGCTTATGGGGTCGAACCCGGATCGCGTGTACGCCGAAGTAGCCAACATCAAAGGCGCGGCGCGCGGCGTTGATACGCCGAACTTCTACGACAATGCCGTGGTCAGTATTCGCTTCGAGAGCGGTGGACTCGGCAGCATCTCGGGCATTTGCCCGTGCGAGTACGGCTACGATGCTCGCGTGGAGATCGTGGGCGAGCGGGGCATCATGCAGATCGGCGAGCTGAAGGGTCAGGCCGTGGTCGTCTGCACCAACCGGGACCAAGGGATCATCTCGCCGATCTATCGCACCTGGGCACAGCGTTTCGCCTGGGGTTACATTCGCGAATTGGAGCATTTCTTCGAGTGCATCCAGAACGGCGCCGCGCCGAAGGTGAGTGGCGGTGACGGCCGGTGGGCCGTCGCAAGCGTCCTGGCTGCGACAAAGTCCTTCCTCGAGGAGCGTCCGGTCTTGCTCCGCGAGGTCATGGCAGGCCAGGCGGCGCCAGCATGACGGAACAGTTGATGCTCGCGGCGGTCTCCCACGGCCCCAATGACCTCCGCCTGGAGAAGCGGCCGGTCCCGGCGATCGGACCGGGGGAGGTCTTACTCAAGACCGTGAGCGCCAGCATCTGCGGCACGGATCTCCGTATTCTGCACGGAGCGCATCGCAAGTATCCGCCCGGCACAGAACGCATTCCCGGACACGAGATGGTGGGCGATGTGGCCCTCCTCGGAGCCGGGGCAGCGGGTGCGACAATGGGCGATCGCGTGTTCGTGGCGCCGAATATGGGTTGCGGCCGCTGCCGGCAGTGTGTGAGCGGCAACAACAACCTTTGTGCCGATTACCAGGCTATCGGAATAACCATCGACGGCGCGTTTGCGGAGTACGTGCGGCTCCCTGCAGCGGCCCTGCTCCAGGGCAATCTGATCCCGCTGGCTAAGGGCGTCGATCCCGCCGCCGCCAGCATGATCGAGCCGTTTGCGTGTGTGCTGCGCGGGCAGGATGCGGTGGATGTTCGTCCCGGCGATGTGGTGCTGGTGATGGGAGCCGGACCGATCGGCGCCATGCACATCCTGCTCGCACGCATGCGCGGCGCTGCCCGGGTGATTGTCAGCGATCTGAGCCCGGAGCGGATTGCGATGGCACCCCGGTTCGGCGCGGACCGCGCCGTCAACCCCGCCCAGGAGGATTTGAAAGCGGTGGTTGCGGCCGAGAGCGGCGGAGAAGGTGCGGACGTGATCATCGTGGCTGCCCCATCGCACGCCGCCCAACAGTCCGCGCTCGAGTTGGCGGCGCTGGGTGGCCGCATCAACCTCTTCGGCGGCTTGCCCAAAGACCGCCCGAACATCGCCTTCGACTCCAACCTGGTCCACTACCGGGAGCTACGCGTTACCGGGACGACCGCTTGCAGCACCGACGACTGCCGCAGAGCTGCCAGTATCGTGAGCTCAGGCCGCGTGGATTTGAGCGCAGTCATTACTGCCCGCTACCCGCTCCGTGAGGTCCGTGAGGCCATGGCGTTGGCCGAGAACGGCACATCGCTTAAGGTGGTCCTGGAGCCGGGTTCTTGACAAAAGCCTACTGTGACTCAAGGAGTGACTCCTGTGCAAGATAGCCCATTTAGCTTCGGTCTCTTTCCTTCAGGGATCCCAACCCGGTACGACACGCATATCATCCGCATTCTATCCTCCATGAAGGGGCAGTATGCGGATGCCGATGCCTTCCTGGCGATGCTGGCGCAAGCTGACACGGCGCATTACGAAGTATACGAGATCCGGCGGCCCGAGGCTACGGGCGAGCTGCTGGAGGGCGTCTCTATCGTGCATCCGGGCAAGGTCGGGGACGAGTATTTCATGACCAAAGGGCATTTTCATGCCGAGCTCGAGACCGCCGAGGTGTACTACTGTTTTCGAGGGGAAGGAATGATGGTCATGGAGACGCCTGAAGGGGAATGGGCCGTCGAGGAGCTGCGACCGGGTCGCTTTCTTTACGTTCCCCCGCGTTGGGCGCACCGGTCGGTCAACACCAGTCTCTGCGAGGACCTCATGACCTTCTTCATCTACCCGGGGCATGCGGGCCACGACTACGGCACGATCGAGCGGCAAGGCTTCCGCAAGCTTGTAGTAGAGCGCGACAGGCGCCCCCAGATCGTAGATAACCCGCGCTGGCGATCGGTACCCGGGGGTGCCGCGTGATCGGAGAGCATGTGAAGCCGTCGGAATACGCAATCCAGACCAAACAGGTGCCGACGTTCTACTTCATTGGCGTGACCACCAGCAAGTCCTCAATCATGAAGGTCTTTCCCTTGTGGGCAAAGGAGCTTGGTCACGGAGAAGTTGTCATCGAGGGCATGGACCTCAAGCTGCACGACACGGCAGAAGCGTATCGGCGTGCCGTGGCCCAGATCAAGTACGATCCGCTCTCGTTGGGCGCGCTCGTGACCACGCACAAGATCGACCTGCTTGAGGCAACACGCGATATGTTCGACTACCTGGACCCGTACGCCCAGATTTGCGGCGAGATTTCCAGCATCTCCAAGCGCGATGCCCAACTCGAAGGCCATGCCAAAGACCCGATTACATCTGGGTTGAGCCTCGACGCCGTGCTCGGGAAGAGGTACTTCGCACGCACCGGCGGCGAGGTTCTGTGCTTCGGCGCAGGCGGCTCGGCGATCGCGATCGCGCTGCATCTCATCAACAAACCGGATGCGGCCGACCGGCCCCGACGATTCGTCATCGTCAACCGCTCGCAGGCGCGCCTGGACCGGCTGAGGCAAATGGTTGCCGGCCTCCCGACCGACATCAACTTCGAATATGTGTGGAACGAGGACGCGCGCAAGAACGACGGACTGATGCAGGCCATGCCGGACGGGAGTATCGTGATCAACGCGACCGGCATGGGCAAGGATCGTCCGGGTTCGCCGGTCACCGATGAAAGCCTGTTCCCCCTCCGCGGCATCGCGTGGGAACTCAACTATCGCGGGGAGCTGGACTTCATGCACCAGGCCAAGGCGCAGAAGCAAAGCCGGCAGCTGACCGTAGAGGATGGCTGGCTGTACTTCCTGCACGGTTGGACCCAGGTCATCGCCCAGGTATTCCACACGCCTATCGAGAGCGAGTTGTTCGATCGCCTTGCCGCGCTGGGCGAAGCGGCGCGAGGGGCCAGATGAGCGACCGCATCCTTGTCACGGCAAGATCCTTTCGAGCCACCGAAGGGCCGCACAAACAGATCTTGCGGGACGCCGGATACGATCTTGTCGAGTGCAGCCAGAACCGGCCGTTGACGGCGGCGGAGCTGACGCCGCTCATGACGGATGTCGTGGGCGCGATTCTGGGGCTCGATGAAGTGACTGCCGGCGTCCTGGCGCAGGCCGGCCGGCTCAAGGTCATCTCGCGCTTCGGGGTCGGCACGGATTCAGTTGATATCGGGGCAGGCACCGAGGCCGGGATTGTCGTGACGATCACGCCCGGCGCCAACAGCGTGGCGGTAGCAGAACTCACGCTCGGTCTCATCCTGGCGCTGGCGCGTCAGATCCCGTACCACGACCGGGTCGTTCGAGCCGGGCAGTGGACCCGGATCCAGGGGATCGAGCTGAGCGGAGCCGTGCTCGGCATCGTGGGATTTGGCCGCATCGGCCGGGAGGTCGGCAGCCGCGCCGCCGCGCTGGGGATGCGCGTCCTGTTCTACGATCCTTTCCCGCCCGAGGGCGGGCAGGCCGAGTCGTGCACGATCGACGAGCTGCTCGCCCGCAGCGATGTCATCAGCCTGCACTTGCCTCTCACCAAGGCCACGCGCAACCTGATCGACGCACGCGCGCTGGCTCTGATGAAGCCGTCCGCGCTCCTTGTGAATACCGCACGTGGCGGCCTCGTCGACGAACCGGCATTGTACGAAGCTCTGGCATCGGGCAAGCTCGCCGGCGCGGCTTGCGATGTATTTGCCAGTGAGCCGCCCGGCGACAGCCCACTGCTGCGCGCTGACAACTTCATCGGCGTGCCGCACATCGGCTCAGCGACTTTGCAGACGACCCTCAAGATGGGCTTACTGGCTTCGCAGAACGCGCTCGCCGTGCTGCGGGGCGAGCGGCCAGAGGGGGTTGTGAACCCGGCCGTATACGATCGGATTCGCTGATTGGGCTGGAAGAGCCAGTCGCGTCACCCGATCGCCAGGGCCCGCGCCGGGTTATGCACAAGGATGTCCTGGATGGCCGGTTCCGAAAGCCCCTCGGCGCGCAGCCAGGGGATGAAGCGCCACAAGATATACGTCAGACCGGGGCCGCCGCCCGTGCCGTAGGCCGGCCAATACGAGCGGCGAGCCAGGTCGCCGCTCACGAGGATTTGCCTCCCGTACCCTTCGGACACCAGTCGCAAAATGAACTCGACGCGGAGACTGTCGGGGACATACTTTTCTTTGCTGATCTGATCGTAGCAGAGGAACACACCGGTCCCGGCAAGGCGCTGGTGGTATTCCCAGTCCAGCTTGCGGTCTACGTGACCGATGATGATCCGGCCGGGCGGCACTCCTTCGCTTCGCAGTAGATCCACTTGCTCCAGCCCCATCGTCCCGGCCTCCGTGTGCGTCGAGACCGGCGCACCGGTTGCATGATGTGCCAGGGCGGCAGCCTTGAACACCTTCTCCTCGTCAGGCGTTATCTCATTGAGACTCGAGGCAGCTTTGATCACTCCCGCGCAGATCTTCGTGCCCGCGATGCCTTCGGTGAGCTCCTGCACGAAGTTCTCGGCGAGGCTCTCGACCGG
>Ga0315273_10002886_pt1 | contig 20537 bp, 17 predicted proteins | sample YL17G02_0_MG_FD_205753 | JGI IMG/M metagenome (GOLD analysis project Ga0315273, IMG submission 205753) | Sediment microbial communities from Yellowstone Lake, YNP, Wyoming, USA - YL17G02_0 | ecosystem: Environmental > Aquatic > Freshwater > Lake > Sediment | place: USA: Wyoming | collected... | reverse complement strand
TGATCTGTTCGATCACCGCGGCGATCTTCTCAACCGAGTCGACAAACGGTATGGTCAGCCGTTGAAACTCGATCTCCTCGAATTGCGACAGCAGGCTGTTGCCCAGCATTTCGGCGGTGATGCCGGTCCGGTCGGAGACGAAAAAGACGGTGCGACGGTTGGGCATGCCTTGGTTGTGAACGTGATCCTATGGTTCCCGCCGGGCTACCAGTCCTTCCACACCGGCACCACGCCCATGGGCAAATCGGGCAATTCGCCCAGATCCATCCAGCTCTCGCCCGGGCCGTGCCAATCGGAGCCGCAGGACCCGCGCAATCCGAAAACGCGCGCGTGCGTTGCAAACTCCACGTACTGCGCCGGCGTGTGCGACGGCGACAGGACTTCGATCGCATCGCCGCCCGTGTCGCGAAACTCCGCCAGCAACCGGCGCATTCCGCCGGCATTCACGCGGTAGCGGCCAGGGTGCGCGATGACAGCCTGTCCGCCGGCCGCATGGATCCAGCCGACAGCCTGTGACAGCGTCGCCCAGTCGTGCGCTACGTGGCCGGGCCTGCCGGGCGTCAGGTAACGGGCGAATACGTCCTTCATTTCCCGCGCATGGCCCGCTGCCACGAGATGGCGCGCGAAGTGCGTGCGCGAGATGAGCCGCTCGCTCGTCACATACCGCATGGCGCCTTCGTACGCGCCGTGGATTCCGGCGCTGGCCAGCGCGTCGGCGATGCGCCGGGCACGAGTCGAGCGCCCGGCGCGAATCCCGGCCAGTCCGTCGGTCAGCGTCGCATTCTCCGGGTCGACGCCAAGGGCGAGGATGTGAATCGTGATGCCGCGCCACGTGACCGAAAGTTCCGAACCGCAGATCAGCGTTATCCCTGCGGCGAGGGCGGCGTCCCGCGCCTCGGGGAGGCCGCTCAATTCGTCGTGGTCCGTCAGCGCCAGGACATCGACCCCGCGTTCTTTCGCGCGCGCGACGACCGCCGCCGGCGCGAGCAAGCCGTCGGAGTGGGTCGAGTGACAATGGAGGTCGTGGCGGGGCATCGGTGCGGGAGTCGTGCAGCATTTCATGCCGAGCGTCCGGGGCATGTTGAAGCGTTGTCCTTGAGATAACTGCTTGATTCTAGCAGGATTGTGCCAACGCTTTGAAATCAGTTACTTGGCACTCGTCTTCTCAAACGCGGCTATTCGACGCGACGAACTCGGGCAGACCGACTTCTCGGATGTCTCGAGCGGCAAGCGGCCGGCTCCAGTGCATCCCAGCGCTCGATTTACGCAAGGCTGGACGGGTGGTCGGCGTGCAGGGTCACAATCATCCTCACAGGATGGCCTGACTCCCTTACCGTTCAGGCTCACTTCGCATTGGAATGACGCCTCCTTCTCCAGGACCATACGTCGTTGGAAGAGGTTCCTATTTGACACCTTCATTGACATGTTGCAGATTGTCGCCAATGCCCGAATCTTCAGGGCGTACCCACCGATCGGCGAACGATGCTCATCCAGGTTACAAGTCCGGTCATTGCCGCGTGGTGTGCCGTTCTTGCGCTCGCCTCATTCAGTTCCAACGCGCGCGACAGCAATTCGCCCGACCGCGATGTTGCCTCATTTCCCGAGTCGAGACTGGCAGAGGCGAGCGGCGCCGGCATTACGTCGGACCGTCCTGGCGCTCAGCCGGCGCAAAGCCCGAGCGACGGAGCAATACTGCCGGTTGGTGGTTTTCGGACGAAGTACGCTCACTTCGAGCCAGCACGCTACAACGATTTGCCGGGTTGGCATGAGGACAACCTGGCGGAAGCTTGGAAAGCGTTCCGCGGCAGCTGTGCCGCCCTTGCGACGAGGTCAGCATGGTCCGGCACGTGCGCGCGCGCCGCCGGAGTCAGGCTTCGCAACGACGAGATCAGGCGCTTTTTCGAGCAGGAGTTTGTGCCCTATCAGATCCGCAATCAGGATCGATCGTTTGCTGGCGTAATCACTGGATACTACGAGCCGCTATTGAACGGTAGTCGCCGGCGCACGGGCAAGTACATCTATCCCGTGTACGGAATACCGGACGATTTGCTCTACCTCGACGCGCGCAGCCTCCCGTCGCCAGGAGCGGGAGGACCCCAGTACGCGCGCGTTGAAGGCCGGATGGTCATTCCCGGCACCAATGTCTCGGCGGCCGGCGCGTCTCGAGATGCCGTTCGCGTCCTCGACCTCGCTGGTGCCAAATCGGATATCCGTGACAAGAAGATGCGAGTACGGGTAGTCGGGGACCGTATCGTGCCGTACTACACGCGCGGCCAGATCGAGCAAGGCGCGCTGGACGCCGCACAGGTCATTGTCTGGGTGGACAATCCCGCCGCCCTCTATTCCATGCAGGTCCAGGGCTCCGGAAAGGTGCGGCTTTCCGATGGAAAAATCGTCCGGCTCGCCTATGCCGAGCAGAACGGGCATCCCTTCCTGCCCCCTGTGCAGGGATCTTCGCGTCGCAGCCAGGCCAACGCGTTGATGCCGCAAACGCGGGGGATTCCTCTGCGCGCTTTGCTCGCCGATGATCAGGCGAACGCGACCGGTCGGGCGGATATCGATGTGCCAGAGGCCCCCGCCACTCGTGGTGCGCGAAGCGCGGTTGGCGCGAGCCGCGATCTGGGCGCGTCCATTGGGCGCGGAGGCGATCCCCAGGATTTGTCATCCGAAGTGGCTCGCGTCGTTGACATTCTGCTGAAACGTGGCGCCACCCCAGTGGCGTTGAGCCCTGCCGCGACCTCGATGGGTGGCGCGGGCAAGCCTGGTGGAAAGAGCGGCAAGCGTGATGTCGAGGGCATTGATCCAATGAGTGGATCGCCTCTACCCGCTGCGCAAGGCTCGTCAATGTTCAGCAGCGACCCAAGCTATGTGTTCTTCAGACAGGTGCCCGACAATGTGGCGGGCCCCATCGGCGCCCTCGGCGTCCCGTTGACTGCCGGCCGATCGATTGCCGTGGACCCGCGCACTACGCCGCTGGGATTCCCTGTTTTTGTCGCCTCCAAGGAACCTGGAAACGCCGACGCTCTCAATCGGCTGATGATTGCCCAGGATACCGGCGGCGCGATCCGTGGTGCGGTCCGTGCCGACTACTTTTGGGGATTTGGACCAGGCGCGGGTGAACGTGCCGGGCGGATGAAGCAGGTTGGGCAGATGTGGCTGCTGCTGCCGAAAGATCAGCAACTGTCTTCCAGGATCTCGGAGCAATCCACGCGAGGCGGAAGCCCGGTGGGGCAAACGGCGAGCGATGCAGAGTGCGTCGTACCCGATCCCGAGCTTTGCGTCGAATAGCGTTTCCCGCAACGTGCGCATTCCCGGCAAGGACACGTGCCCCTGAGTGGCCCGACGCGGCGCGACCTCGCGACCTGCGGTCGTGAACGCGAAATCGAACAATACCGGACCGGCATCGCATGGGTGCCCGATCCCCAGCAATTTCCACACCGGAATCGCGACTCTTCCCTGTTGACCTTTGTCGAATTTTGAGGCAGCGTACGTTGCCGGAAAGGGAATACCGCGGATCGGGTTGGTTTGTGGCATCAGCCCGGCATGCCGCCGGGCTGTTCCAAGTGACGAGGGTATCGCGGCGTACGCGAATCCCACTCGGCGTGGACAAAGGGGGTTATCGCATTGGTTGCGCTAGAGGCTCTTCTTGCCGAAGCTCCCCAGGATCCGCCGTGCGGACCCAATCTGGAGTACGACCCGGACTTCATGGCGCTCGATCAAGCCGCTCGGGGAAAGCCCGAGCAGCGGACTGGAGACGCCTCGATCCCCGCCAGAGAGCCCGAGTGGCCGGATGTCCGGGAGCGCGCCGAGGCGTTGCTGCTGCGCACAAAGGATCTGCGGGTTGCGGTAATCCTTTGCCGGGCGCTGGTGCGAACCGACGGGTTCGACGGGCTCGCGTCGGGTCTTGGCCTGATCGGGGAGTTGCTGTCGCGCTATTGGGACCAGTTGCATCCGGCGCTCGATCCGGACGATGGTGATCCGACAATGCGGCTCAATGCGCTAGCGCCGCTCGCGGACCCCGGTCCGCTGTCGGATCCGGATACCCTTTTGCGCGATGTGCGGAACCTGCAGTTCGTGGATGCGGGCGCGCGGGGCCGCGTGACCGTGCGCGACGTGCTGGTGGCGCTGGGCAAGCAGCCGGCGAGCGCCGGCAGCAGCGTCCCGGAAATGGCGCAGTTGGCCGAAGTCATCCGCTCCGAGAGCGAGAAGACCCCGACGCTTGCGGCCGCGGTCATCCAGTCGCGCGACGCGCTGCAGTCGATCGTCGCGTTGCTGAGCGAGAAAGCGGGCGACACGCCGGTCCCGGACATGCGGCTTCTGCAGGAGGCGCTCGGCGCGGCGGCGCGGGCCTTCGAACCCGAGCCGGAGAAGAGCGAGGCAGTGGCGGACGGTCGCGGAGGCGGCTCGGCCGGTGCATTGGGCGAGATCCGGAGCAGGAACGACGCGGTGCGCCATCTGGAGAGGGTGTGCGAGTTCCTCGAGCGGACCGAGCCTGCGCATCCGGCCCCCCTCCTGATCCGGCGGGCGCAGCGGCTGATGGCGAAGAACTTCGTGGAAATCATCGAGGACCTCGCCCCCGGAGGCTTGAGCGAGATACAGAAGATCGCAGGTCTCGAAAACAAATAGACAGGGCTACAATATGGCTCCGTTGCTTTCGTCGGCGCGGACGATCGGATTGCCGTCAGCGAGCGGCTTCCGATCAGCGGAGGAGAGGCGAGTCAAATGACGACGGCCGAAGCACTTGCTGCGGGCATCGGGTTCACGAATTCCGGAAACGAGGGGTAGACCATGGCGAAAAGCAGTCAGAAGTTCATCGCGCGCAACCGTGCTCCGCGTGTGCAGATCGAGTACGACGTTGAACTGTATGGGGCGGAAAAGAAGATCCAGTTGCCGTTCGTAATGGGTGTCCTTGCCGACCTCTCGGGCAAGCCGGCCGAGCCCCTGGCGGCGGTGGCCGATCGCAAGTTTCTCGAGATCGACGTCGACAACTTCGACAGCCGGATGAAGGCGATGAAGCCGCGGGTGGCCTTCCAGGTGGCCAACTCGCTGACCGGCGACGGCAACCTCAACGTCGAGCTCACGTTCGAGAGCATGGACGACTTCTCGCCGGCGGCCGTGGCGCGCAAGGTCGACGCGCTCAACAAGCTGCTGGAAGCCCGCCAGCAGCTCTCCAACCTGATCACGTACATGGACGGCAAAACCGGCGCCGAGGAACTGATCAACCAGGTCCTGCAGGACCCCGCATTGCTCAAATCGGTCGCGGCAAGCAAGAAGCCCGGCGAAGGCACGGCCTCGTAGCCCGAGCATCGAGATATTCGTAAAGGAGTCGTTATGGCTGACGCAAAATCCCAAAGTGCCCAACCCGAAACCACAGCGCTTGCGGAAAGCGAGTTCGCGTCGCTTCTGCAAAAGGAGTTCAAGCCCAAGAGCGACGAGGCGAAAGAGGCTGTCGAACGGGCGGTGCGCACGCTCGCGGAACAGGCGCTTTCCCAGACCAGGCTGATCTCCGGCGATGTCGTCAAATCGATCGAGGCGATCATCGCCGAGCTGGATCGCAAGCTCTCCGAGCAGATCAACCTGATCATGCACCATCCCGATTTCCAGAAACTGGAAGGAGCCTGGCGCGGGCTCCACCATCTGGTCAACAACACCGAAACTGACGAGATGCTGAAGATCAGCGTGATGAACATCTCGAAGACGGACCTGGGCAAGACCCTGCGGCGCTACAAGGGCACGGCCTGGGATCAGAGCCCGCTCTTCAAGAAGATCTACGAGGAGGAGTACGGCCAGTTCGGTGGAACGCCGTTCGGCTGTCTCGTCGGCGACTACTACTTCGACCAGAGCCCGCCGGACGTCGAGCTGTTGGGTGAGATGGCGAAGGTTTCCGCCGCCGCGTTCACGCCGTTCATTACAGGGGCATCGCCCACCGTGATGCAAATGGATTCGTGGCAGGAGCTGGCCAATCCGCGCGATCTCACCAAGATCTTCACCACGCCCGAATACGCCGCATGGCGATCGCTGCGCGAATCCGAGGACGCGCGCTACATCGGCCTCGCGATGCCGCGGGTCCTCGCGCGCCTTCCCTATGGCGCGAAGACCAGCCCGGTCGAGGCGTTCGATTTCGAGGAAGACACCGGCGCTGCGGATCACAGCCGGTACACCTGGGCCAACGCGGCGTACGCGATGGCAACGAACATCAATCGATCGTTCAAGGAATTCGGCTGGTGCTCGCGCATCCGCGGGGTCGAATCCGGAGGCGCGGTGGAGGGCCTGCCGACGCACACCTTCCCGACCGACGATGGCGGCGTCGACATGAAATGCCCGACCGAGATAGCGATCAGCGACCGACGCGAGGCAGAACTCGCCAAGAACGGGTTCATGCCGCTCATCCACCGCAAGAACTCCGACCTCGCCGCTTTCATCGGCGCGCAGTCGCTGCAGAAGCCGTTCGAGTACGACGATCCCGATGCCACGGCCAATGCCAACCTCTCGGCTCGCCTGCCCTATCTGTTCGCCACGTGCCGCTTCGCGCATTACCTGAAGTGCATCGTCCGCGACAAGATCGGCTCGTTCAAGGAGCGCGACGATATGCAGACGTGGCTGCAGAACTGGATCATGAACTACGTGGACGGCGATCCGGCGCATTCGTCGGAAAGCACGAAGGCGCGCAAGCCGCTGGCGGCGGCGGAAGTCTTCATCGAGGAGGTCGAGGGCAATCCGGGTTATTACAATTCCAGGATCTTCCTGCGTCCGCATTACCAGCTCGAAGGTCTCACCGTATCGCTGCGCTTGGTATCCAAGCTACCGTCGATCAAGGCGGCCTGAGCGGAAGGTGGCCCCGAAGTTCATTCGATTGGAGGCTTGGCGTTGCGGGCGGCAATGGCGCCGGGCCCCGCGGGTGATGCAATTTGCAGGCGGTTACGGCAGTGAACACTTGCCCGAAAGGAGCGCATCATGGCTGTAGACATGTTTCTGAAGCTGGATGACATCAAGGGGGAGTCCAGGGACGACAAGCACAAGGATACGATCGACGTGCTTGCCTGGAGCTGGGGCATGTCCCAGACCGGCACCACCCACACGGGCGGCGGTGGCGGCGCGGGCAAGGTGTCGGTGCAGGATCTGCATATCACCAAGCACGTCGACAAGGCGTCCCCCATCCTGGAGCTCGCCTGCTGCAACGGCAAGCACTACAAGGAGGCGCTGCTGACCGTGCGCAAGGCTGGCGAGCATCCACTCGAGTACCTCAAGATCACGATGAAGGAAGTTCTCATTTCGTCCTATTCGACGGGTGGCAGCGGCGGCGGAGACCGGTTAACGGAGAACCTTTCGCTCAACTTCGCCGAGTTCAAGACCGTGTATACGCCGCAGGACGCCTCGGGCAAGGGCGGGGCTACGATCGAGGCGGCTTATAACATCGCCAAGAACGTTAAGGTTTGAGCCCGCCGCGGTGGGCCTGCCCACGGGCGAACGGATCGGCCACGGCGCGCCGGGGGCTCGCGGCCGCCCTCCAGGCGGGAAGGGTGTCCTTTGACGGCTCGATCCAGTGAGGCGACATGAGCAAAGCCGACATGTTCCTGAGCTTGGTGGGCCAGAGGAGCGGCCCGATCAAGGGTGAGTCCGAGGATGAGCGACACAAAGACGAAATCGACATCATCGGTTGGTCGTGGGGCATTGGTGCGCGAAAGGAGATGGCCGGCGGTGGAAGTGCCGGGAAGGCCACGATCAAGGAGTTGAGCGTGCTCAAACACGTCGACAAGGCTTCCACCGCGCTGATGAGCGTCATCACCACCAACGAACTCATCACGAAGGCCGTGCTCGCGGTTCGCAAAGCGGGAACAACTCAGCAGGAGTACTTCAAGATTTCGATCCAGAAGGGCCGCATCACTTCATTGGACGTACAGGCGTCCGGCCCGGAAATGGTTGAGTCCGTTACCTTTGCCTTCCAGGCGATCGACGTCGAGTACCGGCTTCAGGGCGAGGATGGACAGCTTCGGGGTTCGCAGTTGTTTAGCCATGAGATCGATTAGGTGGATCATGTAAGCCGCCGGCGGCGATCGGGCGGACCAAGACGCTTTCCACCTCGACAATGAACCCCGTCCTCAACGCCGAAGAGCAACTGCGTGCCGGCGATCCGGCACAGGCACTGAAACTGCTGCAGGATCAGGTGCGAGCCGCGCCGGGTGACGGCAGGCTGCGTGTCTTTCTGTTTCAGCTGCTGTGCGTGCTCGGTCAATGGGAGCGGGCGCTGGCCCAGCTGGACGTCGTGGGAAAGCTCGACGCGTCGGCGCTCGCGATGGTGCAGACGTATCGTGAGGCGATCAAGTGTGAAACGTTGCGCGCCGAAGTATTCGAGGGCCGCAAGACCCCGATGGTGTTCGGCCAACCGGATGAGTGGCTCGCGCTGCTGATCGAGGCGCTCCTGCGGCGCGGGCGCGGCGAGACATCCGACGAGCTGGCGCTGCGCGAGAAGGCGCTCGAACAGGCGCCGGCCTCGTCGGGATCCGTCAGGACTGGCTCGCAGGTGCCTGACGAGCCCGGCATTCCCTTTGCATGGATCGCCGATGCCGACTCCCGCCTCGGCCCCGTCCTCGAAGCGATCATCAACGGTCGCTATTACTGGGTTCCGTTCGCCCGGCTGAGCCTGATTCAGATCGACCCTCCCGCGGACTTGCGGGATTCGGTCTGGATGCCAGCGCACCTTCGCTTCGAGAACGGCGGCGAGGCGGTCGCCCTGATTCCGACGCGGTATCCGGGCTCGGAATCCAGCGAGGACGGTCAGGTGGCGCTTGCGCGCAAGACGCTCTGGCAGGAAACCTCTCCGCAGACCTTCGCCGGTCTTGGCCAGCGTGTGCTGGCCACCGATGGGGGAGACTTCCCGTTGATGGATCTGCGATCGATCGAGATCGAAGCGCCCGATTCCGATGCGGATGCGACTTTCGCGTGATGATCGATGGTAGAGCTGACACCCCAGGAGCGACTGCAACCGGCGCTGCTCGATCGGCTCGCCGACGACGATCCAGCCAAGACGCGGGAGCCCGCCGAAGCGCGCGTGGTGACCAAGGCCCGGCTGCGCCAGGCGGTGCTGCGGGATCTGGCATGGCTCTTCAACAGCGTGCAACTGTCGGATGGCATAGCGTGGACGTCCTTCCCCCATGCCCGCCATTCGGTGATCAACTTCGGGTTGCCAGCGTTGTCGGGAAAGACCGCGTCGACGCTGGATTTCGTGGACCTCGAGAACGAGATTCGCCAGGCCATCCTCGATTTCGAGCCGCGAATCATCGCGTCCACGCTACGGGTCGAGGCGCTGGTATCCGAGCTCCAGCTCGACCACCACAACGTGGTCAGCGTGCAGATTCACGGTGACCTGTGGGCGCAACCGGTGCCGCTGGAGATGCTCCTGCGAACCGACGTCGATCTGGAGACGGGTGAGGTCAAGATCCAGGACCTGACCAGGTAGCCTTCATGGACCCGCGACTGCTGCGTTACTACGATCAGGAACTGCAGCATCTGCGCGAGATGGGTGGCGAGTTCGCGCTCCAGTTTCCGAAGATCGCCGGGCGGCTCGGCATGGGCGGCATCCAGGTTTCCGATCCCTACGTCGAGCGGCTCATGGAGGGCTTCGCCTTCCTCGCGGCACGGGTCCAGCTCAAGATCGACGCCGAGTTCCCTCGCTTCACCGAGCGCCTGCTCGAAATCGTCTACCCGAACTATCTCGCGCCTACGCCTGCGATGCTGGTCGCGCAGTTTCGTCCCGACCTTTCCGACCCCAATCTTGCTCGTGGCTTTCCCATTCCTCGCGGCAGCGGCATGCGCGGCCAGCTGGGCAAGGGCGATACCGCGGCGTGTCAGTTTCGCACGGCCCACGACGTGACGGTGTGGCCGATCGAAATCGCATCCGCCGAATACTTCTCGTTTGCCCCCGATTTGCCGTTGAACACGATTGCCGTCGGCCAGAAGGTCAAGGGCGGCGTTCGCCTGCGTTTGCGCGCGACGGCTGGCGTCGACTTTTCCCAGATCGCGCTCGACCGGCTGCGCGTTTACCTTTCCGGCAGCGAAGATGTCGCCTTCAAGCTTTACGAGCTCATCCTCGGACGCTGTGTCGGCGCGCTGCTGATGCCGCTGACAAAGCCGATCCCCTGGACCGAGTTTCTGCCTGGCCGTTGCGTGCAATCCGTCGGATTCGGCGATGACCAGGCGCTGCTGCCGACGACTCTGCGCAGCTTTCAGGGTTACCGCCTGCTGCACGAGTACTTCTCGTTCCCGCAACGATTCCTGTTCTTCGACATCGATGGATTGAAGGCTGCGTTGGGCAAGCACGCGGCCCGCGAACTGGAACTCGTCCTCCTCTTCGACAAAGGCGATGCGGCGCTCGAAAGCGTCGTGGACGCGGGCAATTTCGCGCTCAATTGCACCCCGGCGATCAACCTGTTCGATCGCCGCTGCGATCGCATCCACCTCGGCGACGGCACCTACAGCTATCACGTCGTTCCCGATCGCACCAAGCCCATGGACTTCGAAGTGGTCGACGTCACTGGCGTCACGGGCTTTGGCGTGGGAACGGACAGCGAACGGGCATTTCTCCCGTTCTATGCCGCATTCCATACCGAGGATCTCGAGCACGGAGCCTACTACACGATCCAGCGCGAGCCGAGGCTGTTGTCGGCCGCCCAGAAATTGACCGGCACGCGCTCGCCCTACGTCGGCAGCGAGGTTTTCCTGTCGCTCGTTGATCGCGGCGAAGCGCCGTTTTCTGCCGACCTGCGGCAACTGGGGGTCACGGCGCTGTGCACGAACCGGGACCTGCCGCTCCAGATGCCGCTCGGTCTCGGCAAGACCGATTTCACGCTCGACGCGGCCGCGCCGGTGGAAAGCATCCGCGTCATCGCCGGACCATCGAAGCCGTCGTCGGCGATACGCGAGGGCAACGTCGCTTGGAAGATGATCAACCAGATGTCGCTCAATTATCTTTCGCTGCTCGATACGCCCGCGGGAGAAGGCGTCGCCGTGCTGCGCGACATGCTTCAGCTGCACGTCGGCGATGGCGACAGCTCGACGCGCAAGCAGATCGACGGACTGCGTTCCATCAGGGTGCAGCGGACGGTAAGACGGTTTCCGCTGCCGGGGCTGGTGACTTTCGGCCGCGGGCTCGAGATCGAGCTCGAGGTCGACGAGCTGGCATTCGCCGGCGGCAGTGCCTTTCTGTTCGGCAGCGTGATGGAGCAGTTCTTTTCCCGTTATGTCTCGATCAATTCCTTTGCCGAGACCTCGCTGCGCTCCTCGGGCCGCGGCGAAATCATGCGCTGGGTGCCGCGATGCGGGCAACGACCGATCGTCTGAACTACTTCGGCCGGCTGGAGGCTCAGCCGTATCGATTCGATTTCTTCCAGGCGATGCGGCGGATCGAATGCCTTCATGCCGACAAGCCCCGCTTGGGCTCCGGCCTGCGTCCTGCCGACGAACCGCTGCGCCTGGGGCAGGAGCCGGCGATGGACTTCGCGCCAGCCACGATTTCCGCCTTGCGCGCGGGCAAGGAAGGCCGGCCGCCTCGCCTCGAAGTGCGTTTTCTCGGGCTGTTCGGACCCAACGGGCCGCTGCCGTTGCATCTGACCGACTATGCGCGCGAGCGCATCATGCATGCAGGCGATCCGACGTTCGCGCGCTTCGCCGACATTTTTCACCACCGGATCCTTCTGTTGTTCTACCGCGCGTGGGCGCAGGCGCAGCCAACGGTGAGCCTCGACCGGCCGAAGGACGACCGTTTCGCCGGGTTCATCGGTTCGCTGATCGGGATTGGAAGCGATCGATTGCGCGGGCGTGACGACGCTCCGGATCACGCGAAACTCTATTTCTCCGGGCTTCTGGCGCGACAGATTCGCAATGCCGACGGATTGCAGGCATTGCTGACCGGCTACTTTCGCCTGTCGTTCCGTGTCGAGCAGTTCGTCCCCCACTGGATGACGTTGCGCGCCGTCGACCGTACGCGTGTGGGCGACCGCGGCTCCAGTGCGCAGGTTGGCGTCGGTGCCGTTCTCGGCGGACGTGTCTGGGATCGCCAGCACAAGATCCGGCTGTGGCTCGGTCCGCTCAGCCTGGCGCAGTACGAGTCGTTCCTGCCTGGCGGCAAGGCGATCAAGGCGTTGGTGTCCCTTGTCCGCCAGTACCTTTGCTTCGAGCTGGAATGGGACACGCGACTGATCCTGCGCGGCAGCGAAGTCCCGCGCAGCCAGCTCGGTCGCTACGGCCGGCTGGGTTGGACGACCTGGTTGGGCTCGCATCCGGTAGAGTGCGACGCCGACGACCTCAGACTTGATCCCGAGCGCGTTCTCGCAAGCGTGACGGAAGCGCGCAGGCCGACAGAAACCGATTTGGCGATGGCATCCGTCGCAACCGCCTAGAGGAGATCGCAGTGGGAGAAATCAGCCGTGTCGCGCTGTTCGGCAAGCTGAACAGCGTTGCCTACAAGGCCATCGAGGGGGCCACCGTCTTCTGCAAGTTGCGCGGCAATCCCTATGTCGAACTGGAGCATTGGGTGGCGCAGATCGTGCAGGCGCAGGATTCGGATTGGCATCGCATCGTCAAGCACTACGGGCTCGACATATCGGTGCTGGCGAAGGACATCACCACTGCGCTCGATCGGCTGCCGCGCGGCGCGACGTCGATTTCGGACCTTTCGGATCACATTACCAACGCGGTTGAGCGCGGCTGGGTCTACGGCTCCCTGATGTTCGGCGATCGCTCCGTGCGCACGGGGTATGTGCTGCTCGGCATCGCCAAGACCGCGTACCTGCGCAACGCGCTGTTCGCGATCTCGCGACAGTTCGAGAAAGTGAAGCCCGACGACCTCTCGGAGATGCTGGCGCAGATTGTCGCCGGCTCGCCCGAAGACAATCTCGGTCCGACGGACGGCTCGTCGGTCGGCGGGGCCGAGCCGGGCGAAGCCAGCGGCGCCATGGCGCCGGCGCAGCTCGGCAAGCAGGAGGCCCTGAAGCGCTTCACGGTCGACCTGACCGCACGTGCCCGGGAAGGGAAGATGGATCCGGTCACCGGCCGTGACGAGGAAATCCGCCAGATCGTGGACATCCTGATGCGTCGCCGCCAGAACAATCCGATCCTCACCGGCGAGGCGGGTGTGGGCAAGACCTCGGTGGTCGAAGGCTTCGCACAACGGATCGCCAAGGGCGACATCCCGCCGTCGCTCAAGGACGTAAGCCTGCTCTCGCTCGACCTTGGGCTGCTCCAGGCCGGCGCTTCGATGAAGGGCGAATTCGAGCAGCGCCTGCGCCAGGTGATTGACGAGGTGCAGGCCAGTCCCAAACCGGTCATCCTGTTCATCGATGAAGTGCATTCGCTGGTGGGCGCCGGTGGCGCGGCCGGCACCGGCGACGCGGCGAACCTGCTCAAGCCGGCGTTGGCGCGCGGCACGCTGCGCACGATCGGCGCGACCACCTGGGCCGAGTACAAGAAGTACATCGAAAAGGACCCCGCGCTGACACGGCGCTTCCAGGTCGTTCAGGTGCAGGAGCCCGACGAAACCAAGGCGATCCTCATGGTGCGCGGTGTCGCCTCGACGCTGGAAAAGCACCACCGCGTGCAATTGCTGGACGTGGCGTTGGAGGCGGCGGTCAAGCTCTCGCATCGCTACATCCCCGCACGGCAGCTTCCGGACAAGGCGGTGAGCCTGCTCGACACCGCCTGCGCGCGCGTCGCCATCAGCCAGCACGCGACACCGCCCGAGGTCGAAGACTGCCGGCGGCGCATCGAGGGTCTCGACACCGAGCTGGAGATCATCGGACGCGAGGAGGCGATCGGCGTCGACGTCGGCGCCCGACGCACGAGCGCAGAGGAGAAGCGAGCCGCGGAACAAGAGCGGCTTGGCGTGCTCGAGGCGCGGTGGAACGACGAGAAAGTCCTGGTTGATCAGATTCTCGCGTTGCGCAGCCAACTGCGCGCCGGAGGCAAACCGGTTGACGTCAAGACACCCGAGATTGGAAAGCTCCAGGCCGGCACCGCGGCGGCTGCTCCGCCGGCGCCCGTCGCGGCAGGCACTCCGCCACCGCCCATCGCCGTGGCCACTTCGCCACCGCCCGCCGCTGAAGCTCCGCAACAACTTTCTTCCGAGGAGCGCGCGAAGCTGCTGGCGCAGCTGAAAGAACTGCAATCCAGGCTACAGATGATGCAGGGTGAAACGCCGCTGATCATGCCTACGGTCGACGAGCAAGCCGTCGCCGGCGTGGTCGCCGACTGGACGGGCATCCCGGTCGGTCGCATGGTGAAGAACGAGGTCGAAGCCATTCTGCATCTGGCCGATGCGCTCGAGCAGCGGATCATCGGGCAGCGTCACGCACTCGAGATGATCGCGCGGCGCATCCAGACCTCGCGGGCGAAGCTCGACAACCCGAACAAGCCCATCGGCGTCTTCATGCTCGCCGGCACGTCGGGCGTGGGCAAGACCGAGACGGCGCTCGCCCTGGCCGAATCACTCTACGGCGGCGAGCAGAACGTCATCACGATCAACATGAGCGAATACCAGGAAGCGCACACCGTCTCGACGCTCAAGGGTGCGCCGCCGGGTTACGTCGGCTATGGCGAGGGTGGCGTGCTGACCGAGGCGGTGCGGCGACGGCCCTACAGCGTGGTGCTGCTGGACGAGGTCGAGAAGGCCCACCCGGACGTGCACGAGATCTTCTTCCAGGTGTTCGACAAGGGCTGGATGGAAGATGGCGAGGGCCGCGTCATCGATTTCAAGAACACGCTGATCATCCTTACCACGAACGCCGGCACCGACCTGATCATGAGCCTGTGCAAGGATCCCGAGCTCATGCCCGACGCGGAAGGCATCGCCAAGGCGCTGCGCGAGCCGCTGCTGAAGGTGTTTCCGCCGGCGTTGCTCGGCCGCCTTGTGGTGATCCCGTACTACCCGCTGAACGACGAGATGATCGGAGCGATCGCGCGGCTGCAGCTAGGGCGCATCGCCAAGCGCGTGCGCGACAACCACAAGGTGCCTTTTACCTATGGCGACGATGTGGTGAAGCTGATCGCCAGCCGCTGCACGGAGCTGGAAAGCGGAGGGCGCATGATCGACGCGATCCTCACCAACACGGTGCTGCCGCGGATCAGCGAGGAATTCCTCAAGCGGATGATGGAGGGCAAGCCGATCGAGCGGGTGCAGGTACGCGTCGAAGGCGGGGACTTCGCCTACGGTTTCGATTGACGTCGGGCGCGCCGATCATTTGTACTAGACGGCATGGGACCTCGATCAGGTCCGACCGGTCGGCGTGACGCGGTGGCAGGTATCGACGAAGTTTGGATGGGGAAGGAGAATGCGATGGCCGATCTGGATGAAAAAGGGTTGCTGAGTCTGATCAGGGATTCGACGTCGAGGGTGGCGCTGGAAAGATACATGGTGGTGCATGGAGTGGATCCCGATACGGCGAGACGGGCCGCCGTCAGGTGCGAGCAAGCCGCTGTGAAGAACGGCGGATTGGGAGCCGCCGGCCTGGGGCTGTTGACGCTGTTCGCCACATCCCCGGTGGCGGGACTTGGCATGCCGGCCGGCGTGGCGCTCGGCATGGTTCTTGGAGCTGGCGGCACGGTGGTACTTTCGAAGCAGTGCAAGGAAGTCCAGGACGCTGCATTCGGCATCGTCAATGGGGACTAGCTCCCCAGCTTCGAAAACTGAGGTCGAGAGTTGATAACGGAGCGAACATCTGGACCATGCGGGGGCATCAAAATGTTGTTCGATCGGTATTCTTGCTTCACCGCGGATTGAATTCCGTCCGTTAGGTATCTCGCGAAGGAGGCCCCATGTCCGCATTCACTGAGTCCTGGTGGCGAAGCAAAGGTTTCGCCGAGTGTCCGACTTACGCCGAGGCAAAGGGCAACGAAACGCTGTACCGCGTATGCGGGGGGCCAACAAGCCGTGCGTACGGTAGCTGCTACTCGCTTACCAAGCCCACATCGGTCAGCGCCGCTGAGTTCGATGCGAACATCGTGAAATGGGGCAATCGCTGCTACTACTTCATTGCCTTTCGAGTTCTCGAGGGCGCACCCCTCTACATCGGCAAGATCGACCAAACGTACAAGCGGACGGATGAAGACGACGGGGAGGACGTCTTCATTTGGGGCAATTTGGACGCGAAGCAGGTATGGATTGATCCGAATAAGGCCCCGGCTTACCTAACCCCGCTGTCTCTGCCGCAGCCACTTCGACAGGATGTCAGTGTAGTGGTGCCGAAACAGCAATACGATGCCTAATCCCTCAATGGACTATTGGTGTCGCCAAACGGAGTGTCTGGATACGCGGGATCCCCACCATGCCCGGTTTCCGACGCAAGATGTCCGAACCTGCTCACAATGAATTGGCAGCGCCGCCGGATTCGCCCGAGGAACTCGGCGTGGACGAGGCCCTGGCGCTGGCGATTCACGTCCATCGACTCGGCGAATACGCGGACGCCGAGAAGCTCTACCGGAGAGTTCTCGAAGCTTCCCCCGACCACGCCGACGCAACGCATTTCTTGGGTGTGCTTGCCCACCACCAGGGCCGCAGCGAGGAGGCGGTCGACATCATCCGCCGTTCGATCGCGCTCGGCCCCGGCGTCGCGGACCGCTACAACAATCTCGGCAACGTCCTGGTCGAATGCGGTCGTGCCGCCGAGGCCGCAGAGGCGTACCGCAGCGTGCTTGCGCTGCAGCCCGGGCATGCCGACGCCTGGAACAACCTGGGCGCCGCCTTGCGCGCGCTCGGCCAGTTCGGCGAGTCGGCCGATGCATACCGGAAGGCCATTGATCTTGATCCCAAGCATGTGGATGCCTGCAACAACATGGGCAACCTGCTTTCGGCGCGGGGGCAGGTCAAGGAGGCCGTCGCCTACTACTGCATGGCAATCACACTGCTCCCGAGCCATCCGGAGGCTCGAAAGATGCTGGGCATCGCGTATTACACGCTGGGCCGGGTCGACGCCGCCGCCGAGGTGTTCCACGCCTGGTTGACCGAGGAGCCGGGCAACCCGATTGCCAGGCACATGTACGCGGCGTGCTCGGGGCGCGATGTGCCGGACCGCGCGGGGGACGATTACGTCGAGTCGACTTTCGACGGCTTTGCGGCGAGCTTCGATGCCAAGCTTGGGCGCCTGGACTACCGGGCTCCCGAATTGGTGGCCGAGGCGCTCGGGCGAGCATGCGGCGAGCCTGCCGCCAGCCTCGATGTTCTCGATGCCGGGTGCGGGACGGGTCTGTGCGGCCCGCTGATCGCGCCGTACGTGCGCCATCTCACGGGGGTCGATCTGTCGTCGGGCATGCTCGATCGCGCGCGCAGTCGAGGCGTCTATGCCGACCTGGTGAAAGCGGAGCTGACCGAATACCTGCGCGCACGCCGGGCAGTCTTCGATCTGATAGTCTCCGCCGATACGCTGGTCTACTTCGGTCGGCTCGACGCCGTAATGCGGGCCGCGGCGGACGCTCTGCGGCCCGGCGGGGTATTCGCCTTCACCGTCGAGGCGGCGGCCGATGACAGCCCTGGCGAGGGGTACCGGATCAACCCCCACGGGCGTTATAGTCACCGTCGAAGCTATGTGGAGCAGACACTGTCGGAAGCCGGTTTTCGCGTCGAGGCGATCGATGCCGCGGCCCTTCGCCGCGAGGGCGGCGTTCCGGTCGAAGGCCTGGTCGTGACGGCGCGCAAACCCACGCTCGCGTTGGGCGCAACGGAAATGCCGTGACTGCGCGCGCCGCGATGGGCGTGCGCTGGAGGAGGCTCAGATGGCCCGAGTGATGGAGATTGTCACGCCGCTGGGCGAAGACCTGCTCTTTCACCGCCTGCGCGCGAACGAGGAGATCAGCCGCCTGGGCGAATACGAGATCGACCTGCTGAGCAAGAAGGCCGACATCGACCTCGACCAGATCCTGGCCAAGAACGTCACCGTCAAGCTCGAACTGCCCGAGCGCAAAACGCGCTATTTCAACGGTTTCGTCGCGCGCTTCGTCCAGGTGGGCATGCATGGCCGCTATCACCTCTACCATGCGACGGTGCGGCCGTGGCTGTGGTTCCTGACCCGTACCATCAACTGCCGCATCTTCCAGGAAATGAGTGTCCCGGACATCATCAAGAAAGTGTTCGACGACTATGCCATCGCCGACTTCAAGCTCGAGTTGTCGGAGACCTATGCCAAGCGCAACTATTGCGTCCAGTACCGGGAGACCGACTTCAATTTCGTCTCGCGCCTGATGGAAGACGAGGGCATCTACTACTTCTTCAAGCACGCCGACGGCCGGCACACGCTGAACCTCGTCGACTCGTACAGCGGCCACGCGCCCTTCGACGGCTACGCCGAGATTCCGTACATCCCGGTCGGGCGGTCGACGCGGCTCGAGCAGGAGTTCATCCACGAGTGGAACCTGACGCGCGAAGTGCAGCCGGGCCGATACGCGCTTGACGACTTCGATTTCGAGAAACCCAGCGTCGAGCTGCAGGTCAAGGCCAAACTGAAGCGCAAGCACGAGCAAGCGGACTTCGAGGTCTACGATTATCCTGGCGAGTACTTCAAGACCGACGACGGCGAACACTACGTCCGGACGCGGATGGACGAGTGGCAATACCAGTTCGAACTCGTTTCCGGTCAGGGCAACGCGCGCGGAGTGAGCATCGGCAGCCTGTTCAAGCTCACCGGCCACCCGCGCAGCGACCAGAACCGCGAGCATCTGGTGCTCTCCTCCGAGTATGACCTCGAGTACACCCAGTACGAGGCGATGGAAGACACCGGCGCCAAATGCGGCTGCCGATTTGCCGGGCTTGACAGCAAACAGCAGTTCCGGCCGCAGCGCACCAGCTACAAGACCTTCGTGCAGGGGCCGCAGACTGCGATTGTGGTGGGGCCGTCGGGTGACGAGATCTACACGGACAAGTACGGTCGCGTGAAAGTGCAGTTCCACTGGGACCGCGAGGGCAAGAGCGACGAGAACAGCTCCTGCTGGATTCGTGTCTCCCACCTGTGGGCGGGAAAGCGATGGGGAGCAATCTTTGTCCCGCGCATCGGGCAGGAGGTGATCGTCGACTTTCTCGAAGGCGATCCTGATCGCCCGATCATCACCGGCCGCGTCTACAATGCGGACGGCATGCCGCCCTACGCCTTGCCGGACAACGCGACCATGTCGGCGCTCAAGAGCAATTCGAGCAAGGGCGGTGGCGGTTTCAACGAGATTCGCATGGAGGACAAGAAGGGGAAAGAGCAGCTATTCATTCATGCGGAAAAAAATGAGGACGTGCGGGTCAAGAACGACGCCTTCGAATGGATCGGCAACGAGCGGCATCTGATCGTCAAGACAGATCAACTCGAACAGGTGGACGGGGATCAGCATGTGACCGTCAAAGGCGATCGCAACGAGAAGGTCAGCGGCACCGTTTCGTTGGATGCGGCAATGGACCTCCAGCAGAAAGTCGGCATGAAGCATGCGCTGGACGCGGGGATGGAAATCCACCTGAAGGCGGGCATGAACGTGGTCATCGAGGCCGGCATGAGCATAACGCTGAAAGCCGGCGGTGGATTCATCGTGGTCGGCCCCGCGGGCGTTACGATCTCCGGCACGCCGGTGCTCATCAATAGCGGCGGCGCGGCCGGGTCGGGTTCCGGTTGTTCGCCGGAGGCTCCGAAACCGCCGAAGGAGGCCGCGAACGCGGAGCCCGGCGCGACCAACAAGGCGCAAGCGGCGCCCGCGGCGCCCGCGAGTACGAAGTCGGCGGCAGGCTTTCAGAATCCCCAGGCTCAGACACTAGCTGACGCCGCTCGCGATGGCACCCCCTTCTGTGAGAAGTGCGAAGCGGCGCGGCGCGCACAGGCGGCGCCGCAAGGCGCCTGAGGGTAGGTCGTGAACCATTGCAGCGGAGCGTGAAATGAGCGCCCAGGAACGATCAGACGCCCTTCACCGGGTACTGTTCGGGGGGAATGACCACCTGCTCTACGCAGTGCTCGATGGCGCGTCCATCTCGAACCTGCCGTTGCTCTTGGCCCAACATGACATCGTAAATATATGCCTGTTCCGCGGCGAGCTCGATCCCGAGCTGGCTCAGACCGCACCTTATCTGGTGGAGCTGCCGGCGGAGTCGCCGTTTACCAAGCTGCTATTCACAAAGGGCATGGGCAATCACTGGGGCATTCTTGTCCACTCGAAGGACGACTTCCGCACGCTGCGTATGCATTTCCGCAAGTTCCTCTCGGTTTGGGGGCCGGACGGCAAGCCTCTTTACTTCCGCTACTACGATCCACGCGTTCTGAGGATTTACCTGCCCACCTGCAACGCGGATGAATTGCGTGTTCTGTTCGGCCCGGTCGATGCCTACTTCGCCGAAGGAGAGGCGGCCGATCTGCTCCGCTTCGGCTTTTCAGGCACTGCGCTGGCCCAGCAGCAATTGACTTTGCCGCCGATGGAATCCTCGGTAAAGGACGCGTGATATGCCCATGCATGTCTGTAACGGTGCCATGTTGCAGTGTAGCTTCGGAGTGGCGCCCAGCACGCTGGTGGTGCTGCCGGTTAACCGAATGATG
>Ga0315273_10002885_pt1 | contig 20542 bp, 28 predicted proteins | sample YL17G02_0_MG_FD_205753 | JGI IMG/M metagenome (GOLD analysis project Ga0315273, IMG submission 205753) | Sediment microbial communities from Yellowstone Lake, YNP, Wyoming, USA - YL17G02_0 | ecosystem: Environmental > Aquatic > Freshwater > Lake > Sediment | place: USA: Wyoming | collected... | reverse complement strand
TGTTTCGGCGAATTCCGGCTGGCGGCCCCACAAAACCGTGCGATTCATTGGGGTTTTCGATGTTTTCCCGCCGCCGGCGGTTAGGGGGGGGGCGGCCCCCATAGGGCGGGAGGGAGATCGTCGATTCTAGGGTCGATCTTTGCGGTAGCGGTCAAGCCGATTGACCAAGGAATCGGCGGAGCCGGCCGCCGGGATCGGCGCGAACGCCCGGTGGCGCGCGCACTCTTCGGCTCGGCGGCGTGGAAGTGCGCGGACCGCGACGCCTTCCTCGGCCGGGATCGCGCCGCGCGCGAGCGCAACGCTCGCGCACGATTCAGTCTTGAACGGCCCGAACGGTCGTGATAGACTGGGTGCGAACTGGAGGTCGTATGACGGTTCTGAGCACGACGGCGCAGCTGGAGGAAGTTCAGGCGGCGATCACGGCGGTGATGGCCGGGCAGAGTTATCGGATCGGCGACGTGACGTTTCAGAAGGCGGACCTGCGGGCGCTCACGGAGCGCGAGGAACGGCTCCTCGCGCGGTACCAGCGCGAGAATCGCGGGAGCGCGCGGACCCGGATCAATTATTCTCAGGGGAATTGATATGGCGCGGAAAAAGCTGCTGAGTCGCGCGGAGGAGAAACGTATCCGGGCGATTTCCGCCCGTCGGGGTCCCGAGCAGGCGCTCCGCGCGCTGCAGGCGCAAGTGGCGATAAATCGCGCCCTGTCTTTTTCCATCGACGCGATCCAATCGACCGCGAAACGGAGAGCCCCCATTTCCAAAGTCGGGACCGTCGAGGACGAACTACCCGGAAAAAGATACGATCGGGACAAATTGATCGCGACGGTCCGGGACCACGGCATCAACGTCGGCTTCATCCGCAGCCTCGCAAAAACGCACGTGGACAACGTGGTCGGGGGCGGCCCGATTCTGCAGGTCCAGACCAAGGAAAACGATTGGAACCAGCGAGTAGAACTCTACCTCGCGCGCGAGGCGGAGCGGAGCGATTACCGGGGCATATTGAGCCTGGGGCAGCAAGCCCGACTGTGCGAAAAGGCCACGATCGCGGACGGCGACGTGGGGGCCATCATGATCCTGGGCGGGCAGCTGCAATGGATCGAGGCGGACCGCATCTACGACCCGCCCGCCGATCGGCAGGCGGGGAATCGGGTCTACGTCCACGGCGTGGAAAAAGATTCCACGGATCGGCCGCTAGCCTATCACGTCTGGGACCGGGGCCGGAGCCAATTCTCCAACAGCTACGCCGGCCGATACGAGCGCGAGTTTTTCATTCACTGCTTCGATCCGGAACGATTCGCACAGGACCGCGGCCTGTCCGCTTTCGTGGCGGCGCTGAACGATAGCCAGGACCTCCGAGAATTTCTTGAGGCGGTCAAAGGCTGCGCGAAAATCGAAAACATTCTGGGCCTGGTTTTCAAAACGGACCTGGCGAAGAGCGGGACGACAAACCCGCTCGGGCTCCCGACGAGTTTCGACGACACAGACGCGCTCGGCGCCACGGAGCGGCGAAAGGAAATCGCCATAGGGCAGGGGGCATGGACACTGGACCTGCTGCCGGGCGAGGACGTGACCACGGTCCAGCGGACGACGCCGGGGCCACAGTTCGAGCCCTTCGTGTTCATGTTTTTGCGCTTCATCGCGCTGGCGGTTGACATGCCCCTGGAGATCGCCTTGCATTACTACTCCCGCGGAAGTTTTGCGAACATCAAGGGGGCGATCGGGCAGTACCACGCGAGCATTCTGGTGCGGCGTTCCCGGTTGGAGCAGCAATTTTTGAACCGGTGGGCAAACTGGCGGATCGATGATGGGATTCGGCTGTGGGTGGCGGGTGATTTGGTGAACGGGTTGAAGCCGCCGCGCGGTGTCAAAATCGATCCGCATGATTACGTTTGGCAGTGGCCCATGTTGCCGCTCTTCGAGCCGGAGAAGGAAATCGACAACGACGCCAAGGCGTACAAATTGGGGGCGGCGAGTTTGTCTTCCATCAACGCGAAGCGGAATCAGGATTGGGAGCAAATCACGCGGCAAAAACTGCGCGAGCGAATCCGAATCCGCGAGATCGGGACGGAGGAGGGTGCCACGACAGCGGATGTGGAGGCCGTCATGCCCCAGCTGTTGCTTCCGGGCGAACCGATCGCCGGACAGCAGGACGCAGGGCAGGACGCCGCGCCGGGTTCGGTCGATGGGCCGGAGGATTCAGCCATCCGCGAGGAGGACGGCAAAGAGGAGGACGACAAATGAAACGGGAGGTGACGGTCGAGGGGTTCGCGGAGTCGGCGCTCGACGCGCTGGAGGCCGATCTGGTGTCGTGCCTGGAGGAAGAGGTGGCCATCCGCGTGCTGCGCGCGGACGACCCACCGGAAAAAAGCCGGCGCGTGCGCGTGACGATCTCGCTGGAAGATTTTGACACTTGAATGCCGCGCGGCGGTATGATATAGTCTGAAGATTTTGACACTTGAATGCCGCGCGGCGGTATGATATAGTCTGAAGATTTTGACACTTGAATGCCGCGCGGCGGTATGATATAGTCTGCCGAAACCTGGAGAAGGTGCGATGAATGAGCTCGTGAGATTCACGGCGAGAGGGGCGGTCGGAAAGATCGACCGCAAGAATGGAATCGTCCACGGTGTTTCGGTCATCACGGGGAATCGGGAGGCCAGCGGTCATGGAGTGTACATCGACGACGTCATGCTCGATCAGGTCCTTGCCGCCGGGCAGGCGAAAGAGCCCACCGGCGTTAAGTCTCGATTCGACCATCCTACGGCTTGTTCGCGCGCGATGGGTACGTTTATCGGCCGGATGCACAACTTTAGACGGGACGGTAACGTCGTGCGATCCGATCTGCACGTGTCTGGGGCAGCGGCCGTTTCGCCGGATGGGGATCTGAGAGAATACGTTTTGGACCTGGCCGAGGAAGATCCTGCGGCCTTCGGCGCCTCGATCGTGTTTGCGCCGGACGAACCGGAAACCTTGCTGTTGGGTCCGGAGGTCCCGGAGGATTCGCCGGTGCGGCTGCCGCACGCGCGGCTGAAGGCGCTCCACCAGTGCGACGTCGTGGACGATGCGGCGGCCAACGATGGAATTTTTGGGCGGCCAAACTACTGGGCCGAGCAGGCGGAGAAAATGGCTATGGCGATCCTGCCAAAGGTCATGGACCGATACTTCGAGGCGAAGCGCCAGAAGCTGGAAAGGGATGAGGAAATGAAAGAATTGGAAATGGCGACGGCGCAGCTAAAGGCGCGGGACGCGGAGATCACGGAGCTGAAGGCCAAGCTGGCGGCCGGCCCCACCCCGGACGAGATCCGGACGAGCGCCATCGCCACGGCCCGCGCGGAAGACCTAGCTTGGTTTGCGAAGCGCCTCAAGGCGCACCCCGACACGGCGTTCCTGGCCTCCACGATGGGCAAAACGGACGACGAGACGGCGACGGCCTGGGCGGCGGAGCTGGCTCAGAAGGCGGCCATTGCCGGGGCGGCGACGGGCGCGGCTCCGGCGGGCACGGCGGCCAACGCGGCGGCGAGCGAGCCGGGGACACCGAACGCGCGGGCCGCCTGGGATGCCGTCGTGAGGCGGACGATGGATGAGAAGAAAATAACGCGGGGTGCGGCCGTGCGATTGGCGACGAAGAAATTCCCCGCCGAGTACGAGGCATTCCGAAACGCTCTGTAGGAAGACGACGGCGAGAAACATTCCCGTGGCAGGAGTAAAAGGAACATGGCAACCCAGAAAAACGACAGCGGCTTTCTTTCGCTCACGGCGAGCGAAGCCATCGGCATCCACATCCGCGTCAAGCTGAGCTCGGGTCAGGCAGCGATTGCCGGGTCGGGGGAAGAATCCATCGGCACCTGCGAGCAGTCAGTCGCGAGCGGTGGGCAGGCGCGGGTGAAACTCGACAACGCGAGCGGGACCCAGATCGTCACGGCGAGCGGCAGCGTGACATCCGGCGGATCCTGCTGGCAGGCGGGCAGCGGCGCGGTTTCGGCGACTATCGCCGGCCGGCGAATCGGGATCTCGGTCGAGACGGCGACGACCACAACGGGGAACTATTTCGAGATGCTGCCTGTCGGCGTGAATTCGTAGTCGGGCGAACGGGGAAAAATACTCCGTGGCAGGAGTAGAAGAAGATGCAAACAGCAAGCAGCGCAACGATCAGACAGGACATTGCAGATGCCCTGCGCGAAAACCTCTACGGCCGCGGCGAGTTTATCGGCACGGCGGTCATGCCGATTTACGGCGTGACAGGGAAAAGCGGCAATTTCGCGAAGATCGCCTTCGCGCAGCAGCCCACGAGCTCGCGCGTCGCCCGCGCACCCGGAGCCGGCTACAGCCGGCAGATCCGCGAGGGGACGAGCGACAGCTACGCCTGTGAGGAATTTGGGCGCGAGGAACCGATCGACGACGGCGAGAGGGCCAACCTCGGCAAATATTTCGATGTCGAGCTGGACGCCGCGGAGAGCGCGGCCGGGGTGATCCTACTGGAGCAGGAAGCCAGGATTGCCGCCATCATGCACGATTACACGACCAGCTTCGCCGGGTGCGCGACCGACGGATCGGCCTGGGCGACGGCGTCCACGGGCACGCCCATCAAGGACGTGCGGGCGGCCATCGTCACGCTCAAGAAACAGATCAACGGCGGAATCCCGGTAACCGCCAAGATCGTCGCGGCCTGCACGGACGCGACCCTCGACAACGCGCTCAACACGACGGAAGTCGCAAACAAGCTCATGTACGCGCAAAAGGGCATGATCGACCGGGAGGCGATGGTCGAAGCCCTGGCTGTGACCATGGGGCTGAATGCGATTTTCCACACGTCGATTCAGCGCGCGGGCGCCTCCGTCTGGACGGACAACGTGTTCGGAATCTACATCACGGCCGACGGCCTGAACCTCAAGAGCGTTCCGCAGTGCGCGCGGACCTTCCTCTGGACGGCGGACTGCGCGGACAACGCGCTCGCCGAAACGTATCGCGACGAGACGGTGCGCTCGGACGTCGTGCGGGTTCGCCAGCACGTCGACGAGAAGCTCATTAGCGCCCGCTGCGGTCACATCCTCTACGGGCTGAGCTAAAGAAAAACAGGGCTGCCTCTGGCCGTGGCCCCCGCAAGGGGGGAACAGGGGTGGGGATTCGGACGGGGATCGGATACCTGATGCGGGCAGTGCCACGGCTGCCGGTGCGGGGACTCCGGTCCCCGTTCGTTTTTGCAGCGGCAAGCGGCAGAAAGGAAAACGTGGACCGACTGATCTGCACGTACCAGCGGGCGCCTCCGGACGACCCGCTGCCACCGTGGCACCCCGAGCTCGACGCCTTCGAGCCGTGCTATTTCGAGTGGGAGCCGGAAATGTGGTGCAGCACGGAAGCGCGGAAGCGCGGTCTGCTGGCGCTGCCGATCGATATTCCCTGGAGCTGGAACGTCGTTGAGGTCCGGGTGCAGAGCCGAAAAACGGCGCAGGCGCTGGACCGGGTGGCTCGCCCCGCCGCGCGATTTCCGCTTGTGCGAATCCTCCCTCCGAAACCGGCGGCAACGATGGCCCCGACGAAACAGCTCGACCTCGTCCTTTGCCTGCGAGACGCGCGCGACACGAACGTTCCGGCGTTCATGGCGCGCCTGGCCGGCTCGACAATGGCGGTGCGCGTGGGCGCGCTCTGGCAGCACGAACTCCGCGCGTCGCGCGTCGTCATTTTTCCCTGGCCGGCCGTGTCGAGCCTGGATCATCTGGCCGACGCCATATCGTTCGGCTGCCGGATCGTCTCGGGCGACGGCGGCGCCAGCGAGGAGTGGCTGACGCGGTACGCCCCGCCGCGCGCGTGGCACGTCGTGCACGACCGGGCCGCAGAAACGTTCGCGGAAGCAGCAAAGGGCCTGCTCGGACTGCCATCCGATTTTCTCCAGACGTTTTTCCGGGACGACGATCTGATCCGCCCGCTAACGCAGAAGCAACTGAAGGCAAAATGAAGCCGCCGGTCGACATACTGATCCTGAGCCGGAACCGCTCGTGGAGCCTGACCCAGACGGTAGGCTCGATCCGGGAGTGGACGGACTGGCCCTACCGGATCTCGATTCAGGACCATGGCAGCGAGCCGCAGGAACGGGATCACCTCCGCGAGCTCTGCGCGCCGGATTGCCGCCTGATCTGCCTGGACACTTTCCTGTCCTGCAACGAGGGCCGGCGGCGCGGCCTGGGGTTGGTGGATTCGCCGTTCGTGGTGTTCCTCGATGACGACGTACGCGTCGGCCGCGACTGGCTCGACCGCCTCATGGAGATGCTGCTGCCGCGGCCGGCGTGCGCGGCCGTGCCCATGAACCTGTGCACGGACGGGAAAAAACTGGAGAGCGGCGTGCGCAATTTCCGGGACGGCGAGGTGATCATGGAACCTCACGGCTACCTGGGCCTCGGGCGGGCCTGCCTCGGCGGGGCCACGCTCTACCGGAGCGAGGCGCTGCGCCAGACCGAATTCCGGGCGGAGTACAACGCGGGCTACGAGGATTGGGACCAGACCCTGCAGATGACCAAGGCCGGCTGGGAGGTGTGGGGCTCGCTATCCTACGGGCATCATACGCACCAGTCCGATTCCCTCGACTACTTCCCGGACCGCTGGCGCTGGCCGGAGTTCCTGGACGCGGCGATCGGCCTGCATCGGCGGTGGGGAATATCGAGCGGCATACGGCGAGTGGCCGCGCACATGCTGAAGAGCGGATTGCGGATTCGCGCGGACCAGTGGGACGCGCTGAAAGTCGCAGGGTTATGAATACGCTATATATTCTCGGCTCCGGTCCGAGCCTGAAAACCGAAGAAGTGCGGTTGCTGAAATATCAAGAAACGATTTCCTTCAATCGCGCCTACATCGCGTGGCACGACTGGGGATTCGCTCCGCAGCGGCACATGGTGATCGACCTCCGGGTACTGGAGTGCATCCACGAGGACCTGCTGGCGCTGCTCGACCTCTACCACGGGACGACGCTCTACCTGAACGCCGATGGAAAGTGGCCGGAGGCCGAGGCCCGCGGCGACCGCATTCGGTGGCTCGCGCTGACGCACGACCCGGCACGGGGTTACGACCCCGCGCATCCGCGGTATTGCGGCGACGTTGCCGCCTGCTCCGTGCAGGTTGCCGGCGCCGAAGGTTTCGCGCGCGTGGTGCTGCTGGGCGTAGACCAGAATTGGCGAGGCCGGCCCAGCTCCTTGACGGACGGCGACGCGCGAATAGCCAGCGACTCCAACGACACGGATCACTTCCGCCCGAATTATTACTCGGCCGGTCTCCGCTATTCCGCCGAATGCGCGGACGCGCACATTCAGAGCTGGGAGCGGACGATTATGGAGGCCGCCGGCAGGATTCAAATCGTATCCGGCAATCCTTGTTCGGCCCTGAATCGCTGGCTTCCGCTCATCGACCTGCGGCAGACGATTCCCGTCGTCTCCAGAATTGTGGTCGCCGGCAACGGCCCGAGCGCGCAGGCGGAGCCCGTGCGCGCGTGGGCGGATCGGTCCGGCCGGTTTTTTCGCGCGAACTACTTTTTCCTTCCGCCGAACGATGCGCTGCGTTACCGGGTCGACGATTGGTTCGTGTGCCAGCACGACCCCGCCGACCTGCGGGCGGCCGTCGCCTTCGTTCGCGGGCAGAACAAATCCGGTCAGCCGAACGTCGTGTTCTGGCTTCCTGGCACGACGGAAAAATGCATGACGCCGGAGGAGTGCCAGACGCGGCTGGGCGCTGAGGTGCGGATTCAAAAAACGTTCGCCGGGCTGCCCGTCGGCTGCCGCTGGTCGCAGGACCTCGCGCCGGAGCGCCCGCTCATGGGCTCGTTTGCGATCGCGGTCGCAGTCGGAATGAAACCCGACGAGCTCTACCTGTGCGGGCACGACCTGTTCCAGAACCGGGGCCAGCCCCATGGCGGCGTCAATCACTCGACCCGCGGCGCGTGGCAGGATGAATTCATCGAGGCTTACTTGTCCAACGCGCATCGAAATCATACGCTGCGCGGCGACCTGAAATATATTCGGGCCGCCCTGCAGGAGTTCCGCGGCAAAGCCGTGATCTGCGGCAGCGTGCTGCGGCTGCACTTCGAGCAGGAGTTTGCCGACCGCGGCTGGGAATGGATCGACGGATGACGGAGGCTCGCCGATGAATGACGAACAGCGGATTGCGTGGGTGCGCGGCGCGATCAAAGGACGAATTGCTTTGCGAGATCCCGAACCGGCGTTGCTGATGGAGCTCTGCCGCAAACCGGGCGACCACCTGGACATCGGCACGCTGTGGGGCGGCTCGGCGATCCTGGCAGCCTGGGCCAAACCCGCGGCTAGCCACGTCGTGACGTTCGACAACATGACCGTTCAGGCCTGGAGCCCCGGCGGCGATCCATTCGCGAGCCTGGCGCAGGTCACGCCCGAGATCGTGCTTCGAAATTTTCACGCCTGCGCGGTGGCCGATAGGATTTCATTCGTACTCGCGCGTTCGTTCCCGTGGCCGCTGCCGGGGCGACGATTCGGCACGGCGCTGCTGGATGGCGACCACGAATATCCGTCGGTCGAACGAGATTGGGCCTCGGCCGTGGCGTGCGGGTGCGACTTCATCGCCGTCCATGATTACGGGCAGTACGGCGAGCCGCCGCGTCCCGGCCCGCGGGAGTTCATCGAGGAGCAAGTCCGGCCCGGACGCACGTGGCGCGAATGGGGCCGGGCCGGGAGTTTGATCGTGTTCCAGAAGTTTGGTTGACCATGAGGGCGGCATGCGGGAAAACGCTTTTTTCCGGGTAGACGATCCGAAGCCGGAGACGATCGCGGGAATCCACGTGAAATCCGGCGGCGGCTGGTGGAGTCGCCGGTATGAATATGCGTGGGCTTGGCAATACGCGCCCGCGGGCGGGATCGCAGCCGACATGGGCTGCGGCTGGAACTACCGGCCCTTCAAGGATATGCTCGCGAGCCGCTGCCGGCTCGTCTTCGCCGTCGACCATGATAAGCTCCTGCTGGATCTGCCCGGCGTCGACAACGTGACGCTCCTTTGTGCCGACCTGCGCGCGACGGGTCTGGAGTCCGCCAGCCTCGACGCGATCTTTTGCCTCTCTGTGCTGGAGCACGTGTCCCCAAAATCGTGGCCGACCATCTTTTTGGAGTTCGCGCGCGTCCTCAAGCCGGCGGCGCTGGCGGTCCTCACCGTGGATGTCGAGGTACGCCCGCGGGCCGGAGCGAGCCAGTGGGTCGGCACCGACTTGTCGCTGCTGTTTGCGGCGGCGGCGGCAGCCGGCCTTACAGCGCGCGAGCCGCTCGACCTCATGGGCGATCCGGCGACCGGCGAGCTGGAGGAGCTCGCCCACCTTGGAGTTTTTCATTTCGTTCTTGGGAAGGCTCGATGAAAATCGTAGTTACAGGCGGGGCCGGGGCCATCGGTGGAAACCTGGTGCTGGAATTGCTGGAGCAGGGGCATGACGTGGTGTCGATCGACAACCGCAGCAGCAGTCCGCGGACGATTTGCCCCGAAGACCGGAACATCCGGGAAGACGTGGCCGGCGTCCTGTGCGCGCAGTTCATCGAGTCGTTCCGGCCCGATTGGGTCTTCCACCTGGCCGCGCTTTTCGCGAATCAGAACTCCGTGGACCATCCGTTCGACGACCTGATCACCAACGGGTTCGGCACCCTGAACGTGCTGCGCGCCTGCGAGCAGGCCGGCGTGGCGAAGGTACTCTACACCTCCTCGTCCTGCGTGGCCGGCGAGGGCGACCTGCTGCTGCCCGACGCGCCGCCCGCGTCCTGGGATACGCCCTACGCGATCACGAAAGGGCTGGGCGAACAGTACGCGCGATATTTTGCGCGGCGCGGTCTGGATACGGTGATCGTGCGGCCCTTCAATGTCTACGGGCCGGGCGAGTGGCCCGGCCCCTATCGAAACGTGATTCCGAATTGGTTCGCGCTCGCGGCGCAGGGCGAGCCGCTGCCGATCACGGGCACGGGGCTGGAAACGCGGACGTTCACCTACGTTCGAGACGTCGTCCGCGGCATGATCGCGGCGATGGACCACGACACGCGAGCGGGCGATTGTTTCAATTTGGCGTCGGAGAATGAGGTCCGCATTTCGCAGCTCGCCTCGGCGGTCAATGAAATCGCGGGCAGCACGGCGGGCGTGGTGCACGTGCCGCGCCGGGACTGGGACGTTGTGGCCCGGCGGCGGGCGGACATCTCGAAGAGCAAGCGGGTGCTCGGCTGGCACCCGGCCGTCTCCCTGACGGAGGGGTTGCGCCTGACGTGGGAATGGTTCAAGGCCAACGCGATGTAGGACCGACAAGGGGCCAAGGAGACGCCCCCCTGCCAATCGCGCTTGAAATCCGCCGCCGCACGTGATACACTGCCGACCGGAAACTGGGAAATTTATGGGCATGACGCTCGCACAGTTTAAGGCGGACCTGGCGGCGATCTTCTCGGACCTCGCCTCTTCCGGCGCGGTGCAGACCGCCACGTTCTACGCGGCAAACGGAACGACATCGCGCGGGACCGCCTCCGTGATCCGGGGCGTGCTCTCGTCCACCCAGCGGCCCGCTGACTCGGGTTGGGCCAAGCTCTACAAATGCTCGTGGTGGGTCGAGGCGGCCAATATCCCGGCCGGGGTCGCGATCGACGACGTAGTGAGCGATGGAACGGCCTGCCGCATTCTGAATATCGAGTCGGACGGGGCCGGAATCTACAAAAGGCTCGACCTGGGCGACCCCACGAGCGGAGGCCTGTGATCGATGGAACCGTCGATGCAAATCAGCTCGCGCGAATTCAACCTGGCCCTGGCGGAGCTGCTGAAAATTTCGCACACCGACGACCGGATTCTGTTGCGGAGGACTGCCCTGTACGTTTTGCGGCGCTTGGCGCAATACACGCCCCGGTTCAAGCAAATCGCGCAGGCCCTCTATCGGTGGAAGGAACCCTACGCCAGGCAGTGGAAGGATTACGCGGCGTCCGGCTGGAGCCATGCCTGGCGGACGCTCGCCGCCGGCGGGGATTGCGTAACCAACAGCTCCTTGCCCCGGCGCGCGCGGGGCGAAGCGATCGACCAGAGCCAGCGATTCGACGACCCGTTCATCACGCTAGCCAACGAGGCCGGATTTATTGAAAAGCTGAACGAGGAAAAGAAAATCCTCGCGCGAGCACTGGAAGCCCAAGCGGAAGCCCTCAAACGCTCCGTCGACAAAATCTATACCGCCATGCTCCGAGGGAAATCTGGATGAGCGCGCCCACTGTATACGACGATGTCGAGGCGATGGCGAAGGCGTGTGCGAAGACCGTTGCCGCCGCGCACGCGACGGTCATCTCGAAGACGACGAACATCCGCGCCGCCGGGGATGTGTCTTCCACGCGCGCACTCCCCGGCATCTCGATCGACTGCCTCGCAAACAAGGCGATCCCCGGCGACTGCGTCGAGTACCACGGGGTCATGGAATGGAATTGCGAAACCAAGGCGCCCATCGACACAACGGGCGACAACGTCGACCAGCTCGTCGGCGCCGTGCGCGACATGCTGAACGATGGGAACTTTCTGGCGAGCATGAACGTGCAGGGCGTCGTTCAGGGGATTGTGTTCCACGAATTCCGGGAGGCGCAAACGGTGCGCGACGACGACGAGGAGGGCAAGATCCGGCGGCGCGTGGTGCAGGCTGACTTCTGGTGCTATCCGGGTGCGGTCAGTTGACGAGCGAGTGACAAAACGATCCGTGGCGCTCCGTGGCAAACAAAAAAGGAGCGCGAAATGAGCACGCAGAGAATCGGGGGCACCGGCCCCAAGTTCGGCACGGTTGACGAGACCTACGGCATCTTCGAGAACATCGAGAAGACGACCGACGTCGAAGAGACGGAACTCCTCGACGGCGACGCCGACGTGTACGCCGTCGATCAGCACACCAAGCGGACGAAAGTCTCCGGCGAATTCACCTTCAAGGCGGCCTCGGGTATCATCGTGACCGATGTCGGCTCGGGTTCGGCCGTGACGGTCAACACCACCGACACCGAGATGACCACCTCGGCCTACATCAAATCGTTCTCCCTCCGCAAGGCGAAGGGCGACTACATGAAAATTTCCTTCGAGGGGACGAGCTGGCCTTCTCTTGGATCCTGAACGTTATGCGTGCCGTGGCAAATGCTCTCAAGGACGAAAAGATCGGGCGGCTTCAGCATGATCCCGCGATCGTCAAACTCATCGAACAGGCAGCCCGGCCGGTGTTGCCCCGGCTGGAGCTGCTGCGCGACGGCGCCATCATCGCCGGGCGGGTGTGCCGGCTCACCATCGGTTCCCTGGCTCTCTGCCAGGTCGCCGGCTGCCGGGTGTTCTGCGGCAGGCGCGAACCGCAGCAGGTCGAGCCCGTGGACATTTTGGAGGTCTTGTATTTCCTGGCCGAGGAAAATTGGGACGAGGCCGTGTGGCTGGCCGACCAGCCCGAGCGCCGGCGAAAAACACTGCGGCGGTGGATCGCTCAATTCCGCTGGTTCGGGGGCCGGGCGGCCATCGCGCAGACGGCCGACTGGTTGGCGCGGACCGCGGATGGAATGCCCCAGCGCGCGAGCGAGCACGGCCCCGGCCGCGCGCAGTGGTGGGTGGACGCCGTCGATAGCATCGTTTCCGAATATCACTGGGCCGAGGAATTCGTTCTCTGGCGGCTTCCGCTCGCGCGGGCCGCGCATTACGTCGAGGCGATGGCCGGACGAAAAAACGGACAGGGCGTGCTGGAAGATATTTCGGAAAACACAATGAAGTTGCTGGACGCCGCCGAAGCGGCGCTAAAAAAATGAGGGGATCACGCGATGGCTAGGGCCAGATTGGAGTGCACGATCGGGTTGCACACCGGCGCATTCAAACGCGGCCTCGCGCAGGCATCGGCCTGGACGCGCAAGTGGATTGGCGGCAGCATTTCTATGTTTGCGAATCTCGCCAAGACCGTCGGCCTCGCGGTCATGGGCGCGGTTGCCGCGGCCGGCGCCTTCCTTGGCGTGCTGATCAAAAAAACCATCTCTGCCGGAGACACTCTGTTCGACATGAGCAAGCGGACCGGGATGTCGACGGACGAGCTCCAGCGCATGCAGTACGCCGCGGAGCAGACGGGCGCGTCGATGGAGGATGTCGAAAAAGGCGTCCGCCTCATGTCCAAGGTTCTCCTGAAGGCGGGCGAAAAATCGACGCAAGCCGAGGCGGCTCTTGCCCGCCTCGGCCTCTCGGCCGCGGATTTTGTCGGGCTGAACGTCGATCAGTCCTTTTTGCTGGTGATGCATGGGCTCGCCGGCATTCCGTCTGCGGCCGATCGCGCCGCGGCGTCGATGGCGGTTTTCGGGAAGAGCGGAACGAAGCTGGTCAGCATGCTCGCCGACGGGGTCGGGCAGTTCGATGCACTGCGCGCGGCGGCGACTCGCTTCCGGCTCATGAAGCCGGAGGACATCGCCGCAGCCAAGCGGGCCGCAGATTTAATCACAGACCTCCGCTATCAGTTTGGGGGTATTCGCAATGCCATTGCGGGCCGTTTCCTCGGGCCGCTGTCCGCCGCGATGACGGAATTCAAGCGCGTGCTGGACTCCTGGATGAACGGGGCCGGACTCGACAACATGGTTGCGAAAATCAATTCGATGGTCGCCGATGTCGCGGCGACATTCGAGGCCATCGCCGCGAGCGACGCTCCGTTTGCGACGCTGTTCGATCTGATCGTTCTGGGCTGCAAAACCGGTGCCATGCTCCTGGCGCAGGCGATCACGATGGCGCTCGACAAAACCGGCATGGGGAAAATCGGGAAATGGATCGCGGCGCCCTTCGAGGCTGCAGCGGCTGTCGGTCGCGGGCTCGGAACCACACTCGAAGGGGGCAAGGGGGGATGGGAGAGAACGCAAGAGGCATGGAACGACGAAACCAGTCCCGCGCAAGCCATCGAGTTGTACAAAAAACAATTTGAACGCGCGATGAACACGGCCACGGGCGGAAAGTGGGACGCGATCCGCGAGAAATGGCAGACGCGCATGAACAAGCCTCCCGCAACGGGCGAGTGGCCCGAGACCTTGGAGGCCGGTCCGCCTTCTACGGCCGAAAAAGAACGGCGGCTAACCGCCGAAATGAACGCCGAGTTTAAGAAATCCAAAGCCCTCTTGAAGCCCGCCGCGGAGATCGGCTATACCGATCTGCGGAAGATCGGCGGGGACATTTTGTCGGCCGGAAAATTCGGGCAGGAGAGCGTGGCCCGCAAACAACTGGACGTCATGGAGGACCAACTGGACGTGCAGGAGAAAACGCTCGACGCGATCGAGGACCTGGACGGCGGCGAAGAGGGCGGCGCGATATTTTGAAAGGGCGATCATGAACGCGAGAATCGGCGGAGAGGGAACGTCATTGACCGAACGGGTAGGAAGCCCGCGCGTCGACAAACTCGACACGGGCATCAAAGTGACGCACCAATACGACGTCAACTATGACGCCGCCGAGGACGCGCTCACCACCGCCGGCTTCGTTTTCGGGGCCGCGCACCCGGTCCCGTATGTGGCCTCCGTGCTCATGGAGATCTCCATTGAAAAAGATGGCCCCAAGAATGCCATCGTCACCCTCGTCTATTACCCCGTCACCTGGAGCGCGAAGAGCCCCGAGAAAGTTCCGCCCGTCGGCACCGTGGAACTCTACAGCGACAGCAACGCGCAGGAGGTGCCGCTGCGGATGTCCGCCAGCGTTTCGACGAGCAACTACGACCGGACGCGAAACATCGGGATCGGCGACCTGGAGGGGATCCACGCCTTTCTCGATCCGCGTCCGGTGTTCGGCCGGATTGAGACGCTTAGCGGGTTTACGTTTTCGGAGGCAAACGTCGTTGCGAATGTGGCGAAACGATTTTCAACCGCGCAGATGACGACGCGGGGGCTAACGGGCGCTACGAAAAATTTCTGGCTGCAGATGCGCCTCCAAGTGCGCCAGGCCGGGGACAAATATCAAAAAACCGAGGAGTGGCAGTATTCCGAAATGTGGAGCGACGTCTTGTACGGCGCCGCGGTAGGTTCGTAATTATGATGACCCCGCCAGCCATACCCGCGCCCGGCGGTCGGGTGTTGAACTGGTCGCGAGAGGTCCGGGATTTCCTCGCCCAGCTCCCCGTGCGCTCGGCGGCGGACCACGCCCCGTTTTTTCCGCCCTACCCGTTCGAGCCCATCAAGGTGGACACTGGCAGTGTCGCCGTCCGCGCCGGCCGATGGGCGATCACGATCGGCGGCCAGGTCTACGATATCCCCCTCACCGTCGACGGCGGCGGAACGAGCGTCGATGTGGACGACCTCCTCACGCTCACGGTCCAGCCCACTACACCCTGGCTCGTCTTAAAATTCGACGACGCGGACGAACCCGCCGCCCTCACCGTCGAGCAGTACGCCGATTTCCCAAACACGGGCTGGGGCACGACGTATTGGCCCATCGCATTTTGCGTTTTTGACGGCGACGATTACATCACCGAGGTTATCCCGTTGTGGCGCGGCGGAAACGTCTACACGCACCGGGACGAACTCGACGGCGTCTCGCTCAACCGCAACGCCTCAACCCCGCACGCGGACCAACTCCTGAATTGGGCCGCCGGCGCCGCCACCACGCCCTGCCCGGCGGACGGCGAGGTCGTCATTCGCCCAGCCGCGCACGGGAATCTGATTTACTCGTCGATTTTCGACCTCATCGATGCGCTCACCGACTGGGCGGGGATTGATCTGTCCGGGGCAACGGGAGATTGGACGGAAGAAATTACGGCCCTCGCCCACTCCGTGCTGTTTGACGTCCTCGCCGGCACGGCCGGAAACGATCACTCGCTCGCCTCCGGGAATTATTCGTACATCGGGAACACCGGGGACTACGACAACAACGCCATGGACTACGGCCTCGGCGACTCGGCCGGCAACCCCTCCGTCTCCGCGAATGATCGCATCCTCATGGCCGACAGCCAGTGGGTGCTCAACTGGCTGATCGGCATCGCCTACGACGCCGCCGAGGCCCCGTCCCTCGATTGGTTCCTCCGGCAACTGATCGACGATTGGGAGGTCACGGGCACAACCGCCGCGACGGACGACAACGTAGGTGCCCTTGTCACCGCTGGCGGCATTGGCTGTGGCGGCACCGTCGCCGCGCATCTCGGATTCCAGATCGGCGCCGGCGCCACCAACGCCTGGACGGTCGACGACCTGCTCGCCACCGTGTCCGGCGACGTCGCCCTGATGCCCGGTGGCGACCTGATTCTCGGCGTCAACGGCGGCAACATCCAGTACGGCGACCCGCTCCTGGGCGAGCAGGTGGGGCAGACAATCGCCGACTGGGTCGCCCACGGCGGTATCACTGGCCCCAGCATCTCTGAGCTCACGGGCGTCTATTTCCACGACCACGACGGAAACGAAATCGGCCCCTACAACATTTTGGTGCGACAATGAAAAAACTTTGTTCTCTGCTCTTCCTCCTGCTTTCGCCTTTGTCGTCCATGGCCGCCACCAACCTGCCCACCGGCCAGACGATGCTCCGCTGGGACGGCACCAACATCACGGCCGGCCCCTACGTGTTCGCCACGCTCCCCACCAACGGCACCGCCTGGGCCGACGTGTGGACGTCCGGCAACAACGTCTTCAGTGGCTCCAATACGATCAAGACCCTGATGGTTGGGGAACCGGTAGGAGCTTTCGGCGAATCCTATCAGGCAAACATTTTTGCGGCCCGTGGCTGGACGAACGCCGACTGGAGCGGGCAAGGGGGCGGGTGTTGGATGGGGCCATCAGAACTCGTGTTAGCCAGTACCTATGGGGCGGGCATGCGGTTCTGGGTTGGGAACGGGGCATCCTGGACACAGGCCCTCTATCTGGATTTGAACGGAGCAACAATAAGTGGCCTCCTCAACGGCTACACGATTGCCAACTGGGCCACCAACGCCGGGGCTGGGGGGACGACGAACCAGTACGGTATGGTTGCGGGTAAATGGACGCAGCTTGAAACTGGCGGTGGAGGCGGTGGCTCCACCTACGACGACACCGCCCTTGTCCTGGAGGCCATGCTCGCCGACTACCGTCTCGCCGTCCTCGAAGACGCCGCCTCCCGCTCCGCCCTCGCCCTCGTCCGCGACTGGTACGCCGATACGAACTCTGTCGCGTACAACACCAACGCCTACTGGACCGCCGCCGATCCGGTCTATAAGAATTATACCCCCAACGCCGCCATCCCAACAAACGGACTCCTGGCCCACTACACGCTGGACAACACGACCTATGATTCCGTGAGCACCAGCAACGCAGTGTGGACTGGATCATCCAGCTACCTGACAGATGTGCCCGCCAAACTCTCGACGTTCGATGGTTACACGAGCAGTGCGCATCTTGATGGGGCGTCGTATATCAGCACATACAACACAACCCTCCTCAACGGAGCCACGGCCCTGACGTATGCTGTCTGGCTGAAGGCAGATGCTTACTCGGCCAATATTGGCGGCATCATAGCAGCACGCGACGCTAGTTTTAACGGCATCCTTACGTCGGATGGTGCCGGCACACTGTGGCCGATAGTCAACAACAGCGGAGACAAGATCACCGGGGCATTCAGCACTGGCAGCTGGGTGCATGTTGCCTGCACGTGGTATTCCAACACCAAAATTTTGACCTATCTGAATGGAGTGTCCAACAACTGTAGTTCAACAACGAAGGCCGGACCCATCGCACAGTCCGACTGTTTCCGCTTGGGCCTCGACGATTACGCCAGCTGGTACTTCCACGGACGGTTGTCTCAGGTTTTGATTTACAATCGAGCCATCTCTCCCGCCGAAATTCTGGCTCTGGCTATCGCCTCCCCCCCCACCAACGCCTCCATCACATCCGCCTCCTTCGGCCTCTCCGACTCCATCACTCGCGTCCGCCCCATGCTCCTCCACGAGACATTCTCGGGCACACTCGGCACCAACCTGCAAATGTCCCTCGGTGGCTCCGGTGCCTGCACGAACGTCGTGGCCCTCGGCCTACAGGGTGCATCGCCCACGGCGGGTGTCAACATCTACACTGGCGACGTGACAATTGCATCCACAACCTCTCTCGTCTACCAGGTCCGGATGTTAAGCACCAATGTCTACCACCGGCTGCACGCAACAAGCCTCTGGATCGAATAGGAGAACGCCATGAAACGACTGATCGCTGTTCTGTTGATCGTTGGGGCCGGGATGCTGGCAGGGTACTGTGTCGCCGGAGTCCAGATCGACTACGTGGACAAGTCCCGCCTCAATCCCTCCACCGACACCCTCGCCAAAATCGACAAGGCCGTCGCCCTCGTCATGCTGGACGAAATCAACCTGCTGCGGGTCCGGGCCGGGTTGGCCGCTCGCACGCCCGCCCAACTGCGGGCCGCCGTGACCGCAAAATTCAGGAGCCTGCCATGAGCATGAGAAGCGCGATTCATTTTTTTGCCGTGTTGGGGGCAGTGGTGGCGTTTCCGTTTTTGCTGATCGCCTACCTGCTGGACGACGCACGCCGGGAGCGGGCAATCAATCGCTGGAAAAATGCGGGATCGAGATGACCCCGGCGGGCTCGTCCCGCCGGTGAACAAGGACAAATATGACCCCAGAACAGATGGCGAAAATCAAAACGGCCATGACCGCCCGCGCGCAGGACCTCCACGCCTATCGCCGCGTGGCCATCCTGGAGCACGGAACCGACCCCGACATTGCCCCGCTCCTCGCCGCCGCCACTGCGGCAGAGCTGGCTCACACCATCGCCCGAGACGCGCACCTCGTCGCCCACCGCGCGCTCAACGCCGCGCTCTCGAAATACGTCGAAGGCCGCATGCCGAACCAAACGGTTAGCGGAAAATGAAAAGCACCCGAGCAAAAGGAATGGCCCTCAAAAAGGAATTGCTCATCGCGCAGGCTCGGCTTCGGACAGCGGTAATGGCGGGAGAGCTCAGCGGATACGGACAGCAGATTGAGAAACTGAAACGGCAATTACGGCGACTCCAGAACGAAGGGCGGCAGGTATGAGCAGGGAATACGCTCCGGCGCACGGCTCCGACGACAATCGAGCAGATGTGGCGGCTACGGCGGCGGCTACGGCGGCAATCGTTGCCTCAGACATCGCCCGCATCAAGGAAGACATCGGCGAGATCAAGGCGGCCCTCAAGGAACAGGGCGAGACGTACCTGAGCAGGGTCGAGTTTGACCCCGTCAAAAAACTGGTGTACGGACTCGTGGGGCTGATCCTTACGGCCGTTGTTGTCGCTCTGGTTGGTCTGGTCGTTAAGGTGGTGTGATGCCGTGAACTGGCTGAACCTACCGGAAGAATTGGAGGGCACGGACGACCCGGACGTGTTCCGGCTCTCGCGCGATTTCGGGTTCTGCGACGCCGCCGGTCGGCAATGGTGGGCCAAGGCCGGCACTCTCACGGATGGGGCCAGCATCCCGCGATTTTTCTGGCGTCTGTGCGGCAACCCGCTGCAAGGTCCGTACCGCCGCGCCGCGATAATCCACGACGCGTATTACCAGACTCACGCCGCGCCAAAAAATAAGGTGGACAGAATGTTCCACGAGGCCATGCTGTTCGGCGGTACGGCCGAATGGAAGGCGTGGGCGATGTGGCGGGCCGTGTCGTGGTTTGGCGGCCCCGGCTGGAAGCGCAAGGGCCGGCGATGGATTGACGCCGTTCTCACGAACGTGCGGCGCGCCTGACATTCTGCGCGCCGCGTTCCTTCGCCATGACCGCCCGTATCTCCGTGGCGTCGTGTCGGTTGCGCCAGAAATCATCTTGTGCCCCCGCGCGGGAGTAGCCTTGGCCGGAGATCGTCGTTTCTACGCGCGATTCGCTTGTAGGTTTCCTGCACGTTCGGACCTTGGCGAAGGCCTCTGTGAGTGCGGCTGACTGAACGCGAACCATCTTGGCGCGTCCCCCCGACCACTTGCTGGGCCTTCCGCCGTACAGGGGACACGTGGTGGCGGCGCACGTTTTGGCCAGGCGATAGTTGACGCCCATGCAGTCGAGGCAGAACGTCTTGATCCGGAAGGCGAGTGATGCTTTGCCGATGAAACAGCGTTCATACATGGCGACCCGCCGGGGCACTCGCTGCCGCACGTACTCGATTCGTTTTGTCTGCGCTGTGTCCATCGTCATTTGAGGACCATGAACGACTCAACACAACGCAGCATGACATAGACGGGATGCGGCAACGCCTGGGCGTCTGACCACGCCTTGTTGGAGAGCGGCCCGGTCTCGTAAACGATAGACGCATCCTCCAGCTCGACAAACTGGCAATTGACCTCAACGAGTTTCCCGGTGTAGATATAGTTCAGGGAGAACAGCGTAACGACCTGTCCCAGCAAACCCTCAAGCCCCTCGTTTTCAATTTCGGTTACTGTCTGTTTCATGACGACCTCCTCGTTGTTTTATCCCGACCTCGACCACGCCCCCGACCTCGACCCCGACCACGACCCCGACCTCGACCACGCCCCCGACCACGCCCCCGACCCCGACCTCGACCACGCCCTCGACCACGACCCCGACCACGACCCCGACCCCGACCACGACCCCGACCCCGACCACCCCCACGACCACGACCCCGA
>Ga0315273_10002884_pt1 | contig 20543 bp, 19 predicted proteins | sample YL17G02_0_MG_FD_205753 | JGI IMG/M metagenome (GOLD analysis project Ga0315273, IMG submission 205753) | Sediment microbial communities from Yellowstone Lake, YNP, Wyoming, USA - YL17G02_0 | ecosystem: Environmental > Aquatic > Freshwater > Lake > Sediment | place: USA: Wyoming | collected... | reverse complement strand
GACACTTCCGCCCCCGTGGAACCCATACGCTGGTTGGGTGTCAAGCAGGGTGACCGTTGGAATAAGTTTGGCAGCTGGCTGACCTTCTTCATCAGCCTTGGCACGCTGACCTTCCTGGTCATAGCTGGTCACCCCCCGCTGGACATCGTCATACGGGCGCTGCCCTTCCTGCCTGCGGTGTTGCTGGCGGCTGCCTTGAACGCCTTCACCGAGGAAATCACCTATAAGGCCTCCTTCCTCTCGGTGCTCGAGAGCCCGGTGGGGCCGCGGCAGGCGCTGTACATGGTGGCAGCTTATTTCGGCATCGCACATTACTACGGGGTGCCCTACGGCGTGGTCGGCGTGCTGCTGGCGAGCTTTATGGGCTGGATCCTGGCCAGGTCGATGCAGGAGACGCGCGGCCTGTTCTGGGCCTGGTTCATCCACTTCTGGCAAGACGTGTGGATCTTCTCCTTCATGGCGATCGGCTCGATCACCTCCGGCGGTGGGTAAGGGAAAACCTGAACGACCCTGACAAAATTTTGTGATGCAGAAAACAGACACCATCTGGGGCTCAGCGCTTTCCCATGCAGGATCCGACTTGATTGTCATCATCCCGATCCTGGTGTCCGTTTCATGAAGTTAATCCCAGCATGATTGAAAAGCCCAATCTAAAAGACGAAAAAATCATCGCTTGCCTGCAGGAGAGCTATGGAGTTACTGCTTCGAGGATCGAGTTCCTGCCGCTCGGCAACGACTCCAGTGCCTGGGTTTACCGGGTCGAAACGGAGAAAGGCAAAACTTACTTCCTGAAAGTGAGGAAGGGAACGGTAGATGCTCCGAGCGTGCTCGTCCCTCGCTACCTCAGGGAACAGGGGATCGAGCAAGTGGTGGCAGTTTACCCGACGAAGACCCTAGCGCCCTGGCAGGAGGTGGAGGATTACGTCTTGCTGCTGTATCCATTCATCGAAGGCAAGATGGGCATGGAGATCGGGTTGACGGACAGTCAATGGATCGAATATGGGGATTTCCTGAGGAAGCTGCATGCAACGAAACTCCCCGGCGGGCTTTTGGAACAGCTACGCAAAGAAACATTTATCCCCAATCCAAAATGGAGCGGTGTGGTACGCGAGCTGCAGGTAAAGATCAAGCACAGTACCTTTGCCAATCCTTTTGAGAAAGCGCTGGCTGCATTTTGGAAAGAAAAGTCCGTAGAAATCGGAAAAATTTTGGACCGGGCAGATGAATTAGGCAAGATGCTACAAGAGAAACGTTTAGACTATGTCTTGTGCCACGCCGATATCCACACAGCCAACCTGTTGCTCACCCAAGAGGGCAGGATGTATGTCGTAGATTGGGACGGCCCAATCCTGGCGCCCAAGGAGCGCGACCTGATGTTTATCGTCGGAGCTTCGGTGGGAGGGTTTGTTGTCGAATCTAAAGAAGAGACACTATTCTTCCGGGGGTATGGGCGAACTGAGGTTGACCCGCTGGCGCTGGCTTATTACCGGTACGAGTGGGTCGTTCAGGATATCGGCGATTATGGCGAGCGGGTGTTCTTAATGGAAGATGTTGGGGATGAAACGAAGGAAGCCTCGGTGCGGAGCTTGATGGACATGTTTCAAGCGGGGAATGTGGTAGAGTCGGCATATATGTCAGAAGTGGGTTTATCTTAAAACCTTTAATGTTCACTCAGGATTCTAGAAGATGAACAGATATTTCGCCCGTATCCCAGGGGTGGCATCTTGCACGGATTTGAATACGGATGTAAGATAAAGAGGCTGTTTGCGAATGCCTCACACAACGAGATCCAAAATAATCTATGCCATGCGTGTGATCCGTGAACGCCTTTATGAAGATAAGGAGTAATGGGAGGGACCATGCCTGACGAGAAATTTGACGAGAAAGAACTGGAAAAGCGGGAGGAAAAATCGCCCGAGGAAAAGAACTGGGATGAAAAGTACCGCCGCGACCCGCTTGGATCGATCATCTGGGCGTGCATCCTGATCTGGGCGGGGCTGGTATTCCTGGCTTCCAACCTTGGCTTGCTGACATTCAAGACCATCCCCGGTCTGCCAGCGGGTTTCAGCTCAGAGCCCTGGTCTGTGATCCTGGTGGGGGCGGGTGTGATCGTACTGATCGAGGTGGCGATCCGCCTGCTGGTTCCTGATTACCGCCGCCCGATCATCGGGAGTCTCTTCCTGGCGGTGATCTTAATCGGCATTGGGCTGGGCAACCTGTTCAATTGGAATATCACCGGGGCGCTGATCCTGATCGCCTTGGGGCTGATGATCATCTTCCGCGGCATTTTCCGCGAGCGCAAGGAATAAGGGGTTACAACCTGCCGAAATTAAAGGTGGAAAATTCGTCCCAGGCATAGCGCAGGGGTGTCCACCATTCTTCTCGGCCAATGCAGCGGAAGTAAGGGGCTTGCAGCGCCAGAATGAGATCGCCGATCCGATAGCGCGGCAGGATGGGCGTAGAGACAACCAACCCACCCATCTCGCCAGGGCGCATCTCGTGCAGCATTTTGATTCCACTGGGCGTGTGTACCTCGAAGAAGAACAGATCATAGTTCGGCACCCAGGCGCGCTGCTTGTCCATCTGCTGACCAAACATGCCTTCGGTGGCGCCGTAAATCTCACGGATAGCGGCCGGGCCGTACAGCGCGTTGAGCGAAGCCTGGTAGCGGGTGTTAATACCTGGAACACTGCCCAGGGTCATAATTTGCGTCGTCCAGAGGTCCTTAGGATAAAGCTTGTATACTTTGCGCATATAGCGGGCAAAACGGATGGCGGTCGGGCAGACACCGCCCACCAGGGTTACATTTAGCTCTTTGCACTTCTGGTATGCCAGCTCAAAGCGGCGATCCCAATCCTTGATCGACTTTCCACCACCCAATGCGTCGATCTCATCCTGGCTAGGCACCGAACGGATGGGGGTAAAGGTGGATACGTACTTGGTGTAGATGCCCGAGCTGTATCCATAGGTCACTTCGCGCTCACCGACCTTGACCGTCCCCACCACCGAAGGGAAATTTAGATTGAGGTTCGCGCCAGCGAACAGGTCGAAGCGCCCCGTGCTGGCGACGAACTCCATCATGGCGCGACCGGCGCTGATGCGCAAGCGCAGGTCAGTGGGAGTCATGGGAATGAACTTCGACTCGCCCTTCGTGGTACCGCGGGTGATCGCCCACCCCACCGGCTCCTCGCATAACAGCGCTCGAATTTCGCCTGCCATCACGCGCTCGATGACCGGTTTTACTGTCTCATACGTGATAACCGGGAAAGCCCGCCGGTAATCTGCCAATGTCTCGATTTGGGAGGCACCGTGCTGCGCGCCATAGTCGGTCCGAGAAAAATCTTTCAAGATACGGTGCAGCACTTCATCTTGTGCCACAGCAGGATTTTCAATCGCCTGGTGCCAGGGTTGAAGCTGAGAACGGAGCATTTGCGCCCCAGCCTGAGGGTCTATGTTTGACATCGATCTGCCTCCCGAGTGATTGGGATCATTATTCTGGTATCATTCTACTGGAAAGAGTAGTTCATGGCAACTAAAATGACAAAATAGATGAAACCGACCGATGATGTACACCAGTACAACCAAGCAAGAGCCGTTACAGTGCTCGAAACCTCTGAGGGGCAACTAGAGAGAGACCGCCAAAGTCTTGCGACTGGGTGGGCTGTACTACTTTATGTGCGCAGATCCTTTCGAACCTGAATGCGGAACCGGGTGAATGGGATCATTTCACCAGTTTTTTACCACCCTGGCTATGCTTTTGGGCGTTGAAGCAGCCTGAAATAGGTCTCAAGCTTCCATTTCCATACTAACTAAGGGAAGGCGCGGGTCTTTCTCTTTCCAGGTAGACTTAACCCAGGTATGGACGGGGTCATCCGTAGCAGCCAGAGACTGGGCTGAACCTGCCAGCATGTTCAAGTAATAGCAGGTGTAGCCGTGGGCAGCGACAACCGGATGGTAGCCTTCGGGAGATAAGACAAGGTGACTATCGCGCCCCAGGATCAGCTCATCCAGTTTCCCGTCAGCCGTGTAAATACGCTGGTAAGCATAGCCTTCTGGACGGTCGATCTTATAGAAATAAACCTCCTCCAGGTCGGCCTCGAGCAATTTACCGTCAGCACCAAGGCGATGCTCATCATGTTTATGAGGCGGGTATGAGCTCCAATTCCCAGGTGGGGTATATACCTCGACCACCACCAAGCGGCTGCAATCAAAGCCTGGTGGGATCATTTTATTGATCTGGCGGGTGGCGTTTCCCCCACCGCGGATCTCGATCTCCACCTGTGCCGGGGATATCAGACGGGCTGGATGATCTGCATGGGTTCTACACCAGCCGTAAGCGATATCCAACCTCTCACTGGTTGCCTCAAGCGTGAAATCAGTCTGGCGAGGCAGGTAAAGTGTATACGGCATGCCACTAAAGACATCTTGCCTGCGGCCTACGTCTGCCCAATTTCCAAGGCTTGAGTCAACCAGGCAAGTGCCTCCCAGCACAACCAGAGCTAACTCATTTTCACCAGTGCTGTGGGACCAGCGCATCCCGCTGTGCATTTGCCGGGCAGCAAAATGGAGATGATCCCACCCGGCAGTGGCAGGCGTAATGTGGATATATTCATCATGCTCGAAGCGCGGAGACACTAGCAGCGGAGAACGATAGGGGCTCATTCCTTTTTCCTTCTCTGATCGCCCAAACAAAGCATTTATCCCTGTGGGCGATAGGTGATGGTCTTCTTGGTGGCTTTCTCGATCTCTTCTGGAGAGATCAGAACCGTGGTCTTGACCCTGGCAGCTCCTAAAGAAGAAGCGATCATCGAAAAAGCTGAGGCGGATATATTATCGGGCAGCTCCGTCACGATAAACAAATCGACTTCGCCAAACGAAAAGTACATCACCTCCAGCCAGCCATCCAGGCTGCGGATGGCTGTTTCTAATATTTCACGTTGTTTATAACCCCCCTCTTTTAACAGTTCTTGAAGACCCGACTCGGTATAAGTGATTTGAAAGAGATATTTAGCCATGAACCGCCTCCTTCGCAAAACTGCAACCTGAGATTACCATTGACAAGTTTTAAAACTCTACCTGTTTTCTATTATAGCAGGATATTGAACAGGGCTGAGCCGATTAAAGAACCCGAGTGATACAATAATAAACGCCATGCGCCCCAATCCTATCCTCGGCATCACAATCCTGGTCCTCCTGGCGGGTCTTCTGCCCCGGTCAAACATGCATGAGGGGATAACACAAGATGCGTACGCTGGTATATCTTTTCAGCAGCCTGCCCCGACGCCCACCGTTGACCGCCTGGCCTTGCCAGTTTTACCAGAGCATCCTACCCAGGTTGAGCTTGGCAGCAGCCTGTATTATTACCACTGCATGCCCTGTCACGGCGACCAAGGCCAGGGATTGACCGATGAATGGCGGGAAGTGTGGGAGGAAGACCACCAGAATTGTTGGGCAAGCGGCTGCCATGGCATTCGAGATCAGGATGAAGTTTTCACCATCCCTACCACCATTCCCCCGGTGAGTGGCACCACCAATCTCCTTAATCGCTTCTCAAAGCCCAATGACCTCTACGAATACCTGCGCGAAACTCACCCACCGCAAACCCCTGGAATACTTAAAGACGACGAATACTGGGCGCTGACCGCCTACCTGCTGGCAGAAAATGGGCGCATGACTCCCGAGGGCGAAGTTGGACCGCAGGGAGAAAATTGTTTCTGGCGGGTTGTTTCAATTACAGTTTGTGTTTTGGGGAGTGTTCTGGCCGCACTCCTGGTTGTGGTGGTGAGGAAGAGACGAAAAGCTGGGCTACTGGCATGAAAATTTAAAAAACTTCCCCATTTTCATTTTCAAATGGATTTTCTAGTCCGGTTCCTCGACACCATAGGACAGGAAATTTTATGGGGAACTTCACCACAAATACAGCCATCCGGAGCGTATTTTCCTTTGCAAACCGGACATTTTTGACTTTCATTCATTTCGATTAACTCACCCCTCCAGAGGAAACAAGCCGGGCAGATGTGGTTACGAGTCACCAGCTTGCCCGTCGGGACAAACATCTCATAAGTTACATTCCTGTCTTTCGTCAACCACTTGTACAGATACCCTGTTCGTTTGGAATCCTGCACTCCCACTACACTGTCAAACTCAATGTTTTTGTTCATATTTTTCTCTCTCGTCTCGATGAGGCTTCACTGCAGCGCGGTCGTTGTCAGGTAAACAGTGCAATGTCCGTGCCATTTCGAGAGGAAGCGAGATGGCTGAGCAATTCATTTTGTAGGGAAGAGCTACCGTGGGTGCAAAACAGGGCTGTCTAATACAATAAAAAGACAGCCCTGTATCTTAAGCAATGAAGCTAATCTGCTGCAGCGATCTCTTCCGTGTGTTTAACTTCTTTCTCCACCTCTTCCTCCCACTCCAACTCTTCTTTCACCTTCTCCCAATACCATTTCTCGTGATGAGCCCTGGCGTACCAGGCTGAAACTTTACCACTGAACATGGAGAAAAAGGCTTCTTTTTCTTCGGGGAAGACCGCACCCATATAGAAGTGGATGATCACGCCGGCGACGATGGCGAAGACAGACAGCCAATGAATGGGCTGGGCAATTTGCTTCAGTATTGGCGGGAAGACTTTATTGAAGGTCATGATGATACCGCTGAACATGATGCCGACCGTGCCAAGGATGACAACGTACATGTAAAGCTTCTGCCCGGCGTTGTAGGCATCCTGAGGCGGGAGCTGTTTATCTTTGAAGAAGCCCAGCATTTGCAGCGGCTTGACCTTCAGCCATTCGATGTCATCCTTGTCAAGCAGCATGCGGTGGGCGGCAAAGGGCACAAAATACCTGCGAAAGCCGACCAGGATATTGAAACTAAGCACGAACGTCCAGGTTAAGCCGATGGAATAGTGAAAGCGGATCAGGTTGGCGGTTCCGCCAAACAGGTTGCGGAACATATCCTGCATCCACTGCGGGCTGAGGCCCAGACGCGGGGAGGAGAGAATGGCGATGCCGGTCGGCAGGAGCAACAGCCAGCTTCCCACGTTGAACCAGTGGGTCAGGATGTTTGCCAGATTGTGCTTTTTGTATTTCTTCTCGCGCAGCCTGCGGCGTTCTTCTAAAGGAATGTTCTTGTGACCAGTCATTCGTCAAACTCCTTCTCACCCACCACCAACTGCTTGGTGAAATAAATCGCCTGCACCAGGAAGGAGGCCCCAATGCCTGCTGCAATGGCCGGCACCAGAATCTTCTTCCAGCCCTCCATTGAGAGGGTATACTGCGGGTCGCGCGGCAGGCTGGTTTCGTCCATCATCACCGGATGAGCAATTTTGATCGATTCGCCGATATTGCCGTTGATGAAGTAAATATTCGGGTCGGTATCGTGATCGCCCTTTTCATAGTCCACCCGGTGGATGACCCTGGCGTCTTTCAGCGCCCGGGTAGCCTCAGAAGCGGGATCGTTCAGGTCGCCAAACAGGCGCGAGCTGCCCACGCAGGTAGCCACACAAGCGGGCATCAGGCCAACTTCCACGCGCTGCAGACAGGCATTGCATTTGTCAACCACACCGCGCTTCTCGTCCAGATAGCGGACATCATAGGGGCAGGCATCGACGCAGAAACCGCATCCAATGCAGGCTTCCTGGTCAACCAGAACCAACCCATTCTCTTCATTTTTATAAGTCGCGCCGCTGACACAGACTTCCGTACAAGGCGGGTGCTCGCAGTGCATGCAGTTCCAAGGAACAAAGGTGCGGGTCAAGGCGGGAAATTCACCCTGAACCCCCAGATCATGCACCCAGATGCGCGTATGGTTCATGGGCACATTATTCTCCACGCTGCAAGCCACCAGGCAAGCCCGGCAGTCAATGCAGCGTGCGAGGTCGATAACAAATCCATAACGTTTCTTCGCAGCCATAGGTTCTCCTTACGCCTTTTCTACCGTAACAAAGGTCTGGCTTAGCGCCTGGCTGCCCGAAATGGGATCGGTATACGTCACGTGCAAAACGGAGTCGCTGGCACCTACGTTGAAAGCCGTTGTCAGGCCTTTGGAAAGGTGGCCGTAACCAGGGGTGAGATAGACACAGTCCTGGCGGATGGCAGGCGTGACCTGAACGGCGACTTTGACCCTACCCACCTCACTCGTCACCGTCACCAGATCCCAATCCTTGATCCCACGCGCTGCGGCTGCCTCAGGATTCATCCACAGGCGGGGTTCATCCTGGTATTTATGGAGAAGCTGGTTGTTCTGCGTGCCCATCTGGGTGTGCTGGCCAACCTTGCCCGTCAAGAGGTAAAAAGAACCTTCTGGGGGTTGAGCAGGCTCCTCCCAAACCGGAATGGCATCAAAACCGCCACTTTTCAACGTCGAAGACGAAATTTCAATCTTACCGCTGGGTGTCGTCCAGGTATATCCTTCGGTCACGCTGGCGGTCTCCGGTAGCTTCACATAGCCACGCAGCCTGGCTTCATCGAGGGGAACACCTACCGGCGCAAGCTGCTGGTTGAGGTAGTCCATTTCATCGGTATACTGGTAGTAATCTCCGAGACCTAACCTTTCACCAAGCTGTTTATAGATCCAAAGCGCTGATTTTGATTCTCCCTGCGGTTCGATGACAGGCTGGCGGATCCAGGCTTTACCTGCGAGCACATTGAAGGGATCAAAGCGTTCCAGGTAAGTGGCCTCGGGGAGAACAACATCGGCGAACCAGGCCGTGTCATTTAGAATAGCATCCACCACCACAATGAAATCCATTTTCCCAAACGCCTCCAGCGTGCGCTGCCGGTCAGGGAGAGACAGGACGGGATTCTGGCGGGCTACAAACCAACCATGGGCCTGGTAAGGCTGGCCTTCGAGGATCGAATTGCGCAACTGCTGGAAAACGCCCAGCTTTAATGGAACGAAGGGGTACTTCCAGGGCACACCGTCAAGCCGCAAAGCGGTTACACGCGGATAAGAGGGCTGGGAAGGCTTACCCAACCCTCCGCCACCCTCTCCACCTGCAGGGAGGAGTGCTACCCCCCAATTGCCAACCAGAGCATTCAGGATTGTAATGGCGCGCTGAGCAGGAAATGAATTGATGAAGTTCGAGGTGCGCCAGCCGTTATGCGCCAGAGCATAGGGGGCGGCGGCACTGAATTCTTGGGCGATGCGGTGGATGACTTCAGCATCGATACCGGTGAGGGGCGCAGCCCAGGCAGGGGTAAAGCTGCTTGTCGCCTGAGCAAGCTCATCAAATCCGACAGTGTATTTGTCGATGAACTCCCTGTCATAACGTTCTTCCTGGATGATCACGTTGATCAGCGCCAGGTGGAAGGCCAGGTCCGTGCCGGGTTTAATCGGGCACCACTGTGTTGCTTTGGAGGCGGTCTTGGTGAAGCGCGGGTCCAGGTAAACGACTTTGGCGCCACGCGCAATCGCATCTACCAGTTCCGAAGTCTCGGAGGTGGAAATGGCTTCGGTCAGGTTGCGACCGGTGAGAATAATGTATTTCAGCTCGTCGTATTTACGGCCTGGCTCCTCCATGCCATAGGTCATCAGGTTGGCGACGATCATGGCGTTGAAACACAAGCTGCGCTGGGTTCCATAATTGGGCGAACCGTAGCCATTCAGCAGGTTCTCAAAGCCCACCTGTGACAGGCTGTGGGTGGAGGAGAAAACCATCGCTTCTGGGCCGAATTTTTCTTTGATCTGGAGCATCTTATCGGCAACAATATCCAGGGCTTCATCCCAGGAGGCAGTGCGGAACTTACCCTCACCGCGCTTGCCTACACGCACCAGGGGAGAGAGAACCCGGTCGGGATCGTAGGTATTCATCAAGCCCGACTGGCCGCGTGCGCACAGCTTACCCTTCGAGTGCGGGTTTTCCGGGTTACCCTCCAGCTTTACCACTCGTCCAGCCTCTACTTTTGCCAGAACACCGCAGCGCCACACGCACATTTCACACATGGTGGGAATATAACCATCGCCGTTGGGATCCAGGCTCACTTCCCAGGCAGCTTCAGCAGCCCGAGGGGGTATAAACTGGCTGGCAGCCAGCGCCCCCGCCGCGGCGGTGCCTAATTTTAGAAACTCACGTCTGCTTAGAGTCATATCCGGCATAGAAACGCCTTTACTCATCCTTCATTTTATCTTTACGGATCAACCCAGCCCGGTCGATCAGGTAGAACAAAAAGATCGCGACCAGGGCGAAAAGGAAAACGAACATGTAGGGGTTGATATTCCACAGATCAGGCATCACAACACTGCCCATGTTTGCCAATTTCTGGATCTGAGGGAAAACCTGCTGATAGGTCAATCCATAGATGACACCACCGGTGAGGAAACCTAACAGACCAGGGAAAATATAATCGAGCTTGCCTTCACCGCACCCGGCGGCGCAGGTGCCTGGTCAGTACCCGGCGAGGGCCATGCCAACGCCGAAGATTAATCCACCCACCAAATTGCCAACGATATAGGTTTCAGGTATTCGCGGGAAGGTGATCAAACCCAGGCCGCGTAAGGCATACAAACCCGACATTGCAACGACCAAAGCAGTCATCATGAACTTTAATACCGAAAGGTCAGTGAAGCGGAAGACATTGACGATCTTGTTGTAGCGCGTTAGGCCAGCTTTATTAAGCGAAAAGCCAAAAGCCGCACCCAAGAACAATGCGATGATGTTATTAGCCATGTTTTAATACCTCCTCCTGTAGACAATGAGCGCAACCAAGATACCCGAAGCGAACATGCCTGCCATAAACAGGAAAGCCGCCGGGGCTAAAAGCATTCCTCCAGAGATTGCCAGGCCGCTGGTACACCCCCCAGCAATTCCGGCACCGTACTGCAGGATGATGGCACCGACGAACAGCAACAGCCAGCGCTTCCAGACCTGCGGACCGAAGATCCTCTTCCACTGAGCGTCATCCATGGTTCGGATTTTGGCAGTGCGGCTGGTCAATGCACCCACCGTCCCACCGAAGAAAACCCCCACCAGCAGAATAACGCCCCAGGTGATCCCAGGGGGCATGATGAAGTTGAAATACAAATTATCGAAAAGCTTCGGGGCTATAGCCTTTCCTACCAGACCAGCCAGGTTCTCGAAGGCGCCCGAAGCGCCCAGCAGGCTGTCGCTCAACCACACCGCCAATACCCCAACAATGCCCAGCAAAACGCCTGCCACATAGGGCGACCAGAGTTCTTTTTGGAATTGCGTTTTTATCCAGTTCATACTCATCCTTTCTATTCAAAGTATTGCAAATTAGCATTCAGCCATCAGCAAACATTTTGCATAAGAGCTGGTTCCTGATGGTTTTTAATCGCCGGAGAGTGCCAGGAGCATCGCCCGCGACTCGCGATCCAAGGTGCGCAGCCGGCGCACCAATTCAGGATCGAGCCTGGATAGACTTTGCAAAAGCTCGTTGGCTTCCTCAGGATTTTGCAAGAGGCGTTTTAGTGAATGCAGGCCAACCGGATTGAGTCTGGCGATCATCGGCAGCAATGCTGTTACATCGGCCGAATACCCGTCAACGACGGGGATTTCCTCGGCACTCACCTTTGGCTTTGCCATCTCAGGCGCTTTCAAGAGGCGCAGCCGGCGCTCATTCCAGAATACAAACGCACCTCCGCCCACGACCATCACCACGATCAAAGCTCCCAAGATCACATTGCCCCAATTGACTGGCTTCTTGCCCAACACGACTTCATCATAACGCTGGTTGTAGTCAACCACTTCAGAAGAAGCTACAACCAACTCTGCCGCGGCGGGTTCTGCAACAGAAGGGGATTGATCGGACGAAGTTGTCGAAGCGCTTTCTGACGATACAGCCCCAGAAGAAGGGCTACCGCCCGCTCCAATCTCGACACCAAGTGCAGAGGCATATACTTGTGCGCTCTCCATCAGATCATCGGGATGGCAAGCCTGGCAGGCAGCTTTGACATCTGATAACGGCGGAACCATTCCGGTGTGTGCTTCTTCTTCGACCATGCTCTGGTTATTCCCGGCATGGCAAAGGTAACAGAAATCGCCAAAGGCATGGCTTTGGTGCCAGCCGGTACCATCATTGTTCACCGGATCCTTCGCCTGTACTTCATGACAGTTCTTGCAGGAGCTGGCCTGGGAACCACATTGGGCGCTGGCATCGGTGGTCGGCCAGAACAATACTGCTGAAACGAGCAGCAAAGTGCCGATGAAGATTGGAATTAAATATTGATACTTCCGTAACTGCATCGAAACCTCCTTATTGTGTGGTAACTTCGTTATTTTCTGTTTCTACCAGGCTGGCGCGATAAACCAAGCGGTCACGCAAGACTGCCCGCAGTAAATCAAGCGCCTGGATCAAGCGCGTGTCATTGAGGTGATATTCAACGCAAACACCCTGCCGGACTGCGTTCACCAACCCCCTCTCACGCAGCAACTTGAGGTGGCGCGAGGTAGCCGGCTGGCTGATGCCGATGATGGTTGCCAGATCATTTACTGTATAAGGTTTTTCAGCCAAAGCGTACAAAATTAAAATTCGTCTGGGCTCTGCCAAAGCAGAGCAGATATCGGCGTGTAATACGGTAACTTCTTGGGAAATTGTTTGAGTATCCACCTGATAAATCCCTGTTTGCAATTATGCACATAAGTGAATAAGCTATCTACGAGTATCATAATACCGATTCTTAAGGTTCGCTAGTGATAAATGTCACAAAGTTTTAGATGATTATCCAAATAAAAACCGGACGCTGTTGAACAGAGTCCGGTTTTTTTTATACTAAATACCATTCTAAAGATCGACAACCTCAGATGAGCGGCACAGAAGTTATGACGACTGCGTAGAAACTTGGGCTAATTATTAAGCGCTCCTGCATTGATCCAATCGAGGATAGGCTGAATCAAATTATCTGGTAGCTTTCCTGCGGGCGGCATGATCGAACCAATCGCCTGTATCCCTAATAGCCTCTGAGACAATATACTTTCTTTTGCATTGCCTGGTATAACGACCGGTGCATTATTTCCTGTGTTCATCACGGATTGGTAATCGCTGCTATCCCACCCCCCCAGGGTGCCATGACATACCTTGCAGTGTTTTTCCATGATGGGCAAGATGTCATTAGCAAATGATACGGTTTTCGGAGCAACAGGTTCCTCTTGAGCATCCTTACGGAACCCTCTGATTAATTTAACCAATTGTTGAATCTGTTCCCCAGTTAGGATTTCACCCCATCCGATCATGGATGTAGTTTTATGACCTTGGTTGATGATATCAAAGACCCCTTCGTCGGTATACCGATCCTGGAAAGCTGGTGTGCTCAGGGTTGGACCGATTCCGCCTTCGCCATTTGGACCATGACATTGCTGGCACAAATCTTGATAGACTGCTGTAGCAGAGAGCGAAACGGATGCAACCTCGATTTCTGGAGGTAATTCAACTGGAGGATTCGCTTCCCATGAGCGGATAAAAGTGACGATAGCCGAAATTTCCTCATCGCTCAATGGTCCGCCAAAGGTGGTTCCGAAGGGAGACATCCCAAAATTCGGCTGCCCCTGGGTGATGATCGATTGAATTGTAAAATCATCGCGCGTCTTGAGGTATTCGCCAGAGCTGATCGGGGCGATTACATCTCCTGGACGGGTCGGGTTTTGTCCACCTTCGCCAAAGCTTCCATGACAAGGACTGCAGTTATTGGCAAATAATTTCTGTCCGATCTCGATCGGAGTACCTTGCGCTGCGTCAAAGGCATAATTGACCAGTGCGTCCAGTTGTTCTGTTGTGAGTATATTCCCCCAGATCGGCATGGTCTGGTGAGAGCCGCCGCTGGAAATTATCTCCTTTGCCTGGTTCACATCCTGCATCAACGGGATGCGGTTGCCATGACAAGACGCACAATGATCCCGAAACATGTTTGTGCCATCTGGGACGCTACCTGGATTGACCACGAATTGTGCCAAAGTGTCGATCTGAGTTTCATCCAACTGTTCTTTCCAGGCTGGCATTTCGAGGTGCATGCCACCCTGGCTGATCAAAGTTTTTATCTGTTCTTTGTCCTGTGGCAAGGATATTGAACCCCCATGGCATGGAGAGCAGTTGATGGCGAATAACCTTTGCCCGTCTGGAGCGATCAAGAAATTGATCAACGCAGTGCGGTCCTCGGAGCTTAGAGTTTCTGCCCAGATTGGGATATCTATGCCCGTATGAGGCGAAAAGTCATGGCCTAATTCGAGTGCTTTTTTCAAATTGATCGGATTCCCAGCAGCCAGTTCGGTCGCCTGATGGCATTCGCTACAGTTTTGGTTAAAAACCCTGTTTCCCTGGGGAGAAAGGACGAAACCCACCAAAGCATCGATCTGGTCCGAGGTCAAATCCCCACTCCAGGCGGGCATCCCTTCATGTTTGCCTTGGGCGATGATTTCGTGTAAATTAACCCCCTTCCCCACTGAGATCGATCCCCCGTGGCAAGGCGCACAGTTTTTGGCATAAAGTGCTGCAGTTTGATCCCCTGTGGATGTTTCTGCAGGTGGAGGGATTTCTCGATAAGATTGTATGGTTAAAAAGACAATTCCAAGGATGCCGAATACAGTCACGCCGGTCACGATGGGTCGGTTCACAAAATGGCGTTTTGCACTCCGGTCTAAAAATGGAAGTAAGAAAAGAAGAACAATCGCCAGGGTAGGAATGACGACGACCCCGATCACCTCTAGGCTTGGGGGGAAATATTTGAGTAGTTGAAACAGGAACGAAAAGTACCATTCAGGTCGCGGTGTGTAAGTGCTATCTGATGGATCAGCTCGTGCTTCCAAAGGAGCACCGATGAAATGTGCTAAAATCACCAGGATAAGAAAGACCACCAAAGCGATCAAAGCATCTTTGAAAAGGATATCCGGAAAGAACGGGACGCCTTTCTCTTTTTCCTGATGGTATTTTTCGAGATAATCTTGCTTTTCTTTTTCGTTCATCGCAGCTACTCTTTCGTTTTTGGCACAGCACTAATCCCAATCCGGATTACAAGGTACATGTGGATCGCTAAGAAAATGAGCAAAGTGGCAGGCAAAATCCAAATGTGAACGCCAAAGAAACGGGCCAAAGTAAGCGCTGACAACTCTTCGCCTCCCCTGATAATCCGCAGGATCATATCCCCGATGAGAGGTGGCGTCCCAGCAATTCTGGTACCTACTGTGGTTGCCCAGTAGGCTTTTTGATCCCAGGGGAGTAGATAACCAGTAAAACCAAATCCGATGGTGAGGAGTAGCAGGAATATCCCCGTAAACCAGGTGACTTCTCTGGGGAATTTGTAAGCTCCATATAATATCACCCGAATCATATGAAGCACGACCAGTAGAACCATGGCACTCGCCCCCCAATGGTGCAGGCCCCGGATCAACCAGCCGGCAGGTACCTGGGTAGTTATATATTGCACGCTGTCATAAGCATGATCTGGGGTAGGTACGTAATAAATCGTCAGTAGAATCCCCGTAATCATCTGGTTGAGCGCCACGAAGAGCGAGGCACTCCCCAAAGTGAAGAACCAGTTTACTTTGGGGATTTTTCTCAAGAAAATAGCCTCCCAGACTCGTCTCCAGCCAACCCGTTCATCAAGCCAATTCCCAAGTCGATAAGCCATTTCAACCTCCAAAAATCATCAATTGGTCATTCTCAACTTTCACTTCGAAACGATCTAAAGGCCGCGGCGGAGGTCCAGAAACAACATTCCCTTCTTTATCGAAAACACCGTTGTGACAAGGGCAGAAGAATTCCTGGCGGTCAGCAACCCACCGCACCCGGCAACCGAGGTGAGTGCAGATATTCGACATCGCCACAAAATCACGACCATTTTCAGTAAAAACGTAAAACGAAATTTCTTCAACGTTTGAAATCCAGCCGGTTTGTCGTTCAATGCTGGTTTTAAACAGGGTGGGAGTACCTAATTCGACTTTTGATGCGGAACCCAGACGGAGCCAATTTTGACTGGCGCTTTTCTTCAGCGCAGGGCCGATCAGATAGATGATTGCAGGAATACCCAGACCCAGGCCAATCAACCCACCAATACCCCATGTAGCCAAACCAAGGAAATCCCGCCGGTTGATATTCTTTTCCTCGCTCAAGATAATATCCTCCTTCTTGGGCTAACTCTTAAATTATCCTGCATAATACCATGGATGGTAGTCAGGTTCAAGTTATTGACTGTTATCCTTGTAGTGACAAATGTCACCTAGTGGTGGATGATTTTCGATAAGAATAACCGGACGCTTTACGGCATCCGGTTATTCTTACTTATATTACTGGGTATTCGTTACTCGGTCGGATAGGGTTCGGCGCGGGTCAAGCCGGTCACATCACCACCCAGATCCTTGAGGCTGTCATAAAGAAGCTCGAGGGTGTAGTGGGCGTTGTGAGCGAAGTCACCAGGGTCTTTATACGTGTACTGAAGGTTGTAGGCAGCCCGCAGCAAGCGCGGTGTCCAGGCATCGTATGAAACGGGACCCTTATCGGTTGTATCGGGTTTGCCATCACCATCTGCGTCGGCAAAGAAGTATGGATATGCAGCTGAGCTGTAAAGGATTCCCTTGCCAGCTTTTTCCACAGCATACTTCTGGACAGCTGCATAGAGCAGTTCTTGCATGGTTGCAATCTCGCCAGCAACACCTTCGGTGGTATCCCCATCTCCATCAAAATCCACGGTGGACATGCGGATATTCTCAGGTTCCTTGCCAGCATCGCCATGGCAGGCAGTGCAGGTTTCGGTCTTGACCGTCAGGGCATGGACATCGTGGCAGCTCACGCAGGTGAACTGCGACTTCACCACGTGCGGGTGCGCGCCGGCATAGGTCTGACCATCGTATTCATAAGCGACCTGAGCCTGGGTACCAAACAGCGTCGCTCCAGCAGCGAAGTAGTGAACGTTGCGGAAGTTCAGCTTCTTATCCGCAGTCATCACTTCGTCATCGGTCAAGCCCGAAGCCTTGATGGCACCATCTACACTGGATTTCGACTCACGTCCCTGGTGGCAGGAGAGGCACAAATTTCCATCACTGCCCTCGCCGAAGGTTACAACCTTCTTGCTGGGGAAGGTGACAGACTTGATCGCATAGCGATTCGGCCACTCGGCTTCATTGTGGCAGGTTGAGCACCAGAAACCGTTGGAGGGTTTTTGGGCAATAACCTGTCCTGCATTGGCGGGATTAAGGAACATGGGCAAGCCCGTGGCGGTGTGGCACTTGACACAACCGGCAGGGACAACACCTTCTGCATCCCAGTGCCGGAAGGGTTCGGTATTGCCGGCAAAGTGACCCGCATCATCTCGGTGAGCAGCCGAGAGGTCAACCGGGGTAGCAAGCTTTTCGTTCACGTTGGCGATTGAATCGTAGAGCAACTGGACGATGTACTTGTTGCCATGAGCAAAGGCGCCCGGATCCTTGACTGACATCTGGTAGTTGTAGGCGGCTTTGAGCAAGCGCCCGGTCCAGGATTTATATCCATTCGCACCAACGGCTTCGTCTGTATCAGCCGTGCCGTTTGCGTTGGTATCAAAGAAGAAGTATGGATAGGCATCCGGAGAGTAGGCGATTGCCGAGCCGGCAACTTCACTGCCATACGCATAGATCGATGAGAGCAGCATTTCCTGCAAGCCCTGGACTTCATAGAACATGCCTTCGGTGGTGTTGCCATCCCCATCGTAATCCACCGCAGAGGAAGGCTCGCGAACATCCTTCAGACCTTCGACATCTTTGACATCCGAATGGCACACCTGGCACTTCTCAAGCCTGATTTCCAGGGAGTGCTGGTCGTGGCAGCCAATGCAGGTGTTGAGGCCTTCAACATGGTCGTGCTTGGCGTCGTAAGCCTGGCCCTCATATTCATACCCACCCTTGGTTTCCGTGCCGTAGAGTGTGGCAGCCGCGGCGCGGTAGTGGATATTGGTGAAGCCAAGATCAGCGCTGACCGTGTCATCATCGGCAACGCCAACTTTGGCAACTGCTTCATCAACCTGAACCTTGGAGGCGCGGCCCTGGTGGCATTCCATACAAACGGCTTCACCACCCAGACCGGTGATCTCAACCCCAGAGGGGAAGACTACTGAGGTCTTGGTGGCGGTAGCGCCGTTGTGGCAAGCCACACATTGGATCGTGGTACCAATGGGAGCAGCGACATCGACTACACCTGCTGCACTGCCATCGGCGCCCACATAATCCTGGAAACCAGGTGTGCTGTGGCACTTGGCGCAGCCCACGGGCACTTCTTTAGGATCAGCTTCATTCCAGTGGACGAAAGCCTCTGCATCGGCTACATTGTGCGGGGAATTAGCCCATGCTTCTTCGTTGGGTACGGTTTTCACCACAGGCTCAGGACAAGCCGGACAATCCGGGCAGGTCGGACAAGACGGACAGGGAGCTGCCGTTGGACACGGGGTTACTTCTACGGTTGGCGCTGGTTCCGACTTGCAGGCCGCGAGAGTCAGAGCCATAACTACCAGAAGCAACCCAAAAACAAATAACTTTTTTCCTTTCATTATCATTCTCCTCAATTTAGATTAACTTTCGAGACAATAAAGTGGTGTTTCCTTGTCAAATAATTGAGATCCTCTCTTTCCTCCTTTCGATCAAATTATATTACCCAAGGGTATCGTGTTTTGATAACAGCAGAGATCATTACCCGGCAGGCAAGTAGCGCATATTATACAACATAAATGAGTATTTGATTAGTGCAAAATACCACGAATATATAGGGTATTTGCACTATATCACCCTACAAGCCAGGAAACTGTCAAAAGGGATCCTGGCTTTAATTTGATCGAAAAATAAAAAAAGGCTGTGGAGGCAGACAAGCGCCTCCACAGCCTTTTTTATTAAATTCTAAAACAAATATAACTAATTTTTACTCTCTTCTTTGGCCTCGGTCGTGCGCACAAGGAATAAAATGACCAGGATGATCAATTGTCCAACCACCATTCCAGCTACCTCGGGCATTCGCTCGGCTACTTCTAACAACCAGGGACGGCCGATCCGCGTAGTAGCCTGGCTAAACTGCGTCAGGGCCGCTGCAATTCCAAACAAGTGATCGGTAATATAAGCAACTGCCGAAAGAGCCAGGGCTGTAAAAGGAACAGCCAACACCAAAGTCCAAAAAAAGGCGACTAACGATACCCTACGCATACGGACCTCCTTGTTAATCTTTGCTTACATCATAGCTGAATAAAGATTGAAGGTCAATAGGTTGATTCGGATATTTTTTGTCGCAGTATTATGGGTATTCAACCCTATAGGTTATGGTTCTATCAGTCCTTTCCGGATGGCATATTTCACCAATTCGCTCCGGCTGTGCAGTCCCAATTTGCGCATGAGGTTTTCACGGTGGCGCGCAACTGTATGCTTGCTGATCGATAGAGAAACAGCGATATCCTCATTAGACTGCCCGGCAGCCAACATTCCTAAGACCTCCTGCTCGCGAAGCGTGATCCCGTTGACTGAGACCTCATTTTTTGCATCACTGGACTGATTTAGGAAATCCGCGACCAACACTTTGGCCAAAGAGGGATAAATATAAACCTCGCCATTTGAAGCAGCATGAATGGCTTTGATCAAATCATCCGATGCGGCTCGCTTGGGAACGTATCCATCTGCGCCAGCTTGAAGCATTTCAAAAAAATATTGCTGATCTTCATGGATCGTCAAAGCGACGACAGCAATTTCTGGATGCTGTGCCTTCAGTCGGCGGGTCACCTCAATCCCAGAAATATCGGGCAAGGTGATATCCATGATCACTACATCTGGATGAAGCTCAGAAGCCATCTCCAAGGCTTGAACACCGTTGCTGGCTTGACCGATGATCTTCATATCAGTCTCGCTCTCCAACAACATGCTCAATCCGGTACGCACGATCTCGTGGTCATCGACCAATAAAAGACGGATCTCCGGCATTGTGATTCTCTCCTTTCAGCGGTATGTGAACCTCAATCCAAGTTCCACGACCAGGCTCGGAAGTGATAATACAAGTTCCACCTAACAACGCAGACCGCTCCTGCATACCAAATAACCCCCAGCAAGGTTTTTCCCTAGACTGGCTGAGGGTTTTTTCAACTGAGAAGCCAATTCCATTATCTTGAATGACCATAATAATAAAAGAATTATCTTCATATAATTGAATTTCTATATGAGTGGCTTTTGCATGGCGGCTTACATTCGTAAGAGCTTCCTGGGCAATGCGGAATAAAACGACACGCAGATCTGAAGGTAGAGAGAGATGAGGGATTTGGTTGTTTATATCAATTTTTAACTGACTGTGATCCGATAGATCACTGGCATACCAACGCAGAGCTGCCACCAATCCCAGATCATCGAGCTGCGGTGGATGCAGCCCGGTGACTAAGCGCTGCATCTCCTGAATACCGTTCGAGGCTACTGCTTCCAACTGCTGAGCTTGTTGCAAGGCGCGTTTCGGAGCCTGCTCTATATTTTGAGCCATACCTCGCAGACCCATACTTAAAGCGGTAAAAGTTTGCCCAATCTGATCATGTAGCTCGAGAGCAATCCGTTTTCTTTCTGTTTCCTGCGCCTTTACGGTGCGGTGGAGGAGCTCTTCTCGCAATTCTTC
>Ga0315273_10002882_pt1 | contig 20553 bp, 21 predicted proteins | sample YL17G02_0_MG_FD_205753 | JGI IMG/M metagenome (GOLD analysis project Ga0315273, IMG submission 205753) | Sediment microbial communities from Yellowstone Lake, YNP, Wyoming, USA - YL17G02_0 | ecosystem: Environmental > Aquatic > Freshwater > Lake > Sediment | place: USA: Wyoming | collected... | reverse complement strand
AAGAGGGCTTCGTGGTGCTGCCCTACACCAACGACGACCTGGTGAACGCCAGGAAACTGGTCGACGCCGGCGCGGCGGCGGTGATGCCCCTGGCGGCGCCCATCGGCAGCGGCATGGGCGTGCAGAACACCGCCAACCTGCGCATCATCCGGGAGATGATCACTGCGGTTCCGCTGATCGTGGACGCGGGGGTCGGCACGGCGTCGGATGCCGCGGTCGCCATGGAGTTGGGATTCGACGGCGTGCTCATGAACACCGCCATCGCCGCCGCGCGGGATTCCGTCAAGATGGCGCTGGCAATGAAACTGGCGGTGGAAGCGGGCCGCCTGGCACACCTGGCCGGCCGCATGCCGAGGAAGCTCTACGCGTCGGCCAGCAGCCCGCTGGACGGGGTGGTGCGGTAAAGGTGGGGCAGCCTTCAGGCTGCCGCCGGGCTTCAGCCCGGCCATGTGGCTGAAGCCCGCCCTACGACACCTTCACCAGGTCCGGGGCAAGGCGCACCTGCCGGGCTTTGCGAAACGCGAGGTTGGCCAGGTGCGGTCCGGCGACCGCCCGCTGGGCGATCTCGACGGTGCAGTTGGGGTCCTTGCGCGAAACGATGCAATCCAGGAAGTTCTGGACGTGGTTCTCGATCGGCACCGGGGCCTGTTCCTGGTGAATCGGCGGTTTTTCGGGTTTCCAGGGCTCGTCCCAGACGCGGTAACCCACCTCGTCCAGGATCATGGTGCCCTTATCGCCCATGAAGGTGATGGACCAGCCGTTCTGGAACGAGTTCGAGTAGTCGAGCGTCCAGGTGGCCATAAACTTGTCCATCTCGAAGACGGCCGAGAAGACGTCGGGGTGCTCGGCACCCTCCATCTTCGCGACATAGCCCCAGCACACGGCCGACTTGGGCGGGGCCGAATTGGTGAACCACAGCACGACGTCCATCAGGTGCGTGCCCTGGTCGGTCATGTTGCCGCCGGCGTAATCCCAGAAGTAGCGCCAGTAGCGGAAGCGCATCGGCTCGAGGGGCCGTTTGGGCGCGTTGCCCAGGAAGCGGTCCCAATCGATCTTGCCCGGAAGGGGAGTGTTGTCCAGCGGGCGCGCGATGTTCCAATGCCACTGCGGCTTGACCAGGGTGATGCGGCCGAGCACGCCGTCGTCCACCAGTTTCTTGGCCGCCATCACGGCCGGAGCGCTGCGGCGCTGCATGCCGATCTGCACCACCTGCTTGCTCTTCCTGACCGCGGCCACCATGGTGGCGCTCTCTTCGAGGGTCTTCGACAGCGGCTTCTCGGCGTAGACGTCCTTCTTCGCCTCGAGCGCGGCCAGCATCATCGGGCAATGATGATGGTCCGGGCCGGCCAGCACGACGAAGTCGACGTCTTTCTCCTTCTGGAGCAGTTCGCGGTAATCGACGTACGGCTTGGCGTCCGGCGCGCCCTTGAGCGCCTCCTGCACATTGGGCTCGTAGACTTCGCCGATGGCGATGCACTTGGGCCCGTCCTGCTGGAAAATGCGGTTCAAGTAGCGGCCCCGGCCGCCCGCTCCGATCAGCGCGTAGTTCGGGCGGTTATTGGCGCCCCAGGCGCTGCGCGGTACGAACAGCGGCGCCGCGCCGGCCGCCGCGACCTTCAAGAAATCTCTTCGATCGGATTCCATCTGACGATTCTCCTTTCCGCTATGTATAGCACGCCGCCTCGGGCGGGTGTGGGAGCGGTTTGTTCCGGGGCGGGCGCCGCCTCAGGCGGGTGTGGGAGCGGTTTGTTCCGGGGCGGGCGCCGCCTCAGGCGGGTGTGGGAGCGGTTTGTTCCGGGGCGGGCGCCAACTCGGGCACTTCGATTTCGGTGCGCGTTCCCCCGCCGGGCCGGGAATCGATGGTCATCCGGTAGTCGTTGCCGAAAAGCACTTTCAAACGCTCATTCACGTTGCTGACGCCGATGCCCTGCTCGAGCAGCGTGGCAAGCCGGGCCTCGGGTATGCCGGCGCCGTCGTCCTCGACCAGCAGGATAAGCCTGCCGCCGGCCAGGCGGCTGCCGATACGCACCATTCCGCCTTCGACTTTTCCGGCCAGCCCATGTTTGATCGAGTTCTCGACCAGCGGTTGCAGGATCATACTCGGCGCCAGGCGGTCGAGCGTTTCCGGATCGACCTCTTTCACGAATCGCAGCTTGTCGCCGAAACGGACCATCTCAATCGCCATGTAGTCTTCGATGAAGGCCAGCTCATCGCGCAGCGGCGAGAACGATTCGCTCTTGCGCAGCAGCTTCCGCAGAATGTTCGAGAGTTTGTAGACCACCGCGCGCGCCTGGTCCGGATCGGTGCGAATCAGCGAGGAAACCGAATTCAGCGTGTTGAACAGGAAGTGCGGGTTGATCTGGCTGGTGAGGGCGTGAAGGCGCGCCTCGCCGAGCAGCCGGGCCTGCGTCTCGAGCTTGGTTTCGTTGCGCGCGTTGTTCCAGATCTTGAGCGGCAGCGTAATCGCGAAGAGCGTCGTGACATAGACCGCGACAATCGTCAACGGGTGGGGCCGCGGCCCGCCGGGATGAAGGCCGAAGATCGCTTTCGGGCCGAAAATCTCCTCGAGCGACCAGCGCAGGAATTCGCCGAAAACGATGACCAGCAGCAGAAAGAGCTGGAACGCGGTCCGGCGGTGGTCGTGGCCTTTGCGGAAGAAGCGAAACACGCTCAGGTCGAACAACGGCGAGAAGCGCCAGATCTCGTCCGTGTCCGGAGCGCAGTCGCGCAGCAGGCCGCCCAGAACGCCCGCGGCCGCGAACAGCGGCATCGAGAGGAACTCGGCGTTCGCCATCGCCGGGATCGAGATGAGGATACCCGAAGCGAGGCCGGCGACGTAACCTCCGACCATGCCGGCCAGCATGCTCGCCTCCAGCCCCAGGTCGACCGCCTGATAGCCGCTCCCGGTGACCACGCGAATCGCGACGCCGGAACCGAACATCACGGCGAAGCCGAGGGCGAGCTTGATGCGCTGCTCGAGTGTGCGCTCCTCGCGCATCAGCATACGCTTGAAACCGCTGAACCGGACCATGATGCTGGCCAGCGACGCCGCCACGGCGAGTTTCACAAGCAGCACCACCAGGTGTTGTTCCAGCATCGCGATCTGCCCGCTATTATAATGGTTTGTAGCTGGTTCCCTCCGAGCGTTCCAGCGTGAAGCGTAAATGACTCATACCCCGCCACTTCGGCTGCGCAAGGTGGCCGAGGCCAGTTTTCCCAGCCGATTCGGCCAATTCCGGATCCACGGCTTCGAAGGACGTCGCGGCCGCGCCGTCGAAGAGGCGGTGGTGCTGACGATGGGCGATATCACCACGCCCGAGCCGCCGCTGGTGCGAATTCACTCGGAGTGTCTGACCGGCGACGTCTTCCACAGCCTGCGCTGCGACTGCCGCGCGCAACTGGAGCTGGCGCTGTCGGTGATCGCCGAGGAGGGGCGCGGCATCCTGATCTACGAGCACAAGGAAGGCCGCGGCATCGGACTGTTGAACAAGCTGCGGGCGTACGAGCTTCAGGACGCCGGCGCCGACACGGTCGAAGCGAACGAGAAACTGGGCTTCGAGGCCGATCTGCGGAATTACGAGATGCCGCCCGAAATCCTGCGCCATTTCGGGGCCACCAGCGTCCGGCTTCTGTCCAACAACCCCGACAAGATCCAAGCTCTGGAGCGCGCCGGCATCACGGTTGCCGAGCGCGTTCCGTGCCAGCCCGCGGTCACCGCCACCGCCGAAGACTACCTCCGGACGAAGAAAGAGAAACTCGGGCATTTGCTGATTGGGCTGTGAGGGCCGGCCAGGATGACCCAAGACCCGGGCGGCACGAACCTTCTACCTCATCGTGGAGTATAATTGTCTTGTGCGAGTCAAGACATCCGTCACACTCCCCGCGGAATTGCTGGAAAGCATCGATCACGTCGACCCAAACCGCTCGGCTTTCATCGAACGCGCCTCCAAGGCATATCTCGCAAGGCTCGAAAAGGCGCGCCGCGACCAGAAGGATCTGGCGATCATCAACGCTAACGCCGAAAGGCTGAACCAGGAGGCGGAGGATCTTCTCGGTTACCAGAGCTTGCCATGAGACGGGGTGAAATGTACCTGGTGCGGAAACCCAGTTCACAAGACCCGAGACGGCAGCGGGTGTTTGTAGTTGTCAGCCGCCAACTGCTCATCGACTCCAAGTTCTCCACGCTCATTTGTGCCGCGGTGTACACTCGACACGACGGACTCAGCACGCAGGTGCGGGTGGGCGTGGAAGATGGCCTCAAGAAGGAGTTCAGCATCCATTGCGACGAACTGTTCAGCCTGCCAAAAGCGCTTTTGACACACTACGTTGGACGGCTCGACGCATCTCGAATCGACGAACTGAATCGTGCTCTGGCGGCTGCGTTGGACTTAGAGGGGCAACTCTTCGGTTACTGACGTAACGGCACGGCGTTCTTGCGGATGTAGTCGCCGACGGCGTCCGGCGGCGGGCCGATGTAATGGTACGGCTCGGCATAGGCCAGGCCGTACTTCTTCCCCGTCTCGACGTCCCGCTGAAGCAGAATGTGCTTGATGAAGCCGGCGTTGGCGGACTCGTCGTCGGCGCCCAAGGCCGGCAGACGCAGTCCCTTCCCGGCGAGAGCGCGGCGCAGGCGCGCTCCGTTAGCGCCCGCCGGGCCCTGGGCCAGGTTGGCCAGATTGGCCGCAACCTTCCTGTCGATGGTGGAGCTGATATCGACGACGCGGTTGACCAGTTGCGGGTCGCGCGAGAAGTAGTACTTCTCCTTGACGGCCCACGGCTTCAGGCCGGCTTCGAAGTGCTCCGGATAGTCCTTGCTTCCGCCCGCCATCCAGCAGGCCGCCTCGACCGCCTGCGCCGTGACGTAGTGGTCCGGGTTTTCCTCGTAATGCCCGTACGGGTCGTAGCCGGCCACCGTGTCCACCTTGAGCAGGCGAAACAGGAAGATCAGACGGGCGCGGATCTCGAGCTTTGATTCCTGATCCATCCGGTGGTTGCTGTAGTTGAGGTCGAAGACCTTCGTCAGACCGAGCGCCCGGGCCACCTGCTGGTTGTCGCGCTGGTTGGCCAGAACGGTTTCACCCACCGTGCCGGGGCCGGCCATGTCGTCGTTGGTCATTCGAACCAGGTAGCCGGTATAGCCCTCGTCAATCAACTTCGCCACCGTACCGGCGGCGAAGAGCGGAATGTCGTCCGAATGGGGTTGAATGGCGGCCAGCACCTTGCCCGCGTGCGGCCTGCCGGGTTGGGTCCGTTCGACCAAAACCTCGGCCTGGGTCGGGGTGCCGTCGAAAATCACCTGTCCGGCGCCCATCGAAACACCCAAGAAAGATCGTCGCAGCATGGCCCATGATAACCGGAGCAAGCAAAATCTTTTTGAGCATATTAGCATGAGCATATGAGTCATCGACTTCAAGTGTTGATTCCAGAGGAGCTTGAGGCCCGGCTCCGCAAGGCTGCCCAACGTAGCCGGACTTCAAAAGGCGAATGGGTTCGATGCGCCATCCGAGACGCGCTGCAACGGAGCTGCGAATCTCAGGGGACGGACGATCTTCTTTCGCGCCTCGCATCGCTGGGAGCGCCGACTGGCGACATCGGCCAAATGCTCGCCGAGATCGAAGCCGGACGCAGATGAAGGTTTTCATCGACTCGAACATCCCGATGTATGTCGCCGGCCAGGAGCACTCGAACCGCGTGCCGTCGCTTCGGTTCCTGGCGCGCGTGAAAGCGGGTGAGATGGAGGCGTACACCAGCACCGAAGTTCTTCAGGAAATCCTGTATCGCTATTCCGCCATAGGCCGGCCGGATCTGGCTGGAGAAGTGTACGATCTTTTTGTGGGGATTTGCCCGGTTGTGCTGCCGGTTACGCTGGCCGACACGGACCGCGCCCGCAAACTGTTGCAAGCCGTTGCCGGCCTACCGGCGCGCAATGCGGTCCACGCGGCCCTCATGCTGAATCACGGCATCCGATTGATCGCTACTTTCGACCCGGGGTTTGACAGAGTGCCCGGCATTCGCCGGGGGAATCTGATTGCGGACATAGCATGATGGGCACAGGCGGAGCCGGTCGTTCCGTGGATTCGTGGGGGCTGATATCGAGGGCGCGGCAGGGCGAACCGGATTTTCAGGGACACCCGCGCGCACCAGATTCCCGACGCCAGTGCGCCGCAAGTCATGGAACAGGCTCTTTGAGAAGTTTGGTCGGGCCGCCGAGATTTGAACTCGGGACCTCTTGCATCCCAAGCAAAATATATCAATCACTTACAGACAGCCCTCACTGAAAACAAAAGACTTAAGGCCACTCGATTTGGACGCCAAATGGACGCCAAAACGCGGAGTCGGGGCGGTTTGGACACCGCCCAGACTCCACAGTCCTGGCTGGCGATCCGCATGCTTCGCGCGCGCGATTGTCGTCGCTTTAAGAAGACCGCTGGAGGAGAAGAAGACAGACGTTCTTCCCATAAGGACGATGCCCCGGATTGTTGACGTAAGCTCCGAATGTTGCGCCGCTGGCGCAGTTCATTGGGCCCGGCTATCTTGACAGATATACAGAAATACGTATACTGTTATAGGAGGGAGCGCGCTGAAACCGGTTCGATGGGTCGGATCATCGAGGAGGGATCTCAGGACTTTCCCCAGGCAGGTACAACGCGACGTGGGCCAAGCCCTTTATGCAGCGCAATGTGGCGAAGAATACCCCTCTGTCAAAGCCCTCAAAGGATTCGGCGGGCGCGCCGTGCTTGAGATCGTGGCGCCCCATGAGGGTGACACCTGGCGGACCGTCTATACAGTCCGCTTTCAGGATGCCGTTTACGTGCTGCACGCCTTTCAGAAGAAGTCGAAGAGGGGCATCGCCACGCCGCAAAAGGAACTCGAGCTGGTCAAACAGCGGCTCGCCGCGGCAGAGCAGGATTACAGAGAAAGGCAGAACTGAGATGCGGAAGAATAGCGGAATTCGGGTCAAAGAAGGGAGCGGCAACGTCTTTCGAGACCTGGGCTTTCCCAATCCCGAACGCGAGCAGGTCAAGGCACGCCTCACGCTGCAAATCTACCGGCTTATCAAAGACCGCGGACTCACCCAGGCGGCGGCTGGAGAGATCCTTGGCATACGGCAACCTCACGTTTCGGGTCTGATGCGCGGGCAGTCGGGCAACTTCTCCGTGGAGCGTCTCATGGATTTTCTGACTGCCCTCGGCCAGGACGTTGAGATCACTGTAAGGCCGACGCGCAGGGAGCGTGGAGAGTTGTCCCTCATCCTCGCATGATCTGATGGCTCAATTCCCCAACGGGTCGTCGTGAATCTCCACAACGAGATGCGCGAAGATGAGAGCCGGGACTCCAGCGGTTTGGACGGTCACGCGCCTCGCCCGTGCGCGCGGTTGTACTCGCCCTCCAAGAGTCCGACAGATTCTTCCTCTCTTGTATGATCTGCCCATCCTGCCCACGTGTGGAGGATTATCGCGGGCGCTGCGGAGGCCAGGCGACTCACGCGCCACAGCCGGAATCGACCGCAATCGGCGAACGGATGTGCCGAACCTGTTCCTCCAGTTGGGGGAGGTCCTTTTGGGTCATGGTCCAGACCTGGTGCAGATTGAGGCCGAAGTATTCATGCACCAGGATGTCGCTCAGGCGATCCGCGTCGCCCCTCATAGGGCGATTACATCCCTGTAGACCGATTCCCGGATCGAGGGCTTCACCCAGCCGTCGCTGGCGATGTCGACTTTCCGGCCCAACAGGCTTTCGAGTTCCAGCATGAGAGCCGCCTGGTCGATGAGACTGGTTCCCTCGCTCCATGTCACGAGCAGATCGACGTCGCTGTCAGGGCGGGCGTCGCCGCGCGCGACGGACCCGATCAACCGAACCTGCGTTGCGCTCACCGAAGGCGGTGAAAATGGTCGGCGGTACAACTGGCCCAGTCGCCCTGCGGGCCGCAAGCTGCGATTCTCGAGAGGGTCCCGAAATAAATGGACCATACCAGGCTGACGCATTTTCGGATCGTCAGCTCCCCACATACTTCGCGTAGAGGCTGCGGGCAATGGCCACGTCCTGGGTGCCCTTGAGGATGGCGCGGCCGTCGGGGAAGATGGTCATTTCGTAGGGGGGCAGGAAGAAGCGCAGGGCGAACTGGTTGGCGCGCACCTGGCCGAGGGGCTCGAGGCGGCGGCGCAGGTCCTGGAGATCGATGGGGCGCGAGCGCTCGTGGATCTGGACGGCGTTGCGCCCGCACAGGCTGATGGGCGCGCGCCGGGAGCCGTCCAGGTAGACGAATTCCCCGAGCCCGCAGCAAGGGCAATCCGGGCGCGGGGCCGGCTGGTCGATCTGGCGAATAACACCCGACCAGACGTCGACCGTGGTGATGCGGCGCGACACCAGGTCCGGCCGGCCGGCCAGGATCTTCAACGCTTCGGCCACCTGCAAGGAAGCGATCACCGAGGTGATGGAGTTGAGCACGCCGGCGGTTTCGCAGGTCGGTTGCGCGCCCGAGGGCGGTTCGGGGTAGATGCAGCGCAGGCAGGCGGTGACGCCCGGCAGGACCGGCATCACCAGCCCGTAGCTGCCCACCGCGGCGCCGTATATCCAAGGGATGGAATGACTTACAGCGAAGTCGTTGATCAGATAACGAGTCTCGAAGTTATCCGTGCCATCCAGGAGCAGGTCCGATTCCCCGAGCAACTCGACGGCGTTGGCGGCCGTCAGATCGGTGACCAAGGGCTCGACCTCGAGCGCTGAATCGATGGCGCGCAGCCTTCGCGCGGCAGCCACCGCCTTGGGCAGAGCCTGGTCGGCATCCGCCTCCTCGTACAGCCACTGGCGCTGGAGGTTGCTGAGCTCGACCGAATCCCGGTCGATGATCCGCAGGCGGCGGACACCGGCGCGCGCCAGGGCGCCGGCCTGAAAGCTGCCCAGAGCGCCGCAGCCGACGAGGGTCACGCGCGCGCGCAAGATCAGTTCCTGACCCTGTTCGCCGAGTCCGGAGAATCGGATTTGCCGGGAGAAGCGTTCCTGGTCGCGGGGTTCCATACAAGTCCGATGGTAACAGCGGTTGCTGTATGATGAGGGGAAGTGGGCGCCTCGGGCCTTCGTCTCACCTGCGCTGCTCTCCTGCTCGTCGGCGCCGCCGGGGCCTCGGCGGACTCCGTCCGGGTCTATGAAGGCTTGCGCATTGCGGCCATCGAGTTCGAGCCGGCGCGGCAACCGTTGCCCGAATCGGAAATCGCCGTTCTGCTGCCGTTGCGCGTGGGCGAGGCGCTCGAGCTTTCGGCGGTGCGCCTGGCGATCGAACGCCTTTACTCCTCGCTGCGATACACCGACATCGTGGTGGACGCCCGCCGGGTTCCGGACGGCGTGGTGTTGAAGTTCATCACCCAGAAGCACTGGTTTGTCAGCCGCGTATCGGTGGAAGGCGTGCCGGAGCCGCCGAACCGCGCGCAGCTTGCCAACGCCGCGAAGCTGGAACTTGGCACGCCGCTCACCGAGGAGCGTTTGGAAGCGGCCATCGGCAACCTTCAGGAGGCGCTGCGGGAAAGCGGTTACTACGAGGCCACGCTACAGACACGGCTGGACCGGACCGATTCCACCGAGGAGGTCAACATCGTCTTCCAGGTGGAACCAGGTCCGCGGGCCCGCTTCTCGCCGCCGGCGGTCGCGGGCAACCTGGTCCTGGACGAGCAGAAGGTCGTTTCGGCGACCGGCTGGAAGCGATTCTGGTTTCTGCCGGGCTGGCGTCCGATGACCGAGGGCCGCCTTCAGCAGGGCCTGGAGCGGATTCGCCGCTCCTACCGGAAAAGCAACCGCCTGATGGCCAAGGTCCAGTTGGAGGGCATTCGATACGACGCCGGAACAGCCAGCCTGAAACCGGCGATTCGGATCGAGGCGGGGCCGAAGGTGAGAGTCGAGGTTGCCGGCGCGAAGATCTCTCGCGGCAAGCTGAAGGAACTGGCGCCGGTGTTCCAGGAGCAGTCGGTCGACGGTTCCCTGCTGATGGAAGGCAAGCGCAACCTGGCGGAACACCTCCAGTCGCGAGGCTACTTCGAGGCGGAAGTCGAATACACTATCGCGGACGCCGGGGCGGGCGAACAGGTGATCCGCTACACGGTGAACCGGGGCGCGCGCCACAAGATCGTCGAAGTGAAGATCGAGGGCAACCGCTATTTCGACGAGGCGACCATTCGCGAACGGCTGAGCACGCTGCCGGCAACGTTTCTACGCTACCGGAACGGGCGGTTCAGCCGCGATTATCTCGAGCGGGACCGGGACGCGATCCTCGCGCTTTACCGCTCGAACGGCTTCCCCGACGTCGAGGCCGCCTCCGAGGTGGTGGCCAACTACCGCGGACGGAGCGGCCAGAAAGCGGTGGTCTTCCGGATCACGGAGGGAGGGCAATGGCGCGTGGCCGGGGCGGATCTTTCCGGTGTGGACCTGAAGCTGTACGAGCAGGTGTTGCGCCTGCTGGAATCCACCGAGGGCCAGCCCTACAGCCCCGAGACGGTCGCCGCCGATCGCGACAACGTGCTTGCCTACTACCACAACAACGGGTATCCCGACGTGACCATGGAGGTGGTCTCGATTCCCGACGCCACGGCGCGCCGCGTTTCGCTGCGCTTCCTGGTGCGCGAGGGGCGGCGCCTGTATGTGCGCGACGTTCTCATCGGCGGCCTGAAATCGACCGACCGCGACCTGGTCGCGAAACGCATTCGGCTCGGCCCGGGCGACGCATTCTCGCAAAGCGCGCTGATCGAGAGCCAGCGGCGGCTGTACGACCTCGGGATTTTCGCCAAGGTGGATGTGGGCCTGCAAAACTCCGACGGCCAAACGCGCACCAAGTACGTGCTGTACCAGCTTGAGGAGGCCCGCAGGTGGTCCTTCACCGGCGGCTTCGGCGCCGAGATCGGGCGCATCGGCGGCGGCAGGTTGAGTTATGAATCGCCGGCGGGGGCCTCCGGATTCAGCCCGCGCGCCTCGGTGGGCGTCAGCCGGTCGAACTTCCTCGGCCTGGGCCACACCTTGGGCTTGCAGACCAGGCTGTCGAACGTCCAGCGGCGAGCGCTGGTCACTTATCTGGCGCCGCACTTCAAGAACGACGAGAACCTGAACCTGACTTTCACGGCTCTATACGACGATTCGCGCAACGTGCGGACGTTCTCTGCCCGCCGCCTGGAAGCCGCGGCGCAGCTCGCGCAACGGCTCTCGCGCGCCAGCACGATCCAGTACCGGCTGGCATTCCGCCGCGTCAGCATCGACCAGAACACGCTTAAGATCGAGCCAAGGTTGATTGACCGGCTGTCGCAACCGGTGCGCGTGGGTCAGATATCGAGCGCGTTCATCCAGGATCGCCGCGACGATCCGCTCGACCCGCACCGTGGCGCCTATTCGAGCGTCGACGCCGGCCTGGCGACCAGGGCACTGGCCTCGCGGTCGAACTTCTTGCGCATGCTGGGCCGCAACTCGACGTATCATCCGGTCCGCCGCGATCTGGTCATCGCCCGGTCCACGACTTTCGGTTTTCTGAAAGAGCTTGACGATCGGGAGATCCCGCTGCCGGAACGTTTTTTCGGCGGCGGCGCCACGTTGCACCGCGGTTTTCCCGAAAACCAGGCGGGGCCGCGCGACCTGGTCACCGGATTCCCGCTCGGCGGGAGCGCCATCCTGGTGAACCAGACCGAAGCGCGTTTCCCGCTCATCGGCGAGACCATCGGCGGCGTGCTGTTCCACGATGCCGGCAACGTCTACCGGGATCTGACAAAGCTATCGCTGCGCGTCAGTCAACGTGACGCGCAGGATTTCAACTATATGGTCCACGCTCTCGGCTTCGGGGTGCGCTACCGGACGCCGATCGGGCCGATCCGGCTGGACCTGGCGTACAGCATCAACTCTCCGAGCTTCGTCGGCTTCAAGGGCACTTTGGACGAACTGCTCCAGGGGCGCGGCCAGCGCAACGTGCCGCAGCGGATGAACCGGTTTCAATTCCATTTTTCATTGGGGCAGTCGTTCTGATGAGGTCACTGAAACAGCCCGCGGGTGGTGGGACAGGCCTCCCGGCCTGTCATTTCCATATGCCGCCGAGACAGGCCGGGCCCAGAGGGCGCCCCCCTGTCCCACTGGGGTTAGTGAAGAAGTTTGTGGATGGGCGGGGGAGACAGGCCAGGCCCAGAGGGCGCCCCCCTGTCCCACTGGCGCGGGTGGCGGTGTTGTTGCTGGCGGCGGGCGCCGCCCGGGCCGAGATCATCGACCGGGTGGCGGTTCTGGTGGGCGACCGGGTGATCACGCAGAGCGAAATGCTGCTGCAAATGCGCGTGGCGGCGTTCCTCGACGCCGATCCGGTCAACCTCGACGCCGCCGGCAAGCGGCAGGCGGCCGAGAGGCTGATCGCGCAGACGCTCATCCGCCGGGAGATGGATTTGAGCCGCTACTCGGCGCCCAGCCTGCCGGAAGCCGACGCCGTGCTGGCGACGCTCCGCAGAGAGCCCCGGTTTGCCGGCGACGAGAAGTTCGCCGGCGAACTGGCGCGATACGAAGTCACCGAAGAGGACGTGCGGCAGCAACTGCTCTGGCAACTGACGCTGCTGCGCTTCGTCGAGTACCGGTTCCGCCCGGCCGTGGCGCCCTCGGAGCAGGACCTGCGCGGCTACTACGAGAAGCAGTTCCTGCCCCGCTGGCGGAAACGCAACGCGGCGCCGCCGGCGCCTTTGTTCGACGACAGCTTGCCCGAGATCGAGAAGGCCGTCTCGGACCGCATGCTGGATGACGCGCTGGAGCGCTGGCTGAAGCAGACGCGCGCGCAAACGCGCATTCGCTTCCGCGAGGAGGTGTTCCGGTGAGACGCGGGATCGTCTACGCGGGCATTGCCGCGGTCGTGCTGCTGGTGGCCGTCACGGCGGCGGCGCTGCTGACGTTGCGCTCGGAGTGGCTTCGCGACAAGGTTCGCCAGCGGATCGTCGCCGAGACCGAGCGCTCGACCGGAGGCCGGGTCGAGATCGGTTCCTTCGACTTCGACTGGAGGCGCCTGCGCGCCGAGGTTCGCGGTTTCGTCCTGCACGGCTCCGAGCCCAAAGGAGCGCGGCCGCTGTTCCGCGCGGATTCGATCGTCGCCGGCCTGCGCCTCATCTCGGCGCTGAAACGCGATATCGATCTTGCGTCGCTGGTGGTCGAGCGCCCGGAAGTCACCGTCATCGTCGGCCCGGACGGCCGCACGAACATTCCGAGCCCGAAGATCCCGGGCGGCCGCGACCCGGTCGCGGAGATCCTCAAGCTGGCCATCCGTGAGTTCGAACTGCGGGACGGCGTGCTGGAATTCGATTCCCGGCGTTTTCCGCTGAACGTGCGCGGCCAGCGCCTGGGGGCCCGGGTGGTTTACGAAGTCGGAGCGCCGCGCTACCGGGGCGAAATCGTGGCGCGCGGGTTGCGCGTTGACGTTCCCGGCATGCGTCCGGCGGCGGTGGACCTCGAGCTTCGGGCGGCGCTGGAGCGCGACCGGGCCGAGTTGTCGCGCGCTCTCCTGACGCACGGGCGGTCCAGCCTGACGGTCTCCGGCGTCATCGAGAATTTCAAGGCGCCACGGGCGCGGGGTGACATCGACGCCACCATCCGGCTGGAGGAAGCGGCGCAATTCGTCCGCCTGCCGGTGGAGCGCCAGGGACAGGTCCGCATCACCGGCAAGGGTTCTTTCGAAGGACTGGAAGCGTACTCTTTTGCCGGCCAGGTGGAAGGCCGGGCGCTCGCCGTGAACTCCCATGGAGTCCGCGTCACCGGCACCCGGCTTGCGGCGGCGCTACGCCTGGATCCTCGCGCCATGACGTTCGAGAAGCTGCGGGTGGATGCGCTGGACGGCGTTTTCCTGGGACGGGCGCAGCTTACCGGCTACCGCCGGTTGTCGGTCGAGGGCGCGCTCGACGGCTTCTCGATTTCCGCCCTGGGCCAAGTCCGCGCCGAGACCGCGAGGATACCGTGGAGCGGCCGCGTGAGTGGTCCCGTGAAGCTGGATGCCGGCATCTCGCCGGCCCGATTGGAAAGCGTGCGCCTGGGCGCCGAACTGGCCGTGGATCCGGAGGACGGTCCGCGCCCGATCGAGGGCCGGGTGACGCTTTCCTACGATCAGAAGGACGGCTGGCTGCGTTTCGCGGATTCCCGCCTGGCGACCCCGGCTACGCGGGTGGAATTCAGCGGCGCACTCGGAGAGCGGCTGGATGTCGATCTGCGCACCACGGACCTGGGGGACCTGCTCGCGGCCGCGGCGGCTTTCAGCGAGAACGCTCCGGCGTCGCTTCCGGTCTCGCTCGAAAATGGGTCGTTGTCTTTCCGGGGCTCGGTTGAAGGCTGGCTCGACGCGCCGCGCATCGCGGGCCGGGCGACGCTGGGGAACTTCCGGTACGAGAATCGCCTGTTCCAACGGATGGACGCCGAGGTGTATCTGACGCCGGCCGCGTTGCGAGTGCGCTCGCTTGCGCTGGAGCGCGACGGGGCGCGCCTGGAGGGCCGCGGCGAGATGGCGCTCGCCGGCTGGAAGCCGGCCGGGACGAGCCCGTTCTCGGCGTCCTTGACCCTGCGCGGCGCGGATGTGAAGGCGCTGGCCCGGGAGAGCGGAATCGATCTCGCGGCCGGCGGCCTGCTTTCGGCCGACGCGCAACTCACCGGCACGCCCGCAAAGCCGGAGATTGCCGCGCGCCTGGAAATCGGCAAGGGCCAGCTCGCCGATGTGCCGTTCGATCGCGCCCGGGCCAATCTGCGATACCGCCCGGGTTTGCTCGAAGTCTCGGATGCCCGGCTCGAGTCGGGCAAGGCGCGCGTCGATCTGAAACTCAGCCACAGCCACCCGGAGGGCGATTTCCAATCCGGCACGCTGCGCTTCCAGGTGAGCGGCAATCGGATCTCGCCCGCCTCGATCGGCGCGGCGCGGAAGTTGATGAAGAATGTCGACGGGCAGGCGGAGATCGAAGCCTCGGGCGCGCTGGCGCTGACCAAGGGAGACTGCCGGCTGACGGAGCTGAAAGGCCAGATTGCCGTGCGGGACGTCGCCTATGAGAAGCGCCCCGCCGGCTCCCTGGATGTCGGCGTGGCGACGCAGGGCGGCCGGCTCGGCGTGACGATCGCCGGCACATTCCGCGGCGCCGGTTTGCGCGGTTCGGGAGAATGGAAGCTGGAGGGAGACTATCCGGGCGGCGCGCGCGTCGAGTTCGAGCCCCTCAAGTTCTCGGCCCTGCAAGAACTGGCCATTCCCAACCGGGACGCTCCGTTCGAGGGCGTTGTCCAGGGGCAGGTGTCGGTGAACGGCCCGCTTGGCAAGCCCGAGAGCCTGCTGGGCGAGATCCGGCTTCAGACGCTCGAACTGCGGCCGCGCGCGCGCGAGCGGAACATCCCCAGCGCGGCCAAGGACCTGTTCCTTCGCAATGCCGAGCCGGTGGTGGTGGCCCTAACCTCGAAAGCCGCCGAGATTCGCAGCGCGCGATTCACGGGCAGGAATACGAGCCTGGAGGCAACCGGTTCCTTCACCTTCGGTTCGAGGAATCCGTGGAACATCGAGGTGCGGGGCGGGCTTGAGCTGCCCCTGTTCTCGAGCCTCTATCCGGAGATCGTCACCAGCGGGCGCGCGTCGCTGAACGCCACCATCCGCGGGTCGCTGGAGCAGCCGCTGTTCGGCGGCCGCATGGAGTTGCAGAACGCTTCGATCTTCCTCGCGGGCGTGCCCAGCGGCATCGAAAACGCCAACGGGGTTCTGTTCTTCGACCGCAACCGCGCCACCATCGAGCGTCTCACCGCCCAGGCGGGCGGAGGCCAACTGCGCCTTTCCGGCTTCGTCGGCATCGGCGGCCCGGAGTTGCTGTACAGGGTTCAGGGGGAAGCCGAGAAAGTGCGCGTGCGATACCCGGAAGGCGTCAGCACGACCCTGAGCGGTTCCCTCAGTTTCACCGGCACCTCGACGCGCAGCCTGCTGGCCGGCACGGCGGTGGTCGAGCGCGCCGCCTTCAACCCGCGCACCGACCTCGGCAGCCTGCTTGCCGAGAGCGTCAAGCCGGTTACGACGCCGGTGCGGATCAACCCGGTTCTGGCCGGCATGCAGTTCGATATCCGCGTGACCTCCTCGCCGGCGCTCGAGCTTCAGACCTCGCTGGCCAAGGACATTCAAGCCGAAGCCGATCTCCGTCTGCGCGGTTCGGCGGCCAAGCCCATCGTGCTCGGGCGGGTGACCGTCAATCAGGGCGAAATCCAGTTCTTCGGCAACAAGTACACGATTACGCGGGGCGACGTCTCCTTCTACAACCCGGCGCGTATCGAACCCGTGCTGGACCTGGACCTGGAAACCCGCGTGCGCGGCGTCACGGTGAACCTGACATTTTCCGGACCGATGAGCAAGCTCAACATGACCTACCGCTCCGACCCCCCGCTGCAATCGCAGGAGATCATCGCGCTGCTGGCGGTGGGGCGCGCGCCGGGCGCGAATCCGACTCAGGCCGGCACGCAAGGCTCGGCGGCGCAAGGCGGGTTGCCGTCGGGCGCCGATTCGCTCATCGGCCAGGCGATCTCGACGCCGATTTCAAACCGCCTGCAACGTTTCTTCGGCGTCAGCCGCCTGAAGATCGATCCGCACCTGACGGGCACGGAGATCACGGCGCAAGCGCGCCTGACCGTCGAGCAGCAGATCTCGCGCGACATCACGCTGACCTATGTGACCAACCTTTCGGAAACCAAGGAGCAAATGGTGCGGGTGGAGTGGGACATGAGCCGCCAGTGGTCGGTGGTGGCGGTGCGAGACGAGAACGGCGTTTTTGGAATTGATTTTCTGTACAAGAAACGGTTTCGATAAGAGAGTGGATTGGGCCGCCAAACGTCACGCGATGGTAGAACGGCAGTTGCGCCGGCGCGGCATTTTCGACGAGCGCGTGCTGGAGGCGATGGCCGGGATTCCGCGCGAGCTGTTCATCCCCTTGGAGATGCGCATCTGCGCTTACGACGACGGCCCGGTCTCGATCGGCCACGGGCAGACCATCTCGCAGCCGTACATGACGGCGCTGATGGCGCAGAGCCTGGAATTGCGGGGCCCCGAGACGGTGCTCGAGGTCGGCGCCGGGTCGGGCTATCACGCCGCCGTGCTGGCGGCGCTGGCCGCTCGCGTGATCGCCATCGAACTGATTCCGGAACTGGCCGAACAGGCGCGCCTGAATCTCGAGGCCGCCGGGCGGCCCGGCGCTAACATTCGGGTAATCTGCGGCGACGGCTCGCTGGGGTTCCCCGCCGGGGCGCCCTACGACGCGATCTCGGTGGCGGCCGGCGCCCCGAAGGTTCCGCCGGCATTGCTGGAACAATTGAACGACCCGGGCCGTCTGGTGGTTCCCGTCGGCGATTTCGACGAGCAGCAGTTGCGCGTGATCGCCAAGAGCGGCGGGGAGCTTACGACCCGCCTCGCCGCCGCCTGCCGTTTCGTTCCCCTGCGCGGCGGCGCGGGCTGGAGGTAGGATTTGAAACTTCGAACCGCGCAAGGAAAGCTCAAAATCGAGCATTCCATCATCGACGGAGTGCGTCCGATGTTGGAGCGCCTGCTCGAAACCACGCCCCAGATCCGATCGGTGATCCCCGGCCGCATCGGCCGCGTGCGCGACGCGCGCGGTCCAGTGGAGGTGCATGTCACGGTCCCCACCCAAAACGGCTGGAAGGCCATTGCGCTGAGCGCCGGGGCGCGCCAGGAGTTGTTTGTGAGCACGCCGCTCGGAAAGGAAGAACTGGAGCGCGCGCTCAAGAGCGCCGCCCAGCGGTAAGGCCATGCTCGAGCTGACTCGCGACCAGATGCGCGCGCTCGGCCACAGGATGGTCGAGATGATGATCGAGCACTTCGCCGGCTTGCGCGACAAGCCGGTCAACGTCACCGGTTCGCGCGGCGCGCTGGCTTCGCTCATCGACGCGCCGCCGCCGGAGCGGGGGCGGCCGGCCGGCGACGTCCTGAGCTTGCTCGAGAACGCGGTTTTCGCCAGCATCGGGCATGTCGATCACCCCCGCTTCTTCGCCTTCGTCCCCGGGCCGAACAACTTCGTTTCCGCGATGGCGGAGGCGCTGGCCGCCGCGCACAACGTCTTTGCCGGAAGCTGGCTGGAGGGCTCGGGCGCCGCGCAACTGGAGTTGACCACCATCGGCTGGCTGCGGCAATTCTGCGGCTTTCCGGAAGGCGCGGCCGGGTTGTTTGTCAGCGGCGGATCGATGGCCAACCTGACCGCGCTGGCGGTGGCGCGCGGGGCGAAGCTGGCGGACCGTCCCGGCGGCGCGGCGATCTACTGTTCCGACCAGGTCCACTCGTCGGTCGAGCGCGGCCTGCGCGTGCTGGGCTTTGCCCGCGGGCAGATCCGCAAACTCGCTTCCGACGAGAATTTCCGCCTGAGCGTGGATGCGCTGGCGCGCCAGATCGCCGCCGACCGCGCGGCGGGCTTGCGGCCATTCTGCGTGGTCGCAACTGCGGGAACCACGAACACCGGTGCCGTCGATCCGCTCGGCGAGTTGGCGGACCTGTGCCGCCGCGAGGGTCTCTGGCTGCACGCCGACGGAGCCTACGGCGCCGCCGCCGTGCTGTGCGGCCGCGGGCGCGCATTGCTCCAGGGCCTCGAGCGAGTCGATTCGCTCGCGCTCGATCCGCACAAGTGGCTGTTCCAGCCCTTCGAGTGCGGCTGCCTGCTGGTGCGCGACGGGGCGCTGCTGGAACGCTCCTTCCGCATCCTGCCGGATTACCTCAAGGACATCCACGCGGGCGAGGACGAGGTGAACTTTTGCGACCGCGGCATCCAACTGACACGCAGCTTCCGCGCTCTGAAACTCTGGCTTTCAATCCAGATCTTCGGTCTGGAGGCGTTCCGGGGCGCGGTGGAACGGGGTTTTGAAGTCGCGGAGACCGTCGAGCGATTGCTACGCGCGCGCCCGCAATTCGAGATCGTCACTCCAGCGCAGATGGGCATTCTCACATTCCGCTACCAGCCGGAAACCGGCGACGCCGACAGTTTCAATGCCGCGCTGGCGCGCCGCATCGCCGAAGACGGCTACCTGATGCTGAGCACCACCATGCTGCGCGGCCGGAGGGTGCTGCGCATGTGCACCATCAACCCGCGCACCACGGACGAAGAAATCGCGGGCGTGGTCGAGCGGATTGCAACGCTGGCGGCCGGGCTGGGACGTGAAGAGGCGTGGTAGGACGATACCGAATGATCGAGATAAGCCGTCTCCTTGGCGTCTCGATTCATCGGCTGAGGAATGACCGGGCGGCGGAAGGGATTGAACCGCTCGAATAGGAGGCTTGGTCATGTTTCCGAGGGTCAAGCAGGTCCACCACCGCGGCGAATACCGCCTGGAACTGAGTTTCACCGACGGCATGACCGGGGAGTTCGACTTCAAAGAGCGTGTTGCCGGTCGTGGAGGTGTCTTCGGACCGCTTGAAGACGTCGCGTTCTTCGGAAAGGTCAAGGTCGATTCCGAGGCGGGAACCATCGTCTGGCCCAACGGCGTCGACTTCTGTCCGGACGTTCTCTACAGCCTGGTGACCGGCAAGCCAATTCGCGTACTGGAGCCGGCCTGACCGGTCCACTTCGACACCCGCGCAATTGCGGCACGATCGCACCGCGGCCAGAAGATCGTCTTGACAGCGCTGCCGTCTTACATGCGTCCGTGAGCGATTTCGGTGTGCCGCCCGCCCCTGGCGCAGAACGACGATGCCAATGCCGCGCTGGCGCGCCGCATCGCCGAGGACGGCTGCCTGATGCTGAGCGCCACCGTTCTACGCGGCCGGACGGTGCTGCGCATGTGCACCATCAACTCGCGGACCACGGACGAAGAAATCGCGGGGGTGGTGGAGCGGATTGAAACACTGGCCGCCGATCTCGCGGGCGAGTGAAACGGCCCTCGCCTAAGGAGCTTCTTCGAGCGAGGTCCACCGCTTGCTCCAGGCAGCGCGGTCGAACAGGGCCCAGAAGCGGCTGTTGCTGGAAAGCAGGAGCGTCTCCAGGTCCGTTTCCTCATCCACGGGAAGCAGAACAGCGCTGGCTTTGCCGTTCTTCGTGATCAGCACCGGACCCGTTTGCGGCAGCCCTTGAATCACCCGGCTCAGGTTGTTCTTGACCTCCCGAAGGCTCTGAACCTGTGAGAACGCGGGTGCTGTCTCGGACTTCGGCATTTCAGAACCATGGTACCGCTCGGAACTATGGCTCGCGGACCCTCCGTTTAATGATGTACCGCTCGCCCCAGGTGCAGCGCGACGACGCCGAAGGTCATGCGTTCGAAGCTGACCTCGGCGAATCCGGCGGCGCGCATCTCTTCGGCCAGGCGCTCGGCGCCGGGGAACTTGCGAACCGATTCGGGCAGGTAGGCGTAGGCGTCGCGAGAGCCGGACACCAGGCCGCCGACGGCCGGCAGCAGGCGGCGGGAGTAGAAACCGTAGAGCGCCGCCAGCAGCGGGTTAGGCGGTTGGGAAAATTCGAGGATCGCCGCCACGCCGCCCGGCTTCAGCACGCGGCGCATCTCGGCCAGGCCGGCGCGATAATTGGCCAGGTTGCGGAAGCCGAAGGCGGCCGTGATGCAGTCCAGCGATGCGGC
>Ga0315273_10002881_pt1 | contig 20555 bp, 12 predicted proteins | sample YL17G02_0_MG_FD_205753 | JGI IMG/M metagenome (GOLD analysis project Ga0315273, IMG submission 205753) | Sediment microbial communities from Yellowstone Lake, YNP, Wyoming, USA - YL17G02_0 | ecosystem: Environmental > Aquatic > Freshwater > Lake > Sediment | place: USA: Wyoming | collected... | reverse complement strand
CTCCGCGACCTCTGGACCCGCTTGGGCGCCGACCTCGCGGAGGCCGCCCTCGACCCCGCCCAGTGGAGCTTCGACGGCACCCGCCCGGCCAACTTCCCGACCCGCCGCATCGCCGCCCTGGCGCGATTCCTGGCCCGGCACCTCGACGAAGGCCTCAGCGTCGCCATCCGTCAGGCCCTCGGGCCGAAAGGGCAGGGCAGGCTCGCGCCGGCGGAACTGACCGGCCGCCGCGCCCGCCTCCTCGACCTCTTCCTGTCCCTCAGCGACCCGTTCTGGAACACGCGAAGCCTGTTCCACGGGAAACCCATTCCCCGCCCGATCCACCTCGTGGGCACGGACCGGGCGCACACGCTGGTCATCGACTGCCTGCTCCCTGCCTTGCTCTGCCAGGCCCGCCGCGACAATGACCGCTCGTTCGAGGAACTCCTGCACCAACTCTACGCCAGCTACCCGAAGCTCCCGAGCACCAGTGTGACGCGGTTCATGGCCCACCGACTCTTCGGCAAGCCCGACACGGAGTTGAAGCTGCTGCGCAGTGCCCGCCGCCAGCAGGGTCTCTACCAGGTCTACACCGACTTCTGCGATTCCGAGCAAGCCACCTGCACCCGCTGCCCGCTTGTACGCCTCCTTGAGACCTGAGCGTTCTCTGGCAAACTGCCACGGCGGCTTCGTCCATATTGACCTCTGCATAAGTAATGCAAATGGGCGGTTCCATGTGGTGCAGGCTTCCAGCCTGCAATCGCTCATCAGGCAGGCAGGATGCCTGCCCCACTTCCGCCGTCTTGCATTACTTATGCGGAAGTCAATATGGCTGGATTCCATGCTACTGCTCCGCTTCCTTCCGCTCTGCAATCAGCGCGGTGAGGCGGGCGTGCTCTTCGGCGAAGGGGCGGGCGGCTTCCGGTTGGCCCAACTGCTCGTAGTGCACGGCCAGGGCGGCGAGGTGGGCCAGGGTTTCCTCGTGGGCGTCGCCTTTCTCGCGGCGGGAGAATTCGAGACCGCGACGGAGCACCTCCGCGTAGTCGTCCGCGGGTGTGCTTGCCGCGCGATGGTCATCGGATCGCCTTGCCGGTTTCCAGGTGCACACGGGAGTTGGTGAACACGATCTGCTGGCCTTTCGCATCTACCCTCCAGCAGTGGATGCCCGTATCGCCGGTCTGTAGCCGGACAGACTCGTCCATTGGCAGTTTCAGGAAACTCCGAAACAGCATTCCGATCATCTGACCATGCGAAACGATCAAAATGCGCTGACCAGCCTTGCTCTGGCTCAGCGCCCTCGACCAGAAGGTTTCGGCCCTCGCACGGAGTTCGATCAGCGTTTCCCCGCAAGGGACCGTCTCGTGAGGCAGATAGCCGTCTGGCCTCAGAAGGTTCTGCGCTTCTGCTTCATTCTCCGTCAGGCCGGCCAGCGCGCCGTTGTTCCTTTCCAGCAGTCCCGCATCAATCTCAATGTCCAACGCGACGCGGATAGCGACCTCCTCGGCAGTCTTCTTTGCGCGTCTTAACGGACTGGATATGATCCTCTGCGGCGGGCGATGGGTGGCAATCCATTCTGCGGCAAGACGAGCTTGATCCAGCCCTGTCTCGGTCAGAGGATTGTCAGCTTGCCCTTCAAACCTCTTCGGTTTCGCCACATCGGCAGTTGACTGACCATGCCGCATGACCACGAACTCGATGTAGTCGCATTCTTTCATGTTGTCGCTTCCCTGGAGTTACTACCCCGCATCCACGAGGAACGGGTTGAACTGGAGCGGGTGCTGGCAATGCGGCAAGGCCGCCAGTCAGAGCGGCTGCCCAAAAGGCTCAGGAATCTGGGCCGGGGCGAGATCTCCTGCGCACGCCGCAACTCCTCAAAACAGATCCGCATCGTGCGGTGATCGAGGCAGGCTTCGCTCGAGACACCCCAACGGATATCAACAGCCCGGAACTGAGCCCCGTTCGCCCTGATGTCGCTAAACGTTGTGCGGACAAGAACATGAATGACCGGACCGAGCCGTGCCTTGGGGCGTGGATCTGTCATACTTGCATCCAGTCACAGCGAGCGTTCAGAGATGTCCCCTTCTCTGTGCTCAGGATCTCGTGGGCGCGGCGGTCGGTTTCATCGCTGGTGTAGGAGAGACGTACCCTCCGCACGTTGTGAGTCCTCAGTGTAGATCGATGCCACTACGACAACGCTTTGCGGGAGAAGGCTACCCGCTACGTGGCTAGAAGTCAAACAGCGTTTCCGACGGCGCCACAGCCGGACCTCGGTTCCGTGCCCGAGAGAGCTTTGCCTGTACCCTTCGGCCTCGCTACAGGTGGACTATGCCGATGGCACAGGGAGCAGCGCGAAATTCGCCTCTCGACAACCGATAGCCGATCAGGCGTGGGCCTCAGCCCCTGTCAGCTTCTGCTCACCATGCCTCGTCCCAAACGAGCCGTCCATCTGCTCCGATGCCACGCACGAGCGGTTCCGTGGGGACGGCGAGTCACCCGCCCGGGCCATGGTCGCTCGCATTGCGGCCGGGCAGATTCTCCAACCGCAGGAAATGCACTCGCCCGAGCAAGTCTCCCGCAGCAAAGGTCACTCCGTCGTCTCCGGCGGCGCAGGCGTTGACCTCGGCCTCGCCTGTGAAACTGGCCACGGTTTCTCCGTTTCTCAGGTCCCAGACCTTCAGTGTTCTGTCCGCAGAGCCGGAGATCGCCAGCCGACCGTCCGGCGTCACCGAAATTGCGCGGACCGCGTCGCTATGCCCGCTCAATGTTCCACGAAGGACACCCGGCCCGAACGCATGCACCAAGAGCTTTCCCCCCAAGAACGCGAAGATGGCTTGCCGCCCGTCGGGCGTTACGGCAACGGCCCGACGAGGGACCTTGGGGAGCGGGTCGCGCCTCATGTAAGCACCCGCCGGCAGATAGGCTGCCTTCGTGACCCTGTCTGTCGAGCAAACGGTGCGAAACCATCCCTCGCCATGGGCAGAGATCGCCGATGCCTCCTGGAACCGGAGTATGAAACCCATGTCCAGGGTCCGCAAGCATTTGCCAGAATCGAGGTCCCAGATCGATAGACTCTGGTCCTGTGTCACTGAGAATGCTCGCCGACCATCCGACGTTAGTAGGCCGACCAGAACACAACTGAAGCGCACCCGCAGTGTCCGCAGGCAGGTGCCCGACTCCAGATCCCAGACCTTCATGGTTCCCTCTTCAGACCCGGAGATCGCCTGCTGCCCGTCCTGTGTCACCGCAACGGAGCGAACCGCCCCGTCATGCCCCTCGAGGGTCCGCAGGCAGGTGCCTGCCGCCAGATCCCAGACCTTCAGTGTCTTGTCCTCAGACCCTGAGATCGCCCGCTGCCCATTCGGGGTCACCGCAACGGCCAGAACCGCATCGCCGTGCCCCTCAAGGGTCCGCAGGCAGGCGCCCGACCCCAGATCCCAGACCTTAAGTGTCTTGTCGCAAGCCCCGGAGACCCCTTGCTCGCCATCCGGCGTCACCGCAACAGCCAGGACCGACTTGCAGTGCCCGTCTAGCGCTTGCATAGGGTCACCCTCATCCAGATTCCAGACCTTCAGAGTCTCGTCATCTGACGCGGAGATCGCCTGCCGGCCATCCGGGGTCACCGCAACAGCGTTAACACAATCGGCGTGGCCCTTTAGCATCCGCAGGCAGGTGCCCGACTCCAGATCCCAGACCTTCATGGTTCCCTCTTCAGACCCGGAGATCGCCACGCGACCGTCCGCCGTCAAAGCCCCATCTCTGTCCACCTCCAGGGTCTGCAGGCAGGTGCCCGACTGCAGATCCCAGACCTTCATGGTCTTGTCCTTCGACGTGGAGAGCGCCCGCCGCCCGTCCGGCGTCACCGCAACGGCCACAACCGTATCGGCATACCCCTCCAGCGTCCGCAGGCAGATGCCGGACTCCAGGTCCCAGACCTTCAGTGTTCTGTCCTCAGATCCTGAGATGGCGCGCCGCCCATCCGGCGTCATGGCCACGGTTCGGACTGGACCACGATGCCCCTCCAGCGTCCACAGCAAGGGTCCCCCGGGAGCCGTCAATGAGCCCCTCAGCGGCCGCAGCCACGGGTCGTGTCTTTCCTGCCGAACCTGACGCAGCAACTCCTGACTTTCAGGCTGAGGGAGGCCCAATAGCCGGGCGGTGAGCTGCGTCGGCAGCTCCCGCTTGTCGTGTGACAGGACGTGGGCCGAGAGTTGCAGCGCCCCATGGACAAGCCCCAGCGGCTCGTTTCGGCCCGGGTTCAGTAGGTCGTAGTCGTCGATCAGAGACACAACGTCGGTCCCGCGCAAGCGGCCGCGGATCCACAGGTAGGTCATCAGCAGCTCCCGCAGCTCGGCCGTGCGCCCCTCGTGGAACATGTGGTACGCAAGCTCCGACCAGCCCCGGATGTACTGGCCGGCCCATGTGCCGTCGCCGGCCGGGTCGGCCAGGTCGCGGAAGTAGGTGGCGATGTCCGAATGCACGTTGGTTGCCTCTGCCTGCGGACCGTATTGCTCGAACACGGCTTGGCGAAGTTGGCCGTGGAAGAAGTCGAGTTGCGGGCCGCGGCGCTGGAGGTAGCGGCGCAGGCCGCGCTCGATAAGCAACGCGGTAGCCGCGGCGTTCGCACCGAGTTTGCGGTCAAGCAGGTCGGCCAGTTCGTGGCTGGCCATGCCGACGCGGCCATGGGCCAGATACAGGCACCACCACCGGACTGCATCAGGTGCATACTGATTGAAGACTTCCATCCGTTGCAGCACCCACCGAAACAGGCTCACGGTGTCGGGGTGGTCCTGCGGCATCGAGGCGATCAGCGCGGGCACGATGCGATTCAGATCGTTGCCGCCGAGCGTACGGAGTTCGTTCAGCATCACCAGCAGGTAGAGCGGATTGCGCGCTTGCGTGATCGCGCACAGCGTGTCCAGATGCTCGCGGTCGAGTTCGTGGCAGTATTCCTTGAGATACGCGACGACGATGGTGCGCACGTCGGTTTCCGTCAGCGGCCCGAGCGGCACGCGCAAGGGCGCCGGCTGGCGCGACGCGAGTGCGCGCAGGACGCGTTGCTCGGGGCTGTCCGCCTTCGCCGCGGCGTCCTCGATGCAACTGACGATCACGCGCACACCCGGCCCCAGGCGGGTGGGCAGCCATTGCAGGTCGTGCCCGTCGGAGAGCTGGTTGAGCGCGTCGAGCAGGATCACGACACGACGTTCGCCCGCGTAATCGCCGAGCCGCTGCGCCAGCCGGAGGCACAGGCTGTTGAAGTCCCGCTTCGGCTCCTGGCCTGGGTTCTGCTCCTCCGCCGGCCACGTGATGCCGCTACGGTCGAGTTCGGCGAGCAGCCGTTCGACGAGCGCGTGAGCCGTCGCCGAACGTTCCGTGGCCCCGACGAAGTGAGTGATCAGGAAAGTTGAGGGTTGAGGGATGAGGGTCGAGAGCTTGGCGAGTAGCGCGGACTTGCCCTGGCCGGGCACTGCCGCCACGACGGCGAGGCGCGGGGCATCCGCGGCGGTGGAGTGGAGGAAGTCGGTGAGTTGCTGCAACTCGCTCGTTCGGCCTTGGAACCACCGTAGCCGCGAGGCGGCAAACGCGTCCATCTGCTCGGCCTCGGCGTCAAGAGGGTCGCGGGGCGCAGGGCGAGCGTGCTCGACGATCTTCTCCCAGACTTCGCGCGGGACGGGCTGCGTCTCATCGGCGTAGAGCCGGTCCCTGTCAAGCTTGTTGCGCAGGGCCTTCCGCCATGCCGTCTTGGAGACATATCGCTTGTCGCGGAGTACGCCAGACCAGAGGTCCTCCAGCACGGCCCGGCCGAAAGCGTCCATGGAGTCGAAGCCACTGCCCGTCCAGTGGCAATCATAGGGCCTCACCGGCCTGCCCGATTCCTGCGTGATCTTGTCCTTCAGAGCGTTCAGGCGGCCCTCGTCGGCGACGTCCACGAACTCCTTGCGGATCTTGGCCGGCGCTCTTGTGGGAACACGCGTGTTGCGGAAGTAGAATAAGCTGCGGCGGCGGAGACGCCCCGTGAGCACTGCGTGGCGGATCTCCATCTCGGTGATGGACATGCCGGCGAAAGCCCGCCGGTCGGCTTCATCTCGAATCTCGTTCGCGGGCGGGGTCCAGCCGTAACGCTGGCCGAGGATGCAGACGAAGAAGGGCTGGACGCGGTCAATCCACTGCTTGCAGTAGGCCCAGGAGTTGGCGGTTTCGCCGTTCGCGTCCTTGGCGGGCACGCCCCAGCGCAGATCCACGTCGAAAAAGTCGAGGCCGAGCCGCTCCAGCCGCTCCCGGAGTTCGGGGAAGACGACGGTGACGAGATGGTCCCGTTCCGCGTGCATGTCGCGGAAGGTGGAGGAGATGAAGACGCGGACAGTTCGCCGTTCAGCAGCCATGACCCTGTTCTCCTTGGGGCGACGGTTACGATACCTGTACGGCGCCCAGTGGTCAAGTCCGAGCGCTGGTCAGGGCGCGAGTGGCTTCTGGTCGGTCGGCTCTCGGCACGTATAGTCTTGAGTTCCGATCGGACGGGTCTCCGTATGGGGTAGAAACCAAAAGGGTACGCGCCGGCTCGTAGGCCGCATGAAACCACGACACGTGAGATTCTGCACCATTCATCGTTGCGTCTGCGTGGGCCTGTCATTTTGACAGGTTTCTGCCTCTGTGACAGTTGGAGCCGGCGTCGGCAGGCGGGTCGGACGGCGTGACTGAGCGGAGGGCACAGCTTCGCTTTCGGCGGCACAAGTATTTGGAAACAATGACGTTAGGATTGACAGATCGTAGGCGGTCTCCTTCGACCTGAGGAGCGGGGAGGGCGGCGAAGACCGTGGCACACCCTTTGCTTTGATCTCAATGTTGGGTCCATTGCAGGTGTTCTCAAGCTGGTCCATGGCCGCAGATGGCTGCCTGGTAGGCGGCGGTACGGAAACTTACAGCAATCGCCGAAGGAGGAGAATCGCACGATGGCTAAGGCGCCAGTGGTGAAACCGTTGGGCGACCGGATCCTGGTGAAGCGGCTGGAGGCCGAGGAGAAGACGGCCGGTGGCATCGTCCTCCCCGACGCGGCCAAGGAGAAGCCGAAGCAGGGCGAGGTCATCGCCGTCGGCGAGGGCCGCCTGAATGAGAAGGGCGAACGAGTCCCCATGCGGCTCAAGGCGGGTGACCGCATCGTGTTCACCTCGTACGCGGGCACCGAAGTCACCCTCAACCGCGAAGAGCTCATCATCATGCGGGAGGAAGACGTTCTGGCCATCGTCGAAAAGTAGTGGATTTCAGTCGTAATCGTAATCGATCTTCCTCCGTTCTATGCGGCGGTCGAACGCGCGATTACGATTAAGATTACGATCACGATTACGAACAAGAGAGCAAGAAGGAGCAAGCGGCATGGCCGTCAAGAAGATGGCGTTTGACGTGGAGTGCCACCAGGCGATCCGCAGCGGGGTGCGCAAGCTGGCCCACGCGGTGAAGGTGACCCTCGGGCCGCGCGGCCGCAATGTGGTGATCGAGAAGAGCTTCGGCTCGCCCACCGTCACGAAGGACGGGGTCACGGTCGCCAAAGAGATCGAGCTGCGAGAGCCGTATGAGAATATGGGCGCGCAGATGGTCAAGCAGGTCGCCTCGAAGACGAGCGACGTCGCGGGCGACGGCACGACCACGGCGACCGTTCTGGCGGAAGCGATCTTCGAGGAGGGGCTGAAGAACGTGACCGCCGGGGCGAATGCCATGGCCCTCAAGCGCGGCATCGAGAAGGCGGTCGACGCGATCGTGGCCGAGCTGGCGAAGATGAGCCAGAAGGTCACGGACCGCAAGGAGATCGCCCAGGTCGGCGCGATCGCGGCGAACAACGAGCCGAGCATCGGCAAGCTGATCGCCGACGCGATGGAGAAGGTGGGCAAGGACGGCGTGATCTCGATCGAAGAGGGGAAGAAGACCGAGACGTACCTCGACTGGGTCGAAGGCATGGAGTTCGACCGCGGCTACATGTCGGCTTACTTCGTCTCCGATCCCGAGACGATGCAGTGCGTGTTCGAGGATCCCCTGATCCTGATCCACGAGAAGAAGATCTCGATGGTTCGCGACCTCGTGCCGCTGCTCGAGGCCGTGGCTCAGACGGGCAAGCCGCTGCTCATCATCGCCGAGGAGATCGAGGGCGAGGCCCTCGCGACGCTGGTCGTCAACCGAATCCGCGGCATCCTCAACGTGTGCGCGGTCAAGGCGCCCGGCTTCGGGGACCGCCGCAAGGCGATGCTCGAGGACATCGCGATCCTGACCGGCGGCAAGGCCATCTTCGAGGACCTCGGGATTAAGCTCGAACACGTGGCCATCGAGGACCTGGGCACGGCGAAGAAGGTGGTGGTCGAGAAGGAAAGCACCACGATCATCCAGGGCGGCGGCTCGACGGTGAACATTCAGGGCCGGATCAAGCAGATTCGCGCCGAGATCGAGACGACGACCTCCGACTACGACCGCGAGAAGCTCGAAGAGCGGCTGGCGAAGCTGGCCGGCGGCGTCGCCCAGATCAACGTCGGCGCCGCGACCGAGGTCGAGATGAAGGAGAAGAAGGCGCGCATCGAGGACGCCCTCCACGCGACCCGGGCGGCCGTCGAGGAAGGCATCCTGCCGGGCGGCGGCGTGGCGCTCCTGCGCGCGATCCGCGTGCTCGACAAGGTGAAGGCGAAGGGCGATGAGAAGATCGGCGTCGACATCGTCCGCCGCGCCCTCGTGGCCCCGGCCACGCAGATCGCCGAGAACGCGGGCATCAGCGGCGCGGTCGTCGTCCACAAGATCCTGGCGAACGACAACGATCGGTTCGGCTACGACGCGCTGGCCGGCGAATACTGCGACCTGGTGGCGGCCGGCATCATCGACCCGACGAAGGTCGTGCGGGCGGCCCTCCAGAACGCCGCGAGCGTGGCGTCGCTGCTCCTGACGACCGATGCGCTGATCAGCGAGATTCCGGAAGACAAGCCCAAGGCTCCTCCCGGCGGCGGCCACGGCATGCCCCCAGGCGGGATGGGTGGAATGGGTGGAATGGGCGGGATGTACTAAACTGTTCCTCGACGGGAGGGCGAAGCTGCCGCTGAGCCGGCTGGAACGGCGGCTCGGCAGGGGCCTCGCCCTCCCGTCCGTTGTTTGTCGCGTGATCCTTTGAGAGCAGGAGCCGAGCCGGACATGGCCACCAACACCGAAGCATCCGTCGCGAAGCCCATCCCCATGCCGCCGAAAGTGCTCGGCGGGATCGGCCTGGCGCTGAGCTTGGCGGGTCTTGCCGCGTGCGTCGTGCTGTTCGTTTTCGGTGTGCTGAAGCTCGACACGCGGGGCCAGAATGTCCTCTATGCCCTGACGATGGCGCCGGTCGCGGCGCTAGGAATCTGGCTCTTCTGGGACCTGCTGCACCTGCGCGACTGGACGGTGGCTCCGGAGTTCCCGTTGGGGATGAAGCTGTTGGGGAACGGGGGCCGGGTGCTGGCCACGCTGGGCGCGGCGGCGTGCATGGCGCTCGTGATCATGACGATCGTCTACCCGCGCTGGGTTCCGCCGCTGCCGATGCCGAGCGAGCCGGGGGGCAAGCTTCCCGTGGCACTTCGGCCTGGGCTGGCGGCGATCTACTTCTTCGGGATGTTGGCGTGCCTGCTCGTTCGGCTCGTGGCGTCGGCGATGGCCGAGGCGCGGCGGTGGTCCCGGCTGGGCAGCCTGCTCGTCACGGGCGCGGCGGTGTCCCTATTCACCATCTTGCTCGTCCTCAACTACACGGTGTGGAAAGTCCAGGGACAGCCCAACATAGCCTTGCTGCCGCTCTGGGTGCTGGGCGTCACGTCCGCGGTGCTGTTTGTATTCCTGTTGGCTTACCTGATGCTTCCGGAGTGCGACGAGGCATTCGAGTCCCAGAAGCTCTGATCGGTCTTTCTCGTAATCGTAATCTTAATCGTAATCGGCTTCTCCGCTTTCCGCTCGCAGGACGAAGAGTCGATTACGATTACGATTACGATTACGAATCAGAATGGAAGGTTACCCGGCCTCCAGGAGGTGCGACTTGATCGAAGTCGAACATCTGACGAAACGGTACGGCAACATCGTGGCCGTGGACGACATCTCGTTCGGGATCGAGAAGGGCGAGGTGGTCGGCTTCCTGGGGCCGAACGGCGCGGGGAAGACGACCGTGATGCGGATCCTGACGGCGTTCATCCCGGCCACGTCGGGCAAGGCCCGCGTGGCGGGCTTCGACCCGTTCTGGGAATCGCTCAATGTGCGCCGCAACGTCGGCTACCTGCCCGAGAACGTGCCGCTCTACCGCGAGATGCGGGTGAGCGAGTACCTGTTCCATCGGGCGCGGCTCAAGGACGTGCCGGCGTGCGAGCGGAAGCTCCGCGTGGGCGAGGTCATCGAGCGCTGCGGCATCCGCGAGGTCGCCCACCGCGTGATCGGCCACCTCTCGAAGGGCTACCGCCAGCGCGTCGGCCTCGCGGACGCCCTGGTGAACGACCCGCCGATCCTCATCCTCGACGAGCCGACGGTCGGGCTGGACCCCAACCAGGTGCGGCTGGTCCGCGAGATGATCCGCGACCTCGGCCAGCGCCGCACCGTCCTGCTCTCGACCCACATCCTCTCCGAGGTCGAGATGATCTGCCCGCGAGTCATCATCATCAGCGGTGGACGGATCGTGGCCCAGGACCGCGCGGAGAACCTCACCCGCGACCTCGGGGTCCCGACCCTCGAAGACGTCTTCGTCCAGCTCACGAAGACGGCCGACGTCGTCGGGCACCAGGAGCCTGCGATGGAGGGCCGCCCATGAAAAACGTCGCCGCTCTGACCCGCCGCGAGATCGGCACCTACTTCCTTTCCCCGATGCCCTACATCGTGCTGCTGGTGTTCATCGTCCTCAGCGGCATCATCTTCTTCGATGCCCTGGACCGCTTCCACCAGGCGGACATGCGCGGCGTCGTGGGCTTCATGGGCGTTCTCCTCATGTTCGTGTCGCCGATGATCACCATGCGGCTATTCGCCGAGGAATTCGAGAGCGGGACCATCGAGACGCTCATGACCGCGCCGGTGACGACCTTCGAGGTCGTGCTCTCGAAGTACCTGGCCTCGCTCTTCTTCCTCGTGGTGGCCCTGGCCGTGTCCATGGTGTACCCGGTCGTGTTGTTCTGGGTCGGGCAGCCGGACCCGGGGCCGGTCGTGGCGGGGTACCTGGCCCTGCTGCTGTTGGGCTCGTTCTTCATCGCCGTGGGCCTGGTGGCCTCCGCGTGCGTGCGAAGCCAGATTTCGGCCGCGGTCGCCACGCTGTTCGTGCTGCTGGTGCTGTGGATTGTCATCCCCTGGCTGTTCAGCCGCGAGGCGGTGGACCCGATATCGAAAGCGGTCCGGTACCTGTCCTTCTTCGACCACTTCGCGGACTTCTTTGGGAAGGGCGCCGTCGATACGCGGCACGTTGTCTACTTCTCGAGCACCAACCTGTTCTGCGTTTTCCTGACGACGGTGATCGTCGCCGTTCGCAGATGGAGGTAAGCCATCGTGGCCGAAGAACGCACCAATCCGGTGGCCGGGCTGAATCCGATAGGGCTGGCGATCGTCGTGATCGGCCTGGTGGGGTCGACCGTGGGTTTGGTCTACTTCGCCAGCGCGGCGAAGGAACCCCTGGCCGACTGGCACCAGACCGTCTGGGCGCTCCTGAGCGTCGTGGCCGGGCTCGGCCTGACCGCGGCCGGCTCGTGGCTCAGCGCCTCGTTCTACCGGTCGCTCGAGAAGAGAGCGGCCCGGGCCTGGGTCGAGGACACGGGCGCGGTGGCGCTCGTTCTGGGCGTGATCGTGTTCGGCAACTTCCTGGCGCTCTACTCCTGGAGCCCCACGAAGTGGATCGCCGTGGGCACGGTCCCCATCAACACCGTGGTGGGCCTGGCCATCGGCCTCCTGTTGATCGAGCTGGCCCTGGCGGCGGGCTTCCGCGCGATGATCCGCATGTGCACCAGCCCGTCGTTCCCTGTGACCCTGGTCGTCGTGGCCGCGGCCGCGCTCGGCGTGGTCGCCCTGGGGCTCATCAGCTACATCAACTACCGCCATTACTGCCGCGTGGACCTCACGGAGAAGGGCCTCTATACCCTGGACGCCCGGACCGTGAACATCCTCAAGAGCCTGAAGGTCCCGCTGCGCATTGTCTCGACGATGGTCCAGAACCCCAACCCTCGGATGGAGATGGAGGAGTTCAGGAACGTCGTGCGCGAACGCGCGAACCAGATGCTGGAGGAGTACGCGAACCAGTCGCGCTTCGTCGAGTTCATCCCCCTGAACCCGTACTCCAGCCCCGAGGCCCGAGACAAGCTCCAGAAGGAGCTGAAGGCCGAGATCGTCGCCAACGCGGTCATCTTCGCCTATGAGGGCAAGACCAAGGTCGTCGAACTCAACGAGCTGATCGCGCAGTCGCCCGATCCGCGCGAAGGCCCGGCCTTCAAGGGCGAGGATGCCTTCACCAGCGCGCTCCAGTCGCTGGTGGAAGGCAAGGCGACGAAGGTCTGCTTCGTCAAAGGCCACGGCGAGCGCGACACCGACGACTACGACCGCGATGGCCTCTCCAGCCTCGCCGAGCTGGTCCGCGGGGACAACTGCGACGTCAAGACCATCGAGCTGCCCGATATCCCGAGCGACTGCGACGTGCTGGTCATCGCGGGTCCCAAGCGGCCGTTCCTTCCCGGCGAGATCGACGCCCTCCAGACCTATCTGACCGACCAGAAGAAGGGCCTCATCGTCCTGCTCGACCCGATTGTCGGCAATGCCCAGTCCAGCGGGCTCGAGATGCTCCTGAAAGAGCAGGGCATCGCGGTCCAGCCCAACGAGACGATCATCGAGATGACCCAGCTCGATATCGGCGGCTTCATCGGCCAGGAGCCGAGCGCCATGATCTCGACCACCGACTACGCCGCGGACCAGGCCATGATGTTCGGCGGGCCGCCGCACCCGATCATCCGCGACATGAAGAACATTCGGACGGCGTACTACATGGCCTGCCCTGTGGGGGCCATCTCGAAGGGCGCCCCGCGCGGGCCGTACGGGCCTCAGGGCGACCCCAACACCAAGGAGATCGTGAAGACGTCGCCGCGCGCCTTCGCCAAGGTCGACTTCGATCCGTCGTCCGGCGCGCCCTTGCGCCCGGATCCCGAGCGGGACAAGCAGGGGCCGTTCGCTATCGCGGTCGCCCGCGGCGGCCCGTCGGAAGACCAGCCCATGCCCATGCCGATGATGCGGCCGCCGGGGGGGCGGCTGGTCGTGTTCGGCGATTCGGATTTCGTGAGCAACATGCTGCTCGAGCGCGGCGCGTTCGGCAACTCGACGCTCTTCCGCAACGCCCTGGCGTGGGTTGCGGGCAAAGAGTACAAGATCGGCATCCCCGCGAAGCCGCTTCGCCAGGAGCACCTGCTCGACATGACGGAGGCGCAGAAGATCTCCGCGCGATGGGCCACCGTCTTCCTGCCCCCGTTCACGCTCCTGGTCCTCGGCTTCGTCGTCTGGTGGGTTCGCCGACACTGATCTGTTTCCCGTTCAGGTCTCTCGTAATCGTAATCTTAATCGTAATCGTAATCGCGCTTTCCTCTTCTCGCGAGGGACGAAGAAAGATCGATTACGATTAAGATTACCGATTACGAGGAAACCGGTGACCTGAATCTGGCATCTGGCATTTGGCATCGCGCCCCGCGCAGCGGGGCGTTGGAGGACGTTTCTCCATGAGCCTTAAGAAGATGCTTGTTGCGCTGGCGGTCGGGGTCGTCGTTGTGGCGGGCCTCGCCCTCTATGTTCTCGTCATTGAGCCCCAGCTCCAGACCACGGAGGAGGCGAAGCAGGACAGCGGCCTGGTCTTCGCGTTCAAGAGCGAGAAGAAGCTCACCATCAAGGACGTGGCGACCAAGCTCGCGATCCACCGCGGCAAAGAGGAAATCGTCCTCGAAAAGGCTGGCCCGAAGAACTGGCGGCTCGCCGAGCCCGTCAAGGCGCGGGCCGACCGCTCCGCCGTTCTCTCCATCCTCGACCAGATCAAGGAACTGCGCTTCGAAAGCGTCGCCGCGACGACCGACGACCCCGAGGAACTCGCCAAGTTCGGCCTGAAAGAGCCGCGCCTCGCGGCCACCCTCTGGCTCGACGGCAAGACGCGCGACTTCCAGGTCGGCACCCAGATCAAGGGCGACAGCGCCTCCTCCAACAGGAGCTATTTCCGCGTGGCCGGCGATTCCCGTGTCCTCGTCGTCGACGAGGCGCTCATCGAGCGCCTCAACAAGGCGCCCGCCGAGTTCCGCGACAAGCACGTCTTCGACCAGGACAATGACCCCGAGAAGGCGCCCGCGCTCAAACTCGTCGCGGGCGGCAAGACCGTTGCCATCGAGAAGACGGGCAAGACGACCTGGGGCCTCACGTCGCCGGTCACCGATCAGGCGGATGCCTCGAAGATCCGCAGCGTGCTCTCGAAAGCTCGCAGCCTCGAAGCCGAGAAGTTCGTCTCGGAAGACTCCGCCAAGCTCGCCGACTACGGCCTCGACAAGCCTCAGCTCACCTGCGAGATCAAGGGCGAGGACGGCAGCGTCATGACCCTGCTCATCGGCGGCAAGCCCAAGGACGACGACAAGGCCCTCTACGCCAGGCGCGCCGAGGAGCCTACGATCTTCACCGTCAAGGCCGACGCCCTCAAGGATCTGGAACTCAAGCCCGACGACGTCCGCCAGCGTCAGGTCGCCGATTTCGAGGCCGACGACGCGACGGGCCTCGAGGTCACGCGCGGCAAGGCCGTCTGCCTCCTCTCCCGCAAGGCCAAAGAGGACACCTGGGAGATGTCCAAGCCCAGGGCCGCCAAGGGCGATTCCAAGGCCGTCGGCGGATTCGCGAGCAACCTGGCCAAGCTGCGCGCCGAGCGCTGGGTCGACGACTCGGCGAAAGCCGACGCCCTTCTGAAGATCCCCGAGGCGGCGATCACGGTCATCTCCGAGGGCGAGGCGAAGCCGGGCGCTGCCAAGAAGGAGCCCGTCAGGCTCGCCATCAGCGCCCCCGTCAAGACCGACAAGGAGGAAGGCTTTTACATCCGGCGCGGCGACCAGAAGTTCGCGCTCTTCGTCTCCTCGAAGAAGCCCTCGGACACGGCCTCCACGGAGGAACAAGGCTCCGCGAAGGCGGCTGAAGAGATCGCTCGCAGCCTCGGCCTCGGCTACCTCGCCTTCTACGACCGGGCGGTCTTCAGCTTCGAGAGCGCCGACGTGACGAAGCTGGCCGTCGAGCGCGGCGCCATCAAGCTCCTCTGCGAGCGCGTCGGCGAGAACTGGAAGCTCACCAGCCCTGTCCTGATGGACGCCGACGGGGTCAGCGTCAACGTCATCCTCGGCGCGATGAGCCACCTCGGCGCGGCGGACTATGTGGCCGAGTCGCCGAAGGACCTCAAGGCATACGGCCTGGACGCTCCGGCCCTCCGCATCGCGGCCACCATCGAGAAGAAAGAGGCGGCGCCCAAGGAGGAAAAGGCCGCGAAGGAGAAAGCCAAGGCGAAGGAACCAGCCAGGAAAGCCGAAACCAAAGCCCTCCTCGTGAGCCGCAAGATGGAAGGCAAGGTCTACGCCATGGCCGAGGGCGGCACCCTCGTCTTCACCGTCAACGAGTCGGACGCCACCAGCCTCCGCGCCGAGCCTATCTCCACAACGATCGCCGATTTCCGGGTCGAGTCGGTCACGGGACTGACCGTCGCCCATCGCGGCAAGCCGGAAGTCGTCATCGTGAGGGACAAGGAGACCTGGCAGATCACCAAACCGACGAAGGGCGAGGCCGACGGGAGAACGGTGCGGACAGCCGTCAGCGCCCTTCACGACCTCGATACCCGGCGCTATCTCGACTACGAGGGCAAGGACCTCAAGGCCTACAGCCTCGATCCGCCGGAGATCGTTGTCACCGTGGCGCTCAAGGGCGAGGAGCAGGCGGAACCCACGGAGAAGGCCAAGGAGAAGGAGAAAGGCCAGGAGCCGGAGAAGGGCAAGCCGCCGGAGAAGGAGAAGACCTTCGTCCTGCGGATCGGCAAGCCCGTTCCGGGCGCCGACAAGGACGAGGAGGGTTTCTACGCCCAGCGGGGCGACGCCAAGCAGGTTTTCCTCCTGGCCAAGGCCAGGGCCGACGAGATCGCCCCGGCGCCCGAAGCCTTCGAGACGAAGCCTGAGCCGCCCAAGAAAGAGGAGAAGGGCGGGCCGGCCAAGGAAGTCAAGGGCGACTCCAAGAGGGAAGAGGTCGCGCCGCCGCCCAAGATCGAACCCAAGCCGGAACCGAAGCCTGAGCTCAAGCCCGAACCCAAAGCTCAGCCGCCGAAGGCCCCAGAAGCCAAGGGAGGGGAGCCGAAAGCCCCATAGATCGGCGCCACTTTCGTCGCGGAGCGACGATCTGGTCTTTGCGGGTGTCTTCGCCCGCTTTGGAGTGCGGCGGCTTGACGCCGCTCTGTCTCCGCGGTGACCGCCCGGGGCGGGGACACAGATAATCGTCGGACCGCCTTCCTGGGCACCCCAGGGGCCAGGGGGGGGCATGTGGCCTTCTGGCACACGGCACGGCGGCGGTGGCCGCCGAAGAAAAGCGGCGTCAAGCCGCCGCACTCCAAAGCGGGCGAGGACGCCCGCAGAGGAGAAGAATGGCGGCGTCGAGCCGCCGCACTGCAAAGGCTGTCGCACGTTTTGCGCGTCTTCGCTCATGGATTTGCTCTGCTTTCTCCCCATCATCTTGAGGAAGAGCCGCGGGAATCTTCGGCTTCCGTCGCTCAATCCAGCACGACCGTTTCCATCGGTCTTCCCCGGGGACTCTAGCGACCCGAACCCGGTGTTCCGCTCCTTGCTGCGACATAAGTCATAGACTGGGCGTCAGTTGTACGCCGCTCTGAGCGGAGGATTCCCACCCAGTTCCTGATGTCCCGCCTCGCTGAGGCTCCGAGGCACGCGGATTGCCGGGCGGCGCGGCCGTGAAAAATCGCCTTAACTCGCTTGACAGTAAGGGAATGTGCGGGTATACTTACACGGTTTGCCAGGAACCGTCGAGACCGGGAACGCTCGACTGGGGCGAGCGGCGCGGCTTCATCAGGCGGCCGGGCAGGCCAGGGAAGAGCAGATTGGCCGGCTTCATTTCCGAGGGCGTCTTGGCGGAAGTCAAGCGCTCCGCAGACATTGTGGACATCGTGTCCCGCTACGTCGCCCTCAAGAAGTCCGGCCGAAGCTTCAAGGGCCTGTGTCCGTTCCACACCGAGAAAACCCCCTCGTTCATCGTCAACCCCGAGCGCCAGACGTTCCGCTGTTTCGGCTGCGGAAAGTCTGGAGACGTGTTCAGCTTCGTTGCTGAGCACGAGCGGGTGGAGTTTCCGGAGGCCGTGCGCATCGTGGCCTCGGCGGTCGGTGTGTCGGTCCCCGACGCACGTGGCAACGGCGGCGGCGCCAGCAAAGAACTCAAGACCCGTCTCTACGAGCTTCACGCGTGGGCGGCCCGCTTCTTCGTCCACCAGCTTGCGGACGAGACCGCGGGCGGCAGGGCGCGCGACTACCTGGCCGCGCGACACTTTGAAAAGGAGACTCTGGAAGCGTGGAGCCTCGGCTTCGCCCTCGACTCCTGGGAGGCGCTCGGCAAGGCCGCCCGGAAGGCCGGCTTCACCGACCGCGAACTCCTCGCGGCGGGCCTCGTCATCGCCCGCGAAGGAAGCCAGGGGTACTACGACCGGTTCCGCAACCGTGTCGTGTTCCCGATTCGGGACAATCAGGGGCGCGTGATCGCCTTCGGGGCGCGGACGCTGGCGGATAGCGAGGTGAAGTACCTCAACTCGCCCGAGACCCCGCTCTTCAGCAAGGGCCGCTGCCTCTTCGGCCTCGACAGGGCCCGCGATGCCATCATCGAGGAGAAGCGGGTCATCGTGACCGAGGGCTACACCGACACGATGATGTGCCACCAGAAAGGCATTCCCATCGCGGTGGCCACCCTCGGGACCGCGCTGACCCACGAGCACATCGGCGTGCTCCGCCGCTATGCGGACACGGTGGTGCTGCTCTTCGACGCGGACGCGGCCGGCGAGAAGGCCGTGGACAGGAGCCTCGAGGTCCTCGCCGACGCGGAGATCGGCGCCCAGGTGGCCACCACGGCCGAAGGCACGGACCCGTGCGACTATCTCATCGAGGCCGGGCCGGAAGCCTTCCGCGAGCGCCTCAATGCGGCGCGCGACCTGTTCGCCGTCAAGCTCGAGCTGGCGAGCGCGAAGCACGATATCGCCACGTCGGACGGCCGGGCCAAAGCGATTGACGAGGTCCTTCAGATCGTCGGCCTCGTCTCGAACCCGGCTAGGGCCGATCTGATGCTGCTCGCCGTCGCGAGCCACATGAAGGTGGACCTGGACGCCGTGCGACGGCGCCTGACGGCCTTCCGCAAGGCGCCCCGCAAGTCCGGGCCGGACGAAGCCAAGGTGGCGGCGCCGGAGCTCGACCCCGTCGAGCGCGGCATCTTGAGCGCCGTTCTGGCGTCAAACGAGCTGGTGCCGTGCGTCCTGGCGAAGGCCTCGCTCGAGGACTTCCAGGACGCGCGGGTGCGCCGCATTTTCGAACAGTGCGTCGCTCTCTATGATCGAGAAGGAGTGATCGACCATTCGGAGCTGATCGCCACGCTCCAGGACAAGGAGCTGTCGGGCATCGTGGCCGACATCTCGAGTTCTGCTCCGGAGCGCGGCAACTGGGAGAAGTGGCTCCAGGACTGCCTGGACCGCCTCGAGGACAGGAAGCGCCGCGAGGAGTTGCGCCGACTGAAAGAACAGCCGGTGGCCTCTGCGGATAGCGCGGAGAAGCTCGCGGCCATTCAGGAGCAGATTCGCCGCCGTGCGGGGCGGTCCGCCCGCGCAGCGGATGATCCTGCGAAATAAAGGAGTTGGCATGCCTACGCAGACGATGGAGCAGAGCCTCAAGCTTCTGATCCAGCAGGGCAAGGAGAAGGGCTTCGTCACTTACGAGGAGCTCAACGATCTCCTGCCCGAAGACGCTATCGCCCCGGAAAAAATCGACAAGATCCTGATGACCCTCGACGAGCTGGGCATCGATATCGTGGACGAGGCGGAAGATGTCGAGGAAGTCAAAGAGGACGATACGGAAGTCCTCGATGACGTCGAGGAGGAACCGACCACCGACCGGATCGACGACCCGGTCCGCATGTACCTCACCCAGATGGGCGAGATCCCGCTCCTGACCCGCGAGGAGGAGATCGCGCTCGCCAAGAAGATCGAGGTCACCCGGAAGCGCTACCGCAGCAAGGTGCTGGAATCCGACCTCTCGCTGCGCACCGCGGCCAAGATCCTGGAGGACGTGCACAGCGGCAAGCTGCCCTTCGACCGCACGCTGCGCCTGTCGACGGCCTTCGAGATTGACAAGGACGACATCCTGCGCCTCATGCCCCTCAACCTGGGCACCCTCGCGAAGCTCCTGGAGAAGAACCGCGAGGACTGGCGCGCCCTCCTCCGGGCCGGCGTCTCCGCCGACGAGAAGGCGCTGCGCCCCCGAAACGTCCGCACCCGCCGCCGCAAAGGCGTCGCGCTCCTCGAAGAGCTGAGCATCAACATCGACAAGATCCAGCCGATGATGAACGACCTCAAGCGCATGCACGAGAAGATGGAGCGCTGCGCCAACGAGATCGCCCGCGTGCGCCAGGCGGGAGCCGCCACGGACGCCAAGATCGCGTCGCTCCAGGAGGAGCTGGCCGCTCTCGAAGAGGAATGCCTCGAAGACCGCGAGCAGCTCCGCCGGCGCATCCAGACCGTCGAAGAGCGGTTCATGGAGTACGAGCAGGCCAAGCGCAAGCTCTCGGGCGGCAACCTCCGCCTGGTCGTCTCCATCGCCAAGAAATACCGCAACCGCGGCCTGAGCTTCCTCGACATCATCCAGGAGGGCAACACCGGGCTGATGAAGGCCGTCGAGAAGTACGAGTACCGCCGCGGCTACAAGTTCTCGACCTACGCCACCTGGTGGATCCGCCAGGCCATCACCCGCTCCATCGCGGACCAGGCCCGCACCATCCGCATCCCGGTCCACATGATGGAGACGATGAGCAAGCTCCGCAACGTCACGAAGCGGCTCGTGCAGGACTACGGCCGCGAGCCCACGGTCGAAGAGATCGCCGCCGAGGCCGACATCTCGACCGACGAGGCCCGCCGCGTCCTGAAGATCTCCAAGCACCCGATCTCCCTCGACCGCCCCATCGGCGAGAGCGAGGACAGCTACTTCGGCGACTTCATCGAGGACGAGACCGCCGAAAACCCGGTCACCGCGGCGACCCACGAGATGCTCCGCGACAAGATCGCCTCGGTCCTCGACACCCTGACGTACCGCGAGCGCGAGATCATCAAGCTCCGCTACGGCATCGGCGACGGCTACACGTACACCCTCGAAGAGGTCGGCCGCCGTTTCCGCGTCACCCGCGAACGCGTCCGCCAAATCGAGGCCAAAGCCATCCGAAAGCTCCAGCACCCCATCCGAAGCCGGAAGCTCGAAGGCTTTATGGAGGATGTCACCAAGTAGTTTCTGTTGCGGAAAGTCGTAGCGACAAGCGGCTCGCTTGTCGACCGTGGCCACTAGACG
>Ga0315273_10002880_pt1 | contig 20556 bp, 25 predicted proteins | sample YL17G02_0_MG_FD_205753 | JGI IMG/M metagenome (GOLD analysis project Ga0315273, IMG submission 205753) | Sediment microbial communities from Yellowstone Lake, YNP, Wyoming, USA - YL17G02_0 | ecosystem: Environmental > Aquatic > Freshwater > Lake > Sediment | place: USA: Wyoming | collected... | reverse complement strand
TAAGCTACCTTGCTGGTACCCGGAACAACCACATCGCCAAAGCCGACATCGATCTGTAAGGAAACCCGGGCGTTACCCGGGTTGCCACGAACACGTACACGTACACCTTCGTCCTGGGCATCCTCCGTGATCCTGGAGGCTGTTGTCAATTCGTCCCAGAAGATCAATATCCATTGTAGGACGAGAGGCTGATCGGCTCCACACCGAGAACATCAGGGCGCCCTTGAGAACGAACCGGTCTGTGTGAGGGGTCTTGGAGAGCCGGTATAGGAAGCGCTCGATGGCATAGTGCTGCAAAAGCTCATTGAACGGGCGGGAGGATTCCTTGGCCTTGTTGAGAAGTCGCTGATGCACCGAGGCAGCCGTGTTCATAGGAGCGCCTCGAGGTAAGGGCGCATGATCCTATCTACCCGGCAAATCGTCGCATAATACATCAGGTCATCCACCCTGACGCTTCTCCGTTCGCGGTAGAGGCGCAGCGCCTCAAGTGCCGTATCGAGTCCAACTTTGTTGCGGAATTTGAAGCAGTCAGCGAGGGTCTTTTCCTGGCTGTAGATGCGCACGCTCGCCCCGTCAATTTCGTGAGTCTCCACCCCCTCGGTGAAGGCCCGACCGCTAAAACGGTAGGTCCTGATCGGCGGGTAGGGCAGCCGGGGTTCCTCCGAGCCGCGAGGCAGAGCCACGTGCATTTGATGAGGTATCTGAGTGGTGAGTTCGTGAAAAGCCAGCGCCGAAATCAGGCAGATCACGCCCGCAGGGACTCGGATCGCAACGGTCACCAGGTCTGGATTCCCTAGCGGCGGGCTATCGGCAAGACGATGCACACCACGGCTCACCACCTCAAGCACCCCGGAGTCACGCATGGCGTAGAGCGTAGCAGGGTGTATCCCCGCACGAAGCGCTTGAGCCGTTCGAAGCATTCCGCCATGCTTCCTGAAGAGAGCGACAGCCCGATCGACGGGGGAACCATGGCCGTTAGATCCTTGAGACATCATGATAAAATTACCATCACTTGCTTATTACTATCTGTAATATTATCATTTCTCGCCGCCTAGTCAACGCCCACCCGGTACCTCCTCGGCTGAGGCTCCGCAGGCAGCGGCGGGATTCAGATCACCTCCGCCTCGAGCTCGGCCCCGGTGAACTGGCTGTTGTACAGTTCCGCGTAGAACCCGCTCTTGGCGAGCAGTTCCCTGTGGTTTCCTGTCTCCACGATACGGCCGTGGTTCATCACCAGGATGAGCTCGGCGTCCCGGATGGTGGAGAGGCGGTGGGCGATCACAAAGCTCGTCCTGCCCTTCATCAGGGCCTTCATGGCCTTCTGGATGAGTACCTCGGTGCGGGTGTCCACGCTGCTGGTGGCCTCGTCGAGGATGAGTACGGCGGGATCCGTGAGGATGGCCCTCGCAATGGTCAGGAGCTGCTTCTGGCCCTGGGAGATGTTCGAAGCCTCTTCATTGAGGATGGTTTTGTAGCCCTCGGAGAGGGTGCGGACGAAGTGGTCCGCATGGGCGGCCGCAGCGGCCTTTTGGACCTCCTCGTCCGTGACCCTGTCCCGCCCGTAGGCGATGTTGTCCCGAATGGTGCCGTTGAACAGCCACGTATCCTGAAGCACCATGCCGAAGGTGCAGCGCAGGCTCCCGCGCTTCACGTCCCTGATGTCCAGGCCGTCCACGGTGATCCGGCCCTTCTGGATCTCGTAAAAGCGCATGAGCAAGTTCACGAGAGTGGTTTTTCCGGCGCCGGTGGGCCCGACGATGGCGATGGTCTGGCCCTGCTTCACGTCGATGTTCATGTCCTCGATGAGCGGAGCCTCCGGCTTGTAACTGAAGTCCACGCCCTCGAAGCGTACCTCGCCCCTCGCGTCGGTGAGGTCCTTCGCGTCGGCGGCATCGGGCACTTCCTCCTGCTCGTCCAGGAGCTCGAAGACCCGCTCCGCGGAGGCGAGGGTGCTCTGGAGTATGTTGGCGATATTCGCGGTCTGGGCAATCGGCATGGTGAACATCCGGGCATACTGGATGAAGGCCTGGATGTCCCCGATCTGGATGGCCCGGCGGGTCACGAGGACCCCGCCCACCACGGCCACGGCCACGTAGCCGATATTGTTGATGAACATCATGAGGGGCATCAGCAGGCCCGAGATGAACTGGGCTTTCCAGCTCGCCCCGTAGAGCCGCTCGTTGACAGAGTTGAACTTCTCGATGGCCTTCCTCTGGTGGCCGAAGGCCTTCACGATGGCGTGGCCGCTGTACATCTCCTCCACGTGGCCGTTCAGCTCCCCGAGGCTCTTCCACTGTTCGGCGAAGTGCTTCTGGCTCCTGGGGGCGATTACCCGCGTCACCACGAGGGCGAGGGGGATCACCACGATGGTGATCAAGGTAAGCAAGGGGCTGATGGTGAGCATCATGACGAGGATGCCGACCATGGTGACCACGGAGCTGATGATCTGGGTGAGGCTCTGCTGAAGGGTATTGGCGATGTTGTCCACGTCGTTGGTGACGCGGCTCAGGATCTCGCCGTGGGTCCGCGCGTCGTAGAAGGACAGGGGGAGCCGGGAGAGCTTCTCGTTCACGTCCCTGCGCATGGCGTAGACCGTCTTCTGGGCCACCCCGGCCATGACGAACTGCTGGATGTAGCCGAAGACGGCGCTCACCACGTACAGGGCGCCCACGGTCAGCACGATCTGCAGGATGTAGGGGAAGTCGATGGCCGCCCCCGGCACGTGCCGCGTCTTGGCCATGATTCCCTCGAAGAGCTTAGTCGTCGCGTGCCCCAGGATCTTGGGGCTAAGGATGGAGAACACCGTGCTCCCGACCGCCATGACCAACACGACGATGAGCTGCACCATCCGCGGTTTCAGGTAGCCGAGGAGCCTCTTGAAGGAAGCCTTCATGTTTTTGGGCTTTTCCGCCGGCCCGGCCATCATCCCGTGGCCGCCGAAAGGGCCCCCGCGTCCTCCGCGGCCGGGACCGAAGGGACCGCCAAGGCCGCCTCTCTGCCTGTCGCTCATGCGAGCTCCTCCTCCGAGAGCTGCGAGTAGACGATCTCGCGGTACACCGCGCAGGTGCGCAGGAGCTCTCGGTGAGAGCCCGTGCCGACCACCCGCCCGTCGTCCAGGGCGATGATCCTGTCCGCGTCCATGACGGTGTTGACCCGCTGGGCCACGATGATCACGGTGGCCTCCGCCGTCTGCTTGCGCAGCGCGGCCCGTAGCTTCGCGTCGGTCTTGAAGTCCAGCGCGGAGAAGGTGTCGTCGAAAACGTAGATCTCCGGCTTGCGCACGAGCGCGCGGGCAATGGCCAAGCGCTGCTTCTGCCCGCCGGACAAGTTGGTTCCCCCCTGGGCCACCACGGAACCGAACCCCTCCGGCATGGCCAGGATGAACTCGGTGGCCTGGGCGGTCGCGGCGGCGCGCCCCATCTCCTCGTCCGTGGCGTCCTCCCTGCCCCAGCGGATGTTGTTCCCGATGGTGTCGTTGAAAAGAACGGCCTTCTGCGGGACGAACCCGAGCTTCTCGTGCAGATCGTCCTGGGACATCTCGCGGATGTCCACCCCATCCACGAGGATCGCCCCCGCGCCAACATCGTAGAAGCGCGGGATGAGGTTCACAATGGTGGACTTGCCGGACCCCGTCCCACCGATGATGGCCGTGACCTCCCCGGGCTTCGCGTCAAAGCAGATGTCGCGCACCGCGGGCTCCTCCGCCCCGGGGTAGCTGAAGGTCACGGCCCGGAACTCGATGTGCCCGTGCTCCTTCTCCGCCCTCCGTGGGGAGGCGGGGTCCCTGATCTCCGGCGCCAGGGCGAACACCTCGTTGATCCGGCCCGCGGAGGCGGAGGCGCGGGGGAGCATGATGAATAGGAAGGACACCATGAGCAGGGAGAAGAGGATCTGCATGGCGTACTGGATGAAAGCCATGAGGCTCCCGACCTGCATCTCCCCAAGGGCAATGCGCTTCGCGCCGAACCAGATGATGGCGATCGTGGTGAGGTTCATGATGAGCATCATGAGGGGCATCATGAGGGCCATAAGCTTGTTCACGCGGATGGAGACCGTGGTGAGGTCGACGTTGGCGGCGTCGAAGCGGGCCTGCTCGTGATCCACCCGGTTGAAGGCCCGCACCACCCGCACGCCGGTCAGGTTCTCCCGGAGCACGAGATTGATCCTGTCGATCTTGGCCTGGATGGAGCGGAACAGCGGCAGGGCCCGGGTTGCGGTGAGGGAGATGACCAGGGCGATGATGGGGATGACCACGACGAGGACCCAGGTGAGCTTGGCGTCCTTCTGCAGAGCCATGATGACCCCCCCGACTGCCATGATGGGGGCGCTCACCATCATGCGCAGCATGACCATGGTGAACATCTGGACCTGGGTGATGTCGTTCGTGGTGCGGGTGATCAGGGATGGGGTTCCGATCCTGTCGAACTCGTGGAGGGAGAAGCTCTCCACGTGGGAGAAGATCTTCCGCCGCAGGTCGCGGCCGAAGCCCATGCCGATCCTGGCGGATAGGAAACTCGCCGCCACGGAGCAGGCTGCCCCGCCGGCCGCCGCCAGGAGCATCCAGCCCCCGATCCGCAGGATGTACGACGTGTCCCCCTTGACGATCCCGACGTCCACGATATCGGACATCAGCGTGGGGAGGTACAGGTCGGAGAGAGACTGGAGCAGGACGAGTATCAGGGACACCGCCACGGCGAAGACGAACGGCTGCAAGTGCCTGAAGAGTTTCAGCATCATGTGCTCCTTGCAGGAACAGAGGGTCCCGCGCCCGGTTGCGGTGCGATCCGCCGCTCCGCCGCGATGAGGGACGGGATGGCCTTCAGGACCGCTTTGCGTTCCGCGTCGCTCAGGACGGCCGCCAGCTCGCCCACCCAGCGGAAGCGATCCTTCATGCTCCTCTCCACCACCGCCCGACCGCGGGGGGTGAGGGCGATCCTGCGAACCCGCCGGTCGCTGGGGTCCTCGGAGCGCTCTGCCAGGCCGGCGTTCACCAGCCGGTCCACGAACTGGCTGGCCGCGGCGCCCGTGACGTCCAGGTGCCTCCCGATCTCGTGCACCCCGCAGCCACCTCCGTGGAACAGGCGCATCAGAATGGTCAGCTGGGGCATTGAGAGGCCGGCAGCCCGGATGGAGCGCCTCCAATCGTGCATGGAACGGATCCAGGAGCTTCCCAGCCACTGACGGATGATGGCTGCCACCTCGTTCTTGTCCTTCATATGTAACTCTGCTTATTAGATAAGTTTACTTAATATAATGAGCCGATCGCCCAGCGTCAAGCCGGCAGAGATTGTTTTTTGTATAAGGAGGGCTGACGCAACAGTCGGTTCAGCTTCACAGAACCGAATCTAATGAGAACTCAGGGAAGAGAATTATAATCTTTTTTATCGTAGCGAGCGAGGGATTGGATCGGCGCTCAAGCCGCTGATAGCTGTAGAGGCTGCGCATGCCCAGCCGGCGGGCCGCTTCCTTTTGCGTCAGATGATTGCGTACGCGAAATTGCCGCAGCTGCCTGGCGAAAGCCACTTTCGGATCCACCTCGACCGACTGGACAGCGGAGCCGAAAGACTCAGCGGAGGGGGGCGGGAAGACCACGGTGGAGGCCTCGGGCGAGTTCCTTTTACAATACCAACTATATTTGGTATTTGACAACAGCGCATTACTATCATGGCGGCCCGGTAGGCGCTGGCCGTTTCCTGGGTCGGATCGTACAGGTAGGGGAAGGTGTAATCGTGCACCCGGGCCTGGTACTCGCGGGCTAGCGTTCCGAACGCGGGCCACCGGGCGCGGGTGTTCCACAACCGGTCAGCTAGATCTTTCTCCGGCTGGCGAGTCCGCGCAATAGCATGCTGATGCGCCCTTGACCGCTCCGGTAGGGTTCGCCCGCGAGGAGTAGTTTCTCAACCTTGATTCCGCGCAGGGCCCGCTTGTCGACGGCCAGGGGGTTGCGGTCAAGAACCACCATGTCGGCGATCTTTCCCGGTTCGAGGCTTCCCCGCTCCTTATCATCGAAGCCGATCCACGCGGCGTTCCGCGTGTGAAGGTTGATCGCCTCCTGGATGGAGAGGGATTCACTTTCCACGTAATGGTTGCATGCCGCCCAGATGCTCTGGATCGGATCGGGGACCGTACAGGGGGCGTCGGATCCTCCCGCCATCAGGATGCCCATGCGGCGCATCGAGCCGAGGGGCGAAAGCTTGCAGGCCCGCTCTCCCATGATCGTTTCCAGGTAGGACAGCGGCTCCTGCTCCCAATGGAGGATGGCAGGCATGACGGCGAGGGCGATTCCCGCCTTGGCGCAGGCCTCGAGCCCTTTCGCCGTGGGAAGGCAGGCGTGGATGATGGTATGGCGATGGTCGGTGCGCGGAAAGTCGACAAGGGCCCCGGTGATGGCGTCCACCGCCTGATCGAAGGCCCGATCCCCGATGGCGTGCATCTCGATCTGCAGCCCAGCCCGGTTCGCCTCGCGGGCAAAGGCCCGCACCCGGTCGTCCGTATAGTACAGAACACCCGAATTGGCCGCGTCGTCTGTATAGGGCTCTTTCAGAGCCGCATCCACCGAGCCGAAGCAGCCGTCCAGGGCCGTGGCAAAGCAACCGCCGATCCGCGGCAGCTTCCGTTTCAGGACCTTGCCGACGTCCATCGTTTGGAAAAAGAGGCGATACTGGAAGGGATTGCGGAGCCCCCGGGCGAAGAGGCTCTCGAGGGTCACGTCCATGTCCAGAGGGAAACCGACCCCGCTCACCGAGTGCAGGAGGCCGATGCCCTTCGCCGCCAACCCGTCGACGGCCGTGAGCATCGAAGCAAGGGTCGCGCCGAGGGAGACCTTGCCCGTCACGAAATTAGTAACGCCGAAGAAGGCCTCCTGAGTCATGAGCCCGCTTTCCGCATCGAAGCCGCGAAGGCTGCAAAGCTTTACGGGCAGCAAAGCGAGCAGCCTCGAGTTTACGATCGCGGCATGCCCGTCGTACTTGACGAGGAACACGGGCCGGGCCGGCGCGGCCAGGTCGAGGTTGGCTTTCGAGATAAGCCTTCGTTCGGCGACGCTGTGGGCCGACGCGCCGAAACCGAGGATCACCGGGTCCCGCCGCGCGGCGGCAAAGGCTGCTATCTTCGAGACCGCTTCCTCAATGGTATTGGCGTCGCGGACGTCGAGTCCGCTGGAGAACAGGGCGTGCGACAAGAAATGGATGTGGGTATCTGCGAAGGCAGGAAGGAGAGCCCCGTCGCCCAGGTCAACCCGGGGGGCCTGCGAGTAGGCTTCGGGAAGAACGGTCCCCGTGTAGATGATCCTTCCCCGGTCCTCGACCAGAAACCGCTGCACGCTTCCCGCCGCATCGCACGAGACGATGGCGCCTTTATAGACTGTCATGGCTAATCCTAGACGTATTCGAGCACCGGCGGCAAACCTGCGGAGCCGAGCGCCAGACTCGCTCGATCAGATCAACTTTGCGAGCTGGAGGCAATCGCTGATGGGCACCTCGGCGTGCACCTCCAACGTGATCTGCACCCTCACGTCCCTATTTCCCCAGCCGTTCGGCCACCCAGACCTTGATGATCGACTGGCGGGGAACGCCCAGACGCCGCGCCTCTTTGTCCAGGGACTTGATCATCCACGCCGGGAAATCCACGTTGACTCGCTTGATTGCCTGCCCAGGTCTTCGGGCACCTGAGAACTCGAGGTACTTGGTGACGTCTTCACCATTGTCGAATCTTTTGTCGAGGTTGCTAGCCTTCATAGAGATCTATCTCCTCCGTAGTTCGCGCGGGGATCTCGATCAGATCGGGATCATCCCATAGTGCCTGTGCCTGCTGGAGGTCAATCCCATGCTTCAGCTTGTTGGCGTGGCTTTTGTCCGCGTCAAACTCGAACTCCACGGTATAGAAAATATACCTTTCCAGAAGTGAGAGAGTCAAGGGTCAAAAAGTCACGAGCTCCTTGAGGCTCGTTATACAGTTAGAAGGAAGCTGTATGGAACACACGCGCGCTGACGGATTCATCCTGCCGGACGGAGAGTTCATTCCGATCGAAGGCGCGGAGCGGATGTACGAGCAGGCCAGGATCTGGCTGCAAAGCCCGCAGGAAGTACTGGAGATGATGTGCGCGCTGGCCCAGGAGTGTGCCGCCAAGGGCAAATTCGCCGCGGCACAGGCCTACTTCGAGATCATCTTTGAAGAAAACGAGGCTGAACCGGTCAAAGCCTATTGCCTTCTGTCGATCGGGCAGCTCCAGGAGCAGCAGGAGAACTACGCTGCCGCGATCGACTGGTACCGCAAAGCCTTCCGGATGGTGCCCGGCACCGACGGCACCTGGTACCTACTGCACAACAACCTAGGCTACTGTCTGAACCGCTTCGGGCTTCATGAGGAGGCGGAGGATTTGTGCCGGAAGGCTATCGCCATCGACCCCACCCGCCACAACGCCTACAAGAACCTGGGCATCGCCCTGGAAGGCCAGGAGTGCTTCGCGAAGGCAGCCAAGGCGTACCTCGAAGCGGCGGAGCTTTGTCCGGACGACCGGCGGGCGCTCCGCTTGCTCGAACGCCTTGCAGAAGCGCACCCGGAAATCGAGACAGAAGTGCCCGGCTTTTCCGAGCGCATCGAACGTTGCCGCCGGGCGGCGGTCGTTACGAAGAACTGATATGCAGGGCAGGCTCTACGACATTCAATCGCTCCTTCCCCAGCAAGAAATTTTCATTCTTTTCCCCTGTGCTCTCATCCATGTAAAGGTTGCGGTTGAGCTCGGCCCTTCGTATGAAGTGGTGATCGCCGGCCGTCCCGGCGCCGCGGATACGGAACGGCTGGCCGGAGCCCTGCGGAGATCCTTCCAGCCGAATCGGGTGCTGCTCCTGAGCCTGCTGGACGGAGGAGGACTAAGAAGACGAAGCCGGCCCGCGGTGTTTGACAAGCTCCTGCTGTTCCAGCATAAGTAAGGTATGAAATCCACCCCCGACAAGATCGGGCGCCCACGTCGCTACGCCCTGGCACCTCTTCCCGGGTTCGGCCACCGGGAGCTGATCGCCTTCTGCCGCCGGGTGCAGGAGAGCTTCACTTTTCCGGCTCTCGCCAAGGTAACCGACATCGACACCCCCTTCGAGGCCGGTGAGCGGACCGTGAATGTCAGGGGCGTCGTGGCCCAGCTCCAGTGGCACTGGTCCTATCTCTCCGGGCAGATCGGGCTACTGCGCCTGCTGTGGGGCTCGGACTACTAGTGGACTAACGAGGCGATCATGAACCCCCCGCCGGCTTGACCGACCAGGGGCGGGAGCCTGACTGGAGGGTAGTTTGTCAACCAATGTTTGCATTTTCGTTTTCGCGGCGCTTTTCGTCCAGGCCCTTTACGCTGCGCCGAATGCACTGGCGCCTACTGCTCCAGGGCCTAATGCACCCGCTCCTGCCGGCAGCGTTTCCCTTGAAGTCACGACGCGGGCCGGGGTCCTATACGGCATGGCCAAGGAGCTGGTCTATTACGGGCAGTACACGATCAGCGAGTTGGAATGGCCCTTCCAACCGGTGCTGTATGCGGGCACGGCCCTGGCGATCCAGACCCGCCAAGGGCTCTCCGCGTCCCTCGAGGTGCGCTCCGCTTTTCCATGGCGCAGCGGCTTCATGCAGGACTCGGACTTCCTGAACTATGATTACGGGGACCTGCGCCGCACGCATTTCTCCCAGCACGACTGCTATACCGAACGGGCCATTACATTGGATGCCCGGGTGGGCTGGGTTTTTCATCTGCGTGATCGGTTCACTTTCCAGCCCTTCGCCGCCTTCGGGCTTATGCAGTACAAGTGGACGGCCCGTGACGGGTATCTTCAGTACCCCTCTGGGGGCCCTCCGTACACGCCTAGTCCCCGGCGCAAACCAAGGTTCCAATTTCGGGAACGGGGATCATCTACGAGCAGGTGTACTTGATCCCAGCTGTGGGCTTGGCCGCGAGGGCGCGGCTCGGGGAGCGCTTCGACGCCGGCCTTTCCTTCGTATTCTCCCCGTTCGTGTTCTGCAACGATCTGGACAACCACGTGCTGACAGCCACGGATTTCTATGAATACATGCGCTGGGGGCTCCTGCTGGAGCCGGCCTGGACCCTGGGGTTCCGGGTGAGCCGGCAGGCCCGGCTGTCCTTCGATGTGTCCTACCGCCGCATCACCGGGCTCATTGGCGACAGCTACACGGTGAACGCGGGACCCGGTCTGCCGCCGGGCCAGATTGCGGCGACGTATCCCGACTCCGGCGGCGCCGCCTTCGACGCGCTGGACGCTTCCCTCGCCCTGTCCCTGTCGCTGTAGGGGCGTACCGCCGCGGCCTGGCCAAGTGCTCTACCCTTCCGCGCGGCCTGCGCGCCGGGCCGCACATGTCCGACATCCTGATGCAGCGGGAGGCAGGCGCCTGGGTCGAAGCAAAGCTTGTGAACCCCGTAGATCCCGGAAGTGGCCACCACTCTCTTTGCTAACGGCGGCGACGACCGATTCCACAACGGGAACCCGGTCACAGACATGGGCTCATACATCGGAATACCGCCCGCGCACGGCCCGCCCCTGGTCGTACAAGATCCGCGACCTGAGGACCCAGCGGGGCGAGGTGACCATCATGCACAACGTGATCAACCCGGTCCGCGGCGAGACGGCTAAACTGCACTACGTGCTGGACCAAACGGGCTACGTCGCGATCAACGTCTTCGACCTCAAGGGGGACATCGTGGATGTCCTGGTCAGGGGCCAGCAGGCCAAGGGCGAGTATTCGACCAGCTGGAACGGCAGGAACCGCGGCGGGCGGATCGTGGCCCGCAGGATCTACTTCATTCGCCTGGTCGGGCCGGGCTTCGACGAGATGCGCAAGGTGATGGTGATGAAGTGATTTTCCGGCGTTGCGTGCGGTTCAGACGATCGCAGAGCGGTTGCTTGGCGGGCCCCATTGGAGGATTTGAATCGTCAGGCACTACCGAACCCTCCTTCCAGCCAGCGTGCATCGTAGACTTTGATGGGGTCTTGTTTCATCATCAAGGGGCTCTCGCCTAGCCCAGCAGGAGGTTCTGGAAAGGCAGCAGGGCTACACCGAGGATTGAAGCGTCCTCTTTCAATCCGGAAACGAGGATCGGCAGGTCATCGTTTTGATATAAGCTGTTCTGCTCGAATGTTTTTTTCCGCAGGGGTTCAAGGAGCAGGTTCCCGAACTCGCAGATTTCTCCGCCGATGATCACATAGTGAGGGTCGAAAGAGAGGATGATGTTGTTGAGGCCGATGGCCAGATACTCCAGGTAGCTGTCCCATACCTCGACCGCCGCCGGGTCCGCGGCTTTGAGGCGGGCAAGAAACTGCCGGGTATCCCTTATCTTCGAACCGGCCTTCTTGTTGTAATTTCTGATCAGGGCCCCCGAGGCGGCATAGATCTCCCAGCAATCCTTCCGGCCGCACATACAGCGCACGCCCTTTGATTCGACGGTTATGTGCCCTACTGTACCCGCCCGCCTCTTATTGCCCCTGTAAAGATGCCCGCCCACCACGATGCCGGCTCCAATTCCCCGATTGATGGAGACATAAACAAAACTGCGTTTCTGCCGGGCGACTCCCAACGTCAGTTCCGCGTACGCCGCCGCTTTCGCCTCGTTTTCGATGAAAATTGGAAAAGGGAAGAGGCTTTTATACTTCGTGAAGTCCAGGCCATTCATGCCGAGCTCAGGAGGCAGATTGGGCGCCTGTTCCAGGACCAGCTTTTTTCCATTCACTGTTCCCGGGAGGGAAAAGCCGATGCCCTTGACCAGCTCCCGGGGGACCTTCTTTCCCGCAGCGATCCTCTGAGTCACTTTCCTGATATGACTCATGATCTGACCGACCGAAGAGAAGCCCCGATAAGCGAAAGCGGATTCCTCAAGCACTTCGGCGTCGAGATTGATGAGGATGACCCTGATCTTGTTGCTCGACGTCAGGTGATTGCAGGAGAAGTCTACCCCAAAGGCATAACGGGAGTCCGGCAGGAACCGTATGATCATGGGTTTTCGTCCACCCGTGGAAACGGAAACCCCTGCTTCCTGCACGACCCCCAAATCGAGCAGGCGAGAGACGTTGCTCGTGACGGTCGGGACGCTCAGCTGCGTTTCCTGGGCTATCTCCTGCTTGCTCATCTGCCTTCTTTGCCTGAGCAGCGCCAGGATCCGCCTTTGATTGGAATCCTTGATCCGTTTGACAGAACTCGCGTTTCTGGACATCTGAGCTTGATCTGCGGCCTTCCAGTTTCCTTATAGCCAAATGCACTATACTTTGTCAAGGATCTTTAAAAAGTGGCTTGACAAAGCTCTCCGCTCCCATATATACTTTCCACCTCAAGGAGGAACTCATGAAAAAAGGAAAGCTTCTTTTCGGTCTAGCTATTATGCTACTTGTTCTGCCAGCGTTTCTTTTCGCGGGCGGCCAAAAGGATAAAGCCGCTGCCGGGGCCGTCGAGAAGCAACTCATCAGCTACGGCATGTCGGATGACTGGGTGAATCTCGGCAACACCTGGAAGGCAATCGAGAATCGCTACAGCCTGGTCCATACGGATACGGACATGACCAGCGCCGAACAGATCACCCGTCTGCTCGCCGAGAAGGATGCCCCCGTGATGGATGTGGCCGATATCGGCTACGATTTCCTGGGCAAGCTCCTGGAGAACGACCTCGCCACGCCCTACAAGAACTCAAGCTGGAGCAAAATACCGGAAAGATTCAAGGATCCCGACGGCCGGTGGGCCGCTGCGTACTGGGGGGCCATAGCTTTCCTGGTGAACACCGATATCATTAAGAACGTACCCCAGACCTGGGACGACTTGTTAAAGCCCGAGTACAATGACAAGGTGGTTTCGCGAGACCCTCGCGTTTCCACCTATGCCACGGCATCGGTCCTCGCCGCGGCGTATGCCCACGGCGGAGGTGAGAACAACGTCCAGCCCGGCTTGGATTTCTTCAAGAAACTGCGGGACAGCGGCAATCTGCGGCAAGGTGTGGTATTGAATGTGGCCGCAGTGCAGAAAGGGGAAGCCCCCATTGCCCTGGTCTATGATTTCGACGGCTTCGCCAAGCGCGATTCCACCGGCTTGCCTCTAAAAATCGTCATCCCCAAAGATGGCACCGTGGGAATGATCTTCGCCCAGTATATCAGCAGCCGGGCGCCGCACCCGAACGCCGCCAAGCGGGCCATCGACTACTTCTTGTCCGATGAGGGCCAGATCTCCTTCGCCACTGGATACGCGCACCCGACCCGTTCGGACGTGACGCTCCCGGCCGATGTAGCCGCTAAGCTGTTGCCGCAGAGCGCGTACAACAAGATCTACTTCCCATCCAACCTCGCTTCGTTTTCCGCAGCCATCAAGAAAATCGTCGAGGGGTGGGATGCGATTGTAGGGGGTCAATAAGCGCTGACGCGCCGACTTCATAATATCATTAAAGGCCATCAGGGAACTCGTTCTCCAGCCCTGATGGCCTTCTTGCAATAGGACGCCATCCGCCCTAATATGCAGCTTCAACATGACGCTGACCGTGCTTGGTTCAGGGACCTGCGTACCGTTGCCTTCCCGGGCTACTCCCGGATACCTGGTGAGCGTCCAGGGGATGCCTATTCTGGTCGACCCGGGGCCGGGGTCGCTGGTACGCCTTTCAGCCGCCGGCGTGGACTACAGGCGACTCGAGTTTGTCATCCTGAGCCATCTCCACCCGGATCACACGCTGGACCTGATCACCCTGCTCCAGGCAAGCAATGCCACGCCGGGCTTCCGCCGATCGCTTCCCCTGAACCTCATTGGCTGCAAGGGGCTGTCCGCCTGGCTCTCGCGTCTGTTTGCAGCCTATGAGGGCATCGAACCCGAGGGCTTCGCCCTGAATGTCAGGGAGCTGGAAGCGGAAAGTGTAGGCTTCCCCACCTGGGAGCTGGAGTCCGGACCCAGCGGGCACACGCCGGCAAGCCTGACTTTGCGATTCGCATCGGAGGGCAAGGTCCTAGCCTATTCAGGCGACGCCTCCGCTACGGGCGCCACGGTACGCCTGGCGCGGGGAGCGGACCTGCTGCTCTGCGAATGTTCCCTGCCCGATGGTTGGCGCGTTCCCGACCATCTAAGCGCCGGCCAGGTAGGAGCGATCGCCGCGGAAGCGGGGGTGGCCCGTGTAGTCCTGACGCACCTGTACCCTCCTGCCCTGGAGGCGGACGTCGTAGCCCAAGTAAAGGCTAAATACCGGGGCGAGGTCACCCTGGCCACGGACGGCTGGAGCACGGTTCTATGAGGCCTGTGAGGCGGACCCGTTCTGCGTTGCTGTGGATTCCTCTACTTCCTTTTTTCCTCTTCGGCCTGCTGATGGAAGTTGTTCCGCTGGCCACGGTTGTGTACTCCAGCCTGCACGACTCCGGGGCTCACCTGACGCTGGCGAATTACCAGCGAACCATGTCCCCGGTCATCCGCGCCTCGTTCGCCAACAGCCTCAAGCTTTCCGCCGTCACGGCGGCCTTGGGGGTCCTGCTGGGCACCCTGTCGGGGTACGCGTTAATGAACGTGCGGAATGCCTTGTTCCGAGGAGCCGCCACCGCCCTCGCCGACGTGGCAACCAATTTCGGCGGTGCGCCGCTGGCCTTCGCCTTCATCGTCACGCTGGGTTCCACGGGCTTCATAACGCTTCTACTGTTGAAGCTTTTCGGAATCGCTCTTTACCCGACATTCCGCATCTATTCGGTCACAGGCTTGGTACTGGCCTATCTGTACTTCCAGCTGCCGCTCATGATCCTGCTCGTCCAGCCCTCCCTGCGCGGCTTGCGGCAGGAATGGAAAGAGGCGGCGCTGAACCTGGGAGCTTCGGAGGGGCAATACTGGCTGCGGGTCGCGCTTCCGATTCTCACTCCGTCCCTGGTCGGCGGGTTCCTGCTGCTGTTTGCGAACTCGTATGGCGCTTACGCGACGGCCTGGACGCTGACCGGGCCCGACATCAATCTGGTGACCATCAGGATCGCGGCGCTCGTTCGCGGCGAAGTGCAGCTGGAGCCCGGGATCGCGGACGCGATGGCGACTTTATCCCTGCTCATCATGGCCGTGTGTGTCCTGGGCTACCTGGGCACGAACCGGTTCAGCCAGAGGTGGAAGAGGTGAAAGCAAACCGCTGGTGGCGAGGGTGGATGATCGGCTTTTTTCTGCTCTACATGCTCCTCCCTCTGGCGGCTACGCTGCTGTTTTCCTTCGCCACCCGCTGGGACCGTTCGATTTTCCCGGAGGCCCTCACGCTCAAGTGGTGGGAGGCGGCCGTCAGCCGGCGCGCGTTCGGCCTGACCATGAAGAATTCGCTGCTGGTTTCCCTGGCCACTATGATCGTTTCGGTCCTGCTCGTCACGCCGACCGCTTACTGGAGCCACCTGCGGTTGCCGCGGTCCAGGCCGCTCATTGAGCTGTTCACGATTCTCCCCTTCGGTGTTCCCGGCGTGATCCTGGCCTTGGCTCTCATTCGCTGTTACGCCAGGTTCGGCGCGGTTATCGTCTACAGCCCGGCGATGCTCGTGGCGGCCTGCATGGTGATCTCGCTGCCTTTCATGTACCGGCCGATCGTCAACGCCCTGAACGCCGCGGATGTCAAGACGCTTACCGAGGCCGCTCATTCCCTGGGCGCATCATGGCTGGCAACCATGATGCAGGTGATCGCGCCGAACATCATGTCCGGAATCCTGAGCGGCGCCCTGCTGGTGTTTTCCACTGTCTTCGTGGAGTTCACGCTGGTCAATCTGCTTGTTGGGGCAAGGTTCAAGACGTTTCCAATTTATCTGGTGGAGTTCACGCGCTTCGACGGCAGGCAGGCGAGTGCGTTGGCCGTCATCAGCTTCGTATTCGCCTGGCTGACCTCGCTCGCGGTCATTTGGGCGATGGGTCGAGCGGAGCGCCATCGGGAAGGCGCCCTGGGAGCGCGATAATGGGGGAGCAAGGGTTAGACCGATGGCCTATCTGAGCCTTAAGGCGGTCAGCAAGACGTTTGCCAGCATCAACGCCGTCAGGGAGTTCACCCTGGATATCGAGAAGGGAGCTCTCGTTTCCTTCCTGGGACCGTCGGGCTGCGGCAAAACGACCACCCTGCGGATGATCGCGGGGTTCGAACAGCCGGATCCGGACGGAGGGCGGATCTTCCTGGATGGCGATGAAATCACCTTGATCCCCCCCAACCGCCGCGACATCGGCATGGTCTTTCAGAGCTATGCGCTCTTTCCCAACATGACCGTGCGCGGGAACATCGCCTTCGGTCTGAGAATGCATCGCATATCGAAGAAACAGACTGAGGAACGAGTCGCGGCGATCCTGGATCTGGTTCGGCTGAAAGAGACCGCCAACCGCTTCCCTCACCAGCTTTCCGGAGGGCAGCAGCAGCGGACAGCCCTGGCCAGGGCTCTGGCGATACAGCCGCGTGTTCTCCTGCTCGATGAGCCATTGTCCGCCCTGGATGCTGAAGTTCGCGTTGCCCTGCGCGGGGAAATACGCCGTATCCAATCGGAGCTGGCGATCACTACGGTCTACGTGACCCATGACCAGGAGGAGGCGCTGTCCATTTCCGACCTGGTAGTAGTCATGAACAAGGGTTTCATTGAGCAGATCGGGACACCCGAGGAGATCTACCATAAGCCGCAAACGCGGTTTGTGGCGAACTTCATCGGAACCGCCAATCAGTTCAACGGGGTGGTGGCCGGCCCGGACCAGATCGCCTACGACGGGATCCGTTTCACAACCCCCCCGCTGAAGGAATATGCCGAATCGACCAAAGTTGTGGTTCTAGTGCGGCCTGAAAATATGACGATCCATGATCGCGAGCCTCGGGAGCAAAACCGTAACGTGATCGAGGGGGTCATCGAGACGATCACCTTCCATGGGGCTCTTACGCGCCTCGGCATAGAAGTACGAGGGCAGCGAGTGGTCGCGGATATCACCTTGAGCGGGAAAACGCGCTTCGCTTTAAACCAGAGAGTCTGGATTTCATTTCCCCCGGACGCCTGCCAGATCATGGGCCGGGAGGACTGACTGCCGTCAGAGCTCAGAGCTCGTTGTTCCCGCGATTCTCGATAATCATCCGCAGAGCCTCGTCGAATCCCTTCATCGGGGTCTTCAGAACTTCTTTGGCCCTGCTATTGTCCAGAGATACGTTTGCCGGCCTGGGCGCGCGGCCACTCGCTATGGGTGGCATGGTGTCGACTACCAGCTCCTCAGGGTAGCCCAGTGAACGGGCGATACGCCGGGCCATGGCGAATCGGCTGAGGGTATCGTTTCCGGATAGATGGAGGATCCCTGCATATTCGCCCTCTACCAGCTCCAGCACGGCCTGGCTCAACGTGATCACATCCACGGGCGAGCGGATCTCGGCTTTGGGAAAAGCCACTTGCTTGCCTGCCTTGAGCGACCGGATCATCCGCCACAGGAAGGAATTGCCCGCTTCCAGAACCGGCAGGCCCATGATGAGCGAGGGTCGAATGACGACCCAGTCTGTCAGGCCCGCCATGATAATCTTTTCCGCCTTGACTTTTGTCCGGGCATAGAAGTTTATTGGATCCGGTTCGTCCGTTTCCCGGTAGTTGCCCTTTTGGCCATTGAAAACACTGTCGGAGGAAAAGAAGATCAGCCTGGCGCCTTTGTTCCGGCATAGTTCTACGAGATGCCGTGTAACATCCACATTTACGGCCTCGGCGAGGTCCTTGTTCGCCTCGCAGTAGTCGATGTCCGAGATCGCCGCCGTGTGCACGACCACGTGGGGATCGAGGGTGAGAAACAGTGCTTGAACCGCACGGCTGTCCCGCAGTTCGAGCTGCTGCCAGGACAGGTTCTTCCGCTCCAACGCAACGCCGTGCTGATCGATCGCCAGCATTTCCAAACCAGGCGGCGCCCGCGCGAGGATGGTGGCCCCCACAAATCCCCCACCGCCGGTCAGTAACAGCTTTTTCTCCATATTTATATAATCTAGCCGCTCAGGTCGGTGTGTATAGTACCTAATGTACGTCGAGGGTCGAGCGGGACCGGAAGGCGCGGGTCTGGGCGAAAGTGAACTGGGTGTCGAAGGTCCCCGCCGGCAGGCTGTGGTCCGTGTAAAGCTGGCAGGCGTTAGCCACCAGCCGGATCCAGGGAGGGCTCGTGGTCGCGGTACAGGAGCGTGACGTCGGGCCTGCCCTCGCCGTCCTTGTAGGTCAGCTCCAAGGCGTTGGAGCCGTGCCACTTGACGCCGGACAGAAGGTCTTCTAATCGGGGCATGGGGGCGTTCCCCTATGGACACTAAATGGACCCGGGGGTAGATTCAACACGGAGGCTTTGGAGCGGCGACGCTTCATTGCCTTTTTTCCTTGGTCCCGCCCATTCGGTCCTTGCGGTTGGTCATGTCGCTGTTCCTTTCTGCTCACCGATGATCTCCATCAGCCGATGGTTCACGAACAGATGGTACTTCCCATAGAAGCTATCACGCAACAAGCCGGCCGCGGAGAGCTCGGATAGGTACCGGGTGGCGGTCGTGTAGTGTATGCCCATGGTCTGCGCGAGCTTGACCGGGGTGACCACGGGAAAGTTGAAGAGCGCATCCACCAGGTCGCTGGAGTAGATCTTCTTATGCTCCTCCCGAATTGTGCGCTTGAACTCTTGTTGCAGCTTCGTGACTCGGAAAAAGGTCTGCTTGGTTTCATCCGCCTGCAGGCACAAGCCGCGCAGAACGAATAATATGAACTCCGTCCAGGCCTGCGCGCGCGTCACACCGAGGAGCAGTCGATAGTATTCGGCACGGTTGCGATTGATAAAGCCACTTAAATAGAGGGTCGGAAGTTGGAGGAACTGCTCCTGGATCAGGTGCAAAATCATCAGGATTCGCCCTGTCCTTCCGTTTCCGTCAGCGAAGGGATGGATCGCCTCGAACTGGTAGTGAGCTACGGCGCACTTGATGAGAGGGTCAATGCCATCGTCACGAGCATGGAGAAAAGTTTCCCAGTTCCCCATCAGGCGATCCATTCGGCTGGCGGGCGGCGGAGTGTACAGGGTCTCCCCGGTTGCGGTGTTCTGAATGCTGTTCTGCGTCCGCCGGTACCCTTCGGGGGATTCCGGAAGGAGCCTTTGATGGATCCCCAGGATCAGCCGCGTGGAAAGTGGCATTTCCTTTAATTGTTCAAACGCCCATAGCAGAGCGTCCCGATAGCGCAGCACCTCCTTGTCCGGGGGCCGCTGCTCCCGCTCCGGGAAAAGCTGGTGTTGGAGCACTCGCTCCACCGTGGTGTTGATGTTCTCGATGCTGGAGCTGGCCACCGATTCCCGCAGCATCGCCGGGGAAAGCAGGAGCAACGGGTTCGGCATGCCGAACGTGTATCCTTTGAGCTCGCCGAGCTGCGTTCGTGCCTGGGCGACCAGCTCGAGAATGCGGGGCTCTTTCCAATCGACCTCGGGAGGCAGCAGCGGGAGGTCGAAGGGATCTATCGCTCGAAACGACATATCTATACACATATATCGCAAAAATCGAGATTTTGCAACATATAGCTTGGCGGGGTCTGGGTATTCCACCTTGTTAAAATAAGGTAGGGAAAGAGGTATGATTCGATCGGTCCTATGAAACGTTTCTTGGTGATCCTTGAGCAAATTAGAACCAACTGCTCCGCCTATTCCCCGGACCTTCCGGCGTACATGGCCACTGGATCGACGAAGCGGCAGGTAACGGCGAACATGCATGGGGCGATCCAAATGCATCTGGAAGGTTTGAAAGAGTACCACATGCCCATCCCGCGGAGCCGGGTGTCGGCGGCGTACATCAAGATCCCATAGCCTGCTCGGATGGTGCGGAAAATCCTCAAGAATATCGGCGCGATCGAAGCCTTCGGCAAGAAGTACGGTGTCGTCAGCCTGTTCCTTTTCGGTTCGGCAACGCGGGGTACAACGCTTGCTGAGGTCCGGGACCTCGATTTCCTCGTGCAATTCCAGGTAATGCCTCCCGGGCAATACGCCCATTCCTACTTCAGTTTCGCGGAAGACCTCGAAACCTTATTCAATACACGCGTGGACCTCGTCGAAAGCCGCGCGATCGATAACCCCTAATTGTTGCAAGCTATCGAAGCGACCAAGGTCCCCTTATTCGGGCCGATCCCGACCGCCCCCTAGCCCCGCAGCCCACGCTGGGAGGGCCCGGCCATCCGGGTGTGTCCGTGCGCCTCGCGGGCTTGCCCATTGCTCGGGATCACTTCCAGGTGGACCACCACCTCCTCGAGGGCCAGGGCGCTGCCCACCCGGTCCGGGGTGCGAAAGCGCAGGCTCTGGCCGATCCCGGGGGAGGCGAAGGTCTCCACGGGGCGTGTCCGGCGGCAGGTACAGGAAGCGGGAGACCTTTTCCGCGGTGGGCAGCGCGGAGGCGGCCGTGCCGGGCGAAGGCGAATCGAACAGGTCGGCGCACACGATGCGCCCGTCGATCGCGGCCACCACGACGCACGCCCCAGCGGGCCAGGGCAGTCGGCGTTGCGCTGATCAGCGACAATTAGAATCACGGCCTGACGACAATTAAAAGCACGGGTTTCCACGGGGAGGAAAGCCACCCACTATGGCCTCACAGGAGGCATGTGGATGGTAACC
>Ga0315273_10002878_pt1 | contig 20563 bp, 16 predicted proteins | sample YL17G02_0_MG_FD_205753 | JGI IMG/M metagenome (GOLD analysis project Ga0315273, IMG submission 205753) | Sediment microbial communities from Yellowstone Lake, YNP, Wyoming, USA - YL17G02_0 | ecosystem: Environmental > Aquatic > Freshwater > Lake > Sediment | place: USA: Wyoming | collected... | reverse complement strand
GGAGGGTTCTTGAAACGGGCAGTTGCCGATTTACCCCCGTCAATAAAGTAGCGGTCGTAGATCTTTCGGCCAATACTGGTCCCAAACTTCGCATCAAAAGCAGTCATGGCGCGGTGGACATGGCCACCGGGATCACCAAGTTGAAGCAACCGCACATAAATCAGATCCAGCCCTGTACCGGAGACGGTTCCGGCTGTATTGCCAGGCTTCTCTAGCGCGACGGCTTTAGCCATCCGCCAATTGGATATGTAAACGCCCATGCCACCTTGAATAAGTTTTACTTTTTGTAGAAATTCCATGTTCACGCATCCATATAAAAAATTATACCAAAGCCAGCCACCACCGTCATCAACTTTGGGAGTATGTAGGGGTCAGATACCAAGAGTTTATGGAAAAGTGATAACTTTTTATTCAGCAATACCGTTTCGATTATTGTTGAAACAGAAGAGTTATAATCTGCTGCGGTAAATATAACACAAAAACCAGTTAAAAGGTTTGGCGGAGCAGCTACGCGCTGAAATTATCCATCCGAATCAGCGGTGCCGGGCAAATAAGGGATCAATCCCTTCCGATAAGCTTCTTCCTGGAGCGGGCGCGGCAAAGATCGGGCATCCATGATGAAGCCATTTACTGAGATCATCCAGGTCATTGGATGTTTATCGACCATGCCGGGCAACATCCATTTGCTATCAAACAGTGTGATCCGCAGCATATCCCGAATTTTCTTGGCTTTATTTCCTCCGGTGCTGGCAGCCACACCAAACCATGCACATAAGTCATCTGCACGCATGTGAGGCGTCTGAGACTTATCAAACAAGAAATTCACGGATCCAATCGTATAAACGATCCCGCAAGCCCAGGTCTTCGCTTGTCCACCCACAAGCGGAGAGGGACGTTTGCGGGCTAAAGCTGCTGCCAGTTCTCTGCACAAAGTTGCATATTCGGCATTTAACTTTTCCAGGCACAGTGCATCTGTCCAGGTAACAATTTCTTGATATCGCGTCTGCATGGCATCGGGAACGGATAAACTATTTGACTTTGGGGGCATATTTTTAATCCTCACATCTCAGTTAGAAATTAGACATTGTGTTCATCCAGCATTAATAGAGAAACTCCTCCAAATAATGATCGTCGTGTTCTCGCAGACATTTCTCACATACCAAAATGTCACGTTGTTGTTCATTTGAGCAAGTAAAGCATATCCAGGTGGCGACAGTCTCTTTACCCTTCTTCTGGCATTCGATGCAATAGGTATATTTTGGTTTGTTTCTGGCGATTTCTCGTGGATACTTTATGCCATTTTCTGGGTCACCGATGGATTTCACTTCTAATTGGTGTTCGATCCAATCACCAAAATCATAGACATATTTAAGTTGATCGCCGACATTGAGTTTCAACGATGCAACTGTGGTGTCTGCACTATCATCATACTCAAAGGGATTAACCGTGCCTAAATCGACTTCACGATAGCGTTTCCGCGGTCCTCCGCTCCGGACGACTTTCTGCCAAAACCCAGAAAGGTGATCAAACGTATCATGCTGAAAGGCAATCCGTAGAACACGATCTAGATCCCACAAATTCTGTTTTCCCTGGATCTCGATCTCGCGCCAGATCGAAGGTTTATACTTTAACTGAGCGCGAAAGCAATAAACTTGCTGGACTTCTTCTTCCGTAAGGTCCTTCTCAGGTGTATCCAGGTTTTGCCCTGTAGCTTTAGCATATATATTCTCCGGCGTATAGAAGCTGGTATCTGTGTAGGAGATCGACCACCCATCGGTTCTCATCCGCGGATCATTTTCGATAATCACCATCCATTGGTCAGGAGGGTAACCATTCTTATCTGCTAATTTGGCGTAGATCGTGGGCAAGGAGGCTTTAACATGGCTATTCTCATTTTGTGCTGATTCAAGTATTTCAAAAAAAGCATCAGCAAAGTAACGATTCCGCTCGGCTAAACGGTCTGGGCGCAGCACATCAGATCGTTCGAGCTCCAGACGAAAAACACCCTGTTCCCAATCCTCAATCGTCACCAGGATATGATCTTTATGATCAATCTTCTGCGAGCGAAACCATTCCTTTAATACCACAACCGATTCTTTATATTCCACTTTCATCCCAGAACTAAAAGTGATGGTGTGAGGAGCTGCTTGAACCAGCGAAGGGATGGCATTTCCTTGAGCATCATTAAAAGTAATATTTACTTCTTCGAATGATGGGGGCAGGTAATGGTGAAAGCAATTATTGATGGGCAGGGCAGCCTGGTCAACGTTTTCCCTGGTTAGCCGCATGCGGTAACGTGCACCATGGTAGGCCAGTCGCAATGGTAGAACATGTGTTGGATTCAGAAAAACGAGTTGCCTGCCATTACATTCGTGGATTTTAAGCAATGCTGCCTGGAGCGGATTTCTGGCATTTGATGGGCGTTTCAACAGTATCTGAGCAGCCAAATCCTCGATTGAGATAGGCCCATCGACCGCTACAAGGATTTCGCGGATGATCTCTTCATAATTTGGGATTTTACCTTCTTGTTTTCTATGCATTTTTGTATCGATTCTAATTGAATGGACTAATATGTCGCTCAGCTTTTTTCTGCTATTTGATCCACTCTTTTCTTCTTACGCCTAGACTGGAAGAAGCTCTTTTTAACGCCTAAGAACATTTTGATCATTTCCATTTGCTCTCCAAACTTTTCCAGTTGGGGGTCATCGGGGTAACCTTGTTTCCAAATCTCATACCAAGTGAGAGCCTCATCTGGTTTTTTGTATTCAAGCATGAGTTCTATCTGGCTGACGCACAACGCCCCGAATTCGGTAACGTGCAACTCTGTTTGTTGCATCAATTTATCGAGAATGATTTTTGCCTTTTCGAGTTGTTTTGTTAAAATCGCTTTCCTGGCGACAATAATCTGTCCAAAAAAATAATCCGGAAATCGGGCGATAATCTCATCTGTTATGGCATCGGCTTCAGCTTGCTTCCCTTGCAATCCCAGTGCAAGCGCCAGGTTGTTGAGGATGCTCGGCTCATCTCTTTTCTGGATTTCAAGCGCTTTACGCAAATGAAATTCGGCTTTTGTACCATCCCCTTCCCGTAATGCGCTGATCGCCTGTTCCATCAAACGCTGCGCAGCGGGTTTAAGCGGGGATTGTTCCGGGGCCTCATACGAGATTTGAAATCCAAATAGCAGAATGGACTTCCATTCCCCATCCAACCACAACTTGATCTTCTCGCCAGATTTGAATATTCCCTGTTTGGTAAGGATTTGTGACGTATCCAGGCGCAAATCATCAGGACCTTTCTGCCCGAGAGTAAAATCTTTCAGTATCTCCACAAGCCTGGGATGACCTGTCATCTTTGTAAAATTCAAGGCGAATATCCTGCTCTCTTTATCTCCAGATGCAAGCGCATCAGGGATAAAATTGATAAGCTCAGGATGGTTATCAAGAAATGCGTTGATTTTTACCTTGAAAAGGTTATCGTTCTTCTGGTTTCCAGTTTGCCCAGCTGCAATTAACATATCTGCGAATAATCTTCGAGGGAACCAGGCGTTAATTTCAAATGCTTGAGGACAGATGCGTTCTGCGACAGGTTTTTGCATCTCTGCAAGATTGACACTGGCTAACTTGAAATTTGGTGCCTGCTTTAAGCATTTTTGCCAGTAGCGTCGCGCCCTGGTAGCGCTCCCATTGCGGTATTCCGCCACCGCATACCAGTGCCAGAAGGTTGCACTCAATTCATCCTGCTCTATTGCGCGTTTGGCTTGCTCCAGCAGAGCCAACACCCCCTCATCATCTCCAATAAAACATAATGCCTCAGCTTTTTTGACCCAGCGATCTGTTGCTTTGGTTCCAGTTTCTTTCAACCGGAGGGCATAGGCATTGGCCTCTTCTTTTTTCCCTTGCATGTAAACAAGTCTTGTCAGGTTGGATAGCGCATGGACATTCCCTGGTTCGATTTCGAGAACTTTCAGGCCGGTCTCAACTGCTTTCGCCAAGTTGCCTTCCAGCCATTCAACCTGGCTGAGATTATTAAGCACCGGGGTAAAATTGGGGCGTTGCAAAATCAGGGCTTTCGCCAGCTTCCGGCATCGAAGGAAATTTCCCTGCTCCAGGTTTAAGCGCATTTCTTCATGTTGGCAAATAAACTCAAACCCTGTTTCCAGTGAAAAATCAAGCTGCTTGAGGTCTTCGGTCAACTTTTCCTCTAATGAAGGAATAATCGTTTGGGCATCGCTTGTGCGGCTATCGCGGGGCCACTGTTTGAGAAATTGACGAAAGGTATGCAAAGCCAGTGCCGGGTATCCATTGGTGAGATATGCTCCTGCCAGTCCCAGTTTGATTTCCGCTCTGTTTGGCGTCAGGTCATGCAATTGATAAATGGTGTACAGGTAGCCGTGCTTGTCTCCACTATCCAGGTAAGCATTTGCCAATAAGCTTAAAACATCCGGTTGGTGAGGAAATTTTTTGTTCAGTTCACGCAGGGTTTCAAGCGCGCGCTGCGGTTCTTTCTTTGTTAACAGGTCATCCGCATCCTCCAAGCCTTCTCGTAGCCGCCGGGGCAGATTGATTGGGTGGTTATGAACTATTTTTTCTTTTTTACTCATGCTATAACTTGCCTTCCTGCCCAAGATAGCGGGGAATAAAATCGCCGTTATCCATTTTCCTCTTGCTTATTTACAATTTTACTGCAAATTAACATATAAGGGATATGCGCGCCAGGTAATTTCAGAAAAGCACTGTGTTCAAAAGCGAACACGCCAACATCAACGCCAGATATCCCATTTGACCTTTAATGCATTCAAAATATCGGTTGTGATTTCGTTGACGGTTTTCATGCCATTTACTACGATATCCGCTTTTTCTTGCACAATTTGGCTTACTCCGATATACATCGCACGAGCCCGGTAGTATTGATTTATCCATAAAGCAATTGCATTCAGTTGCCGGGCAAGATTTTCCTTGGTTTCACCTTCAAATGTCCCTTGTGACTTCCACACTCCCATGTTCATTAAGCGTTCAACCATCCGTACCACACAGACATCTTGAGGAACATCAATATATACTACCAGGTCTATGTACTCTCCAATTTCCTGCCTCTCTCGTCCAGAAGGCTCTTCGAGGATGATATATTTCGCCGGGATAATAACATTACCAGTAACGGGATCTGTAATTTGTACACCGTTGATTAAGGAGAGCAAATCCTCCTTCAATTTGGGGACTCGAATATGTTTTGGATCTGCTCCATCACGCATCCATTGGTTCATATCTTGAGGCCACTCAATATATGGATCATAATGATCAAAAGCCAAAACGGGAGCATCCTCCAGCATTCTGGAAAGACTCGCCGCAATAGTTGACTTACCGGAGCCAACAGAACCTGAAATAACAATGATATTCGGCTTTTTTATGGAGGATTTCTGTTTTCCAGGCATCAGAAGGTCAACTGTGCTTGTAGGGAATGATATCGATCGAATGTTTTTCGAAATCTGCATGTACAGCCAAATTAGAGTCTTATAACAATTTCCGAAATTCGGCTAAAGGGAGCATACACTTCGCATGCAACCCGTAACCGGAAAAACTGGCTACAAAAAATCTGAGATCAAAAACCGGTGACTTCTCATATATATCAAATTCGGGATCTTTGAGAATTGTTTTTAGCTTCGGGCTACGTGGATTGTGATTGGCCAGGATAATAATCACTTCAGGCTTATCCTTAGCATCCAGCTTGACCTTCGCCTCACTCTTACCTTTATTAAAATTTAGCAATTCGAGTTGATCGAGCTGGTCGAATTGGGTTTCCATGGTACGTAATAGATTGGTATAACGATCATTTTTAGAGATCAATGTATCCATATCTTTGAGATGCTTGAGTAATCCGGCGCTACCCCCAAGAGCACCATCACCATACTTCATCTCAATCAAGGCAGCTTTACAGTTGCTGCCGTTTTTGCGTTGGGTCGCCAGCCAGCGGATGGCCATTATATCAAAGCGAGCTTCAGGATCAGTGACTTCGATGTCTGAAATGAAATATTCGCTCTCATTCGAGATGGTCGAATTATTGTTCTCACGAGCAACCAACTGTTGAAATTCCCTCTCTGTCTTGCCATAAGCAGAGAAATATTCATCCATTATATTCTTACGGTCGGGGAATGAAACAACCCATTTCCTTGCATCGTCCTGGTTTGTAATGGTGGTTGGTGAATCGGGAAAGTCTTGCCCAAACTTATTATATTTAACATCAAAAAATGTTTGGTAAGAGCCTTTGCTTTGTTCTGTTACTCTTAAAATGTTACCACCCCGATAGTAGATGTTGACATAATTTTCACGAATTGCCAGCATTAACGTATGGTCTATTTTTACTCGTTTGAGAATTGGGTAAAGCAGACCATCAGGTTTTATTAAATCATCCATAAAGTGTTCAGACAATGCTCTCATTTATACCTCCCACCATTCCCCATCGTGATGTATTTCCACATCAGTGAATAGTTCAATAAATTGTTAAAGAATAATAGTGTGGGTACTGTATTTCGGGATGGCATGTCGCTCCAGCCAGCCATTGAGTCTATCGTAAGTAACTCGATCCCTATATCTTTCCCATTGAGAATAAAAATAGGTAGCCCCCCTGAAACAGTTCCCCTGTTCAAGGTCGAACTGTTTCAAGAGGCGAAAAAGCAATGAATACTTCACATGATGTTTCTATTATGATATTGCCGAAAAATTTATCCAACGGGCTATCGGTAGGATTTAATTATCCCACACAAAACCTCAAGAACCATCCATTTCTGGAAAGCGTCGCTCAGGTAGATATTCTCCAGCTTGCATTAAAAGCCATTCCTTACCTCTATGAGGATGCTCTTGCGGGACCCATGCACCTCTGCTCGTGTGGGGATGCAACACACTCTGAAAGAGTGGGTGAGGTTGGGTTTGTAAAAAATTGGTACGTTCAAAAGCGAACGTACCCTACGGGCTACCTTTCTACCTCCGCTCGTGAGGGTCGCGAAGCACCCTGAAAGAGTGGTTGAGGCTGGATTTGTTAAAAAGTGATCCATTCAGAAGCGAACTTGCCTTCTTGACACCTCATTCGCGGGGGTGATTTACCGGGTGTAATCCTGGTTCCTTTTCCCCCGAGAAAAGATTTATTTGCTTTTTATGGGTCTTTAGCCCAAATTAGTCTATAGTTATACATTGGAGTAATTTCTTGTCCTTTCAGTTCACACCCTACGTTATTCCTTTAATTATCTCCGGGGTGGTTTTGGGCTTCCTGGCGATTTATGGGTGGCGTAACCGCATCGACCCGGGCGCCCCTGCTTTCACCGGGGCGATGATTTCGGCAATGGGTTGGTCATTGTTCTACGCCCTGGAAATCGCTGGCGTGGGGTTGGAGACCAAAATCTTCTGGGCAGATGTTCAGTATGCTTTCATCGGTCCGCTACCCCTTTTCTGGCTGGCGGCAAGCCTGCGCCTCACCGGGCACAAACCACTGCAACGCCTCATTGCGCTCGGACTGGCTGCCGTGCCTGTGGTGACCAATGTCCTCCTGTGGACCAACAACCTCCATCACCTGGCTCGGGTTAAACCTTCTGTTGATGTTAGTTTTGCTCCATTAACTCTGCTCCACGCCGATTACGGCTATTGGATAAAGCTCGCCTGGTTCCCCTTCATGTTGTTCATCTTTGGCTGGTGTGTCCGCCTGTATGTTGAAGCGGTGGTTGTCTCTCGTGCCACCTATCGCACGCAATACATCCTCCTCCTGGTTGCCACGCTTTTGCCTCTCACCGCCGGGCAGGCCTACATTCTGGCGGTTCCCCCGATAAACAATATCAACTTCACCCCCATGATGTTCAGTATTTCGGCATTGATCTTCCTGGCGGCAATCTACCGGCGTAGTTTCCGCTTTATCATGCCGCTGGCGCGCGAATCGCTGATCGAAAATATGAGCGACGGTATGCTCGTGTTTGACCTCCACAACCGCCTTCTGGATTTCAATCCTGCGGTTGTTGGAATCCTGGACAAACCACTGGCACGTCAACTGGGCAACCCCGCATCAGAAGCATTTAAAGAACATACTGGCTTGCTCCAATATATTGAAAAAGGTGAGCAGGAATTGGTAGAATTCCCCATCAGTAAAGGATCAGTGCTCTCCACCTACCAGGCGCGTCGTTCCGAGGTAATTGACCGACAGGGGAACCATGTGGGCAAGACGCTGCTGCTTCATGATGTCACCCTGCAGGTTGCCATGGTCGAGCAGCTCAAAGCCCAGTCGCGCCTGGATGAACTCACCTGGGTCTTCAATCACCGCACTTTTATAGAGGAGGCTCGCCAGGAAATCGTGCGCGCCCGCCGCTCCCCGCCCCATCCGCTCACCCTGGCACTGGTTGACACCGACAAACTCGGTAAAATCAATGAGTCCTATGGCTATTCCAGCGGCGAACGGGTATTGCAAATGCTCACCGCGTTATGCTCTGATATACTCCGCACCGAAGATATAATCGGGCGGTTAAGCAGCAATACCTTTGCCATCCTCTTCCCCGAAACCACCACAGAGGAAGCCTGCATCGCCCTGGAAAGACTCCGCCAGAACCTGGCTGCATCCCCGCTGCGTTTCGGAGAAGATGAAGTGTATATCACCGCCAGTTATGGTGTCACCGGGCTTATCCAGGCAGAAGTGGAAACAATCGAAGGAATGATCAGGGTTGCCGAGAAGGCGTTGGTCAGCGCCAAGGCCGCCGGGGGCAATTGCATCATCTCAATCTGAAATCAATCACCGTAAATACAGAATACAACCATTCCTCTCGCTGGTCATCTCAAACAGTTATACACCCACGGCACGCAGCCGATTTCATCTTAAGGGCGGACTGCAACCTGGCGTCACGCCACCTGCAGTTCCATCGACTGGCGGCGAATGCGCGCATCGCGCGTGCGGGCCAATACCTGGGGGACCATCTCTTCCGGTACGTCCACAAATGATCGAGTGGACTGGATGCGGATCTTGCCGATGGCATGACCAGGAATATCCGCGCGCGAGGCAATCACCCCAACGATTTCCTTTGGGCTCAATCCATGCTGGTGGCCCATATTGAGTTCTAGGCGCACCATTCCCGGCTCATGCGATACACTTCCAGAGCGAGAGCGGATGTTCTCCCGACCAGGTACACGGCTGGTCGCTCGCGAGTGGGCTTCCACCACCTCGCTGATGGGATAGATCGGGCGTTGTTTTTCTTCACCGCGGGCTACTTTGAGCGAAGCCGCCGCGATCTCCATGGGGTCATATCCCTCGGCGATCATCTTTTCGACCAGCTCGTGCTCACGCTGGTAGCGTCCACGCTTCAGCCAGACGGCCACTTTACGGATCAGGCTATCTTCCCGCATGGCGCGGATATCATCTTCGCTGGGCAGCATGGCGCGCTGGATCTTCTTGTGCATAAACGCTTCCACATGCCCCAGCCGGCGATGCTCACTCGGAGAGACTAAAGTAATCGCAATGCCGTTTTTTCCAGCTCTCCCGGTCCGTCCGATGCGGTGGACGTAGATTTCCGGGTCATCGGGCAATTGATAATTGAACACGTGCGAGATATCATCGATATCCAGCCCGCGAGCGGCCACATCTGTGGCTACAACCACCTGAATCTGGTTCTGGCGAAAGCGGTTCAGGGTTCGTTCACGCTCGTCTTGGGTCAGCTCGCCGCTTAACGCCTCCGCCGGGAAGCCACGCGCCAACAACTCTCTGGCCAGATCGGCAGTTTCCACGCGGGTGCGGACAAAGATCAGCGCACGGCTAACCTCTTCGACTTCGAACAGGCGGGTGAGCGCAGCGATTTTTTCGCCCGCATTAACCAGGTAATAGCGCTGCTCAATGGCCTCCACCGTAACCTGCTCGCGCTGGATGGTCACCGGCTGTGGGTTGCGCATGTAACGCGCCGCCAGGTGGCGGATCTCGGCAGGCAAGGTGGCTGAAAAGAGCGCGGTCTGGCGCTCACCCGGCGTATTGGACAGGATGGATTCAATGTCTTCGATGAAGCCCATGCTGAGCATTTCATCAGCCTCGTCCAGTACAACTGTCTGGATGGCGCCCAGTTCCAGCACGCCACGCTCGATCAGGTCCAACAAGCGGCCGGGTGTTCCCACCACAATGTCAACCCCGCGGCGCAACTGGCCGATTTGCTGGCTGTACGACTGTCCGCCGTAGACGGCCAGCACACGTGCGCCACTATGGCAGCCGTACCCGGCGATTGCCCCGGCCACCTGCAAAGCCAGTTCACGGGTGGGGACCAGTACCAGCCCCTGGACGTTCTTATGCCCGGGCTGCAGGGTCTGGATCATGGGGAGCGCAAAAGCAGCCGTCTTTCCGGTGCCGGTTTGCGCCTGGCCAATGATGTCCTGGCCAGCCAGCATGAGGGGGATGACTTCCGCCTGAATGGGTGTGGGGAGGGTAAAACCTTGTTCGGTAACTGCCTGCACCAGATCCTGGTGCAGGTTTAATTGAGTAAAATCCGATATCATCAAAACTCCTATACAATAAATAAGTGAGAGCGTTTTGATGATCCCAGAGGAACCCAGAGTGGCTGCCTGATGGAAAGTGAGCCAATAAAAAAGCCCGACACATCGTCGGGCAATCATCCAAAAACACCAAAACAATTCCCTGAAACGAAAGCCCTCAATGGGCCAAGAAAATGAGTATACCACACTTTTGTACCTGTGGGAGGAGATTTTAGACTGTTACGATCCGGATTCGGTTTCGCTTGATTGATATTCACGCATCGGTCTCTTGTTATGTTTTCTAGCTTTCTGGCCAATTTAACTCTCTGCAAATGGCTGTTCTTATTGCACCCAGACTGCCCTTATGAAGTTTCCTGTAGTCCCTATGATATCGCCAACCCGTTGGGAAAGTCAGGAAAATGGGAACGGTTCGATCAATGCCATTAATCTGGCTCTGAATAAGATCCCCATCCATGAGACGTTTTATATATCGTTCAATTCCGTCTTTCGAAACGAGGTTGAATATCCCTTTATTGAACGTGACCACTGCCTCCACAGATGTCTCTTGAATTGTCTTCTTAAATTCATCCATTGCTTCCGGTTCAATGACCTGGCTGAAATACTCGTTTCCAAATATTCTTCGGATATCTTCTGGGAAATCAGTTGGAAAAGCATAATAGCAGTAGAAGATCAGTTCGAATGGTCCTCCGTAATTTGCTTTGAGACAAATTTCCGCAAGTTGCTTTGGATTAGGATTTTCTTCCGTGATTTTTATCCAGTCTGCGTCTCTCATTGCAGGCCAGAAAAGGCTCTCCTGCCCTTTGGTATTTGGTGAAAGGAACATACCTTGATGAACCGAGTGTGGATGAGGGTTTGAGAACAGGAGCATGACCCGAGGTCTTTTTGTGGAGGCTGTAGGAATCAGTCTCTCCGAGGAAAAAGTGACACTCCTATCCAGATCATTGAACGTTATTAGATGTGGATATCCCAGATATTTATCCAGCTTACGAATTGCACGCTGCTTAATAATTTCATATGTTTCACTCAACAGGTAAGTTCTCTTGAAATTTATCATAGACATTTGATCTCTCTTTATATGTGAAACGCTGGTTATAAGATTGGCCTCATGACAACTTCATTCCCGGACCCTTGTTATGGCGCAATTATGCCACAGAATCAAAAATCGCTCTCCATTTCAGAAGTGCGATTGTTCATTGAGTTGTGCAAGTTTAAGTATAATACAGAAGACCCAATAACCACTTCTTGTTCCTCATGTTACAATACCTTTATGAATAGAAATATTGCGATGGTTTATAAAAAGACAAGCCTGAACCAGCAAGGGAACGATTTTACCTTTTGGCAGGCACAACCCTATGAAGCGCGCATCACCGCGCTGGAAGAAATCCGTCGCGAGTATCAAGTGTGGGAACAGCAATCTCAAAAGCAAATTGTTAATGTTCAATCAGGATTTCAAAGAATTTATCGAATCATTAAACGCTAACCTTGTACGCTACCTGATCGTGGGTGGCTATGCGGTCGCGCTTCACGGGCACCCGCGTTATACGAAAGACCTGGATGTGTGGGTGGAATGCAGTCGTGAAAATGCACAGGCATTGATACGGGCACTGGCACAATTTGGCATGGGATCCCTTGGGTTATCAGAGGAAGATTTTTTGAACCCTGATCAGGTTGTACAACTTGGGAATCCACCTAACCGAATTGATATTCTTACTTCAATTTCAGGAGTTGAATTTTCTGAATGTTATGCCAGGCGCGTAGAAATCTTACTGGATGGCGCGAATGTAAACTTTATTGACCTTGAGCATTTGAAGCAAAACAAGAAAGCGTCCGGGCGGTTCCAGGATCTGGCAGATTTAGAAAGCCTGGAATGAATATGATAACGGGATAGAGTGTTTAAAACCCATACCGCTCGGGTTGGGTCGTATGTACATTCAAAGGTTGAGGGTTAGCAGGTACACTCTTGGCCTTTCAACTTTTGTCGTGAACCAAGAGTGCAGGTACACCCAGGGTTTTACTTTCTCTCCCTATTGACAATCTTTATCAATGGTGTATAATAACATAAACTAGTTTATTAATTATACTAGTTTATTGCTATTAGTAGCGAAATACATCAGGAGGTGTCCATGTCTCAGGAATCTGATCTCAAAGCTCTGGCTCGCCGGGTTTATCTTTCATTCCACCAGGATGGACTTATCGACGTCCTGATTGGGTGGATGGCGTTCATTTTCGGGCTGCGGCTTCTGCTCGATTCTGCTGTCCTGACCTTTGTAGCCTGGCTGCCCCTTCTTTTCTATGTGCCTATCAAAAATTCACTGACCATTCCCCGCCTGGGGTATGTTAATCTTAAAGGGGATTATGGTCATAGAAAGCGGATGCGTCTGGGGTACATACTGGCTGGCATCCTGGGTTTGTTGGTTCTGGTCATCGTCTTGCTCCTCCTGGTTGTTCCAGATGCCTTGACCGCATTAACTCCAATGCGCAGGGAGGGAATGCTGATCTACGGGTCAGTGGTTACCGTGCTACTGCTCATTTCCGGATTGCTGAGCGGGTTATGGCATCTGGCTGCCTATGGACTGCTGTGCGCCATCCTGGCAATCGCTGGAACGCTTGCCAACCTGCGTGATTATCTCCTTTTCATCACCCTGGGATTGGCTATCATGCTGGTTGGCGCAATTCTGCTGATCCGCTTCATCCGTAAATACCCGCTGCCCCCCAAAGGAGCAGATCATGATGCTGAATGACTCCGATCCCAACCGGTTGCAGCCGATCGATGATCTCGATCCCGCCATCCACTCTCCCACTCGAATGAAAATCCTGGCATTCTTGTCTATCGTTGAAAGCGCCGATTTCACCTTCCTCATGACCCAAACCGGTTTGACCCGCGGCAACCTTTCTCCCAACCTGCGTAAACTGGAAGAAGCCGGTTACGTCAGCATTCAGAAAGCGTTTGTCGACCGGGTCCCCCGAACTTTGATTAACCTGACGGATGAAGGTAGAGCAGCCGTGGAACAGTACAACCAGACCATGCAGCGTGTGCTGGACGAATTGCTTGGAAAAAAGCAATAACCAGAATTCGGTTTCCCAGAAATCACCCTCACCGAATCTCTAAAAGTGCTACCCAACCATGCCTGGGTCACATGAACATCCCCGAAGGAGAACAAGCTATATATCATATCCTGATCATTCATACCACCCAATAAAAGGAGCAGTTAGAATCCATCTTACGGGCTAGACACCTCTTCAAAGGGTGGGATAATCATCAGAGCGAAGAATTAAGATCGGCGAGGTAGTGCGATGGGATTTCACGGTGGCATGCGGAGCATGATCACTTCCCCTGACGAAAAATCAAAAATTACCTGGCAGCTGCTGAAGCGGGTGCTGCATTATGCCAACCCCTACCGCTGGCTGATCGGCGGTATGCTGCTGCTGATTCTGGTAAGCACGGGGTTGATGCTGCTGACACCGCTCGTCTTGCGCGACATGATTGACAACACCATCCCTGCCGGTAACGTTAACCGCTTGATCCTGCTGGCTGTAGCGCTGCTGCTGATCCCGGTCTTTACGGGCGTGATCAATGTGATCCAGCGGCGCATTAATTCGCACGTGGGAGAGGGAGTGATTTACGATTTGCGCCTGGCGTTATATGCCAATTTACAAAGGATGTCGCTGCGATTTTTTACCAACACCAAAGTGGGCGAGTTAATGAGCCGCCTGAACAACGACGTCGTAGGGGCGCAAACTGCCATCAGCAGTACCATTGTCAACATCGTTACCCAGATCATCCAGGCCGCGGCGCTGCTGGCGGTGATGCTGACTTTGGAATGGCGGCTGACATTGATCAGTGTGGCTATTTTGCCGCTGTTCATCATAGCGGCGCGCTTGTTGGGCACCCGCCTGCGCGACATGGCCCGCAAGCAGATGGAAGCCAACGCGCAGATGAACGCCATGATGAACGAGACACTCAATATTGGCGGCGTTCTGCTGGTCAAGTTGTTTGGCCGCCGGCAGTTGGAGGTGGATCGTTTTGGCCAGCGGGCGTCCCACGTGCGAGACCTGGGCGTACAGCGCGCATTTACCGGATCGATTTTTATGGCGCTCATCAGCCTGATCAGCGCGGTGGGCACCGCCCTGGTGTATGGGTTGGGTGGATATTTTGTCATCCAGGGTGCTTTCTCCGTCGGTACCATTGTGGCTTTCGTGGCGTACCTGGGCAACCTGTATGGCGCGCTGCAGGGGCTTTCCAATGCTCCGGTCGATTTTGCCACCTCGATGGTCAGCTTTGAACGCGTCTTTGAAGTGATTGATCTGCCTGATGAACTCCCTGAAAAACCGGATGCGCTGGCGCTCCAGGCCACCCAAGGCGAGATTGTTTTTGAGGATGTCTCCTTCAAATACGAAACCGGTGATGAAAATCTACTCAGCGATGTCCACCGCTATGGCAGCATGGATAACATCACCGCGGTTCTCTCGGGGGCACGAGCAGTCACAGAAGACGAAGAGACCACCCCGCGCACCCAGGCACGCGCCACTGCCCTGGAACAGGTTAGTTTTCGGGCGGCACCCGGGCAGCTTGTGGCGCTGGTGGGTCCCAGCGGAGCGGGGAAAACCACCCTCACGTATCTCATCCCCCGCCTGTATGATCCCAGTGCCGGGACCATTCGCATGGATGGGCACGATCTGCGTGATCTGACGCTTACATCACTCTCGGCTCAAATAGGCATGGTCACCCAGGAAACGTATCTGTTCCACGATACCATCCGCACCAACCTGCAATATGCGCGGCTGAATGCCAGCCAACAAGAACTGGAAGCTGCCTGCCGGGTTGCCAATATTCACGAGTTTATCCGGGCATTGCCAGATGGGTACGATACCATCGTCGGAGAGCGCGGCTACCGTTTGAGCGGCGGCGAGAAGCAGCGCATTGCCCTGGCGCGGGTGATCCTCAAAAACCCGCGCATTTTGGTGCTGGATGAAGCTACCAGCAGCCTGGACAGCGAATCGGAAGCGCTGATCCAGGATGCCCTGGGTTCAGTGATGGCACAACGCACCAGTATTGTCATCGCCCACCGGCTGAGCACCATCCTGGCTGCGGACCTGATTCTGGTCTTCGACCGGGGAAAGATCGTTGAGAGTGGTAATCACGCCGCTTTGCTGGCGCAAGGTGGGCTGTATGCCAGCCTTTACCAGACGCAGTTCCGAAAAGGCAATTCGTAAGGAAAGTATTATCCCCCTATTTGTACCACGTCGCTTCGTAGGCGTAGGGCACCTTGGCTTCCATCTGCCCTGGCGTGGGGTACAAGGATGAACGCACATTAGAATAACTGTTGTCATCCGGATTCGGTTTCACATAATAATCATCCCATCACCCGATTATGGCAACATGCTATAATGCTTTCATGACCATACCAAACCTGATTAATTTTCTTCCAGCTATTCTGGCGGATTTTCCAGACATCAGCCTGGTATATCTTTTTGGATCCCGGGTCACGGGACAAACCGGCCCGATGAGCGATTATGATCTGGCCATTTATCAAGAAGGCCGAAATGCAGATATTACAATTCAGATGCAATTTCAGCATGCCATAGTCCAGTTATTAAATACAGATCGAGTCGATGTGGTCCTCTTAAATCGCGCTCCTGTGGAATTGGCGTATCACATTATTTCGGCAGGAAAACTCCTTTACCAAAAAGATACATACAGCAGGGTGGAATTTGAAGCCGGGGTGTTGGGACAATATGGTGATTTTCTTCCCATCTTGCGGATGGATAAAAAACAGGTTCTTCACGGAGGCACACATGCCAAACGAGTTCAGCGGTATCGAGAGGCGCTTGGACGAACTCAACGAACGCTTGGCCAGGCTCGACCCGCTCCAGGAAAAGGGACGAGAAGCGTTTGATGCCGATCCGTATTTACGTGATATCGTCGAACGCAACCTGGAAATCTGTGCTCAATGTTGTATCGATATCTGTCACCGAATCATTGTGCTGGAAAATGCACAGAAACCAGTTGATTATTACCAGGCAATATTGATGATGGGCGAGTTAGGTGTATTATCCGCTGATTTTGCTCACCGGCTCGCTCCATTGGCAGGTTTACGCAATATACTCACCCATGAGTATTTGGGGATAAATTGGGATCATGTCTATAAAAATCTACAGAATCTGGATGACCTGATCGAATTTGCAGAAGAAATCCGTCGTTGGTTATCCATAAAAGGGGAAAGATCGCTTGATTAGTATCGCTGCGTAATATTTGCCCACCCTTTCAGGGCACTTCGCAACCCCGCGCAAGTCGTGCCAGCATCCCGCGATGGGATGAGATCGAGTCGCTTGTATGGTTAGCACGCCGCTCTTCTTATAAAGGAAAAAATATAACCAACTGTTCGATCTTTGGATGATTAGTTCAAGAAGTATGATATATTAGAAATCACAATCGTGTTGGATGGAAATATCAACATATTGTAAAGGTGGTGGCGAATGACGAAATTATATGAAGATAATGATTCTTTTGATTTCATCTCCCTGAAAAGACTAGCTAAGAGCTACTACATAGAAAACGACACTGAACGGATCGCGTTGGCAGGCTTTCAACGAGGGGCTGCATGGAAGGCAGTAAATGTCGAAGCCTTATGGGATTCCTTGCTACGTTGGTTTCCCATTGGCTCAATTTTGCTAGCACGGGCCACAGAATTCAGCGAGGTAAAGGTTCGACCACCGCAACCGTCACAATCAGCGATATCCACTAAGATCAGTAAGGAAGATGCAACCGAAGGTTTATATATACTGATCGACGGACAACAGCGATCGAATGCCATTGCCCTGGGCTTTCTGTTATGGAACCATCCCAAGTCGAGTGAGGCTGGAGCCAGGCTATGGATAGACCTTGGTGAACCAGTAGATCGGAAAAATAAACTATTCGAATTTTATTTGTGCACCTCTGATGATCCTTTTGGAGAAGGGATTTCTGTGGGTCAAAAGCAGCACGCACTTGAAATAATAGACAAAAGCGGCAAGGACGACTCGGAAATTTCCTTGAATGAATCTTATCCTGTAAAGGCGAAACTTCCGGTGCCATTTGCCGAATTTGTTCAGGCAATTGGTGATGGAAATGATTTACAAAATATCCGGACGAGTCTGTTACAGGATAATACTCTTAATCTCTCACAAAAAACCCTTGATTTTATGAAAGAAAGATTTACGAAGGCTTCGCTACGTACTGACTTGCAGGATCTTCTTACTGCCGTTCGAGAGGTTGTTCTTGATGAGAAGTATAAAATCCCAGCAATATTATTTCAAAACCGTGATGGTCGGGTTTCTTCCATGCAATTGTACAAGTTATTTGAACGCATCAACATAAGTGGTGTGACTCCTCCACAGGCAGAGATGTTCTTTTCTGTGCTTAAACTAACATGGCCAGAAATTGGCGACTATGTGGCGGAGATCAGCAAAAATAACGATCTGAAGGGACTGTTTCGCCCGACAGAAATTATTCTTGCAGTATTGCGTCTTGTAAAACCAGAATTTACCGAGTTGACCCTATCCAGTTTTGAAAAAATCACTGAAGCTCACCAGCATGCATTAAGAGATTTATTGGAGCATGAAGCAGATAGTGAAAGTATATTCCTGTACTGTATGCGGTTAGCCTATCATGCACTGCATTACCGTGGCAATGGAGACTATGGACTGCCACGTCAATTGATTTACCGTTTACGAAAACGAGTTTGGCATACGATTTTATATTGGATTTATGTTCATCGAGATGAAATCAAAGAGGATGTTTCTGATTCTGACCGGTTTAATATGGTCCGCTTTGCACTGCTGGATGCAATGGATTACTTTATATTTACTGGATGGTGGCGAGGATATTCCCAATACGTAAATAATGGGATGTTTTACAAGCTTCTGATCGATGCCATATCTGATTCTGGAGATTTCTCCGCCAGAAATATTTTTCATAAGGTTATAGAACGTTCAGCCAAGGATGTTTCTTTTTTTAGTACAACGGCGTTGAAAATATATACGCCTAAAGAGTACAAAGACTGGATTTCTCCTGATAATGAGGAAAACAAATTAAACTGGCGTTCGCACAGTGCCGGCCATGTGTTTTTACTATATGCTCAGCGAGATTATCTGGAAAAATGGGAAAGTCTGAATGACTTAGACAAAGATCATATCATTCCTTATAATTGGATGAATTTCAGTGGCCCGGTTGGAACTAAAAAATTCTGGAAAGTTGATACCATTGGACCAGAAGGTCGCTCTCCGGTTATTAACAGTCCCGGAAATTTTCGTTATTGGCCTTCTTCATTAAACAGGCAATACAAGGATAAACCACCAAGGGGTAAATTCATTCAATCTGAATTAAGCACCATGCTTAGCCCAGATCATCTCGAGAGATACATAAATACGGTTGGTGATGTTTTGGAGGCAAGCTTTATTGATAAAGAATCACTCGATAAGATAAAGAGTATTGAAGATTTAAAAAACAATAGTCCAGATCTAGACTCTCGGATATGGACTCAAGATCAATATACACTTTTTAAGAAATTAGTCGATGAGCGCTGTAATAAAATGTATGAACATTTATATAAATCCATGAAGTTGTATGAATTGGATTGATGATTTCCATTGATACCATCTTTATTGTCAAGTTGCAAATTATAAGCGTACGCGCCTGCAATCCAAACCAGGAGCACAGAAAATGACAACCCCTTCCTCATCAAATGAAACACATCTCGACCCGTCACTGACTTTACGCAGCGTCCGTTGGGAGGATTTAAACGCTGTGGCGCAGGGCATTTACGATATTTGCGAAGCGGAGGGTGATCCCAGCCTTGCGTATACACCGGATGATCTGGCAAATGAATGGAAATTTAAAGGTTTCAACCCGGAGCAAGATGCCTCCCTGGTTGAAACCAGCGACGGGCGTGTGGTTGGCTATCTGGCGCTTTTCAATGTAAGAGATCATTGCGAGCTCAGTGGCGATATATACGTACATCCTAAATTCAAAGAGCTTGGCGTCGTTACAGCGTTACTGCGTGCGCTGGAAATCCGCGCTCGTGAACATATCCCTCTTGCTGCGCCCGGCCTGCGCGTGTTTCTCCGCGTTCCAACTTTCAACAAGGACGAAACAAGCAAAGCCATATTTGCATACGAAGGCTATTCGCCTGCTCGCTATCACTGGCGTATGGGAATCGACCTCGCTGCCGCGCCCCCCGTACCATTCCTACCGGCAAGGTTTGAGATCCGCCCCTTTGTGAAGGATGAGCATGTAATGGCTGTATGGCAGGCACGCAATGAGGCTTTTAAGGATAATTGGGGCAGCCATTCCCTGACCTTTGATGAGTTTTCCTACTTCACGTTCGATAACCCCGAATATGACCCCACGCTATGGATCGTGATCTGGGATGGAAAGGAAGTGGCTGGTTTTTCGATCAATCACAATCGTATGGACATCGGCTGGATTCACATTTTGGGAGTGCGCCCGGCATGGCGTAAAAAAGGGTTGGGACTCGCCTTGCTCCACCATTCCTTTGGTGAATTCTACAAGCGTGGGATGAAGACCATTGGTCTCGGCGTGGATGCGTCCAACCCGACAGGTGCAACCCGGCTCTATCAAAAGGCCGGTATGCGCACAGTGAATGAATTCGTCACGTTTGAGAAGGAACTCCGCCCGGGTATCCAGCCCGAATAATGGGTGCACTCATACGTTGGGTAATGAACTTTACCCCGATGTTTTCCGAATACAGTCCACGATTCCATCATAAACCAGAATCCAATCCTCATAACAAGATGGAATGGTAGGTAATTGACAATGGGGTAAGGTAAAAGATCATGATTTGGTGATTACGCCTGGTCCAACCCATGCCGGATGGCCAGTATGGCTGCCTGCGTACGGTCCGAAACGTTCAGTTTCGAAAAGATGGCGCTGACATGATTTCGGATGGTGCCCTCAGACAGATGCAGTTGTTCAGCGATTTCAGTGTTGGATAACCCCCGGGCGATCAGTCGCAGAACATCCACCTCACGCCCGGTAAGCTTGTCAGTGATTAATGCCGATGGGTGTTCCT
>Ga0315273_10002876_pt1 | contig 20565 bp, 19 predicted proteins | sample YL17G02_0_MG_FD_205753 | JGI IMG/M metagenome (GOLD analysis project Ga0315273, IMG submission 205753) | Sediment microbial communities from Yellowstone Lake, YNP, Wyoming, USA - YL17G02_0 | ecosystem: Environmental > Aquatic > Freshwater > Lake > Sediment | place: USA: Wyoming | collected... | reverse complement strand
GTCCAGGATTTCCAGAATACCGGTGTTTCGCTCATGAATCCCTGGGAAATCTGAGGCAGTATCCCTCGGTGGGCGACAAGCGGTGCATCGGGCTGTGGGCCTGCATCGAGCTGGTGGCCGACAAGAAAACCAAGGCCCCCCTGGCCGGGTTCAACGACTCGATCCGCAACGTGTCCGGACCGCTCGCCAAAATCTTCATGGACAACGGCCTGCACCTATACTCCAACTGGGACTACATCTGCATCTCCCCCCCCGATTATCATCAACCGGCAGCAGATCGACGAGATGCTCGAGATCGTGGAAAAAGGCCTGAACTACACCGATACCACCGAGAACGCCCTGGCCATCCAGGAAAGCATCTACGCGCAGATGCTCAAGGAGCTGGACGCGGCGGGCGCCTACCTGTGCAGCGCCGAGGAGAAAGCCAAGCTGCAGAAAGGGATGTGGGACGAGAAGGGCGCGCTGAACCGCGAGATCGTGGCCCAGGAGTACGAGGTCGACCCGTTCACCTGCTTCCGTTGCGGCTCGACGGGCGGCAGGTACATGGTCATGGAAACCGAATACCCGGTGGAGAGTCTAGCGGCTGATGCCCGCCGGATCCTGCCTGACAACGCCTACCGGACCGTGTGCTTCGGCATGCTCACACCGCAGGCGGACCCCGGCAAGACCAGCCGCTAACTGGCGGAGGCTGCCGGGACGGGCTAGCTCCACCCCCTGATGCTGGCCAGCCCAGCGCGTGCTGCGGGGCCGCCAGCTCGCCGCCATGCTGGGCCTGGGCGCGGGCGTGCTGTTCCCCTACATGGCCCTGTTTCTGTACCTGACGGCCTCCTGGGTGTGCTTCCGCTCCTGGCTGCCTTGTTCTGGGTGCTGACCCTGCGCTACAGCGACGCGGCGCTGGCATCCACCCTGGCCTACCTTGCCCCGTCCCTGGGCCTTGGTGCACCTGGCCGTATTCCGGCGCACCCCGATCCGGCCGCTGCTGGAGCGCTTCGCGCGCCGCCGCGACTACTTGCGGTAGTAGATGTAGTACTCCGGCGCACCCTTGATGAGATTTCCCGGGTACCTTGCGGTTTCTTCTTCGTTCCCTTCAGCAGAGAAGCACTCCCAAACCTTGCCGGCCTTGTCCACCCGCATGAGCGCCAGGGAGTTACAATAATCACCTGTCAAGTAGTGACGGAAAAACCGGACGTAGGTGCTCCCCTCCCGGTCCACCCAGGTTTTCTTGACCTTGATCGTCCATTGCCCATCGGGTTTCGTGGAATCGGGGAGCAGCCAATCCTCCCCGACGAAGTCCGGACGGATGACCTTTACCTGCGAGTGCGACAATGTTCCCGGGTATTCCGTGTTCACAAAGGTGCCCACGAAGCGCTTGTAGGCTTCTTCCTCAGACAGCGGCTGTTTCCCTCCCATGCCGCCCAGGACTACCAGCGCGCAGACCACGAACACGGTCGATGCGAAAAGCACCCATTTCTTTTTCACAGCTCGGCCTCCTTGAATAATGCGTTGTATCCGGTCCACCAGAACTCGTTTCCTCCACGCCAGCGGGTAAAGTCCGGCAAGCGCCGCCGCTTGCGGTTCGTGCTGCGCAGCCTCCAGGAGACAGGCAGCATAGTCGGAAGGCGCCACTCCCTGTTCAAGCACAGCGGCATCGCAGGCCTTCTCCTGCTCCGCGTACAGGAACGAGCAGGCAATCCAGGGGAAAGGGACGAACCAGAACAAGGAACAGATCCAGCGGGCAATCGCCTGGGTCAGGAAATCCCAGCGTTGGATGTGGCGCAGTTCATGCAGAAGTACGGCCCGCAGTCGGGAGACGGGCCCGCCGGAAGCAGAGGATGGCAGCATGATCAGAGGAAGGAAGATCCCGCTGGCGAAGGGTACCTGGCAGGCCCGGCTATCCATCACGCGCACCGGCCGGTGCACTCCTACCGCCGCCGCCAGTTCCCGGCAAGCCAGCTCGTATCCTGGCGGCATCTCATCCGCTCTACGACGCCGAGACTCGGCTATGAGCAGCCGAAGACGCATGCCGCCAACGGCGACCCTCAGAAAGCTTACCAGCACCCCGGCCGCCCAGAGAAAAAGCACTGGAATAGCCCAGACAGACTCCCAGAGTACGCCTTTTCCCATGGCGGGGACTGGGGACCCGGTCTGCATTAAGATCCCTCCCGGGGATAGAAGCAGCATGGACACGTTTGCGTAGGCCGCGTCAGGCGTTGCCGGTCCTGAGGGCTGGACCGGCAGCCATTGCGGACCGAAAAAAGAAAACAGCAGGATCAGGAAGTAGCTGGAAATAGCTCCGAACCACAGGAGGTGCCGCTGAGCCGGCAGGCTGTCACGCAGGAGGTAGGTGACCGCGAACACCAGGGCGAAAACCAGCGACGCCTTCAGCGAGGCGCCAAACAACAGGATCAGGAAACGCGCGGCAATGGCGGTGCTCACGAGGGTGCCTCCTTTTTCCGTTGCTCGCGAATGACTTTTTCGAGGTGCCTGACATCCGCCTCGCTCAGGTCCTGGCCGCAAAGCCTCACGAGGGCTGTCACCGCCTTTTCCAATGAATTGTCGAAGTACGTGCTTAGAAGGTGTTGTACCGCCCCCTGCAAGGCCTTGCGGCGTGGAGCAACGGGACTGTAGAGATAGCTTTTTCCCCTTATGGTATATTTGAGGTGACCTTTCCTTACTAAAATATTCACAATGGTGCGCACCGCGGAATACCCGGGCGGGGCGGGAATCCCTGCGCGGATTTCGGCTACCGTGGCGCTTCGCTTCCTGAAAAGGAACTCCATGATCTGCCGTTCCCTGCGGCTGAGGCTGTGGTGAGAGGTCTCGTTCAAAGTCTGCTCCAGACGATGCTCATGTTATTTTTTTAACACATTAAAGCGCGTTTGTCAAGCATTTCTTGCGTATTTTTTAACAGGTTTCCGATCCGCACGAGTCCTCCCAGCTCTTGCGCCGGATCGACGTCACCCTCTGTTCTATCAGCAAAACGAAGGTGAATTACGCAATTGTGAACATATTCGGCTTCCACTATTTTTGGTACCATTTTTTACTCCAAGGGTGATATTTGCCTGAAGGGCAGCTTCTTGCGCGAAAGCACCGCTGTCGATATCTGCAGTAACTTGATAGTCGCCATACACCGCATGGAAATGCGGTGGTTGATGATCCCGGTAGAACACCGAGCTGCGCATCAAGGAGCTGTCCCACAAGGTGAAGGTTTCGCGCATCATGGTGCGCCAACCGCAGTGCCTGGCCCTCGGACCTGGAACGGTTCGGCAGCATCATGTATGAGGACTGATCGCGGCACATACGGGCGCAGCCCCCCCCGGGGGGGCTGTCGCGCCGATCCTGCTTTACACGATGGCGGTAATTTGCTATATTTCAGCCCCTGATTGAAAGGAACCTAGAAATGTCGCGCACCTGCGAACTTTGCGGAAAGAAAACCACCACCGGGAACAACGTGTCCCACGCCAACAATAAAACCCGCCGCACCTGGAAGCCGAATCTGATGAAGGTGCGCACCCTGGTGGGCAGGACCAAGACCACGATCAAGATCTGCGCCCGCTGCCTGCGCAGCGGCAAGTTCGTCAAGGTCTAAAGCAGCAGCCTCTCCGCCAGCTCCAACTCCTCCAGCGCAAAGCTCACTAGAGCCAGCTCGGGGCCGTCCCAGGCCGCGGAGAAGCAATAGGTGCGGCCTAGCCGCTCCCGCCAGTTCCCGCTCAGGCGCGAGCTTTCGTGCACGTGGCCGTGGAGGGTGAGGCGGGGCTGGCGAACCTCGATAAACCGGCGCACTGCGATGGAGCCCACGTGCGGGTCCACCGGGGCGTGGTCCACCTCGCGCCTCCCGATATCCGCCACATCCAGGAGGCCGCCGTATGGGGGGGCGTGGAACAGGAACACGGCCCCGGACAGCTCGTCGCTGCCGGCCAGGCGCTCCAGGTCGGCCTGGATGGTTCCGGCCTCCGCCTCCCCGGTGCTGTGCCAGCCCTCCTCCGGAGGCACGCAGCCCACGTCCACGTGGTGCGACACGTCGTAGCGCTCCCAATCCTTCAATAGAAAAGGACTGGGCGGGATGCAGGCATAGCCGTAAAAGTAGCGCTCCCCGAGCTGGAATCGCCGTGCGTGCAGGTAGCGCCACAGCCCTTCCCGCTCCCCCGCTTCCAGGGCCGGCTCCTGCGAACGGGGGTCGTCATTTCCCGGGATGAGGAGCAGGAGCGGGTAGCGGTCCGACAGCCTGCGCTGCAGCGACCGGCAGCCTCCCGCCAGCGTGCGCTGGAGGAACCCCGGGTCGCCGAGCGGCAGCAGGTCCCCGCCGAGCAGCACCACCGCGGGAGGATCGGCGGCGATACGCGCGAAGAGCTTCCGGTAGCGGTCCTTTCGGCCGTGCAGGTCTGAGACGAACAGGCAACGGGTCACTGCAGGGCGAGCGGCCTGGCGGAGTCCGTCACGGCGCCGATCTTCACGGCGAAGCTGGATTGGCGGGCGATGTCCTCGTCGCTCACGAAGTGTACGTCCAGGAGCCGGTCCACGCGGTAGCCGGTACGCACGTAGTTTACCTCCGCCAGGCTCAGGCTCCAGCCTTCCAGCCAGGCCTCCAGCTCGCGCCGCTGGGCCTCGCCGCCGGAGAAGTGCACCAGGAGATCGATGTCGCTTGAGGCCGTGGCCGTGGCGTTCTTGGTGGAGCCGATGATGTACAGGGCTTTCACCCCGAAGCGCCGCGCGTCCAGGCGGGCGGCGATCTCGCCGGCCATGCGCAGGCGCCAGCGCCAGTGCTCCCCCGCCTGCGTCTGCGGCAGGCTGACCACCGCCTCCTCCCGGCTGACAGCCGCGGAAGGCTCGGCCAGGAAGGCCACGGCCGCTTCCGCGTCGGCGTTCATGACCACGCGCAGCACCTTGCCGGGCGCCTGGCGGGCCACGTCGACCACCCGGATCACCCCCGCCTCGGCGGCGTGTTCCGGCACCAGGTGAGGCAGCAGGTTCTCGGCGCGGGCCAGGAATTTCTCGTTGAGCTGGTTGCCGGGCTCGTCAGGATACAGCGGCAGGTAGCGGATCGAGGACTCCACCAGGTCCTGGAAAAAGTGAGTGCCGAAGGAAAGGTCCGGCAGGTACTTGCCCTTCTTACGGGCGATCTCGATGAGCATGGCGGTGTTGTTGATCTCCGAGTAGGTGACCGGCACCCCCAGGCGGATATCGCCCCTACTGCCCCAGCGGCCGGGGCCCATCAGGATGAACTGGCGCTTGGGCAGCAGGGCGTTCAGGCGCCCGATCGCCCGGCCGACTCTGCGCAACTCCTCCGCGGTGCTCAACCCGGCGTAGGCTTGCGGGTCCACGTACACTAGATGCGTAATGTCCGGGACCTTGCCATTGGAGACGTGCTTGTTCACCGCGAAGACCAGCTCCTCGGGCGGCACGTTGGTAGGCAGGGGCGTGGGCCGGTCCTCCGGCGCGGAGCTCTGCGGCCGGCACTGCAGCAGGTAGATCTGGCCGCGGCTCACCGCGAACTCGATGTCCACCGGACTGCCCAGCTTTTCGCGCAGCAGGTCCAGGAGCGCCTTGATCTCGCGCACGAAGGAGGTGCGGGCCACCATCCCGTCGAAGGTGGCCACCAGGTCGTCGTTCTGGAAGTCCAGCTGCATGCGGGGCTTCTGGCTCAAGCGCAGGTCGCGATACACCGAGACGATGTTCTCGATGCCCGGATACTCCTCCCCGAATTCCCGCAGCAGCTCCCGCAGGCTCATGCTCGCGAAGGTGTTTTTAGACAAATCGATCACGTCGATGTCCCGGGGTGAGTAGTGCAGGATCTCGTCCACGGTGGCGTTGACGCTCAAGGAAGGCTGCCCGGGAGCGAGCAGCTTCGGGTAGTCGTCGCTCAGCCGGTCCACCGCCCGCGTGCCCAGCCCGGGGACCAGGCGGATCAGGCCGTCCTCACGGCGGATGCGGGGCGACCAGCGGAACTCGTTGTTGCTGCAGGCCACCCCCGCGAAATCCGGGAGGAAGTACCGCCCCACTTTCGTGCCCACCACCTCCTGGATCAGGATGCCCATCTCCTCGTGGAAGGTGATCAGGCCGCGCTCCTTGCGGTACTCGATGGGGTCCGGGCCGAACACCGAGGCGTACACCTCGGCGATCGCGTCCATGAGCGCCTCCAGGCGCTGCTTCTTGCCGCCCTGGTTGGCCAGGAACAGGCTCTTGTATTTTCCCGAGAAGGCGGTGCCGACGCGGTCCTCCAAGAGGCCGGAGCTGCGCACGATGATCGGGGTGTCGCCGAAGTCCTCCAGGCAGGCGGCCAGCCAGTTCACGATCTCCCCCGGGAAGCCGGAGCTCTTGAAGATCTGCACGATGTTGGGGTACTCCTCGCGGATCTGCTCCCCCCCCTTGAACTTCTGCTCCAGAATCTCCTCCAGGTCGTTGTAGGACAGGAAGCGCTGCAGCGCGTCGGAGGTGATGTACCAGCTCCGGGGCACGCGGATACCGGCCAACTCGGCGTTGCCCTGGACCGCCTTGCGCACGATCAGCGAGGCGATGAACAGCCCGGTGCTCTTGCCCCCCAGCTTTCCGTGACTGTTGCGCGGGAAAACCGTGCGCTGCAGGATCTCGTAGAAGTCCTGGATGTCCACGTAGTCCTTGGCGATGTTCACCAGCTCCAGGTGCTCGGTGAGCAGGCGCTGGATCAGCAGGATGGCGATGTTCTTGCGGGCGTAGGGGGAGATCTCGATGTCCTCCTCCGCCAGGTGGTGGTAGCGGGAAAGGGCGTCGAAGATGTCGCTCAAGGAGGTGTCCAGGTTCTCCAGGGCCTGCACCAGGAAACCCACCCGGTTTTCCCGCACCCATTTCTGGATCTGCTCGAAAATCTCCTCGCCGCTTAAGTGCCGGCTGGCCACCTCGAAAATCTGCCGCCGCAGGCTGTCGCTGAAGGTCATGTCCTTCTTCCGGCTGGGCCGGTTGGCATCCAGCGCGCCCTCCGCGCCGCTCACCCTCTGCTGGCTGTAGTCGGCCAGCAGGCGCCGGGCCTCCTGGATCCCGCTCCAGGCCAGGTAGTTGAGCAGCTTGCGGGCGATCCGATCGGACAGGCGGCGGTCGGTCTTCTCCAGCAGCTCGATGATGATCTCCCATTTCTTGCGCCCCCGGGCCAGGCCCTGGCGGGCGCTGTCCCACTCGGCCACCGCCCTGCGCAGTTTCTGCTGAAACAGGAAATGGCTCAGCCGGTCGGCGATGGAGTCCAGCAGCTTCTGCTCCTCCGGCAGAAACTGGGCCTGCTCCTTATAGAAAACCTCAATGCGGCCGACGGCCTGGTCCTCCACCAGCACTTCGGCGCTCTGGCTCCACGGGGTGGGCTGGAAGTCCTCGGCGGTATAGGCCTTGCCGTCATAGGTGATGCGGGCGCGGCAGATTTGGGTGAACTGCCAGGCGGGCGGGATCACCTCCAGAATGCGCCGGATGACTTCCGGCGGCTCGGCCTCCCCGTTTTTTAATATCTCTTCCACCCGGTACAAGCAGTTGAGCTCCTTGGCTCGCTCGTTGAGATCGTTGATGACCTTCTTCCAGTTTTCCGTTTCCCCTGTGAGATTCATCGCGCGATCACTCCTTTACCCGCCCGCCCGTCCACCAGAACGCGCAGCTCCACGGGGCTTTCGACGTGGCGGACGTAGCGCAGTTCTTCGACCACCGGCATTTCCTCCAGGGCCCCCCAAGCGATCCCCTCGGGGTCGGAAGCGCGCACCGTGAAATAGGGGATCCCCAGGCCGGAAAGGTTGTGGAAAAAGTGCGAGCCCTGGCTGGGCTCGGGGCTCATCTCCGGCAGCGCGCCCTCCACGATCGCCCGGGCGCCGGAGATCTGGCTCCAGGCGACCGGGATGCCCAGCCAGGGGTCGGCGCTGCCCCAGCGCCCGAAGCCGATCAATAGATAGGGCGTGCGGCCCAGGCGGGCGTTCACCTCCGCCAGCTCCGCGGCGATCGCCCCGGTGGCCTCGGCGGCGAAGGCCCGGGGCTTCACGTACACGACGTGCCGGATCCCGCCGCCCTCCCCCTCCCCGATGACCAGGTTGGAGCGGACCAGGATCCGCTCCTGCGCGATCCCATCCAGGCGGGCCGCTCCCCGCCGCACCGCCATGGGCCGGACCTGCAGGAAGCCGAAGCGGGCAGGCCGCCCCCCCTGATGGTCGAAGGCCATGGCGAATTCGATCTCCACCTCGCTGCCCACCCGCTCCCTGGCCAGCGCCAGCAGCTCCACGATCAGCTCGGGCAGCGGCGCCAGCCCGCCCTGCAGCATTGGGGAGAAGTCCAGCAGGCGTGGGGCCTCACCACTCAGGCCCATGACCAGGCGGTCGGAGGCGGGGTCCCACGTGGAGCAGACCTGAGCGAGGCTACCATCGGCCTGCGCCTCGCGCAGGTCCCCCTGCACCAGGTGCTCGTTCTCCTGGGTGGGGTCGTACTCCGCGGGCTGCCCCAGATTCACCGCCCAGTAGCGCGTCTGGGTGTTCTTGGCCAAGTCGCGCAAGCTGTTGTACGGGGGCGGTGTACGCGGAAAGGCGGGGCAGCAGTACCAGGCCGCGCCCCCCTCCACGATGGTCTTGCCCAGCCCCAGCGCCAGGTGCGCCACCCCGTCCTCGCGGCGGCAGGTGCCGATCGGGTAGTAGTTATAGGAGCGGGCCACCCCGGACACCGCAGGGTAGAACCTTTCCCGGAAGCGGTGACCCACCACCTCCTGGATGATGACCCCCATGCGCTCCTCGCCGATCGGGTGCCCGGTGGCCAGGCAGTAGTCCCTGGCCCGCCGGAACCAGGTGGAGGCGTACACGAACTTGACGGCCTCCACCAGCTTGCGGAAGCGGCTCTCCGCGTCCGGTTGGTTGTTGGGAACCATCTTGGTGGCGTACACGCCGGCGAAAGGCTCGTACAGCGCGTCCTCCTGCAGGCTGGAGGAGCGCACGGCAAGGGGATTGTGCACCCGGGAGACCAGCGCCAGTAGGTCCCCCACCAGAAACACCGGCAGGTCCGCCTTCTGGAAATGTCGGGCGATCTGCTCGTCGCTGAGATCCGCCAGCTCCTCGAGGCGCAGGCCGCCAGAGGCGACGAACTCCTCGAACACCCCCGTGAGCAGCACGCTCATGCGAGGGATGTCCACCGGGAGCCCCCGGAAGCTCCCCCCCGGGAAGCGGCCGACGAGGGCCTCCTTGAGGAAGGCCAGCCCGGCGGCCTTACCCCCGGCTTCGCCGCTGCCCAGGAAGGTGAAGGAGGCATCCGCCGCGACCCGCCTCCGATCGAACTTCACCCCCCCGCGAGGATAGCCCTCCCGTTCCATGACCCTTTCATTATAGCCGGAACGAGGCTCTTACACCCACCCCCGCTCGTGGCAGGCCTGGGCCACCCGGTTGATGGCGATCACGTAGGCCGCGTCGCGCATGAACAGCTTCTTGCGCCGGGCCAGCTCGGACACAGCGAGGAAGGCCGAGGTCATCTTCGCGTCCAGCTTGCCCAGCACCTCATCCTTTTCCCAGAAGTAGTTCATGTTCGACTGCACCTGCTCGAAGTAGCTGCAGGTCACCCCGCCGGCGTTGGCCAGAAAGTCCGGGATCAGGAACACCCCGCGCCCAACCAGTACCTGGTCGGCCTCCGGGGCGGTGGGCCCGTTGGCCCCTTCGGCCAGCAGCTTCACCTTCCGGGAGATGCGCTGCACATTGCCGGCGTGAATCTGGTTCTCCAGCGCCGCGGGGATCAGGAGGTCCACCTCCTGCTCCAGCCAGGCCTCGCCGGGCAGTTGCTCGTAGCCCAGGTCCCGGGCCTTGGCCTGGTCGATGCCGCCGAAGCGGTCGGTGATCCGGCTGAGCTCCTCCACATTGATGCCGCCCTTTTTGCGGTAGGAGTAGCTTACCTGGTCGCTCTGGTCCCAGCAGGCCACGGCCAGCACCTTCCCGCCTAGGCGCTGGTACAGGCGGACGGCGTACTGGGCCACGTTGCCGAAGCCCTGGACGCTGGCGGTCGTGGCCTCCGGCTTGAGTCCCAGCTCCTTCAGGGCCTCCCGCACCGTGAACACCAGGCCGTAGCCGGTGGCCTCGGTGCGACCCAGCGATCCGCCCATGCCCACGGGCTTGCCGGTGATGAACCCAGGGAAGCGGCCGCCCAGGATCGTCTCGTACTCATCCAGCATCCAAAGCATATGCTGGGCGTTGGTCATGACGTCGGGGGCCGGCACGTCCCGGACGGGACCCATATCCCGCACCAGCTGGCGCACCCAACCCCGGCAGACCTGCTCCTGCTCCCGCAGGCTCAGGTCGTGGGGGTCGCACACCACCCCGCCCTTGCCGCCGCCCAGGGGGATGTCCACGACCGAGCACTTCCAGGTCATCCACATGGCCAGGGCGCGCACGCCGTCGACGGTCTCCTGGGGGTGGAAGCGGATCCCGCCCTTGGCCGGGCCCCGGGCGTCGTTGTGCTGGATGCGGAAACCCCGGAACACCCTGAAGCTGCCGTCATCCATGCGTATGGGGATGGCCACGTGGTACTCGCGCAGCGGGTAGCGCAGCAGTTCGCGGACCGGCTCTTCCAGGCTCAGGGTCTCGGCGACCTTGTCAAACTGCGCCTGCGCCATCAGGAAGGGGTTGTAGGACTGTTTGGCCATGCCTCTCTCCTTAGTACGACCATATTTTCAAATGTGTTTTCAAATTAGATTTGACAATAAACCAACTGGCGGCACTTGTCAAGTCGACGCGAGCCGCTCTCCACCGGCGCGCACCCCGGCCGGCGGGATCCCGGCCGGACCACAGCCGGACCGCATCTGCCTCCCCGCGTTGGACAAACTCGCCCCTTCGGCGTACAATCCAGGTCTGGAGGTGCGTGCATGAAGAGGGGATCCTCGTTCCTGTTTCTCGCCATCCTGGTTGCCGGGATCGGGCTGCTGCTCGCCGGCTGCGCGGGCAGCCCGCAAGCAGCGCAGACCACGGCCGTCCAGCCGGCGGAACCGGAGGCGGGTGCGGAGGCCGCCGCTTCCGGCTGGGTCCAGCCGAACTGGGAATACCCCATCGCCGCCGGCGTGTGGTACCCGGGCGACGGGCCGCTTCCGGAGCATCCTTTCAAGTACTACCGGACCCGCTGCTGGCCGGGCTGCCACGACCCGAACAGTCAGCCGCGGCCGCAACATTAGATTGACAGAAAGCCCAAAACGGCTATTCTTCTTTATACTCTAACCAAGGAGGACGGAATGAAAAGAGCGTTGCTGATCCTAGCCCTGGCCATCCTGGCGGCCGGGGCGGTCTTCGGCGCCGGCAAGACGATCGTCTTCGGTACCACGGACAAGATGACCAACCTGGACCCGGCCGAGGCGTACGATTTCCACACCTGGGAGATCTTCTACAACGTCTACAACGGTCTCCTGAACTACGCCCCGGGCACCACCCAGATCGTACCCGGCATGGCGGAGAGCTACTCCGTCAACCCCGCCGGGGACGAGTTCACCTTCAAGCTGCGCAGGGGGGTGAAGTTCACCGACGGCAGCCCGTTCAATGCTCAAGCGGTGAAGTGGTCGATAGACCGGGGCATGGCGCTCAAAGGCCAGCCTTCCTGGTTGATCACGGACTTCGTGGACTCGGTCAGTGTGGTGGACGACTATACGGTGAAGTTCAAGCTGAAATTCCCCTGCGCCTATTTCCACACCGTCGTCGCCACCCCGCCCTACTACCCGATCAGCCCCAACATCTACCCCGCGGACAAGATCATCTGGGACCCGGCCGAGATGGCCGGCGGGCAGCTGGTCGGCCTGGGCGCCTACAAGATGACGTCGTTCAAGCGCGATGAGGAGGTGATCCTCGAGACCAACCCGAGCTACTGGGGTAAGAAGCCCGCGATCGACCGGGTGGTGATTCGCTACTTTGCGGATGCCACGACGCTGCGCCTGGCCCTGGAGAAAGGCGAGATCGACCTGACCTACCGAACCCTGAACCCTTCGGACATCAAGGACCTGGCGGCCAACAAAAAGTACACGACCTACAAGCTGCCGGGGCCGCAGATCCGCTACCTGTGCTTCGAGACTTCCGAGAGCGTTTTCCAGAACAAGCTGCTGCGCCGGGCCGTGGCCGCCCTGATCAACCGCCCGGACATCATCCAGAAAGTGTACCTGGGACAGAACTCTCCCCTGTACTCCATGGTGCCCAACGGCATGATCTACCACTCCGACGACTTCAAGACCGTCATGGGCGACGGCAACGTGGCCCTGGCCGACAAGCTGCTGGCCCAGGCCGGCTTCTCCGCCGCCAAGCCCTTCGAGTTCGACCTCTGGTACACCCCCTCGCACTACGGGGACCCGGAGGTGAACATGGCCGAGGTGCTCAAGGTGCAGCTGGAGAAGTCCAAGGCCATCAAGGTTACGCTCCAGAGCGCCGAATGGGCGGCCTACAAAGAAAAATGGAAGCACAAGGAAATGCCGGTCTTCTTTCTGGGTTGGTACCCGGACTATATCGACCCGGACAACTACACGGCTGCCTTCGCCGGGACCTCCGGCTCCGCGGGCATGGGCATCTACTTCTCCAACCCGGACTGGGACGCCCTGTTCGTGAAGGAGCAGAGCAACGCCGATCCCAAGGTGCGCGAGAGCGTGTTCAAGGAGATCCAGAAGCGCTGGACCGATGAGGTGCCTACGGCGCCGATCTGGCAGGGCGACCTGTACGTGTTCACCAAGCCCAGCGTCAAGGGCGTCAAGATCGGCCCGACGCTGCAGTTCCTGTACTCCGAGCTGTCCATGCAATAAAGGCTCGCGCAGATTCAAGCCCGGGGGCGATCCCCGGGCTTTTTTTTGCCCGCCGTTTCGGGTACAGTGAGGCTCCGGTAGCACCCCCGTGAAAAACCTGCTGCGCTACGCGCTCACTCGCATCCTGCTCACGATCCCCATGCTCTGGATCCTGCTCACCCTGGTGTTCGTGGTGCTGCGCATTATGCCGGGCGACCCGGTTTCGGCCATGCTCGGGGGACATGCCCCCGAACGGGTGATCGAGCAGAAGAAGGAGGAACTGGGGCTGAACCGGCCGATCCTGGCGCAGTACTTGGACTACCTGGGCGATCTGGCCCGCCTGGACCTGGGCAACTCCATGATCTACAACCAGAAGGTGAGCCAGCCGCTGTTGGAGAAGCTCCCCGCCACCCTGGAGCTCACGATGGTCGGAATGGCCTTCACGATGCTGATCGGCATCCCGCTGGGCGCCTACGCGGCCAGCCGCCGGCGCACGGGCCGGGACTTCGGCATACGCCTGTTCGGCAACGTGGCCTACTGCATCCCCGTGTTCTGGATGGGGCTGATGCTGCAGCTGGTGTTCGGCATCTGGCTGGACCTCCTGCCCATCGCCGGGCGCACGGGCCCCCGCGTGTTCGTGAAGGACTTCCAGAACACCGGCTTCTACCTCCTGGACACCCTGCTCGCAGGGCAGTGGGCTTCCTTTGCCGACGTGGCCCTACATCTGCTGCTGCCCTCCCTGACCCTGGGGATCGTGCTGTCCGGCATCTTCATCCGCCTGACCCGGGCCAACATGCTGGACACCCTGAAGGCGGACTACGTGCTGGCCGCCCGGGCGCGGGGCATCCCGGAGCGGCGGGTGGTGTACGGGCACGCCCTGAAGAACGCCTTCATCCCGGTGCTGACCATGCTAGGGCTGCAGTTCGCGGCCCTCCTGGCCGGGGCAATCCTCACCGAGACTACCTTCTCCTGGCCGGGCATGGGACGCCTGCTGTTGGAGCGGATCTACCTGCGCGACTATCCGACCATCCAGGGAGTGATCGTGGTGTTCGCCTTCTTCGTCAGCCTGGTTTCGCTGGCCGTCGACCTGATCTACGCGCTCATCGACCCGCGGGTGAGGTACTAGACGTGGCCAGCCCAATGGCCCCGCCCACAGCCGCAGGTTCCCGCTTTTCAGTGGCCGGCGGGTTGGCGCGCCTGCTCGCGCGCTTCGGCGCCGCTCACAAGAAGTACGGCGTGGAGTGGTGGATCCTGATTGCCGGCGCCGTGGTGATCCTGTTCGCCATATTCATGGCCTCCTTCCCCGCCACCCTGGCGCGCTACGACCCGCTGGACCAGGAGGCCGGGCCACAGATGGCCGCACCCAGCCGCGCACACCCCATGGGCACGGACAACCTGAGCCGGGACGTGCTGTCGCGCATGATCCACGGCTCGCGCACCATCCTGGGGGTAGCCTTCGCCGCGGCGATCCTCTCTTCGCTGATCGGCATCCCCCTGGGCCTGCTCTCCGGCTTCGCCGGCGGACCGCTGGACCGGGTTCTTTCGCTGATCATGGACTCGATCTACTCCTTCCCCGGGCTGATCCTGGCCATCGCCTTCGCGGCCATGCTCGGCCCGGGGGTGGTGAACATCACCCTCTCGGTGGCCGTGATCTACATCCCCACCTACTTCCGCCTGGTGCGCGGCCAGACGCTGAGCATCAAGGAGGAGCTGTACGTGGAGGCGGCACGGGCCATCGGCGCCCCCCGCCGGACGATCCTGGGCCGCTACATCTTCCCGAACGTGATCGCCACCGTAGTGGTGGTCTTCTCCCTGAACATCGCCGACGCCATCATGACCGAGGCGGCCCTGTCCTACATCGGCCTGGGGCTGCCCGCCGGCATCCCGGACTGGGGCATGGACCTGTCCATGGGCAAGAAGTTCCTGCCTTCCGGCGTGTGGTGGATGATCACCTTCCCGGGGGCCATGATCAGCCTGCTGGCGCTGGGGTTCACCATGCTGGGCGAAGGGCTCTCCGAGATCCTCAACCCGCGCCTGTTGGAGAAGTGACGTGACGGAAACGGCGAGTATCGAGCCCATCCTCCGGATCCAGGACCTATCCATCGCCTACCCCATCGCCATCGGCACCGTGCGCGCGGTGGAAAAGGCCAGCCTGGAGTTGAGCGACGGGGAGGCGCTGGGCCTCGTGGGCGAGTCGGGTTGCGGGAAGTCCACCCTCGGCCTTTCCATCCTGCGCCTGGTGCGCCCGCCGGGGCGCATCACCGCCGGGCGCATCCTGTACCACGGCCGCGACATCCTGGCCATGAAAGAAAACGAGGTGCGCCGGCTGCGGGGCCGGGCCATCACCATGGCCTTCCAGAACCCCCTTACCTCCCTCAACCCGTTGTACCGCATCGACCGGCAGTTCCTGGAGACCATCCACGTGCACGAGCCCGCGGCGGGCCGGGCCGAGGCGCTGGCGCGCGCCCAGCGCGTCTTGAGCGAGCTGGGCGTGGAGCCGCGCCGCCTCGCCGAGTACCCGCACCAGCTCTCCGGGGGCATGCGCCAGCGGGTCATGCTGGCCCTGGGGCTGGTCATGGACCCGGACATCCTGGTGGCCGATGAGCCGACCACCGCCCTGGACGTGATCGTGGAGGCCGGGTTCATCGACCTGTTGAACCGCCTGCGCCGCGACCTGAATCTTTCTATCCTGCTGATCACCCACAACCTGGGCATGGTGGCCCAGGTCGCCGACCGCATCGCCGTGATGTACGCCGGCAAGATCATCGAGGTGGGTTCCGCGCAGGAGGTGTTCCATCACCCCCTGCACCCCTACACCCACGGCCTGATCCACTGCGTGCCCAACATCCGCCTGGACCAGGAAAAGTTGGCCACCATGGGAGGCAGCCCCCCGGACTTGGTGGAGCCCCCGCGCGGCTGCCGCTTCCACCCGCGCTGCCCCCACGCCATGGACATCTGCCGGCGGGAGGAGCCCCGTTTCGCGCCGCCTCGCGGCGCCGCGCCCCTCGCAGGCTCGGCCGTCGCCGCCGGCCCGACCTCTCCCGCCGCCGCGGCGCCCGCCGCGGCGGTGCATCGGGTGGCCTGCTGGCTGCACGGAGGCGGCGCATGAGCGACCTGTTTCGGGTGACACGCCTAACGAAGGAGTTCTCGGTGCACGGCTCCGTGCTGGACCTGTTGTTCGCCGGGGGCCGCAAGTCGGTGGTGCACGCGGTGGACGAGGTCTCTTTCGAAATCCGGGAAGGCGAGGTGCTGGGCCTGGCCGGGGAAAGCGGCTCCGGCAAGTCGACAACGGGTCGGCTGCTCCTGCGCCTGATTGAGCCCACCTCGGGAAGCATCGAGTACCGCGGGCGCGATTTGCGGCACATCTCCCGCCGTGAGATGGAGAGTCTGCGCCGGAAGCTGCAGGTCGTTTTTCAGGACCCCAACTCCTCCTTGAGCCCGCGCATGAGCGTGGGGCAGGCCATCGGCCACCCTCTGGCCATTCACGGACTGGGCTCCGCAGGCGAGCGCCGGGACCGGGTGCTGGAGGTCATGGTGCGCATCGGGCTCACCCCGGCCGGTTTCCTGTACCGCAAGTACCCGCACCAGCTATCCGGCGGTCAGTGCCAGCGTGTGGTGCTGGCCCGGGCCCTGGTCACGGGGCCGGAGTTCATCGTGGCCGACGAGCCCATCGCCATGGCTGACGTGTCGGTGCGGGCCCTGATCCTGGAGCTGATGAAGCGGCTCAAGGAGGAGTTCAACCTCACCTACCTGTTCATCACCCACGACCTGGCCACCGCCAAGTACCTGTGCGACCGCATCGCCATCATGTACCTGGGACGCATCGTGGAGCTGGGCAGCCGTGAGGAGCTGTTCGCCCGCCCGCACCACCCCTACACGCGAGCCCTGCTGGACGCCGTGCCCGTCCCGGACCCCGACCAGCGGCGGACCCGCGAGGTGGTGCGCGGTGAGATCCCCAGCGCCATCCAGCCCCCCGCCGGCTGCCACTTCCATCCGCGCTGCCCCTTCGCCATGCCCAAGTGCCGCGAGGCCCGTCCGCCCCTGAAGGAAATCGCCCCGGGCCACCTGTCCGCCTGCCTGCTGGACTGAAAACCGCCACTGGACTCCCGGCCCGTTATTGTGTACGTTGCCCCACACACCATGGACGCCATCCAACCCAATCTCGGCATCCGCAACATTGCCATCATCGCCCACGTCGACCACGGCAAAACCACTCTGGTGGACGCTATGTTCAAACGCAGCGGCCTGTTTCGCATCGGTCAGGTGGTGGAGGAGCGCCTCATGGACCGGCTGGACCTGGAGCGCGAGCGCGGCATCACCATCGCCGCCAAGAACTGCTCGGTCAGTTGGAAGGGTGTCAAAATCAACATCATCGATACGCCCGGGCACGCCGATTTCGGCGGCGAGGTCGAACGGGCGATCTCCATGGCCGACGGCGCCTTGCTCCTGGTCGACGCGGCCGAAGGCCCCTTGCCGCAGACCCGCTACGTGCTCAAAAAGACCCTGGAGGCCGGCCTCAAGATCATCGTGGTCATCAACAAGATCGACCGCCAGGATGCCCGCCCGGCCGCCGTTCTCGAGAGCATCTACGACCTGTTCATCGACCTGGGGGCAACCGATGAGCAGATCGAGTTCCCCCTGCTCTACGCGGTCGGGCGCGACGGCATCGCCCAGCGCAGCCTGAAGGAAACGGGAGGTGACCTGGAGGTGCTCCTGGATGCAATACTGGAAAATGTCCCCCCGCCCCGGGAACACCCGCAGGCTCCCTTCCAGATGCTCGTCTCCGACCTGGGTTATTCCGATTTCCTCGGCCGGTTGGCCATCGGCAAGACCTACAACCGCGCCGTGAGCGCCAACGACGCACTCGTCCGCATCGACAGCGAAGGCCGGCAGCAGCCGCTCAAGGTGTCCAGGCTCCAGGTCTATCGGGGCATCTCCATCGTCGAGACCCTGACGGCCGAGCCCGGCGACATCGTCGTGCTGTCCGGGATCGACGAGGTGCACATCGGCGACACCATCTGCACCCGCGAGCAACCCCTGCCCATGAAGCGCATCGCCGTGGACGAGCCGACGGTGTTCATGCTGTTCACGCGCAACGACTCCCCGTTCGCCGGCACCGAAGGCAGGTACGTCCAGGCCAGCAAGCTCGGCGAGCGGCTGCACAAGGAGACCCTGCGTAACGTGTCGCTTAAGGTGGAGGAATCCCCCGACAAGGAGGGCTTCCTGGTCAAGGGCCGGGGCGAGTTTCAGATGGCCATCCTGATCGAGACCATGCGCCGGGAGGGCTACGAGATGTGCGTCGGCCGCCCCCGGGTGGTGACCCGGGTCGAGAACGGACAGACCCTCGAACCGGTGGAGCGGTTGTACATCGACTGCGCCGAGCAGTTCACCGGGGTGGTGACCGAGAAGCTGTCCATCCGCCGTGGCCGCCTGACCGGGCTGGTCAACCACGGCGGCGGCCGCGCCCGCCTCGAGTTCTCCGTACCGTCGCGGGCCCTGATCGGCTTCCGCGACGAGCTGCTGACCGACACCCGGGGCACCGGCATCATGAACGCCTACCTGGAGGGCTACGAGCCATACCGCGGGGACTTCCCCTCCCGCTTCACCGGTTCCCTGGTGTCCGACCGGCAGGGAACTGCGGTGCCCTACGCCCTGTTCAACCTGGAGCCGCGCGGACAGATGTTCATCCCACCCGGCGAAAAGGTGTATGAAGGCATGATCATCGGGGAGCACAACCGCGAGAACGACCTGGACGTGAATCCCAGCAAAACCAAGAAGCTCACCAACATCCGCGCCGCCGGCCGCGACGAGAACGTGGTCCTGAGCCCGCCGCGCATCATGACTCTGGAAGCGGCCATCAATTTCATCCGCGAGGACGAGCTTGTCGAGATCACCCCGAAGTCGGTGCGTATGCGCAAAAGCGTTCTGCCGGGTTCGCTGCGCAAAGGCCGGCGGTGAGGGATCCGAGTTTTTTCCTTGGCTTCCCGCGCGCGCACCCGCTTGTTGACCTTGACCGGGTCGCCTCGGTGGTCATCTTCTACGGCGGCACGGCCGAGAAGGTGAACCGCAAGCGCCTACAGCCCCGCCTTTTTCAAGGCCGCCTCCGCGCCCAGGCCATCATGGATCACGGCCTTGAAGGCGCGGACCGCGGGCCCGATCTGCTCTACGCCCCAGATGTTGCGGCCGATGGTTGCACCGGCGGCACCGCTTTTTACCACGTCGGCCATCATGGCGAGCGCGCCGCGGAGATCCGGCGCCTGGGGTCCCCCTGCGGCCACGAGACGAACAGGACACTCGGCAACAATCTGGGAGTAGGCTGCAATCTCTCCACAGTAGGGGACCTTCACCACATCCGCTCCCATCTCGGCGGCACAGCGGGCGGCCCAGGCGATGTCCTCCGGGGCGTAGGAGAAGCCGACCCCTTTCTCGGAGAAGGTCCGGGCGTAGATATGACAGATGACCGGCATTTCGAAGCGGGCCGCCTCACGCACGCAGTCGGCCACGCGGCGCAGGTAGCGCCCCTCGGAGGGTCCCCGTACGAGGGCCACGACCGCAAAAGCATCGGCCCCCATACGAACCGCGTCCTCCGGTGTCGCCGCCTGCTCCATGAACGAGTCGTTTAAGGAAACCAGGGAGCTCTGCAGGATGAGCGGGACCGACCCCGCGTGCTGCGGCCACACCGCTGCGGCCATGCCGACGTGCATGGTTACGGCGTCGGGCCGAGCCTCCACAACCGAGGCGACGGTGGCGCGAAACCTGCGCAGGCCTTCAGGTATTCCGGCCCCGTAAATGACGAAATGATCCACCGCGACCGAGCAGAGCCTTCCGGAGGCATGGGAGAAAAGGCGGTTTAGCCTGACGAGCTTTCCTGTATTCATTCTGGCGGACAGCATATACGCATAGAGGTACCTGGACAAGCCGGATGGGACGGCCAGGCATCACTGATCACTGCTGGTGCGCGAGGAATTTATCGATTGCCTCCTTGGTGGCATAGCCGAGCCCCGTTGCGATTTCTCCGAAGGTCCTTTTATCGCCGGCTTTCTGGGCGCGGATCACATCCTCGACCTGGGACTGTGTCATCACGCCGGTCCTCACCAGATAGTCGCCTATTCTCTCTGCCATTCCGGCCTCCCCTGCTTGAGTATAGAAGGGCAAATGAGAGTGTTCAAGACGAGTGCCGGAGGCCGTACGTCCCGGGCGATTTCCTGCACCTGTTCCGCCGCGCGCTACCAGCTGATGCGGTGAAGTCCCTCGACCGAATCGAAATGTTTGTCCCGGCTCAGCAGAGCCAGGTGATGCTGGCGGACCAGCGCCGCAATCCATATATCGTTTTCCGGAATGGGAGTGCCGGCCTTTTTTAGCTCGTGACGGATGTCCGCATAATGGCCCGCCGTATCCTCCTCGACGATCAGCACGGACACGTCATCCAGGAGCGACTGAATCTTTTGTTCCAGCCTGGTCCGATGCTGCGACGCTTTCAGCCCATAAAGGTACTCTCCCAGGACGATCACGGGCAGACAAAGAACTCTCGCTTCCGTGACATAACGACGAATGGAAGGGTCTTCTCTCAAGAAGTCAGAAAGAGCTGAGGTATCAAGGATCATTGCCAGTCGGCCGGATTTACGGTCTCGAATTCCCTCTGTATGAGTCGGTCAATGGCCTTGAGCTCGCTGGCGTTACCCTTCAGGACTCCATAGTGTTTCATCCACGGCTTGTCGGCCGGCCGATGTCTCAAGGCGCGCAGCTGGTTGCGGATGGCTTCCGTGAAGAACTGCCGGATCGTTTTCCCTTGGGAGGCAGCCGTCGCTTTGGCTTCGCGAAACACGCTGTCCGGGAGCTCGAATGTCGCCTTCATA
>Ga0315273_10002873_pt1 | contig 20568 bp, 19 predicted proteins | sample YL17G02_0_MG_FD_205753 | JGI IMG/M metagenome (GOLD analysis project Ga0315273, IMG submission 205753) | Sediment microbial communities from Yellowstone Lake, YNP, Wyoming, USA - YL17G02_0 | ecosystem: Environmental > Aquatic > Freshwater > Lake > Sediment | place: USA: Wyoming | collected... | reverse complement strand
TGATCGGGGAAGAAGAAAAGAATGTTCGGCCGAGTGCGCCGCGGCGCGGCCAGGGCGCTGGCAGCCGCACCCACAAACTGCCGTCGGGTAGTCGTCATCAAGCGCATCTTACCGCGTCCCGCGTATAATGCGCTTTGCGAGGAACAATTATGGATATCCCGAACCGGAGAGCTTTTCTTTCCACCGCCGCCGCGGCCGTCGCCACCCAGGCGCGGCCCATCCTGGGCGCCAACGACCGCGTCAACCTGGCCGTGGTCGGCCTGGGCGGGCGCGGCGCCAACCACATGGACGAGTGGGTGAAGCAGCCCAATTCGCGCGTCGCCGCCCTGTGCGACGTCAACCAGGAAGCGCAGGAGCGCGGCCAGGCGCGCGTCGAAAAGGCCCAGGGCCAAAAGCCCAAGGTCTACGGCGACATGCGGCAACTGTTCGCCGACAAGGACGTCGACGTGGTGTCGTTCGCCACGCCCAACCACTGGCACGCGCTGGGCGCCATCTGGGCCTGCCAGGCGGGGAAAGACGTCTACGCGGAAAAGCCGGCCTGCCACAACATCTGGGAAGGCTGGAAGATGGTCGAGGCCGCGCGCAAGTATAAGCGCATCGTGCAGGTGGGCTCGCAGGGCCGCAGCCTCAAGCACAAGATCCACGCCATGCAATTGCTGAAGGAAGGCGTGGTCGGAAAAATCCATCTCGCCAAGGGCCTGTGCTACAAGCGCCGCCGTTCGATCGGCCACACGCCCGACCAGCCCGCGCCGCCGGGCGTCAACTGGGACATGTTCCTCGGCCCGGCGCCCCTGCGCCCGTTCTCGGTGAACCGCTTCAAGTACAACTGGCACTGGTTCTGGGACACCGGCAACGGCGACATCGGCAACCAGGGCGTGCACGAGATGGACATGTGCCGCTGGGGCATGAACGACGCCGGGTTCCCCAAGAGCGTTGTCTCCACGGGCGGAAAGTTCGCTTACCAGGACGACCAGGAAACCCCCAACACGCAACTGGCGACGTTCGACTACGGCGACTTCCAGATCGTCTTCGAAGTGCGCGGGCTGATCACCGGCGACGAAGGGGGCCTGCCGCGCCGCGGCGAGCACACCATCGGCAACATTTACTACGGCAGCGAAGGCTACATGGTGGTCGACGTGGGCGGCTTCCAGGTCTACAAGGGCGACAAGATCCAAAAGGTGATGGACGAGAAACCCGCCGAGCCGGAATGGACCCCCGCGCCGCACATGGCGAACCTGCTCCAGGCCGTGCGCTCGCGCAATCCGAAGGACCTGAACACGGACGTCGAAGCCGGCGTCCTGTCGGCCTCGCTGTGCCATCTGGCCAACATCAGTTATCGCGTGGGCCGCAAGCTGACCTGGGACCAGGCCAACAAGCAGTTCGTCAACGACGCCGAGGCCAACCGGCTGATCTCGCGCGACTACCGCAAGCCGTACGCCGTGCCGGAAAAGGTGTAGTCCGCGCCAGACGGTATCTCCGCGGCGGAATCGCGTCGTGACGCCTGGCGAGTTGAGGGTTTCAGGGCGGGCGGAGATTCCGAGACCAGGTGCGTCGCCGCCTTCCGGCACCGTGCCTGGGCCATCGCCACCCGCGAGCCCGGCGACGAAATCGGCCGTATTCCCGCCGTTTTCACCGGCCTGGCCCCCTCACCCCGCTTCGCCTTCGAAAATACTTAGAGTTTCTCTACACATCGCCGGTTTTCTCCGATAAGCTAACAGGAACTCCAACTATGAACATCAATTCTGTTGCACTTGGCGGCCTGCAGCAGGCCGAAAAGCAGCTTGAGTCCATTAGCGGCAAGCTTGCCCAGATACCGCTTGTGGCGGCGGCCACCGGCGAGGACAGCGTGGATCTGAGCGCGGCGATGGTCGGCATGGCTGCCGCCGAGAATGTGGCGCAAGCTAATCTTCAGATCCTTCGCACGTCCGAGCAGATGAACGGGCAGATTGTGAACTTACTTGCATAAGGCTGGCGCCGGCGAACGGGTCAGACGCCGTGGAACAAGAGGGAACAGGTTTTGCACATGCCTGAAAAAGAACGATCTCCGCCCGCTGTCGGCCTGAGGGCCTTGAAGCGTTGCGCTCCCAGTGGTTCCTCCTTACTCCGCGCTTGACACAACCCCGCATTCGGGACCAAAGGCGTCGATAAGCCCGGTCCCCAAGTCGCCACGTGACGGCCCGTTTCGGCCGCGTATCGCCAGTCTCCTTCTCCAACGATATTTCCCCGTATTGTCAATGAGCCATAGGCGCCCGCACGGATTCTAACCGCAATACCGTTCATTCACCCTCGCTCCGATCGATGTAGGACAGGCCTCCTGGCCTGTCCTCCGCGGGCCGTTCCCAGCGGCGGCCAGCCGCACCTTGAGCTATAGTATTGTGAGATCGGACATCCTCGTGAAGACTCTATCGGTCGGCATCCTCGGTCTGTCTCACCTCCACCCGCGCAGCTATATGCCAATCTTCCGCGCGGTTCCGGATTTCGAAGTCGTCGCCGCGGCGGAGGCCAATCCGGCTCTGGCCGAGAGTTTCGGGAAGGATTTCGGCGTACGCGCCTACACCGATTGGCGCGAGATGATCGACCGCGAAAAGCTCGATCTGGCCGCGCTGTTTCTGCCTCACGCCGAGTGTCCGGAGGCCGCCGTCGCCTGTGCCGGGCGGGGCGCGCACCTGCTGGTCGAAAAGCCCATGGCCGCCGACTCGGACGGGGTGCGGCGCATAATGGAAGCGGCGCGCAAAGCCGGCACGCTGCTCACCTCGCCCTACGTCTGGCGCTACCATCCGGTCTGCCGCGAGATGAGGCGTTTCATCCAGGAGGGCGCGCTCGGGCGTATCGTGGGCGGTGAAGGCCGCTGCGCCGCGGGCCGTCTGCATCGCTACATCGATGGCCACGCCGCATGGATGCTCGAGAAAGCCAAGAGCGGCGGCGGGCCGATGTACAACCTGGGCGTTCATTGGATCGACCTGTACCGCTGGCTGCTGGCCGACGAAGTCGTCGAGGTCAGCGGCAAGAATGTCAAAATCAACCAGGAATACGACATCGAGGACAACTCTTTCGCGCTTCTCACCTTCAGCCGCGGCGCGGTGGTGGCGCTGGACATCAGCTACACGGTTCCGGATTCCTATCCTAACGGGCGCGATCTTTATCTCGGCTTGCGCGGCACCGGCGGCGTCCTCTCCTGGGCGCCCTCGTTTGAAGGAGTCAAAGAACGGCTGTTCGTGTGCAGCGACAGCGGCGATTTCGCCGCCGCGCCCCGGCGCTATATCGATTTCGAGTTGCAGGCCCATCCGGGTTACACCGGGATCCTGGGCGTGCACTTCCTGGCCGGCCTGGCGGCCGCCATCCGCGCCGGCGGCCCTGCGGCGATCACCGGAGAAGATGGCCTGCGCGCGCTGCTGGTAGTGGAAGCGGTTTACCAATCCGCGGCCACTGGCAGGGCCATCCAATTACCGGCCGCCTCGGTTTGAACGCTCTTTTTGACAGGAGTCCCGTGAAAATTAAAGTTGTAGTCACCGATTACATCGAGCCCGATCTGAACTGGGAAAGCGAGGAGTTCGCCCGCCGCGGCGTCGAGTTCGAATACCACCAGCTCAAATTCGCGCCCGACGACAAGGTTATCGAGGCGACCAAGGACGCCGATGTGGTGGTGGTCAACATGGTGAAGATCACCCCCGCCATCGTGGCCGGCTGGAGCAAGACCAGGCTGGTGATCCGCCACGGGGTCGGATTCGACAACCTCGACCTCGACGCGCTCGAGAAGGCCGGCATCGCGCCGTGCTACATCCCGGACTACTGCGCCGAGGAGGTGGCCGAGCAGGCCATCGCCCTCATCCTGGCCTGCGGCCGCCGGGTGGTGTCGAGCCGGAAGGTATTGGATGATTCGTCGGCGCGCGGCGCCTGGGATTTTGCCCCCATGATCCCCATTTTCCGCATGGGCGGACAGACGCTCGGCATCCTCGGCTGCGGGCGCATTGGCAGTTTTGTATACCAGAAGTTGAAATCGTTCGGGTTCCGGTTCCTGATTTGCGACCCGTACCTCACCGAGGAGCGCAAGCGGGAACTGGGTATCGAGACCGTGGACCGGGAAACCATGTTCAGCGGCTCGGATTTCGTCACCATCCATACACCGCTGTCCTCGGAAACACGGCACATCGTCAACCGCGAGACGCTGGCGATGATGAAGCCCGCCGCCTACCTGGTGAACACCGCGCGCGGGCAGATGGTGGATGTGGACGCGCTGGCCGATGCGCTGAAGCGCGGCGTGATAGCCGGCGCGGCCATCGACGTCTTCGACCGCGAGCCGCCCCCGCCGGATTACCCGCTGTTCGGATTGGCGAACGCGATTCTCTCGCCCCACCTGGCATGGTATTCCGAAGACGCCGCCTGGACCATTCGCAAGCTGATCGTGCTGGAGGTGGATCGGTTCCTGGCGGGCCAGCCGCCGCGCTACGTGGCCAAGAAGATGAAGTAGCACAGCCTTCAGGCTGTGTGGAGACAGACACACACAGCCTAAAGGCTGTGCCACCCACGAGGAATGGAATGCCCCCAACCGCAACCAGAACCACCCGAGTGACCGGCCCGCTCCCCGGCCCGCGCTCGAAAGCGCTGTTCGAACGATGGGAGAAAGTGGAAGCGCAGTGCACCGGCTACCAGGCCGCCGTGGTCTGGGACCGCGCTTCCGGCTGCCTGGTCACGGACGTGGACGGAAATGTTTTTTTGGACTGGACATCGGGCGTGCTGGTCACCAACGTCGGCCACTGCCATCCGGACCTGGTGAAGGCGATCCAGGACGCCGCCGCCAGGCTGCTCAACAACTACGAATGCTTGAACCAGCCGCGCGTGGAAGCCGCGGAAAAGCTGGTTTCCGTGATGCCCAAGCACCTGGACAAGTGCTTCTTCCTCAGCACCGGCAGCGAGGTCACCGAAGCCGCCGTTCGCATCATGAAGCGAAAGAGCGGCAAGTTCGAGATAGTCAGCTTTTACGGCGGATTCCACGGGCGCACTTCGGCGGCGGCCTCCGTTGGCGGCCTGGCCGGCCCCAAGAAGGGCTATGGCCCAAGCGTGCCCGGCGCGATTCGCGTGCCGTTCCCGTACTGCTACCGCTGCCCGTTCCAGGCTCGCCGGGAAACCTGCGGCATGCTCTGCCTGGACTACCTCGACGACGCCGTGCGCGCCAACAGCACGGGAAGCCTGGCGGGCGTCATGGTCGAGGCTTACCTGGGCGCGGCCGGGTTCGTTTTCCCGCCCGAGGGATGGTTCCCGAAGCTGGAACGGTGGCTGCGCGACAAGGGCCTGCTGTTCGCATTGGATGAGGTGCAATCCTCGTTCGGGCGCACCGGAAAGTTCTTCGCCATGGAGTGGGAAGGTCTCGAACCCGACCTGGTTTGCATCGGAAAAGGCATCGGCAGCGGTTACCCGGTTTCGGCGATCGGGGCCCGCGGCGAAGTGATCGGCGCGCTGGGAAAGGGCGAGATGAGCAGCACCCACGGCGGCAATCCGGTCGCGGGCGCGGCGGTGTGCGCGGTCATCGACATCATGCAGCGCGAGAAACTGGCCGAGAACGCGCTCCGCGTCGGCCAGATCATGAAGTCGCGGCTGCTGGCGATGCAGCAGAACTGCCGGGAGGTCGGCGATGTGCGCGGCCAGGGCCTGGTGATGGGCGTCGAACTGGTCGGGGACAAAGCGACCAAAGAGCCTGCGCCCGATCTCACTCGCAAGCTGATTGACACGGCGGCACAAAACGGGTTGCTCATCGGCTCGGTCGGCATTTTCGGCAACGTGATCCGGGTGGCCCCTCCGCTGACCATCACCCAGGCCGAGGCGCACGAGAGCCTGGATATTTTCGAGAAGTCCCTTTCCGGGCTTTGAGGGAAACGGAAGATGCAGCACATTAGCGATGCGGTTCGGGGCCTGCGCGGGGAGACCGAAAGGTTTCTCTGCGATTTGATGCGCTTCCCCTCGACGCCCGGCCACGAGCGGGACGCGATGGAATACGTCGCGGACCGCTTCGCGGAACTGGGCTTGGTCGAGCGCATCCCGCTCTCGAACTCGCTGCGCGAAGACGAAGACTACGCCGACCCGATCCCCGGCCTCGAGTACGAAGGCCGCTTCAACGTGCGGGTGCGCGTGGCGGGTGCCAGCGACGGCCCGTCGCTGCTGTTCAACACCCATATCGACGTGGTTCCGCCTTCTCAGGGGCAGGTTCGGCCATTCGAACCGCGAGTCGAGGATGGCGTGGTCCGGGGGCGCGGCGCCTGCGACGCCAAGGGGCAGGCGGCAGCGCTGTTCACGGCGCTGCTGGCGATGCGGCGCATGGGGTTGAAACCGCGCGGCGACGTGATTGCGCACTTGGTGGTGGAGGAGGAGGTCGGAGGCAACGGCACGCTGGCCATGATCCGGCGCGGCGAGCGGGCCGGCGCCTGCATCGTGATGGAGCCGACCGATCTGCGCATCCTCTCGTCGGTTCGCGGCGCGGTCTGGTTCCGCGTCGTCTGCGCCGGCAAACCAGGGCACAGCGGCCGTGCGGGCGACACTGTCAGTGCGCTGAAAATGGCGATCCAGGTCATCGGCATCCTGGAGAACTATCACGCCACTCTGCTGGCCGCCTCGCGCGGGATTGCGCTGTTCGATTCGTTTCCGAATCCCATGCCGATCACCTTCGGCAAGCTCCAGGCAGGCGACTGGCCGGCCACCGCGCCGGCCCGGGCGGTGGTCGAGGGCGTGCTCGGGCTGCTGCCCAACAAGACCCGCTACCAGGTGATGGAAGAGATGCGGCAGGCCATCACCGAGGGCGGCGACCCGTGGCTGAAAGACCACTTCGAGCTCGAGTTCATGTACCGCCACGATGCGCACGTGCTGGGGGCCGATCATCCCCTGGTTACCGGCCTCCAGGCCTGCTGCCGCGAAGCGGGCGTGGCGGGGGAGGTCACGGCCATGACCGCTTCCTGCGACTCGTGGTTCTATAACAACCAGTTGCGGATTCCCACCGTGGTCTTCGGCCCGGGCAGTCTCGGTTTCGCGCATTCCAACGAAGAACAGATCCGCCTGGACGACATCGCCACGGCGGCGGCCGTGCTGGTGAGGTTCATGGAGACGTGGGAACAGGTGTGAGAATGCAAGCTCTGGTAAAGACACAAAAGGGCGCCGGGTTCCTCGAACTGCGGGAAGTCGAGCCGCCGCGTCCGGGCCCCGGCGAAGTTCTGATCGAAGTCATGGCCTGCGGCATCTGCGGCACCGATGTGCATGTCCTGCACGACAGATTCCCGTACTGGCCTCCGGTGATTCTGGGCCATGAATTCGCGGGCCGGATTGTCGAGACGGGTCCGGATGCGCAATACTACAAGGCCGGCGACCGCGTGGTCGGCGAACCGCACACCCAGGCCTGCGGCCACTGCTATCTCTGCCGCACCGGAAACATTCAGATCTGTCCCGTGAAGCGCTCGCCGGGATGGGGCATCGATGGCGCATTCACGAAATACCTCAAGATGCCGGAGCGCCTGCTGCACCGCATCCCGGATGGCATGGGCTACGATGTCGCCGCGCTGGTGGAGCCGACGGCCAACACGGTCCACGACGTGGTTGAGCGGGCGAAGGTGGAGGCCGGCGACTTCGTGGTTGTGCTCGGGCCGGGACCCATCGGGCTGCTGGCGGCCATGACGGCGCGCGCGGGCGGCGCGCGCCATGTCGTGATCGTGGGCACGCCGGCCGACGAGGCCATCCGGCTGAAAAAGGCGCGGGAGTTGGGGTTCGAGAGCGTGCTCGACGTGTCGAGGACCAATCCCGCCGACGTGGTGCGCGATCTCACCAACGGAATCGGCGCCGACCTGGTGATCGAGTGCTCGGGCGCCGCCGCCGCCATCGCCTCGACCGTGGAACTGGTGCGCAAGAAGGGCCGCATCTGCGCCATCGGACTGACCGCCAGGGAAAACATTCCGTTCCCCTGGGACAAGGCCGCATTCAAGGTCTGCGACATCATCTTCAACCTGTCCACGAGTTACACGAGCTGGGACCGCACCATCCACCTGATTCATACCGGGCGCATCCCCGCGCAAGAGATCATTTCCCATCGCCTGCCGCTTTCCGAGTGGCGCCACGCCTTCGACGAAATCGAGGCGCAGCGCGCGCTCAAAGTGCTGCTGATCCCGGAGTGAGGCACCTATGAGCGATTCCCGTATTGGATTTGGACTGCTCGGAACGGGCCTGGTCGCGCCCTTCCATGCCAAGGCGCTGCTGGCGTCCGAAGTCGCGGAACTGGTAGCCGTTTCCGACGTGGCGCCGGACCGGCTCGCCGCTTTCGCCGCCGAGTTCGGCTGCAAAAGCTATGCCACGCTCGACCAGATGCTCGCCGACCCGAAGATCCAGGTGGTCAATGTCCTGACCCCCAATCACCTGCATTTCGACGCGGTCATGAGAAGCATCGCGGCGGGCAAGCACGTGCTGATCGAGAAGCCGCCCGCGATGTCGCTCCGCGAAGTGAACCGGATGATAGCGGCTTCGCGGAACGCGGGTGTAAAGGCCGGGGTGGTGCTCCAGTGCCGCACGCGCAAGTCGATTCAAGCCATGCGGAAAGCCATTGGCGAGGGCCGCTTCGGCAAACTGCTGCACGCCGACATGTACATGAAGTGGTTTCGCCCGGCCGAGTATTACCGCCTGGCCGAGTGGCGGGGCCAGCGGCGCTCCGGTTCGGGCGTCACCATCGCGCAGGCCTTCCACTACATCGACCTGCTGCAATACCTCGCCGGTCCCGTGAAGCGGGTCGAGGCGCGCATGAACAACCTGGCCCATCCGGGCGTGGATCTGGAAGACACGCTGCTGGCCTTCACCGAATTCGAGAGCGGCGCGCAGGGTGTGGTCGAGGCCTCGACCGCGCTGTGGCCGGGGACCGACATCCGCATCGAAGTGAATGGCGACAACGGCGCCGCCATCATGTCGGGCGACCGCATGGAGACCTGGAAGTTCCGCGACGAACGTCCGGAAGACGCGGGAGTTCGGCGCTATGGGACGGCGGGCGCCTCGACCGGCGCCACCGGCGCCGCCGATCTCGGCTTCCGGGAGCACCAGGTGGTGATCGAGGACCTGGTGGACGCCATACGCGGCGGCCACGAGCCGTTCATCCCGCTTGCCTCCGTGCTGCCGACGCTCGAATGGGCCCTGGCGATGTACCAGTCGGCGAAAGAGAACGCCCCGGTCGAATTGCCGATTGACGAAGACCGGGTGTGGTAGGGCGCTCGCCGGGCTGTCGGCTGGCAGCCAGCCGGCCATTGCGCCAGTTCCTTGGAGGGCATCCCGGCGCGGGTTCGGCGAGACGTCTCGACACTCGCACCGACATCCGTCGAGCGCGACGGGAGTGCAAAGCACCGGGGAGGATCAGTGCCCAGCCGGACGCCGTCTGGTATACAAAGCTGCCAATGCGCCCGCAGCCGAGGATGCCGAGAGTCTGCCCGCCCATGCGGAAAGCTGGAGGGAAGGCGTCCTGCTCTGGTCGCGTCCGCACCCAGGTAAGCACGCCACACCAGGAAGATCATCGTTAAGCCGTGTGCCGGAAAACCGCAAGCGCGGTTTGAAAGGGGTTGATGGAAACGGGCCTGCATTGAACACGGGCGCCGCGCCATAATCTACTCATGGTGAGGATTCTCGCCGCGGCGGCGCTGCTGTTGCTTCAGAACCCCGACTACCCGGCCGAAGGGATGAAGGCGCTCGAAGAGCAGCGCTGGGAGGCCGCGGCCGAGGCGTTCCAGAACGCGGGGGAGGCCGACCCGAAGGACTACGCCGCGCATTTTCACCGCGCGCTGGCGCTGGGCATGTTGAAGCGCGATGCCGAGGCGATCGCGGGATATGAAAAAGTCCTCGAACTCAAGCCCGGACTGTTCGCGGCGCAACTCAATCTCGGCATGCTGCTGCTGCGCCAGAACCAGGCCCAGGCGGCGGTCGCGCGCCTGGAAGCCGCGGCCCAGCAGAAGCCGGGCGAGTTCCGACCCGTCTTCTACGCGGGAGAAGCGCTGCTGGCCGCGGGCCGGCCCGACCAGGCCGAGGCGCGTTATGCCAGGGCGGTCGAAATCGATCCGAAATCGGCCGCCGCGCATTTCGGGCTGGGCCGCGCGCAAGCGCGCCAGGGCAAACTGGACCAGGCTGCGCCGGGCTTGCGCAAGGCCGCCGAACTGGACGCTTCGTTCCGCGACGGGTTGCTCGAACTTGCATCGCTCTACGAAAAAGCGAAGCGGCCGGCCGAAGCCGTGGCTCTGTATCGCGAGTTCCCGGACTTGCCGGCCGCGCGCGAGCGCATGGGCCAGTTGCTGCTGGAATCCGGCCAGGCTGCCGACGCAATTCCGCAGCTTGAGCAGGCCGTGGCCAAGTCGCCGACCACGGCCAACCGGTTCGCGCTCGCCGCCGCCTACATGCGCGCCAGCCTGCCGGCCAAGGCCGTGCCGCTGCTCGACCAGGCCGTTGCGGCCGAACCCCGGAACTACGACCTGCGGCTCACTTACGGCCGCGCGCTGCGCGATTTGCGGCAGTTCGGCGACGCCACGCGCGAGTTCTTCCTCGCCGCCAAGATCAAACCCGATTCGGTCGAGGCATGGAGCGAACTGGCCGGCGTTCTCATTCTCATCGAGAATTACCCGCAGGCCGTGGCGGCGCTGGACCGGGTGCGCGCGCTCGGCGGCGAAAAGGCGGCGCACCTGTATTTCCGCGCCATCGTGCTGGACCGGACCAAACAGTACAAGCCGGCCCTGGAGGCTTACAGGCAGTTTCTGGCCGCCAGCCGGGACCAGAGCCCGGATGAAGAATTCAAAGCCCGGCAGCGTGTTCGCATCATCGAAAGAGAGTTGAGGAACAAGTGACGCGCTTATTGCCATTCCTGATTCTCGGCTCGCTGGTTGCCGGGTGCCCTCTGGGCGGCCCTCTGGGCGGCCCTCTGGGCGGCCCTCTGAGCGGGGCGGACCTGGCTTCCATCCGGTCGGCGCCAAACCTGGAGAAGCGGGCTGGCTTGGCCGTCGATTACGCCGTGAAATGCGTGGGCGTGGCGCGGGAGGCCTATGAGACCGACAGGATGGCGGACATGACGACGGCTCTGGAGGAGACCGGCGCCGCGGCGGAACTGGCCCTGGAGTCGCTCCGCGCCACCGGCAAGAACGCCTCGAAGAGTCCGAAACACTTCAAGAAGGCCGAATTGAACTCGCGCGGCCTCCTGAAGCGCCTGGACAGCCTGATCCACGACCTGGGCGTCGACGAGCGCGAGCCGGCGGAGAAGGCCCGCGAGCGTGTCCGCAAAGTCCAGGAAGCGCTTTTGCTCGACATCATGGGCGGCGGCAAGCGCCGGTAGAGGTGACACGAGCCCAACCCGGCTTTCGTGCCCTTTTTCGTACAGCATGGGGGAGGGGAGCATCCTTCGCTCGGGATCCCGTTCGTTCTCATCGCGGCGATATTGGCTGAGCCGGAAACCGGGTCGCCGTCGCCCGGATCTATCCGGCGAAAATCGGTGACCTTCAGTTCGGCCTCGCGCGGCGCGCCGTCGAGGAAATCGCCGAGCTTCGGCGGCCTGGAGACACGCGGGGTGGTGATGGCGGGAGTCTGGCCGGATTGCCGGCGCCAGGCCACCGGGCAAAGGGCAAGCAGAAGAAAAACCGGGTTGCGCGTCAACAGACGTTAACCAGTTCAGTTCGGCGTCGTTCAGGTCAACTCCGCGTCGTGTCTCGGAAACCTGATAGCATCGTGGTCTTAGCTCCGAGGAGAACCCATGACCCGATTGACACGCAGAGGCTGCATTCAGGGGACGCTGGCCGCCTTCGCCGGCGCGGGGTCTGCGCCGCCCGCTCTGGCGGCGCCGCCCAAGAGCCGAAAGGGCGGCATGAAACTGGCCGAGCTGTTCGGTTCCCCGGGCAGCCGGGACGTCAAGCTGGCCCGGCAGGCCGGCGTGACCCATGCCATCGCCAGCGCCGGCCTGGGCCGCGTGCGCCGCGAGCAGTACCTGGAAACGTTGCAGAAGCTCAAGGACGGCTACGCGGAGGTTGGGGTCACCATCGCCGGCGTCGAGGGCCATCCGGTGCCGTTCGAGAATATCAAGCTCGGACTCGAGGGCCGCGACGACGAGATCGAGAACACTAAGTGGGCCATCGAGGCGTTGAGCAAGGTCGGAATCAAGATGATCTGCTACAACTTCATGGCCGGCCTCGGCTGGACCCGCACCCGGGTCGACCTGCCCGAGCGCGGCGGCGCACTCACCAGCGAATTCGATCTCGAGACGGCCAATAAACGAGGACCCACTCAGTGGGGCGAAGTCAGCGAGGAGAAACTGTGGGAGAACCTCACCTACTTCGTCAAGCGAGTCATGCCGGTCGCCGAGAAGTTCGGCGTCCAGATGGCCTTGCACCCCGACGATCCCCCGCTTTCGCCCCTGCGCGGCATCGGGCGCATCCTGACCAGCGCGAAAGCCTACCGCCGGGTGATGGACATCGTGCCCAGCCCGGTCAACGGCATCACCTTCTGCCAGGCCAACTTCAAGCTGATGGGCGAGGACATTTACTCGCTGGCCAAGGAGTGGTGCGCCAAGAAGAAGATCTTCTTCGTTCACTTCCGGGACGTCGAGGGAACCAAGGTGAAATTCCACGAGACCTTCCACGACAACGGCCCGACGGACATGGTCCGCATGCTCCAGATCTACGGCCAGGGCGGCTTCAACGGCCCCATCCGGCCGGACCACGCTCCCACGATTGAAGGCGAGGCAAATGATCGCCCCGGGTACAACATGGGCGGCAAGGTTCTGGCCTTCGGCTACATGAAGGGCATCCTGGAAGCGTTGAAACTCCCCTATGAGTAGACTCGATCGGATCGCCTCGTGTGCGGGCGCCCCAATGGATCGAATCGAGTCCGAAAATCGGCGCGAACTGACGCGGCGCGCCCTTCAGATAGCCGCCGCGTTCGCCCTCCTCAAACTGCTCCTGCATCTGGCCACCAACGGCCGCTACGGCTTCTTCCGCGACGAGCTCTGCTACATCGCCTACGGCCGGCATCTCGACTGGGGCTACCCCGATTGCGCGCCGCTCATCGGGGTGGTGGCATGGTTGGTCCACAGTGCGCTGGGCGATTCGCTCCAGGCTCTGCGCCTGCTCCCCGCGCTGGCCGGCGCCTCGATGGTTTTCCTCACCGGAGTTTTGGCGATCGAGATGGGCGGCGGCGTCATCGCTGTCGCCCTGGCCTGCCTCTGCGCCATCACCCCGCCGGTCTACCTGATCGTGAACACGCTGTTCACCATGAACGCCTTCGAGCCGCTCTTCTGGATGGGCGCTGTGTACCTGGTGCTGCGCGCCCTGTGCCGCAACCAGCCGAAGCTGCTCTTCTGGGCCGGCGTGTGCATCGGCCTGGGGCTCGAGAACAAGCACTCCACCGCGTTCTTCGCCGCCTGCCTGGCGGCCGGCATCGCTCTCAGCCCGCAGCGCGCGATTCTGAAGAGCCGCTGGCTCTGGTTCGGCTTCGCCGCGGCATTCCTCCTGTTCCTGCCGAACCTGATCTGGCAATACCGCCACGACTGGCCCACCTACACGCTTCTGCAAAACGTGAAACGGACTCACAAGAATGTCGAACTCGCCCCGCCGGCATTCATCGGCCAACAGATCCTGGCAATGCTGCCCGCCGCCGCCCTGGTCTGGATCGCGGGCCTCATTTGGACTCTGCGCCAGCGTGCCCTCCGGTTCGTCGGAGTGGCCTTCGTCCTTTTCTTCGCTCTCATGATGGCGCTCAAAGCGAAGGACTATTACCTGGCGCCCGCCTACCCCGTGCTTTTGGCTGCCGGCGGCGTCTGGTGGAGCGCCCGCAAGTGGTGGGCCCGCGCCACGGTGGCCGGATTGATCGTCCTCATGGGCCTCGTCGCGGCGCCCTTCGCCCTCCCGGTTCTGCCCGTCGAGCGGTTCGTCGCTTACCAGAAGTGGATCGGCCTCCAGCCGCCCAAAACCGAGCGCGGCCACATCGGTCCGCTTCCTCAACACTTCGGCGACATGTTCGGCTGGCCCGAGACCGTCGAGAAGATCGCGCGGGCCTGGAATGCGCTTTCCCCCGAGGATCGCGCCCGGACGCACATCTTCTGCAACAACTACGGCGAGGCCGGCGCCGTCGATTTCTTCGGCCCGCGCTACGGCCTGCCCAAAGCCGTCTGCCCCCACCAGGGCTACTTCTACTTCGGCCCCGGCGGCGTCAGGAAGGGAGACAACCTGATCGTCACCCAGGGCACCATTCAAGGCGCCCGCCGCCGGTGCGACAGCGTCACCGTCCTCGGCCGCGTCGGTCATCCCTACGCGATGGCCGAGGAACACTACGATCTCCTCTACTGCCGCGGACTCAAAGTCGATCTCGCGGACCTGTGGCCCACCATGCGCCACTGGAACTGACCAGTAGCACAGCGCGGCATGGCCGCAAACAGAGAAGTCAGAATCCGGAATCCAGAATCCAGAATCTGGGGACACTCCGGGCTGGCCTTACGGAAACCATCGCTTACCCCGGGACACAGGCGTGTCCCCCGGGGTTTACGGCTGCTTGGGAGACTTGCCCCACTTCGCGGGATAGCCGCGGCCGCAACGCGAAATCGTCGCGGCGCGCAAAGAAACAAAGATTTAGTAGTACAGCCTTCAGGCTGTGAAAGTAGCACAGCCTTCAGGCTGTGAAAGTAGCACAGCCTTCAGGCTGTGAAAAGAATTGGCCCTACTGGATCACGCCGCAAGCGATGCGGGCGCCGGCGTTGCCCGCCGGGTCGGTCTTCATGTCGTCCGCTTTCTCGTGAATCACGACGCTCGTGCCGCCCGTGTGAAACAGCGAATTGGCGCCCTCACCGGCGAGGGTCACGCCCTTGACGGTGGTCTTGAAAGTGCCCTTGCCCTTCTTACCGACCACCAGGTTGGGCAGATCGCCGGCGTGATGACCTTGCGGGTTCTCCATGCCGTGTTGCTTCTTCTCGGGGTTGAAGTGCCCGCCCGCGGTCTTGAAATCCGGGGCCTCGCACTTGCCGGCCTCGTGGATGTGGATGGCCCGGGCGCCCGGACTCAGATTCAGCGCCCGCACCGACATCAGAACGCCGCCGCTGGTTTCCTTGAACTTCGCGTCGCCGGCCTTCTGGCCTTTGGCGTCCTTGATTTCGGCCGTCGCCTTCCTGCGCCCCTTCACCGCGCCCGCCATAGTGCCGCAACCGGCCGCCAGCATTAGCGCCGCCGCTGCGGCGGAGAGAAACGTTCGAATTGTCATTCGGATAGCCTCCTTACTGCGATGTTACATCGTCTTCCGGCACCGGGAACTTGTCGCCCGTGTCGGCAATCCACTGGCGAAGCCGTTCGATCAACTTTCTCCGCGGGCCGCGGTAGCTCGGATGGTGCGCCAGGTTGACCAGTTCGTACGGGTCTTCGTTCAGATTGAACATCACCCACGACGAGTTCTCGAAACAGGCGTACTTCCAGCCATCCCGGGTCACCAGGCCGCGGTAGGGTTTGCTCAAGTTCTGCCCGGCGCCGGGGAAGATGCACTGGAGAAATGCCGAGTCCGGCTCCCCCGCGGGAGCATCCTTCCTGATCCGGTAGTGGGAGTAATCGAAACCCTCCATCCACTTCGGCTTCCGGATCCCGCAAAGCCCGAGCGTGGTCGGGGCGATATCGACGTGGTTGACGGGAACGGGCACTCTGCCGGAGCGGCGGGTTCCGTACTGTCCGGGCTGCTCGCCGCCAATGAGGAACGGTATGCGCACGGATTCTTCGTATGGCAGCCGCTTGTGCTCTTCCCCGTGCGATCCCTGCATGTCGCCGTGATCGCTGAAAACCATCAGGTGGGTATTGAAGGTCAACCCGGCCTGGTCCAGGGCGGTCCGGATCCGGCCCACGTTCCAGTCCCAGTTCTCGACCATCGCGTAATACCCCGCCAGGTCGCGCCGGGTTCTGGCCAGCACGTCGGCATTCGGGGGAACGTTCGGGCGCAACTCGAGGCGCGCGCCGTTGTAGCGGCTCATGAAGTCCGCCGGAGCGACATAGGGGTTGTGCGGCGGCTGCACGGAAAGCGCGGCGAAGAACGGCTTCGCCTGCCCGCGCTTCACCTCTTCGCCGCGCTCCTGGATGTACTTGATCACGAGGTTCGCCAGCTCGTCGGTTTCGTAGCCCGGCAGCCGGTAGTGGAACGCGACCTTGCCCGCGCCGCCGTGTACCCAGCTATCCCACTGGCTGTTGTTGTTCTCGTAGGCCGCCCAGACGTCAAAACCCCGGCGGCGCTCGGGCGGGACGATGTGCATGGCCGCGCGGCCAGTGCGCTCGTGGAAGCCGTCAAGGTGCCACTTGCCGAAATAGGCGGTCTGATAACCGGCCTCTTTGAGCGGCGTGGCGATGGTCTGCTGTTCCAGCGGCAGCAGGTACTCGTTGCCCGGCACGCAATGGTGCGGATAACGGCTGGCCAGCAGCGAGCCCCGGAAGGGACAGCACAACGGAAACCCCGACACCGCGCCGGTGAAGTTCACACCCATGTGCGCCAGGTTGTCGAGGTTCGGCGTGCGCGCGTTCGGATCTCCGTTCGAGCTCAGAGCCTGCGCGCGGTGCTGATCGGCGAACAGCCAGATCACGTTCGGCTTCCCGGTCGCGGCGGATTCCAGGCGGCGCTGGACCGCGCCCTCCGCCGCGGGAATTGCCGCCGCGCCCAGCGCCTGTGTCGAACTGCCAAGAAAGGTTCTGCGATCCATAAGCTTCCCTCCGTCCAATCTTCCAGCATATGAAAACCACGCCGCGGAGTCGAGTTCTGGTGCGTTAAACCACGGAGGATACTCAATGAGATTCGCGCGGACGATGCTCGTTCTCCTGGCGCCGGCGCGGAGCCAGACGTGAGCGCCCCGAGAACGACAGTCAATTTGTCTTGCCAATCGAAAAATCTCAGATTACGATTTGGATCAGTGTACTTATTGGCCGAAATACCACGGCTCCTCACGCCCGCCTCGGTCAACTGGCGTTGGACTGCACGGTGCAACCCGAGGAATCCGTCCAGGCGATTGGGTTGAATCTGCTTTGCGATCATCACGTGAGCGAAGCCCGGGCAGCGCATTTTTTCGATGTCACCGGCCGGCCCGGCGCCGTCGGCGAGTTAAGGAGAGCCTTGGTGGACTATCACAGGGACTGGGTGTGCCGACAGTCCGCCGAAAGCTGCCTCTGCCGGCCGCGCAATGGGCACAACTTTGTCCAGAAGAGCAGGCTGCCCAAGGACCTCACACTCGTGAACGTCCTCAATGTATTGGACAGCGGATACTACGAATATCATTTCCCCAACCCGCCGTTTCCGCGGCCGACGCGTGGCGGCTTCACCATGGCGAGGCCGTGAGGCCCCTCCCTACCCGATTCTTCTTCGGCATATCGGAATGGCAGGCCAAACGGCCTGTCCCAGTGTGCCCAGCATGGGCGGAATCTACCGAGATGAAAGAATCTCGACGAAGTTGATGACGACAACCGTGCCGAAACGCAAGGCGTGGCCCGAGGCGAAGCCGAAAGAAGCGCGCGGCAAACCTTCGACCGTCGGAACACGGACCGGCAGTGAGGCCAGGTGCGGGCGGGGCGCCCGGCCGGTTGGCTGGGATCGGCGAAGCCCGAAAGTCATCCGAGACGCACAGGGTAGAGCCGGGCGGCGCGAGGGGAACGATTCCGCACCTTACCTGAGCAGATCTTCTCCGTGAGAGCGGGGAAGAAGCCGGCAGACGCCATCGCAGCGAGGAAGCGGGGTAATGCCCGTGGGACGAAGGGCGGAAGAAGCAAGGCAGAGCTAATGCCGTTAATCCAGCCTATTACCCGCCGCTCTTCGGACGATGAGTCCGGCATGGAGACCGAGTTCTTTGCCGCTGAGATGTTCGACTCCGTCCGGGCACTATCTGTACGGCGAGTCCGGGACGCCATGTCAGAAGAAACAAGCGATGAGCAGGTGCTCTGGTACGCGTTGACGACCAGGTCACAGCACGAGAAGAAGGCCGTCGAGGCGCTCGACCTCAGAGGTTTCCAGACGTTTCTGCCGCTGTACCGGGCGCGCCGGCAGTGGTCGGACCGCACCAAGGTCCTGGATCTGCCGCTGTTTCCCGGCTACGTCTTCTGCCGCTTCGCGGTCGAGCAACGCGTGTGCGTGCTGACGTCTCCCAACATCGCAACGGTCGTCGGAATCGGAAAACAGCCCGTCCCGCTGGCGGATGAGGAGATCCAGGGGATTCAGACCATGATCGCCTCCGGCTTGCGTGTCGAGCCCTGGCAATTCCTGGAAGTCGGGCAGAAAGTGCGCATCGAAGGCGGCGCGCTCGACGGAGTGATCGGTATCCTGGTGCAGCAGAAGAACTCGCTGCGCGTGGTGGTGAACGTAGAGCTTCTTCACCGGTCCGTGGCGGTGGAGATTTCCCGCGAGCGTCTGACGCCGGCAAAAGAGGCGTGGCGGCGTCCGGTGGTGGCAGCGGCCCGGTAGGGCTACCCTTTGATCACGCCCATGGGACGGAGCCGGGCGACCTTGCGCGCCAGGCCGGCCTGGTGAACCACCTCGATCACTTCGTCCACGTCCTTATAGGCTTCCGGGACTTCCTCGATAATGCCGTCGCGGCTCTCGGACTTGACGATGATCCCCGCCTCCTCGAGTTGGTTCCGCACCTGGCGCGCGTCGCGCCCCTTGCGGGCGGCGGTGCGGCTGAGCAGCCGCCCGGCGCCGTGGCAGACGCTGCCGAAGGTCTCGCGCATCGCGCCCTGGGCGCCCGTCAGGATCCAGGATGCCGTGCCCATGCTGCCGGGGATCAACACCGGCTGGCCGATGGCGCGGTAGGCTTTCGGCAGGTCGCGGTGGCCGGGCGGGAAGGCGCGCGTGGCGCCCTTGCGGTGCACCAGGACATCCACCTTCCGGCCCTCCACCGTGTGCCGCTCGCGCTTGGCGATGTTGTGGCAGACGTCGTAGATCAGGTCGATGCGCACCGAACGGCTGAAGGTCTTCTCAAACGCGCCCCGCACATAGTGAAGCATCGCCTGGCGGTTGGCCCAGGCGAAATTGGCGGCCGCGCGCATGGCGCCCAGGTAGGCTTGCCCTTCAGGCGACTGGATCGGCACGCAGGCCAACTGGCGGTCCGGAATCGAGATGCCGTAACGCTTCATGGCCGGGCCCATCTGGCCCAGGTAGTCCGTGCAGACCTGGTGACCCAGACCGCGCGAGCCGCAGTGGATGAGCACCACCACCTGCCCTTCCTCGATCCCCATGACCCGCGCCGCCTTCGAGTCGTGAATCTTCTCGACGTACTGGATCTCGAGGAAGTGATTGCCGCTGCCGAGCGTCGCCAACTGCGGCCGTCCGCGCTCCTTGGCGCGGGCGGAAACGGCCGCCGGGTCGGCTTCCCCGAGACAGCCTTCGGCCTCGCAGTACTCCAGGTCGCGCTCCATTCCATAGCCGTTTTCGACCGCCCACCGCGCGCCCGTCTCGAGCACTTCGTCCAACTGCTTGCCGGTGACGCGAAGAGGGCCGTCGGCGCCCGCGCCGCAAGGCACGTCGCGAAACACCTGGTCGACCAGCTCGCGCAGCTTGGGCCGCACCTCGGATTCGGTGAGCGAGATGGTCGCGCCGCGCACGCCGCAGTTGATGTCGAAGCCGACGCCGCCGGGCGAAACCACGCCGTGGTCCCAACTCGTCGCCGCCACGCCGCCGATGGGGAATCCGTAGCCCTGATGGATGTCCGGCATGGCCAGGCTCGGACCGACGATGCCGGGCAGCGTGGCGACGTTCACCGCCTGCTCCAGCGCGAGGTCCTGGCTGATTTGCGCCAGCATGGCCGCGCTCGCGTAAACCACCACGTCCGTGCGCATGCCGCGCTTTTCATCCCGCGCGATGCGATGCCGGAACGCGTCGAGCGCTTCCGTCTGTATGGCCATGCCCTTATTATCGGATGTCGAGAAGAATCCGGACTTGCCGGGTGGCCGGAAACGGGGTAGGTTTGAAGTATGAGCACGACGACTCAACTCCTGGAGGCGTTCGAAGCTTTGCCTGAAAAGGAGAAGCGGTGTTTCACGGTCGAGTTTCTCCGGCGGGCGGTACCGTTCGATTCCGGCCCCCTGGACGATGAAGAGACCGTTCGGGCGGCTGACGATCTGTTTGCCCTTCTAGACGCCGAAGAGGATGATGCCAAAACGCGGTGAGGTTTGGCTGTTCGATCTCGGCATGACCGAAAAGGTCCGTCCCGTTTTGATCGTCAGCGTCACCTTCGGCGACACCGACCGGGCCTTGGTCACGATCATCCCCCACACCACGAGCCTGCGCGGGTCTCAGCACGAAGTCGCGGTCAACGTGCCGTTTCTGAAACCGGGGGCTTTCGTCGTTCAGGGCGTTACAACGTATTCGAATGTCCGGGCGCTACGGAGGCTCGGAGCGCTCAAACCAGACCAGTTCGACCTGGTGTTTGCAGGTCTGCTTCGGTGGCTCGGACACAACGCCTGACCGACCCTGAATCGGATATCGAGGACGCACCAACTCGCTGACCTATCGCCACCAGCGGCGGCGCAGGGTACGTCAAACGACAAGGCACATCCAGTGGCTTGTTGAAATCGTATGTATACTTGATGGCGATGG
>Ga0315273_10002872_pt1 | contig 20568 bp, 16 predicted proteins | sample YL17G02_0_MG_FD_205753 | JGI IMG/M metagenome (GOLD analysis project Ga0315273, IMG submission 205753) | Sediment microbial communities from Yellowstone Lake, YNP, Wyoming, USA - YL17G02_0 | ecosystem: Environmental > Aquatic > Freshwater > Lake > Sediment | place: USA: Wyoming | collected... | reverse complement strand
TAGGAGATTGGCACCGCCGAGCTCCTCCGGGAATCCCGCCAGGTGGCGCTCCAGTTCGTAGTGCTTCCGGAACACGTCCCAGAGGGGTGAGCCCTGCTTGATCACATCTTCGGGGTCGGCGAGCTTGTCGAGTTCAATGCTTGCTGGCCGCATAACCTCTGCGGCGAATCTGTGCGTCTCTTCTTTCAGCGTTGTCTGGGTCGGAGTAAGGGAGAGATTGAGGTCAAGATACATGCTAGTCACTCCTTTGCTGGCCTTGATTCGTGGGGAGGATGACTCTCTGACCTGGGATGGGTACTTGACTATCGACAGATCATAAGCACCGACGTAAATGGGCGCAAGTAGACGAGGCATTCGGTAGAGGTGAGCGCACTGCCTCGCGATGTTAGATGGCGTCTGCCTCCCTGAACCGTGCTATGTCCCCGCTGTCACAACCGGCCTCCCGCAAGACCTCCTCCGTATGCTCGCCCAGCGCCGGCGCCGGCCCGCGGATGCTCGCCGGTGTGTCCGAGAAGCGGATGGGATGGTTCACCAGCTTCTCTTTATGCCCGTCGGGCGCTTCCCAATCTACTACCATCTGCCGTGCCTTTATCTGAGGGTGTTCTGCTACTTCCTCAAGGGTAAGAACGGGCCCGGAGGGCACGTCTCCCGCGCCCAGAATCTCCACCCACTCGTCCCGCCCCTTCGACAGGAAGACCTCCTTGAGGATGGCCTCCAACTCTTGGTTACGCTGGAATCTCTCGATAAATGATAGCTTCCTCAACTCCGGCCGGCCGACGGCTTCCCAGAGGTTACGCCAGAAGTGGGGCTCCATAGCCACGCTCAGAGTCAGGTACTTCCCGTCAGCGGCCTTGTATACGCCGAAGCCGGCGCCGCCCAACGGTATGGTGCCCCCCGTTCTTAGCTGCATCGTTAGAGACGTCGTCATCCAGGAGACCAACCCATCGGTCATCGACACGTCCACGAACTGGCCGCGGCCCGTCTGCTGTCTCGCCCAAAGGGCCGCCAGGATGCCCAGCGCCGCGAACATGCCCGATGACAGGTCGCCGATCGCCACCGACGGCCGGTCGGCGAAGTTCCCATTGTCGATGAGATTCGCCAGGAGGCCGGCGATGCCCTGAAAGGAAAGGTCGTGCGCCGGCCGGTCGCGATAGGGGCCGTTCTGGCCGAATCCCGATATCGAACAGTAGACAATGGCTGGGTTTATCTTTTGCATCGCCTCATAACCTAGACCCAGCCGCTCCAGCGTGCCCGGGCGGAACCCTTCCATGAACACGTCCGCTCCCCGAATCAACCGCTCGCAGATCTCCCGCCCCTGTTCTGTCTTCAGGTTGACAGCAATGCTGCGCTTGTTACGGTTGAGGGAAGCAAAGAAGTCGGACATGCCGGTGGGGCCGCGCGACGAGTCGCCGCTGCCCGGCCGCTCGACAAGGATGACGTCGGCTCCCATGTCGGCCAGCAGGAGCGTGCAGTATGGGCCGGGATACTGCTCCGCCATCGAGATGATGCGCACGCCGTCGAGTGGTGATGGCACGTTTTCGACCTCCCTGAAGAGCTATGTACGACGAAGAGATAGCGGGAAAAGCATATCACGGAGCAAGAACGTGACGGAATGGGAACAGTTTACTTCAGCCGGGTGGTGCCGAGGGAGTGGTCTGGAGGGTGCCTACTGGTAGAGCGGTGATGACGCCTTCATCATCCGGTTCATCATCCGAACCTCGGCCACTCGTCTGCCCGCGCCGTCGTTCACGTACGTCTCGAACCAAACGTACTCGGTTCGCGGGGTCTGGCCGACATTGACGATGTGTCCGCCTGCGCGGTAGGGCTCGTCCACCAGCACTGGGCCGTTGATATTGCGTACCTCAATCGCCCCGAAGAGGCCGACGGCGGATGTCCCTGCTAGCTGACGTATGTAGGCGTAGAAAGGCTGGTGGATAATATCCACCACGTTGACGATCGTCGCCATCGGGCCGCCCCAGGGAGAATCGCTGGTATACCAGGGTAGCGGGTCCGTCGTCGCCTTCACGCGCTTGTCCTGCATCTCTGGCGTAACCCGCACCTCAGTCTCAGGGAACTGGTCGCCGACCGAAGCCTGTGCCAGGATGCGCAATTCGCCTGGGGGAAAGCGGTTCAGGTCGCGAGTGAGAAGCGCCGACGGCTCGGCGGGGTCGCCCACGGCGGCAGTTCCCTCGCAGATTTTGACGCCGCTCGGCCGCTCCATCCAGACGTTCACCTGGACATCGGTTGCGCCGGAAGAAGGCGCGGCGATGACGGCTCGCACCTCCTCTCTGTCCGTGGTGGGATCGAGAAAATACAGCGATAGGTTCCCTTGGTCAAACCAGCGTTGGCCAAACGCTTTCAGGAGAAGCGGCGGGAAGAGCTCCATGTGGATTGACGCGGCGACGGTGCCTCCGCGCAATCCCAGGTCTTGAGCGGCGTTGTCATCGTGGATGCTGCCCTTGATGTCGATGGCCGTGTTAACGGGCTGGCGCCACCTTCCGATGTAGAGGGAGTCCTTCTCCTCAACCTCATCGATGATACTTTGAATCTGCGCGTCCACGTTGGGCACCTTTCTCCTGCGGCGTCTTTGGACAAGAAACCCGAGCTTGCCTGCGGCAGATCATAGCACGAAGGGTGATCTTGGCCAAGTCGAGCTGGGTCAGGATCGAAGAAGCTCAGCGCGTTGACTGACCTTATTTGGATTGTTTGGCTCTGCGGCGCGAGATCACCGAGATATATTGAATCGAGGTGGCTCCACGATATCAGCGAGTGGTTGACACTCTCGAAGGCCTGCGTTGCCTACGTGCCGCAGTGGGGAGTGATGGTGGCACGACCGGCGGGATGAGAATTGACATAGTCGGAGACGTCGTACACCTTGTTTTCGATGATGAGCCAGCAGTCACTGGATGAATTGTGTTTTGCGACCTCCGCTACTGATAGTATCACGTTGGTGCCACTCTCCGTCGGCTGTCCAGTCGCCGGCCCGGTCGGTGTTTGCGACGGCATGGGTTTTCCGTCGCCTCCATCACCGCAGCCCGACAGCAGGCCGGCGGCTAGGAAACAGCCAACCGCCACAGTCAGTATCAGCAGCGAAACGGCTGCCCGCCTGTCAAGGTCTAGCATGTCTTTCGCCTATCCCCGCCGCCGGGTGCTTCGTCGCAATCTGAATCATTCTCGAGCAGAGAGGTGGACAGATAGACGCTATCGTGTCGTCGCGGGTATAATAGACCGCACTATTTGACAGAGCAAAGGTTCGTAGCCTCTAAGCCGGACCGGCCGCCGAGATGTCAGAGAGATCGATTTGAAAGACGAACTCGAATCTGCGGAATCGTGGTGGAAGGCGGGCGTCTTCTACCAGATCTACCCCCGCTCCTTCGCCGACAGCAACGGTGATGGCGTCGGTGACCTCGAGGGTGTGCGACAGCGCCTCGATTACCTTGCCTGGCTCGGCATTGACGCGGTCTGGCTGTCTCCCTTTTACCCATCACCGATGGCAGACTTCGGGTACGATGTCGCGGATTATTGTGACGTCGATTCGCTATTCGGCACGCTCGGAGACTTCGACCGGCTTCTCGCTGAGGCACACCGACGCAACATCAAGATAATCATCGATTGGGTGCCCAACCATACGAGTGACCGGCACCCGTGGTTCCTCGAGTCGCGTTCGTCCCGCGACAATCCGAAGCGGGATTGGTACATATGGCGCGACGGGAGCCCCGACCGGCCGCCGAACAACTGGCGCCGCGCCTTCGGAAAGGGGCCCGCATGGACCTGGGATGAGGGCACGCAGGCCTGGTACCTTCATCTGTTCTTGCCCGAGCAGCCGGACTTGAATTGGTCGAACCCGGACGTCGAGCAGGCCATGCACGACGTACTGCGATTCTGGCTTGACCGCGGGGTAGACGGCTTTCGGATGGACGTGGTCCATGCAATCGGAAAGGACCCCGGACTTCCCGACTTCCCTGAGGGCCTGGCATCGCATCGCGCGCTCAAGAACGACGAGCGCAGCCGGCAGTTCATTAGAGGTTTTCGCGCTCTTCTTGATGCCTACAACGGCGAGCGGATGATGGTGGGGGAAGTGTACATACTTGACACGGCCAGGGTAGCTTCTTACTGCGCGTCCGGCCTGCTGCACCTCGCATTCAACTTTGTGCCCCTTTGGTCGCCGTGGTCCGCGGAAACGTGGCGGGAACAGATGGACGCGATGTACAACGAGATGGGCAAGGCAGGCGGCTGGCCGACGTGGGTGCTTTCCAGCCATGACGCGCCAAGACACCGGACGCGTTATGGGTCGGAAGCGAAGGCGAGGGCGGCAGCGGTTCTGCTGCTGACACAGCGCGGAACGCCGTTTCTCTACCAAGGGGAAGAGTTGGGCCTCGAGAACGCAATCATCCCAGTCGAGCGGGCCGTCGATCCGGGTGGTCGCGACGGTTGCCGCGCGCCGATTCCCTGGGACGCGACGGAGCAGCACGGTTGGCCAGCCGAGCCCTGGTTGCCGTGGCCCCCTGAACCCGACCGCCGCAACGTCGCCGCTCTCCAGCGAGACACAGAGTCGATCCTTCACCTGTATCGGCTTCTGCTAGAGGTTCGCCGGAGCTCCTCAGCCCTCCAAAACGGCGAGTTGGAGTGGCTGCCGTCGCCTGAGGGGACGCTTGCCTACCTTAGAGAGGCTGGTAGCGATCGAAGGGCGGTGGTGGTCAACTTTGGTGACGCTGAGGCGCGGCTATCGCTTGAAGGAGAGTGGCAGATAGAGGTCTCAAGCGAAGGCGTCGGCGAGCAATCGCGATTCGGAGGAGTCGTCGAGGCCTCAGCGGCGCTGATCCTGCGACCGGCCGACGTTTGAGGCAACCATGAAAGGCTGAGTGATGGCTCCTGACAATCTCGCCGCGGCCTTGAGGGCCTATTTGAAACAAGTGCCAACTCCTCAGGGCTTCACCAGCCAGGAAATCGTCCGCAGGGCGATTGAGTTCGACAGCCCGCCGCGGATTCCGTACAGCTTCGTTGAACCCCTTGAATCCGACTTCGCGGAGATGAGTGCGCTAACCAGCATTTTCTTGGGATCACCAATCCCCAAGGGGGAGCTGCGCTTCGACGAGTGGGGCATCGGTTGGCGAGGCACCGGGCGACAAGTTGGTCATGCCGATGTGTCTCCCCTTGCCGACCTTTCCGCCCTTGATACCTACCGCTATCCCAATGTCCTGCCGCAGTGGCGCCTAGACCTCGTGAAAGTGTTCGTCGAGCACGCGAACGGCGCGGGAAAGTACGTCGTTGGCGCAGATCCCATCTACAGCTGGGAACGACTGCGCGCGCTCATGGGGTACGAGAACCTGATGCTCGCAATGTACACCGAGCGAGAACGCTTCGAGCTCCTTCTCGACAAGCTGCTTGACATGACTATCCAAGCCGTGAACGCATACCGCGACGTAGGCGGAGTACACGGCTTCATGACTTGGGAAGACTGGGGATTGCAGACAACGCTCCAGATCCGACCCGAGCAATGGCGAGAGATTTTCAAGCCCCGCTACGCCCGCATCATCAGGGCCGCTCACGATGCCGGCATGCACTACATATGGCATTGCTGTGGCTTCATCCTTGACATCATCCCCGACATGATCGAAATCGGTGTCGATGTCCTGCAACTGGACCAGCCGCGAATTCTGGGGGTAGATAGACTGGCGGACGAATTCGGGGGTAAGATCTGCTTCTGGAACCCCGTCGACATCCAGTGGTCGACCGGAGAAGGGGTGACCGATGAAGATGCCGCAGCCGAGGTAAGGCACATGGTTGAGCAACTCGGGCGTTTCAGGGGCGGGTTCATGGCGCGTCAGTATAGACTACCACGCGACATAGGAATGTCGCCCGAGCGACATCAGGCGATCTACAAAGCCTTCATGGAAGCAGGTTGCCGTTGGCCCAGAGGGTAGCGGCTTTCGGGCCGGCATCAGCGCGAGTTAGCAGAATCATGGGAGGACAAGATGAACGAAAAGAACTACTGGAATGACAGGTACTGGCCTAGAGTCATGACGCGGCGTCTGTCCCGGCGGCGCCTTATTCAGATCGGCACCCTGAGTGCTGCGGGCATCGCCGGGGCGGCCTATCTCGGCTGTGGTGGCGGTGAGGAGGCGGTTTCTCCAGGGGGTGCCACGACAGCGCCAGCCGGAACGCCCCAACCAGGCGGAAGAATCGTGTGGCTGTCGGGATCGGCGCTGTCCAGCCTCGATCCGGCCTACATGGCCCTTGGCCACGACAAGTACGCCGTCCAGAACGTCTACGAATGGCCAGTGTGCTACGACATCGACGCCGATGGGAAGATCATATTGGCCTTTGTGCTCGCGGAGTCGATGGAATGGGTTGACCTGACTCACCTCAATCTGAAGTTCCGGACCGGCATCAAGTTCCATGACGGCACCGACTTCAACGCTGCTGCTGTCAAGTACCAGGTGGACCGGGTCAAGGATCCGGCGACCAAAGCTACCCGCGGCGGCGAGCTGGCCAACATCGACCACGTTGAGCAGGTAGACGAAAACAGCCTCACCTACGTGATGAAGAAGCCGGACGCTACGGCGATATTAGGCCTGCGTGGATGGGGATCCTGTATCCCATCGCCAACGGCCGTGGAGAAGTATGGCGACGATTTCGCGAACCATCCAGTCGGCACCGGCGCCTTCGTGTTTGACAGGCAGGAGGCTGGAGCCTCGTACGAGTTCAAGAAGAACCCCAACTACTGGCGCCCGGGTGAGCCTTTCCTGGATGGTTTCGGAATCAAGGTGATCTCAGACAAGGCGGTGGCGGCCGCCGCGTTTTCAGCAGGAGAAGTCGACGGCACGTGGGGAGACATGGTGGCCGCTCCTGACACCCTTCGCTTCCAGAAAGACCCCAATTTCGACGTAAGGGTTGGTTCAGCCGGTGGCATAAAGAGGATCTTCCTGCACAAGGGGCGAGAGCCATTCAACAACATCCATCTTCGGAAAGCGGTGAGCTACGCCATCAATCGACAGGAGATCGTGGATGCTCACGATGGGTTGGCTTTCGTCACACCCTCCCCTCTGCCCCGAGGCTCGCTATTCGATGATCCCACTCAGGCCGATCCAGAATATGACCCGGAGAAGGCCGCTGCGGAGTTGAAGGCAGCTGGATTCGAGGATGGGGTGACCATCCCTCTGACTGTTACCACCGATCCTATCGACCAGTCCGACGCGGAGTTGATGATGGCGCACCTCGCAAAGGTTGGCATCAAGGTCGAACTGGACAGCGTTCCCATGACCGCGATCGCCGCAAAAGCGGTACAGGGACAATTCTCCGCTCTGTACATGAACTTCCCTTCCGACATCGGTGCCATCGAGTACAGTATCCGCGAGATCTACTGGAGTCAGGGCGTCTTCAACCCCGGTATGACCGTCGATGCCGATCTCGATGCAGCCTTCGAGAAGGCCCAACTCGAAGTCGACCCTGAGCTGAGAAAGCGGTACTACCAGCAAGTTCAGAAGATAAGCATGGAGGGTGTCTACGAGATTCCCGTGATTGCCCTCGCCAGCATTCTCATCACCAGGAGCAGGACCCACGGTTGGATTTCAGTCGATGAGCCTGGAGGCGGGCCGTTGGAATGCTGCTTCCGCAACGTCTGGGTTAGCGGCTAGTCTGCATCACCGCGTTCAAGGATCCGACGTCCCGCTCTAGGCGCGACAGAGCGGGACGTCACACTAAAGGGATTGGCGTGAAGGACAGGATGAGCCCCCGAGAGTGGCTACGGGCTGGCCTTTTGTCGAAAGCCTTGTTCAGGAGCGCTACTACCGCGACGCCGTGATCGGTCAGATCGCCGAAGGGACGCTCCAGATCACCAAGCTGGTAATGGGCAGGAGAATTCTCGGCCTCGGCGTCATCGAATAGGGGGCAGTCCCTGACTCAACAGCAAGTTGACAAGCACCGGACAGTTGAAAGATGCTTCTCACCCGCCAGCTTAAGTCTCCATCTCATGGCTCTCCATTGACACAGGAAGCGAGGACTGCGTGAAAAACAAGGTACATTTCGCGGAGGAAGATTGGGAGCGCGTTCACCGGGATTGGGCGGCATGGTGGGAAGGAGAGTTGGAGCGACCGCTCGTCCTGATGCACAACCTCGTGCCACCTCCCGGTCAGCCGCTTCAGTTTCGCTATGTTAATACCGCCACCTTTCCCCTAGAGACGACGGCGGATGAGGTCATCGATCGGGTTGAGCCGCTGATCGCGTCGCGCCGCTACTTGGGTGACGCCTTCCCGCGCTGGCTGCCCTGGTTTGGAACAGGCATAGTGGCGGGCTTTCTCGGGGCGGAAGTCCACCCGACGCCGCAGACTGTATGGTTCGCGCCGTCCCGAGAGGTCGAGTTGTCGGACCTGAAGATAAGATACGACCCTGATAACGTGTGGTGGCGACGCGTGCAGGACCTTACCGCCGCGGCCGTGCGCAATTGGGGGAGGAGCGTGGCCATCGGGCATACCGACCTGGGTTGCAACCTTGACATACTGGCCTCGCTTCGGACAACCGAGCGCCTGCTGACGGACCTCTGCGATGCGCCGGAGGAGATCGACCGCCTCGTCGGGGAAGTAACGACGACGTGGCTCCGCTACTACGACGAGATCTTTGGGATTGTGCGCGAGAACGGGCGAGGGACCAACCCATGGGCACCCATCCTTTCCGCCAAACGCTGCTACATGTTCTCGAGCGACTTCTCGGCGATGATATCACCTGCCATGTTCGAGCGGTTTGTCCTGCCGGACCTGGACGCCTGCTGCGGCGCAATCGACCACGGCTTCTATCACCTGGACGGGCCGGGCCAGATACGGCACCTCGACTTGCTTCTATCGCTCGACAAACTGCGGGGCGTACAGTGGATCCCCGGGGACGGTGCTCGGCCGCCGGAAGAGTGGCTGCCTCTGCTGAAGCGAATCCGCGACGGCGGCAAGCTTTGCCAGTTGTTTGTCACCGCCGAGGGCGCGATGAAGATAGTTAGGGAACTCGGAGGACGAGGCTTCGCCTTCGAGGTGCGGGCCTTAATGAACGATGCGAGCGCCCGCGACTTCCTGGCGGCACTCCACTCGGCCGACCCGCTCGCAAGCCGCGCATTCCGATAGTGACGGGCGAGGCTGTTTCGGCGGCGGGTTTCTGGCCCGCCAGTATCCGGCGCCGAGGGACATCGGGATGTCGCCCGAGAGGCACCGGGCAATCTACGAAGCATTCATGGAAGCGGGCTGTCTTTGGCCGAAACCATAGTGGCTTCAGGCGCACACCGGGATGCGTCGGCGCGGCAAGGTGAGAGTGGGGTCGATCGGTCTTGGGAGCGGGGCAAAGAACACGGGAGGGACGAGTGTCACGCCAACAGATGAGCCCCCGAGAGCGCCTCCGAGCTGCCTTTTGTCGACAGCCCTGTGACCACGTGCCGTACGCTCCGCACGAGGGGCCCGTCCGCCTCACCGCGCGCCGCGGACCTCACAGGGCGGAAGTCTCTGTTGATGCTTCAGGCCAGAATCTGAGAATCCGACGGCTGGATCCGAGGGCTGTTCAAGAGGTCAGATATTCCTCGACACTGAAGGATGCGCGCTGGCGGCAGACGCGCGGGCAAGTCGCAATTGACTTTGCTTTGCGGGGACGGGGCCGGTTCGACATCGAGTTCTCGGAGTAGCCGACCTTACCCGCTTTGCGTGACGATTCCATCGGCCAGCAACTGGTCGATGCGGCCCTCCGACACCCCGTACTGGAGTAGCACCTCCCGGCTGTGCTCACCCAGAACCGGCGCGGGCCGCTGTAGGTGCATGCTCCGTTTCCCGAACTTGACGACCGCCCCCGTCTGCCGGTACGGCCCCATAACCGGGTGATCCATATCCCACCACATGTCGTTGGCCTGCAAATGCTCGTCGTCCTTTATCTCGTCCAGGGCAAGGCAGGGAGCGCAGGGGATGCCGCGACCAATCAGTCTGCGCAACGTCTGGTCGCGCTTTTGCACCGCGAAATAGGCTTCGAGTTTCAGTGCCGCGTCGCCCTTCAACGGCCCGCTGAGAACGTCTTCCACCTGAAGCTGCCCTTCCAGGCCTGCAGTCTCAAGGAGGGCCTCCGCCTGCTTCCGCGTTTGAACTGCCAGGAGCAGATAGCCCTTGCGGCAGCGGTATGTCCGATAGCCCGCATTCACCCCGAGCAGGTCGCGCCCACCCGGTATCACCGGCGGGCGTCGCTCGTATCGAATGAATTCCACCTGCTGGGCCGCGAGAATGTTGTTGAGCAAAGACGTCTCGATCAACCGTCCCCGCCCAGTTCTCTCCCTCTCGTAGAGAGCCAGGCCGACGCCGTACGCTCCGAAAAGAGCGCTGAACCAGTCGGAGGCGGGCGCATTGACAAAGTACGGCTCCTGCCCTTCACCGCCTTGCGCCTGGCACAGCCCTGAGCGAGCGCCGAGGATGGGGTCGTAGCCGGGGAGCCTCGAGAGCGGGCCATCCGGGCCATACGGACTCATTGAGCAATAGATAACGCGAGGGTTGATTTCGGCCAATGTCTCGTAATCGATCCGCATCCGCCTGGTGACCCCTGCCCGGAAGTTCTCGACGAAAACGTCCGCCTGCCTTACCATCTGGTAGAGAACCTGAAGCCCCTCGTCCTTCCGCAAGTCAATCGCGAGCGATCGCTTGCCGCGATTCACACCAAGAAAGGCGACGGCGAGGGCTCGGGTTGGGTCGCCGTCCAAAGGCTCGACCTTGACGACGTCTGCCCCCAGGTCCGACGGTAGCATCCCGCATAGCCCTCCGGCGTAAACAGTGCCTAGGTCGATAACGCGCACACCACGCAGCGGCGCATCGCCACTTCGAAGGGATGGGCCTCTCTGCGGCAGGAAATGAGTGGAAGTGCGCGCTGAAAACGCCTCATTCGTGTGCTGTCCCAGCAGAGGCGCCCCTCCCCTTATCGCGCCCTCGGCGCCGTGGATTACGAACGGTATCGCGACCTGTCGCGTCGGCCCGAGTTCCGGGTCCTCGACGGACACGATCATCTTGTTGTGCGACACTTGCGCGTCTTCGATGAACTCGTCCCGTGTCAGTACCGGCCCGACGGGCAAGCCCGCTTCCTCGAGTTCACTCACCCATTCGTCGCGGCTCTTCGAGCGGAATATCTTCTCCAAGCGTCGGGTAAATTCGGCGCGCATCTCGTCATCGGAGATTGCGGCGAGGGCGAATTCCGGCTTGACCAGCAGATCCTCCATGCCGAGGTGCACGAGGAGCTTTGTGAAGAAATTGTAGGCCATCACGACCATCATGAACCACTTGTCGTCCGCACACTGGAACACGCGGTACGTTGCCAGTGGTCCCTTTGGGTCGAATGCCGACAAGCCCGCCAGGTGGATCATCGGCTGACCCGCGAGCGGCGCGAGCAGCGCGGCGATCTGTTCGACAAAAGCGCCCGACAGGCCGGACACTTCGATGAGATCACCCTCTCCCGTCCTCCTTCGGTCAAAGAGCGTGGCGGAGATCGATGCCGCGGCGAGAACGCCGGCCGTGTACGACGCGACGGGTATGACGAGGAAGACAGGATCGCCACTGTAGGAGCGCTGTCCGGCGAAGAGACCGCTGAGAGCGCCCAGCATGTTGTCGTCCGGCGACAACGACGCCCACGGGCCCTTCGACCCGTATAAAGGCAGCGAACAGTAGATTAGCGCCTGATTCTCGTGTCGCAGCCGCTCGTAGCCAATGCCGATCTCGTCCGCCCTCTGGGGCAACTCATCGACGAGCACCACATCCGCCGTCCCCGCGAGCTGTTGCGCCCTCCGAAGGTCCTCACCCGCAGCGAGGTCGAGCACGACACTTCTCTTCGAGCGATTCAGCGCATGGAAGGCAGGCGTTCCTCGTGTCCTGTCCCCTTCGGGCGGTTCAACCTTGACCACATCCGCGCCCTGCTCCGCCAGAATCATGGAGGCGTACGGCCCCGCCGTCCCCTGCGTAAAATCGACCACGCGGATTCCTTCGAGAATGCCGGCCATTCTGTGTCCTCCGTATACGAACGTGTCGATTGATGGTTAGCGCCGATAAGCGCAAGCACGTCGTTCACGCCGTCTTCGAAAGCCTCGGTCGCGAATACCTTGGCGGATAGCGTGGCGCAGGGAAGGCGGCATCGTCACGCTATTGTACTTCGCTACCGCGCGCGACAACGCTCTTGCCGCCTCCACTTTGATGAACATGTCGAAGCGCTTGCGTTGTATGAGTTGGTGGTCGCACAACAGCCTTCCGCCCTGCACACGCTGCTTGCGAGACGCCGTTTCTAGATGCCCGGGCGTCGCTCGCAAATGAACGATTCCGACACCGCCTGGCGTGATCGGTTTCCCCCGGAATTATTCGCGAGTTCTCGGGCCCTCAGCTCAAACGAGGCGCTTGCAGGAACACCTTCCCACTGCTTGCCACTTTGTCGAGTGATAGTATAGTCTACTATCAGTTGTTGTTAGCAAGACTAGGCGGGAGAGTCTGACGCGATCAGGCGAGATCGACTTGACAAAGGGACACGAGACGGCTCAGATGTTCTGGATGCGGTAGTAGACTCTATTTAGAATTCGACACAAGGACAAGGCACGAGACGCACCAAGACTTTCTGGAAGGATATCTGGGGAGGGGCCGAGCGATGAAAGCAGCAATACTGTACGAGCAGAAGACCCCTCTCGTTGTCGATGACGTGGAGATCGAAGACCCGCATGAGGGTGAGGTCATGGTGAAGATGGTGGCAGCTGGCATCTGCCACAGCGACCTTCACTTCATTCAGGGCCTTTGGCCCGCGCGGGTCCCGATGGTGATGGGCCATGAAGGGGCGGGGGTCGTGGAGAAGGTTGGTCCGGGTGTGACGGCAGTGGCGCCCGACGATCACGTTATCCTCTCGTTCGTTCCGTCCTGCGGCATTTGCCGTAACTGCGTGCGCGGCAAGCCCTACCTATGCAGCGCGGGACCTTCCCGAGCAATGCAGGACAACCCAACGCGGTTTAGGAAGGGCGACGTGCCCTTGAACCATGGTGTTTCGGCCTTCTCCGAATACACCGTCATGTCTCAGAACTCTATGGTGAGGATCCGCCACGACATGCCGCTGGATAAAGCTGCGCTTATCGGCTGTGGAGTGACGACCGGCGTCGGGGCCGTACTCAATACTGCGAAGGTTGAGCCGGGCAGCAGCGTCGCCGTATTCGGCTGCGGTGGCGTGGGCCTGAACGTCATTCAGGGCGCGGTGCTTGCTGGGGCGATCAAGATCATTGCCGTCGATACCCTTCCGAACAAACTGGAAATGGCCATGGCAATGGGCGCCACACACGCCGTCAACGCGAGTGAAGAGGACCCGGTGGCCAGAGTAGTCGAGATCAGCGGCGCGGCGGGCGCCGATTACTCATTCGAAGTTGTCGGCCTTCCTGAGGTGGTGACTCAAGCGTTCAACGCAACGGACCCGGGCGGTGAAACGATTATGGTCGGAATGCCACCCCTCGGCGCGCCTATCACAATCAGTAGCCTGCCGCTATTCATGGGAAAGACACTTAAGGGCGCGTTCTATGGCTCGACGCGATTCCGCATTGACATGCCGATGCTCGTCGACCTGTATATGAGCGGGCAGTTGAAGCTGGACCAGCTAATATCGCGCGAATACAAGTTAGAGAGCATCAATGAGGCGTTCGAAGCGTTGGAGAGAGGAGAGGTGGCGCGAAGCATCGTCAGGTTCTAGCCGGATGTCCGGCGGAAGCTACCGCATATCGTTCATTGAGCATTCGGGGTAGTAGCCTGATTGCGGCAGGCGCGGACGAATGATTCCAGAGCGGATTGAGGGAGATGATGGAGCAGCGGCGTGATCTGTTCCACGATGAGCGAAATGTATTGGAGTGTCTACCCAGAGACCGCCGAGACAGTCCGCTCTTCGCGTCCTCGCCTCCTTGCTTCTCGGCCGTCTCTCCCCTCACCTCCGCCAATTCATTGAGGCCATGAAGAGGAAAATTGTAAGATCTTTGGCGTCAAAGTCCGGTACTCTGGAAGGTGCCTCAACCCGAGCACCGGACTCGACGAGAATCCAGTCGGTCCAGGCGGTCAAGACGGCGGAATTTGAATCTGGAACGAGGCCTGAAGGGTTCTGGGCGAAGACTCTGACTCTTAATCCGGGAGTCGAGGGCTCGAATCCCTCACGGCCCTCCAGAGGCCATTTTCAGATTCGATTTCGGCCTTCTGGCGCGGGCTCTTCGTCGCTTACACCCCAAAGTGTCGCGCCAAAACGCTAATCTGAGCACCGGACTCGACGTTTTTGAGCCGAGGGATTCACGGTCCTTGGCCTTCCGGAATCCTCGCGCAGATTCGATTGACAGCTCCGTCGCGGTTTCCTCTTCGCCTGCCTCTTCTGACTGGAGTGCCGGATTTCCAGTCCGGAAGTCGGTGATCCAGATCAGTTACGGTCTCTCCCAGTGCCCGAGGGCGACGTCATCAATTCCTGAGAGTGGACGTTGCGGCGTCCGGATAGCACGCTTGCCATATTTGGCGGAATTGTTGCCTATTCGGTCGTCACACCATCAAATTCAGGCGCATCGGCTTCGGCCTCTTCTTTAGTGGACCTCGCCACCCCATCTTTATGGTGCGCCGGGGAATAGATTGTATAGAGCTTCATATCCTCTGTGGCAGAAGTATTGATTACGTTGTGCTCAGCGCCAGCTGGCACAACAATTGCCGACCCATCCCTGATAGCATATTCATTACCGTCTATGATGCACTTCCCCTCTCCCTTTTCAAAACGAAAGAACTGATCATTGTCTAGATGGGTTTCCATGCCGATTTCTTCTTTCGGTCGAAGGCTCATCAGCACCAGTTGGCTGTGCCTGCCGGTGTACAGCACCCTGCGAAAGTCCTTGTTCTCCAGCGTGTCCTTTTCTATATTCTTGTTGAATCCCTTCATGATTACTCCTTCTTTCTAGCGTTCTTGGCTAATCTGCCACAGTAGGCTTCTATTATGCGGTCCGGAGATGGGATTATCCAGTGACGCGGACAACTTCAACCGGCATTTGCAGGAGAATGTCATGCAGAAGGAGCGGCAGGCTTGCTCTCTGGCTCCAGTTTCCGCATCTAGGTCCTCTGAAGAATCGCCTTCTCATGTTTGGCCAGGGTCCGGGAAGTGATGCCATGTGTTGACTGTCCTGTGGCTGCCAAGTACTTGACAAGCCAGCGTGCCGACGCCGATTCTTAAGGATGGATCGAGCACTCCCGATCGAGGAACCGTCCGTGACACAGTTGGAGATCGTCAGCCTGAGCCTTCTCGTCACCGTGGTCTACATGACCTGCGGCTGGATCATCAGTGTCATCCGCCAGGACGCCAGCACGGTCGATGTCTTTTGGGGCCTGGGATTCGTGCTCCTCGCCGTGGTAAGTGCGATCACCGGCGATGGCTTCGTCGGCAGGAAGGCCGTCGTGGCGACGCTAGTCGGCATCTGGGGCTTCCGGCTTGCCGGCTACATCGTGATCCGCAACTGGGGCAAGGGCGAGGACTACCGCTATCAAGCGTTCCGACAAAGATGGGGCAAAAGCTACTGGTGGGTCAGCTTCTTCCAGGTCTTCATGCTCCAGGGCTTGCTGATGTGGATCATCGCCCTGTCCTTGATGGCGGCGGAGTCGAATCGGACGCCCGACCACTTCGCCGTCCTCGACATCCTTGGGGCCTCTGTCTGGTGCGTCGGGTTCTTCTTCGAGGCAGTCGGCGATTGGCAACTGGCCGGCTTCAAGGCCGACGCGGCGAATAAGGGCAAGGTGATGCGCAGCGGCCTCTGGGCCTACACGCGCCACCCCAACTACTTCGGTGAAGCGACGATGTGGTGGGGGCTATACTTGATCGCGGCCGGCACGCGCTGGGGCTTCTGGACCATCGTCAGCCCAATCGTCATCACCTTCATGCTGCTCAGAGTCTCCGGCGTGGCGCTGCTGGAGAAGGCGCAGGTGGAGGCCAAGCCGAAGTACCGGGACTACATCGAGAGCACGAGCACCTTCATCCCCTGGTTTCCCCGCAAGCGAAGAGCGTCTGTGTCCGGCGACACGTCTGACGAGCAATGATCACGCCGTCAACCATACCCGAGCTGGTTGAATCAGCGGCGCGCCGGTTCGGCGATAAGGTTGCCTATCAGATGAAGGTCGACAGAACCTATCAGCGACTGACCTTCACCGAGCTGGCGCAGCGGTCCCGGGAGTTTGGCGCCGGCCTACTGGCGATGGGTATGCAAAAGGGTGACGCCGTTGCGATCATCTCTGAAAACAGCCTCGACTGGATTGTGGGCTTCTATGGCCTGTCGATGGCCGGTGGCGTGGGGGTGCCGCTTTACAGCGAGCTAAAAGGCCCCGAGATCGAAGACCTCGTCCGCCGATCAGACGCCCGATACGTTATCGCCTCGTCCGCGGTTCTCGGGAGGCTGCCCGAACGCCTGCCGGGAGTCAGGGCTGTCATCGTTGCAGGGGGAAACGTCGAAAGAGGCACCGCGAGCTTGGCCGACACCATTGTCAGTTTCGACGCCGTCGCCGCGACAGCGACTGACGAGAGTCGTCGAATGCTGCAATCAACGCACGTGAGCAACGGCGACCTCGCTTCAATCGTCTTCACCTCCGGCACGATGGGCGGCGCCAAAGGCGTGATGCTCACGCATGGCAACTTCACCGCCGATGTCGAATCCGTTCGGCGCGGTCTTCCCATCGGCAGCGGCGACCGGATGCTCACCGTCCTTCCATTCCATCACGCGTTGCCCTTTACTGTCGGTGTGTTGACGTTCACGAGTCTCGGGGTCGAGACGACGCTGGAGAACGATCTTGCCAGACTGCGCGACCGCATGCAGGAGACCAAGCCGACGTTGTTCGGCGGCGTGCCCGTCCTTTTCGAGCTCATGTATCGGGCGATCACCCGCCAGCTTGAGGCGGAAGGTAAGCTTGGACAATTCCAACGAGCCGTCCAGATCGTGGACCGCGTGAAGCGCGTGACGGGGCTCAACATCGGGCCGCTCGTGTTCAGGCCGTTGCACCGGCGGCTAGGGGGTCACCTGCGTTTCATCGTGAGCGGCGGCGCGGCGCTCGACCAGGAGGTTGCCCGCGACTACTTGCGCCTGGGGTTGCCCATCGTCCAGGGATGGGGGCTGACCGAGACAGCCCCGGTCGTCAGCGTGCAGCGGTGGAACGCCGGCAAGTTCCTCTTCACGCGCCACTATGAGAAACGGGCCGGGTCGGTGGGCCCGCCGCTGCCCGGGGTCGAAGTCGCTGTCTTGGACGATGCTGGGGGCAGCCCGCGCATCTCATCTCACGGCGAAGGAGAGCTCCTGGTCCGGGGGCCGAACGTCTTCCGCGGCTACTACAAAGAGCCGGACCTGACCCGAGAGGCGAAGGTTGGCAACTGGTTTCGAACCGGCGATCTCGGCCGGATCGATTCGGAGCGCAACGTGTGGATCACGGGGCGGGTCAAGTCAGTTATCGTCCTCGAGTCCGGGAAGAAGGTGATCCCCGACAGAATCGAAGACCTCGTCACTCCCGACCCCCTGATCGAGAGCATCTGCGTGGTGCCGTTACGGGTGGGCCGCAAGACTGTCGTGAGCGCGATCATCCACCCGGACTTCAACGAGACAAACGAAGCTTGTCGAGAGAAGGGTTTGCCTCTGAACGAGGACTGCATTCGCACTGTCCTGAAGGAAAGACTCAGTCAGCTCGACGCCAGGCTCGACCTGCATGAGCGCATCAGCGAGTTCATGGTTTCCGACACACCCCTGCCACAGACTCCGCTCGGCAAGGTGGCACGCGGGCGAGTGGAGATCCCTCATTCGTTCGACCTGGAGCGGTGGGAGCGCAACTTCCACCAAGCGAAGTTCTCCAACTGAGCCAGGCGCTCCATACGCAAGGAGGTGAAAGATGACCGAATCAGAGGACCGAATCTACGAAAGGCTTCGCCTTTTCAACGCCGCTATGGGAGGCCTGCACCTACTGCAGGGCTTGGCCATGCTCGCCCTGAGCAGCAGCATCACTTTCCCCCTGCGGACCACGTTCCTCAACAGCTCCGGCCCACCGGGAACAGCAACGTCGACGGTGACGCGCACGGTCTTTGACATTCGCCTGGGGCCGATGGTGGCCGCCTTCCTGCTCATCTCCTCGATAGCCCACTTCCTTCTCGCTTCGCCTCGCGTCTACCCGTGGTACGTGAAGAACCTGAAGAGACACATCAACTATGTCCGCTGGTACGAATATGCCGCCAGCTCTTCCGTCATGATCGTCGTCATTGCCATGCTTAGCGGCGTCTTCGACCTGCCGACGTTGGTGCTCCTTTTCTCGCTGAACGCGACAATGATTTTCTTCGGCCTGATGATGGAGCTTCACAACCAGACGACGGAGAAGACCAACTGGACATCTTTCGCCATGGGCTGCTTTGCGGGGGGCGTTCCGTGGGTCGTCGTCATCTGGTACTTCGTCGGCGCCGTCCTCACCTCGCACAACGGCAACATGCCGGGATTCGTGTACGGCATAATTGCCTCGCTCTTCGTCTTCTTTAACGTCTTTGCCGTAAACATGTTCCTCCAGTACAAGAAGGTCGGACCCTGGCGGGACTACCTCTTCGGAGAGCGCGGCTACATCCTTCTCAGTCTATTCGCGAAGTCCGCCTTGGCCTGGCAGGTATTCTTCGGCACGCTGGGGTGACCGTCGATTGGCGCACTATCAGCGCGGAGTAGACCGCTGTCTCCCGACAGAGGAGCGCTTTAGGAAAGACGTCACCATGGGTCTCAGGTAAGAGCCCTGACTATGTAGAATCCAATGGCACTCACCACGCTTGTCAGTACCATGCCCCAAGCGATATCGACTATCGTAATGGATACAGGCCAGTCCTTCAGAGTGGCAAGATTCGTCAGATCATAGGTTGAATAAGTGAAGAAACCGAACAAGGCGCCGAGCACTATAGCGTGCAGGAGAGAGTCTTTGTCCACAGAAGGATAGACTGCGAATACCAGTATCCCAACGATGAAAGCCAAGTAGAAGACTCCCGCAGCAACCCATTTCACCTGGCTACTCATCAGGTGCCCAATGTGTCTGCTGTACATATTCCTCGCCACCAGCCCCAGCCAGACAAGATCTATGGCAAAGAAGACCAGCGCCGTAAGCAGATAGCTGATGATGGCTCCGCCAACGTTCATGTCACTCCTCCGCGGCAGGCGGCCTGAGCCTTGCGTCCCAGCACGTCCCCAAGACCGCCCTATATATCGAGTAGAGACGATGCCAGTAACCGAGACCCGTAACCCCAACGGGATCGAATATGGAGGCGTCTCATCTGACTCCTGCTACTCATTCAAGAGCGCCCGAGAAATCGCCTCCCGAATACCGTTAGGCCGCAAGTCGAACACGCTCATGGCGATGTCATCTTCGACCACGGTGTCGTTTCTAACGCCCTCGATCAGTTGTCTGCCGACGCGGGCGTAGAGTGGCGTAACAAGGCCCAGCCAGAGGCTCGAAAGCCGGGGCGTGAGCACTGGCACGGGGATCATGATCCGTCTCAGGCCTCGCTGGCGCGCGTACTCTCGCATGATATCCCGGTAGGATACTTGGTCCGCACCGCCAATCTCGAAGACGTAGCTATTGTCATCGTCCAATTCCAGCGCCTTCGAAAGATAGGCGAGCACATCTTCGATTGATATCGGCTGAGCCCGCGACCGCACCCAGCGCGGCGTGATCATGACCGGCAGCTTCTCGACCAGCGCCCGAACCATTTCGAAGGACAGGCTGCCGGAGCCGATTATGATCGACGCCCTGAACTCGATGGTGGGAACGCCGGACCTTCGGAGTATCTCGCCGACCTCCTGCCGGCTTGCCAGGTGGCTAGATAGCCTCCCGCTGCCCCCCAACCCGCCGAGGTATATGATTCGCTTCATCCCGTTCTCTCGAGCCGTTCTCGCGAAATTCTCCGCGCCCAGACGATCACGCTCCTCGAACCCGCCGCCGGCCGCCATCGAGTGCACAAGGTAATACGCCGTGTGGACAGCCTTCATGGCATTCTCGAGGGAAGGCATATCAAGCACGTCGCCTCTAACGACTTCGGTTGAATCAGAGACTCGCGGTCGCAGAAGCTCGGGTTTGCGGGCCAGACATCTTAGCGGCCGGCCCAACGCCTCGAGAACGCGCAGCAAACGCCCGCCCACGTAGCCGGTGCCACCGGCGAGGAGGATGCGTCGGGTGTCGCTGTGTGCCTTGCCCATCAACGCGGATACCTCCGACTCCTCGTGGTCCTTTTCGTAGTCGACTCAGATCTCACGGAGCGGACGGACCTGTATTGCATCATAGTGCTGCCTTCCCGGGGTTGGAGGTTCTGAAGCATCTGCCTATCACGCAGAGGGTAGGGAAGCCGTCCAGATGCGGATGGAATATCGGCACGCCACACCCCACAATTCCATATCAAGCCACCAGGCCCGCCTGTTTCAACCATTCGCGAATGCGTTCCTTGGCTTCATCGTAGGACACTCTTGCCTTCCACCCGAGCTCGCGCCGGGCCTTTGACGTGTCCAGATCATTGTTGCGGCCGATCATTGCCACGCTGTGGCGGGTAAGTGAGGTCTTC
>Ga0315273_10002871_pt1 | contig 20573 bp, 14 predicted proteins | sample YL17G02_0_MG_FD_205753 | JGI IMG/M metagenome (GOLD analysis project Ga0315273, IMG submission 205753) | Sediment microbial communities from Yellowstone Lake, YNP, Wyoming, USA - YL17G02_0 | ecosystem: Environmental > Aquatic > Freshwater > Lake > Sediment | place: USA: Wyoming | collected... | reverse complement strand
ACTCGCATCCATGTTGTGGGTAACCGGGTCGATGTCCACGAAGATGGGAATGGCGTTGTTGTAGAGAGCCGCCAGCGCACCGAACACGAACTCGCTGTCGCAGACGACTTCGGTGCCGGCGAAGGCCCCGGCGCTGATGAGCGCCGCATGGAGGGCGCTCATGCAGGAGTTCATCGCGATGGCATGCTTCGCTCCGAGCAGCCGGGCGAACTCCGATTCAAACCTCGCGGTGAAAGTTCCTCCGTTCAGCCCCGACAATTTTCCCGACTTAAGGGTTTCCTCCAGGTACTTCAGCTCATTCCCGCCGTAGGAACGCCCCGCCATTGTTCTCTCATGCTCGACCAGCTTCTCTTCCAACACAGTCAACCTCCCGAGACATCCCGAATGAAAATAGTCCGCTCCGGCGGCCGGATCTGCGCCGCCCGCGCGCCATTGTATGAGAGCTTCCACAGGTTTGCAATCTCAAGCCGCAGGGTCGCAGGGTTCTCCGGCTCCGCAGAGCCGGGCTCCGGGAGAAGGCTTCAGTCTGCTGCAGAACAAAGTGAGAAGAATGGCTGCGGTGAGGAAAGCGAACCCCAATACGATGAGCACGTCCTCACTTCGCGTGACTTTCCGCTATGATTTCTTTTACAGCCCCGATCATCTTTGTGTTGTACTTCATGGAAATCTCCTTTAGCGGGGGACGGCCAAGCTTGCCGCCCCGCCCCAGCCCCGAGAGACGCCAGTCATGTACCTTGTATGCATACAGCGTGATGTCGCGAACGCCCTCGGCAGTGATGGTTCTTACGACCTCTCTGACCAGTTCCTCCGGCATTGGTTCAAAATGATGCAGGTCGTTGACCCAGGTGCAGAAATGGCGCTTTTGTGGTGGGCAGATTTCCTTCGCCTCGGCTATCACTCGTCTGATATGGGTCAGCAAGTCCGCCTCTGACATGCGCAGGAACTCCTGCGCGATGTAGGGGCCATATCTGTCAAAGCTCTCCAACATCCTGGCCATGTTGTGCCCGAAGGTCATGTAGCTCCGGTCGATATAGTAGTCGTAGTCGATATAGATGATCTCCGAGTCTGTGCCGATGGCCTTCCGGGTGAGTTCGGCAAAACTCTCGGACCATTTGCCTCTGGCAAGCATCCAATCCTTCCACAATTTCGCGGACTCCAATGGACTCCTTGGCGGCTTGACCTCGGCAAAGCTCCTGTAAGGTTTGTCATATTTGCGATATTGGAGGTTGAAACTCGCGATGGATCCGTAGGTTCCTTCAAGGAATTGTGAAAAGCGCCTCTCGTCTTCAGGCGTGTAGCTGTAGACGATGCCCGGATCGTCGGTGCAGGCTGTGGCATCGTCGAAGACTATGCCTTTATAACCGGCAAGGAAGCCGAACTCCCGCTTGATTCCCTCAAGAAAAGGTGCCCAGAATTCCTTAAGCCAGGTCTCGGAATAGAAGTTGGGGCGGTTGGGCCTCTCTCCCTTGTTCGAGAGCGGTCTGTGTTTCTGCTCCACCAGGCCCATGTTGGTGGGATTCCATATCCCAAGGAATACCTCCAGCCCTGCTCCGGCGGCTGCCTGGATGGCGCGTTTGGTCAGGGGGACGTTTCTGGCTATTTCAGTGAAATCCCAGTTGCCGCCCTCCGCCGGAATCACATTCCAGAGCGCGACACAATCAAAGCCGATTTCCTTGATCTTCTTGAAGTCCTCCTTCCAGGTGGACTCATCTTCGCAGTTGATCATGTACCATGTGTGGAACCTCATTCTAGCCTCTTGCCGGGCTGTGCCATTCCGGACATCCACACCCGACATGAAGGCTGCCAGCGCAAGCAGGGCTATCAGTGTCTTGTACATGAATGTGAAGATAGATCAATCTTTGCCGCTTTTTCAACTCCGGATCGGCCGGTTCGGTGTTTCCGCGCCAAAGGGATGCCTCTGTCTGACGGCGACTCTGAGCAACAGGCCTTAGCGTACTCACCTCACGGCTGCGGCGGAGGCTTGATGCGAGCCTTCTCAGAGTCACTGTACACGCTGCCCGCGATCGGGCCGGGATTCTTCAGGTCTTCAAACTTGCACGGCACCGGTGTCTGGCGCGGAATTACAAACACCTCGTCGCCGTTGGCATCTTTCTCGATGCGTCCGCCGGCATTGGCCAGGGCCTGGCGAGCCAGCTGTTCACAAACATCGATCAGCTTGGGGAAGTTATAGGCCGTGTGGCTGAAGATCGCTTGCTCGTTAAGTTTCCTGTAATAGCGATCGGGCAATTGCGACACGCCCCGCGCCGTGAACAGCACCCCGCCGGAACTGGACGGGTTGCAGTCCGAATCCGATCCGCAGCGGCAGGAAATCACCATCGTCTTGTCCAGGTCGCCGTTGCCGTACAGCAAGCCCATTAGCACAAACGCGCCTTCGAGCTTCACGTCCAGTTCGCTGATGTTGTAGTTGCGGTCCTGGCGGTACTTCTTGTTGGCCAATTCCCACGTCTTCTCCCAGGCCGCGTTTTCGCGCCGCCAGCGGAGCATGTCGCGAACCATCCCGGCATACATGCACGGTTCGGGGATGCAGCGCAAGCCCGCCTCCACAAGCTTGACCGGGTCCTGCTCGAAAAACGCTTCGGCGTACATCCCGCCCATGAATTGACCGGCGTAGACGCCGTCACCGTAGTTCATCAGCCGGCCGAATTTTTCGCCCAGTGCGATCACCGCATTGGGCAGGCCCGGTGCTATCAGCCCGGCATAGTCCGCTTCGATCTGGTAATCAATCGCGCCGGCACAGTTGTGGAACTTGGGGTGGCTGGAATCGGGCGGCGCGATGCCCTTGCGCAGGTTCTTGCGCCCGGCGTCGTTGGCGACCCATAGCATATAGCCGCTGTTGGCAAAGTCGATGCCGGCCTGGCGGATCGATACGTCCAGCCCATACTGTTCCATGCTCCGCAGGAACGTCATCTCAACGTATAAGTCGTCCTGGTTGAAGGCATGGTTGACCAGGTCCTCCGTGAACGGCGGCATCTTCTCCGCCGGCATGATCTGGGCGTACTTGCCTTCTGTTGGCGCACCCCAGGAGACACCGATAATCTGGCCAATCCAACCGGCCTTCATCTTGTCGCGGTACACTTTTGTCGGCAGCCGCCGGAATTCTGGATCGGCCGCCCCGGCCGAAGTCAGACAGGCAGCCGACAGAACCCAAAGGAGCAGTGAAGTATGGATCATGCGCAATTTCATCGTGAGAATCCCCTTTCTGTTGAGAGCGGATTCCAATATGAAGTCAACAGAAATGCCTGTCAACTGGACTGAGATGAGGAGGGACTTTCCGCCGAGCAATTCCCAGGCACTTCAACTCCAACTGGTGCTATTCTGCTCCCGCCGGGAAAGGACGAGCCGCTGTATTGCCTCAGTCATCGGTGGGGACCTGGCAGGAGGGAGTGGGCGCGCTTCGCCGAAGCGCGCAATGTCCGCGCCGGCGGCGCGGGCCCACACCGCGGTCGGAGAAATATCGGATTCCGGCCTCCCCGGCCTGACCCGATACGGGACGTTGGGAGGGTCTCTCATGAGGGTACTCTATTGCGCCATGCTGGCGGCCTGCGCGGGAATGGACATCCGCGCGATGGCGCCACCGGATTCCATCGCTCCGTTGGAGGTCGCGCTGGCGGCCGGAGAGGATCTCTGGGGAGCGGCAGCGCGTGCACAACCGAACGGCCCGAGCTACGACTTCTTCCGCCAGCTGCTTCCGCCCCTACGCTATGTGAATGCCGCCTTCGAATACTATCCGGTGGTGCTCAGTGCTCCGAACGCGCCGGTGAAGGCCCGCCTGCTTTCGAATGGGAGCGGTTTGAACGGGTTGGCGAAACTTCCCACCTGGAAGGAACAAGGCGTTCCGGTGAGCTTCCATGTCGGATCGGAAGCGGAGTCTTTTGGCACCGATCTGCGAAGGTTGGACGGTCCGCGTTATGAGCGTGGCTACCTCCCGATAGTGCGCTTCAGTTATGCGCAGGGGGCGGCGCGCTACACACAGGAAACGTTCGCGGCGGTGGATTCCGCGGCGGCACGGCAAGGACTCGTGTGGGTACGGTTCGGGATTGAGGGGCGCTCGGAAGAGCGGGTCGCTGCGCGATTCCACGCCTCGGGTCTGCGCGCATCGGAGGCAGGCGTGCTGCATGATGCCGCCGGCCGTGCCGTGGCTTGGTTCGGTCCGGGATGGGTTTGGGATGCAGCGGGATCTCGCCTTGTCGGGCGGGTTGGCGCAGGGCGGTCGCTCACTTTGGCCGTGGCCACACTGCCTTTCGAGCCTGGCGCGGGCGCGGCAGGGATTAAGGGGACCGAGTACGGCAAGGAACGGCAGTCCGCCCTGGACCTGTGGGAGAACACGCTGCGTCGCGGGGGACGCATCGAAGTGCCGGAAACGGTTGTGAACGAAGCGTGGCGTTCGCTGGTGGCGGGCCTGTTCGTGTTGATGAATCAGGATCGGATGTTCTACAGCGCGGGAAATGCCTATGAGCGGGAGTTCGAGGCAGAATCGGGGGATGCAGCACGCGCACTTCTTCAGTTCGGATTCGGCGACGAGATGCGGCGCGTCATGCCGTCGTTGCTGGCCTATGAGCAGCACAAACTGGGGTTTCATGATGCGGGTTTCAAGCTCCAAGCCCTGGCACACTACTTCTGGCTGACGCGCGATGCCGCATCACTGCGCGCGTGGCGACCCAGCTGGCGCTCCTCGGTGGACTTGATTCTGACGAACCGGGAACCGGCGACCGGCCTGTTGCCGCGCGAGAACTACTGCGGGGACGTATCAACCCAGGTCTACTCGCTGAATTCCAACGCAAACAGCTGGAAGGGGCTTCGTGATTTCGCGACGGTGCTGAGAGAGATGGGGGAGGAGGATGAGGCGGCAGCCCTGGCGGTCGCGGCGGCGGAATTCCGTGCCGCCATTCTGGCTGCCGTGGAGAGGAGCGAGAGGCGCGACGTGGATCCTCCGTTCATCCCGGTGGCCTTGTTTGGTGAGGAGAAGCCCTACGAAACCCTGACCGCGACGATGCTGGGAAGCTACTGGTGTCTGATGTCGCCTTACGTGCTGGGCTCGGGGATTTTCGGCCCCGGTTCCGCGCGGGACGGCTGGATCCTGGACTATCTGCACCGGCGGGGCGGCGTGCTCATGGGAATGATCCGATTTCACCAGCACTCCGGACTGTTCGCGAACGAGGACGCGCTTGACGATTTATACGGGCTCCGCTACGTGGACAAGCTCCTGGAGCGGGACGAAGTGGAGTGCGCACTGACGAGTTTCTACGGCAAACTCGCTCAGGGGCTCACCCCGCGAACGTTTCTGGGAGCAGAAGGAACCGGCCTGCGTCCCATGCAGCCGGCGGGCGGGGGCGAGCCAGGTCGTGCGATGTATCTTCCACCCAACAGTGCGGCCCAGGCCTCATTTCTGTGGATGCTGCGCGGCCTGCTGGTTCAGGACCGGGACTTGGACGACGATGGAAGGCCGGAGACGTTGCGTCTCGGCTTCGCCACGCCCCGGCGGTGGCTTGAGGACGGAAAGAGCATCGTTGTGGAACGTCTTCCCACGGCCTTCGGACCGGTGGGATTCGTTCTGCGCTCGCGGCTCCGGCAGGGTGAGGTCCTGGCGGACCTGAATCTTCCTGCCAGCCCCTCGGGCAGGAAGACCTGGCTGCGGGTGCGGGTGCCGGAAGGTTGGCAGGTGGTTTCGGCAAGACGCGGCAGAGCGCCGATGCAGGTCAACGCGGAAGGAACCGTAGACCTCTCGGGCCTATCCGGACGGTTGACTGTTCGAATGGAAGTCTCCCGAACACAGTAACCGACCACACATTCAAGGCTCTGCTTTGGCGTGCCCCGCAGGCGGGGCGAACCGACGATACCGTCGGGTTCGGAATCAATCCCGTCAACTTAGCGGCGAAACCAACCGGCTTAGACAAATGCAGGCCACGGATTTCACGGATTACACGAATTCAAGGCAACAGGGTTGGAATATCTCTGTGAATCCGTGAAATCCGTGGCTGTCTTTTCCTCTGCCGATACCGATTCCGGCCCTATCTCAGCCACTGCTCCAGCCACGCGTAGGCCTCGAAGCGGACCTCCGGCGGAAAGTCGTGTCCGCAGTCCGGATGTCTCACGGTCAGCCGGTCGCCGGCCCCCAGCAGCGCGTAAACAGGCGACGCCGCCAGCACGCAATCCTTCACGCCGGAAACCTCGAAATTGCTGTCCCCCATCGGAGCATTCACAAACACGGCCCGCGGCGCGAGTGCGGCCAGAACCTCGGTGAAATCGAACGGCATCAGCTTCGGGTCGCGACTATAGATGGACGCGATGCGCGGCATATAACCCGCGTGACTCCAGCCGGTGAGGTCGCCCCCCTGATACTTGAAAAACGAGTTGAAGCCGCAGCTGGTTACCACGGCCTTGAGGCGCGGATCAAATGCCGCAACGAACAGCGCGTTGTGCCCGCCCAAGGAGTGGCCGATGACTCCGAGGCGCTGCCGGTCCACCTGCGGGAGCGAGGAGAGCAGATCGACAGCCCGGATATGATTGCGAATGCCTTTCATGGTCGCGCTCGCATAACCGCCTTCGTAGACGTCGATCGCGTAATCGCCGAAGGTCGGGTAATCAGGAGCGAGCGTCACGTAGCCGCGCCCGGCGAGCTCATGGGCGTAGTGCAGGTTGGTCTTGCCGCCCAGACCGGCCGGCTCGCCCTTGCCCAACGGGGTGGTCTGGTGCAGGCACAGCATCGCCGGCGCCGGGCCTTTGAGATCATGGGGAATCAGCAGATACGCCGGCACCCGATCGCCCGCCTCGGCGCCAAGAGTGATCTTCTGCCTGGTGTAGGCCGGCAGCCGTACCTCCTCAAGGATCCGCAGATCCGGCGGCGTCCGATTCCCTTCGGCTGGCCGCGGCCCCATGACCTGTTCCATGCCCGCCAGAATGTGAGCCCGCCGCTTGGGCCAGTCGGACGCTTTCTCAATCGGGTGCTCGACGCCCATCTCGTCGCGCCAGGCCAGCAGGCGCAACTTGTCCGGGTAAAACGGTGGCGATGCTTGCGGAGGGCGCGGTTCGAGCAGCGCCGCGATGGCGGACTTCAATCGAAATTCGCTCGGCGGGCCGACACGCGACATCGTCGGTTCATAACCGCCTTCCGTCAGGACAGCGTCACAGCAGATGTAGCCCGGACCGCTCTCGCCGTATGCTGCAACGGCGATGAAATCATCCGGGCGCAGTGCCTGCGCGTAGAGCTGATACTCGATAAACGCCTCTCCGGGCAGATGCAGCACCGTCACCGGGCCGACGGTCAAGCGGGCGAGTTCGACTTCCGGCCGGGCCTGGAGACGTTCCAGCCAAGCCAGGTCCAGAGCAGCCTTCAATCGGGCGACGGCCGTCGCGTTCGTGTCGGCGATCGTTCGACGCGCGCACGCCTCGCGCCATTCCGGCTCGGTCCGAGCCACGAACGCCGTCTTCGCTGTCTTCCACTCGATCCGGTCCGCCGGCACCCGCAGGCTATCTGCGACGGCCTGTTTCATCGCAGCATGAATGCGGTCGGTGAGTTCGACGCGGGCCTGCGGGGACCCGTCGTTGTACTTGCCGGCCGTGATGTTGCCGCCGCAACCGGTAAAGTAGACTTGCGGCACTTGTTCTTCGCGCTCCAAACGCATCCGGGCGAGGCCGACGGTGTCCGAGGTGGCGCGGCCGTCGCCGTAGTAGCTCATCGGGTGGCTGGCGTAGTAGTGGAGACGGACGATCGGCTGGTCACCGCCGAAGAAGCTCACGGTGCGTAGCCAAGGATCAATCAGTCCCTCCGGCGCGGCCCGCAGCGCGGGGTCCCTGGTCGAACTGGTCCGGGCGTGGATCACGCCGTCGGCAAGGCGGACCCGGCGGTTGGATGCGAACTTGTCCACGCGTGCCTTGCCGTAGCCGACGTGCGTAACGGGGCGCAGTTCCCGCCGTGCGGCGCGCACCGCGGCGGCCACGCGGTTCGTGACCTCCTCCATGAACCGGAGGTCGAGATGCGGGGGTGCCGACTGCTCCCCGTTCAGCAGCAACTGCGCGCGGATGTCCGCGATCGGGGCGTTGTGCTGATGCACTGTGTGGACGGAAACCTGCGCTTCGGGGACGTCCGCCGCCGCCGCGAGCTTGCAGCGGAACATATCGTAAGCCGCGGTCTGGAGCAGGCACCAGTCCACCGCGCACAGCACATATCGGGTCTTGCCATTGGATAGCACGATTCCCTTGGCCAGCAGCGGATCGTCCACGGCGACGAGGGGCTTGATCCAACCACCGCAGAGAGGATGGCCGATCGGTGGCGTCACGTCGCACGAAAACGCGGCAACCTGCAAAGTGGCCCGGGTCGGTGAGGAAGACGCCAGGCAACCAAACAGCAGAATCGGCAACAAGGCGATCCCCATCCGCCGGATCCACACGAACAGTTCCGGCCGCCTCTGCCATGCGCGAGGCGCAGCCCTTCCCAACTGCGAAGATTCGGAACAAGCAGACGATCTCGGCCGGTCCACTAGCACGATGAAGACTCCTGCTGCTGATTCAAGACCCTGAGCCGCTAACGCGCGGTCTCTCGAGGCATCGCGTCAAATCTGTGTCATGCAACGGAAAAGGACAGTATAGCCTACAGGGAGTGACTAGGGAGTGGGCGCTCTTCGCCGAAGCGCGCAATGTCCGGGCCGGCGGCGCGGCCCCACACCGCGGTCGGAAAGATATCGAATTCCGGCTCCCATGACTGACGTGATACGGGATGTCGGGAGGGTTTCTCATGATTTACTCTATTGCGCCATGCTGGCAGCCGCGGAGGATCTCTGGGGAGCGCGCCCGCGTGTTCCGGCCCAGCGGGAACGATCCTGCTACGGCACGGCCTCTTTCGAACGCACCAAGGTCCGGCGCCGCCCCTACGAAACTGTCGTTGATATTCGGCAGCAGCACGCCCCGGTCTAGACACGGGCTGTCCGGACGCAACGTGAAATCAGCGCCGTCGGGATCATTGAACAGCGGATCCGCTTGCAGGCCGTGCTTCTCCCAGCCAAACGCTCTCGTTACCTCTTCCAGGTGCGGATACTCCCTGCCGTCGATGAAGAAAAGCCGCTTCTCTCTGGTGCCGGAATAGCCCACGCTCCAGTCCAGGTCCCGGCTGTACCAGCAGTCGTAGTCGATGTCGTTGGTGGGCAGCGGGGCGCGGCGCAGGCGGAAAGCATAGGCATTGGCGTAGAAGATATTGTTACGGTAGAACTGGGTCTGGAAAGGATTGGCGATCTCCATCCCGTTATGTCGCCAGGAGCCACTGTAAAAGGTGTTGTGCAGGATGTAGCACCAGCCCGGCTCATCGCCGCCGTACTTGATATCCTTGATCTTCAGTTCACGCACCAGGTTGTACATCACGTAGGCGGGACCCACCTGTATCGGGGCGAGCGAGATTCCGGCGAACAGGTCGTAACACAGGTTGTTCCAGGCGCGGAAATTGATGCAGGGGCCCTCCGGCTCCATGACATCGTCGCGCAGGTCGAAGATTTCATTGTCACTGACATCCCAATCGCAGTTGTAGGCTTCATCGTCCAGCTTGTCCCAGTAAGAGGGCGCCAGGCCGTCGAATAGCCCGTGCATCCGGCAGCCGCGAACCACGTTGCCCCGCCCGCCGGTGGACATCACTCCCCCGCCCTCCTCCTCGTGGCCCTTGGTCATCGACCAAGGCCAGTCCGGGATGGAGGTGTCCCACAGTTCGCAGTTTTCCACCAGGTTGCCCTCGGCTTCCGGCCCGCTGAGCAGAACCTGGCTCTGCATCCCGTGGATCGAGCAGTCACGAACCACGCAGCGCGAGGCCCGATCCAGATGCACGCCGCTGCCCGAACCCGCCAGGCCGTAATCGCGGATTTCGAAACCCTCGATCAGCACGTGGCTTGCGCCGTCAAGGTGGAAACCGCTTTCCAGACGCGCGACCTGCATGGCCAGGCGGTTGGGGTCCGCGCCTGAGGCCAGGCGCAGAAACAGACGGCCCGACGGATCCTGGAACCAGCCCCCCGGCGCCCCGCAGACAAATGTGTCGAACTCCTCTCGCGTCACGTAATGGTACAGACGCTTGCCCTCCGCACCCACGTAACCGGGGCGCCAGGTCAGTTCGGTGAAATAGACCCCCCTGCCCGCCTCGCGCCAGCGCGCGGCGGCTTCCAGGCTTTCATAATGCGCATCAGCCCCTGAAAGGATGACCCCGGCGCCCGCGGCCCGGAAAGTGACATAGGCGCCAGCGTTGCCCCGCGCCGTCACGCGCACGGACTCGCGGTACACTCCCGGCAACACGTGCACCACGTCCCCGGCGCCGGCTTTCTCCGCCGCCTGGCCGATACTGCGCAGGGGGGCCTCACGCGTGCCTCTATTGTCATCCGCACCACCGGTCGAGACATACCAGTGACGGCCCCCGCCAGACGGAAAATCGAAGGCCCGGGTGGCGACAGTCCCCGAAACCCGCTCACCGCCGGCACCATCCGGATCGTCCAGTTTCACTTCCACCTCGTACTGACGCCCCGGGGTCAGGAAAAACAGACTGCCGGCGAAACGGTTACCGCGGATACGGGCCAGGGGCAAGGCCTCGCGCCAGACGAGAGAACCCTTTTCCCGGTATTGCAGCTTCGTCGTGGCGTTACGGTTGGCATCCCCGGTATAGCTCAGTCGCAGCCCGATGCACTCGAACGTGGGGTACAACTCGAGCCGGCCCGCCTTCACCGCGTTCTCAACCTCCGCGGCTGGGACAACCGCCGCCAGAATCACAACCAGCGCCCCGGTCAAACCCTTCCATCCGGACATGGGTCCTCCTTTGTTCCGTTGCATTACGGCTTTGAATTCTCCAAGATCAAAAGCAGTGGTCAGTTCCTGTATCTGGTAGAAAGGAAGATGGTAGTTCGCTTTTTCCTGGCGGGGGCAGAATAGCATCGGTAGGGGTGGAAATCTGCCGGAATTATCCCAAGCGGCAAGTGATACCGAGAGTTTCCCAAAGCTGCGGGAGTCAACAGGCTAAAGGGGTTGGGTGAAGCTTTCCCCGAGCTCGCGGAAGGATTGTCTTGCGTCCGACCTTTTTCGGTTCAATCCCTCGTCAGGGATAGTATGGTGGGTGGCCCCTTGAGCTAATCGGGCGAGTTGCTCCATAATAACCGACAGGTGCAGAAGAGTCCTGCAATCGTCTCGAGCGGCAGTGGCGGGTCCGTGATTTCCGCCGGCGAGGAAACTCACACGATCAGGTGTTTTTCTGAGCTGATGGTGTCCACCGATTGTGCCGAGGGTTGGAAGTGTGCGAGGATCACGATCTCCAGCCCAAGGACGTGTATGAGGTCCCATGACCAGCGATAACCCGCGGGTAATCCCCGACCTGCAGGACGATCTGTGCCGGCTGAGCCTTTCGGCCGGCGACCTGGTCGTCCTGCAGAGCTCCTTCAGGACGCTGGGCCGCCCGGAGGTGACGCCGGCCGATTTCCTGTGCACCCTGCTCGAGCTGCTCGGCCCGGGCGGCACATTGATGACGCCCACCTTCACCTACTCGTACGCCGGCCTGTGGGGCGTCCAGCCCTTTGACCCACAAACCACCCCGGGCCTGCTCAACGGCATCCTGACCGAGACGTTGCGACGACGGCCGGGCGCCCGGCGCAGCGCCCACCCTACCTACTCGGTGGCGGCTTTCGGCCGGCACGCCGACGAGCTCACGCGCGACAAACAACAGGCCAGCGCCCTGGGCGAGGGCTCGTCCTACGGCGAGGCCAACCGCCTCGGCGCCCGGATCCTGCTGCTGGGTGTGGGGAACGACCGCAACCCCATGCTGCACTACGCCGAGACGGTGGCCGGCGTGCCCTACCTGGACATCCCCTGGCGGGCGCATGCCGGCAAAACAGCCCTGGTGCTGCAAGCGGATGTTCCGGCGGAAGTGCCGCTGCCGGAGGAGTACCCTGCCTGCAGCCTGGGCTTCGGCGCCGCCGACGCTTACCTGGAGGAGTGCGGTGTGCTGCGGCGCGGCCGGGTCGGCGCAGCCAACTGCCTGGTGATGGACAGCCAAACCATGGTGGCCGCGGTAGCCGAGCGCTTGAGACGCGAGCCGGGCTGGCTGCTGTGCAGCACCTTCGGCTGTGAACCGTGCACCCTGCGCAAGCGACGCCTGCGTGCGATGGGCCGGCTGTAGCATGTTCCAGGCTGCCCGCCGCCGGCTGGAGAAAACCCGATGCCACCTGCATCTGCTGAACGACTGCTGAGCCAGATCGACCACGATCGCGAGGAAATCATCGCCTTCGAGCAGGCGCTGATCCGCTACCCCAGCGAGACCGGTCAGGAGAAACCCTGCCAGGAGTTTCTGGCCGGCTGGCTGCGCCGGGCCGGTTACACGGTGGATGTGTTCACGCCCGAGGATGTGGCCGGCGGACGGGACTTCCGCGGCCAACCGCTGGCGGTCAGCTACGCCGACCGCCCAAATGTGGTGGCCGTCCACCGCGGCACGGGCGGCGGCCGGTCACTGCTGCTCATGTCGCACGTGGACACCGTACCGATCGGCCCTCTGCATGCGTGGAGCGTCCCGCCCCTGGGCGGTGAGATCCGCGACGGCAAGATCTATGGCCGCGGCGCCCAGGACGACAAGGAGGGCATCACCGCCCAGACCTTCGCCCTGGAGTGCATCCGGCGCGCCGGCCTGCAACTGAAAGGCGACGTGATCCTGTGCTCCGTGGTGGACGAGGAGGGAGGCGGCAGCATGGGCTCCTGGGCCTGCCTGGCGCGCGGCTATCGCGCCGACGCTGGAATCTACCTGGACGGCCTGGAGCGCAAGATCCATCCCGCCAACCTGGGCTGGTCTGGGGCCACTATCAGCATACAGACCGGCCTCAGCCAGATGCACATCGGCCAGGCCAAGGCCTGCGCCGACGCTGTGTATGCCGCGCTGCTCTCCCTGCGCGCAGAGCGCCGGCCGGCCTTTGAGGCACACCCTGCCTATCGCGGGACGGAATGGCCGGCCAACAACCTGGTCGTGCCCTACGTCAGCGTCGGCCACCCGGGCGGCGTGGCAATGAACCAGGCCTTGGTGGGGGCGATGATCTACACCCTGCCCGGCACCGATCTGATGGCCGACCGGGACCTGCTGTCCGGTCGCGTGCGCCAAGCCCTGGAGGCGCTGGAGGGGGGTGTGCCGCCGCCAGACATCAAGTGGAACCCGACCTGGGTGGACCCATACCAGGCCCCGGCCGGCGCACAGATCATCGCCGCCCTGCGTCAGGCAAGCGCGGATGCCACAGGTACTCCCATGCCGGTGGAGGGCATGCCGGCTTCGGACCTGCATATCCTGGGCAACTACTCTGCCGGCATGCCGGCCATTTGCACCGGACCGGGCGGCTTTGGTGTTCCGGAATCAGCACACCAGCCGGACGAGAGCATCTCCATCGACGACATGCTGATGCCCTTCGTAAAGAGCATCGCCCTGGCCATCCTGTACTGGTGCGGCGAGACGGAGTAGACCTCACACCTCGATTACGCATGCGCTGGAATTACCCGGGCAAAACCAGTTGACCGTGTTCGATTTCGTTGGCATAGACTGCTCATGGTCTCGCTCCTCCTGCATCTGGCGATTGCCGCCGCCCTGGCGGCCGACCCGCAGTGGATGACGGCCCATGCCTTTTTGGGGGAGGCCCGGGCAGGCACGGGGGACTCGATAGCCGCCTTGCAGGCTGCCCAAAGAGCCTCTGCACTGGTCCAGGGCAAGGCTGGGGCACCCTACCTGCTTATGGCGAAGACCCGGTATTTGCGCGAGGATTGCGCAGGCGCGCGCAAGCACATGGAACGCTACCTCGAGCTGAACACATCAGCGCGAGAGCTCCCGGGGACAGCAAAGCTGCTGGAGTTGATGAAGGCATGCGGGCCCCTTACGCGATAAGAGCATTCACTCGAATCGCGAAACCTGCGCTTGAGCAAGAATCCGAGTTCGCCAACCTGGACTTCGACCTGGACCTCGACGTGGTCCTGGACGTAGACCTGGACGATGTGGTCCAGTGCAATTGACTTTGATTGCGACCTCCAGAAGAACCCTGTCCAATCTTGTTGTATCGACGTCCAAGTCCACATCGAGGTCCAGGTCGAAGTCCAAGTCCAGGACACGAACGAGAGAGTTGCACGAGGGCTGGGAGCTACCCTTTGTTCCTTTGCCCCTTTTTCCCTATGCCCCTGGAGTTGGCGAGCGAAGCGAGCCAACTCAGCCTCACGGCAATGGCGGCAAGGGCACGTTCTGCCAGCCCTCGGCCCCGTCACGGATATCGCGTTCCACAAACTGCCAGATCACGACCTTCTTTTTCGCCAGCAATTCGGGACGCCGGTAGAGCTGCTGCCGCACCAGGGTAGAGGCGCCTCCGTCGCTGACAATCGAAGCCAGCGGCTGCTCCAGCTCCTTGGCCAGATGAGCAGTGAAGCCGGCCGCCCCCGGTTCATCGCGTTCGAAAACCCGGAGAAAGCTGTCTCCTAACAGCAGGATCTCCGCGTTCGGGTCGTCCGCATAAGGGGCTCCGTCCGCCTGACGTACGACACGCACACAGGGAATTCCCTCGGGAAGGAAATGCCGTTCGATCTGGGGTACCTGAAACATGCTGACCAGGTCGCCGATCCGTTCGACCGGCGCGGCCCGCTCCTCATACCGGACACCTCCGGGATGGACCCAGCCGGACCCCAGCAGCCGCGAAGCGACGGCCTTTGCCGCCAGGGTCAAGCCGGTGGGCGACCAGTGGCTGTCCTGAACCAGATACAGCGGTTTCCCCTGCCCGGCGTTTGCACGTTTCGCATCGACGAAGAGCCGGAAAAGATCGACGACCTCGATTCCGGCAGCCCGGAGTCCCTCAAGCAGGGCGCGCGTCGAGGGGCAAAGAGCGGCCTGTATGGATTCCGCCCTGCGAGTCAGTTTCTCCGGGTACACACTCTCCTTGTTCGGTCCCGGGACCACCAGCAAACGGATGTTCCGGACCTCGAGCTGATCCCGGAAGCCTACGATTGCCGGTAATGCGCCTGACTCTGATTCCGCTGAGCCGTCCGGCTGGACGCTCTCGCAGCAATAAGCCACACCGGGCTGATAGAACAGCCAGCCGTCAAGGCCGATCAAGGCCTTCCGCCCCGCATCCTCCAGGAGGTTGAACTGGACGTATTGAATCCAGGGACGGAGTGCGGTGACGACCCGGCTCGTGTCCTCGAGTTCCCGCTCGTACGCCCTCAGGCTCTGGACTGTGGGCAAGCGGTCGAACACGGAGAGGATCTGGGGACGGTCTCCACGCTGGATCTCGGTCAGTAATTGAATCGCTCCCGGGGCAGACAGGATGGCCAGGAAACTCAACGTCATGAAGAGAACCGAACCCCGTGGTTTTTTCATGGGTCTTCAGAACTGGAAGTAGAGAAAGGGACTGAACGCCTGGGAGAACATCACCATCAGGGCAGCCGCAGCAAGCGGCAGAAGCACCAGGGCCTTCGGCCAGGTGAGATGATCACACCACTCGTGGGCCTGCCGCCGCTCGAACGCCAGAATCGTGCACAAGGACATCAAGACGATCGCACCTCGCGAATAGAGAAGGGACGGGAGCAGCATCGCACCGACGCCACCTCCGGCAAAGCCGAGCATCGCCTCCAGGTAGCGAACTGCATCGGTAAGTGTTTCCGCGCGGAACAGAACCCAGGAAATCAGCACTAGCACGAAGGTCAGCATAACCCGTGCCGGGCGTGGCAGGCGGTGGTAGGGGCTTTGCTTGCCCAGCCAACGTTCAAAGGCCAGCAGAGCTCCGTGATAGGCGCCCCAGACAACGTAGCTCCAGGCCGCGCCGTGCCAGAGTCCGCCCAACAACATGACTATGGCCAGATTAAGATAAGTGCGGCGTGAACCTTTCCGGTTGCCTCCCAGGGGCAGATAAAGGTAGTCGCGCAGGAATGTGCTGAGCGAGATGTGCCATCGCCGCCAGAACTCGGTGATGCTTTCCGACCGATATGGGGCATCGAAGTTCTTCATGAACTCAAAGCCGATCATTCGTCCCAGGCCGACCGCCATATCGGAATATCCGGCAAAATCAAAGTAGATTTGAAAAGCGTAGGCCACAACACCAAACCAGGCGTCCGTTGCCGTCAGTGACCGGGCCGCGAACGCCGCATCCGCCACCTGTCCCATGGGGTTGGCCAGCAGCACCTTCTTCGCGAGGCCCAGGATGAACAAGGCGCTCCCCGAAGCGAACCGGTTCCAGGTGTGCGACCGTTCCACCAGCTGATCGGCCACGGTGTTGTAACGGACTATAGGTCCGGCCACCAACTGCGGAAACAAGGCAATGTAACAGGCAAAATCGGAAAGGGAACGCGCCGGTGGGGCCGTGCCTCGATACACATCAAGGGCGTAGCTCAGAGCCTGGAAGGAGTAGAACGAGATACCCATGGGCAGAACAACCTGGAGCACCCGGACTCCATCGGCGCCTAACAGCTGCAATGCGAAGTTGAAGTTGACCTGAAGGAACGTGAAGTACTTGAAGAAGCCAAGCGTGCCCAGGCTCGAAACTAGCGCCAGAGCCAGGCCCCAATGCCGTCTTCGCGTGTCCGCACCCGCCCGGGAGATGATCCGCCCGCTCAGGTAGCAGGCAATGGAGACGGACATCATCAGGAGAATGAACCAGGGGTTCCACCATCCGTAGAACACATAGCTCATGAGCAGCAGCCAGCGATTACGCCAGCGGGAAACAGGTTCCTCGAGATTCCGGAAAGATTTCGCCAACTGGAGAAGGGCGTAGTAACCCGACAGCACGAGAGGCAGGAAGCAGAAGACGAATATGTAGGTGCTGAAAACCATCAGTCGCTCGAAGGATCCGGCTCAGGAAACACGAAGGCAGGCGTGTGCTTCCCAGGGTGAGAGCCGGGGCGTGCTATGCCTGCGCGCCAGTCACTCTCCGGCCAGGTTGGTCCACACGGCCCAGTAGATCGGTTCGGTGCTCTGGCCGAAATATTTGTTCACGATACCGCCCATGAAATAGTCGTCGATCGGAGCTTCGAGAGCCATGCGATGCACCTGGCCGGCCTGGAATCTGCTCAAGTCACCTCCAATGTCTTTCACGCGCTGGTCAGACGCCTCACTGCGGCGCTTGAAGGGGTTATAGTGGCCAACATATATAGTTTCCCCCTGCACCTTGCCGCGGTGAACCCTGAGCACGGTGTACTTCAGGATGGTCGTATAGTCGTACAGTTCCCGCTCAAAGATCGCGCCTTCGGGTATCTCCGTGAGGCGCGCCGTCACCTCCACGGTGCCTCTGGCAGTCACTTGCGGGTCCACACCGGTGACCGCTGAGTCGCCGCCGCCTCTGCCACAGGAAACACAGAGGCAACTCAGCCCGAGAAACATCGCGACAATCATTCCGTTTCGGTTGAGAGCTGTTTGAATCATCGGGAGCCCCTCAATGGTTGTAGCCCCCGACTCCATGGGCGGCTGTCGGGCGAATCGACCCCGGTTCTGCCGGGGCGATTACCGGGGGTTTCGGAGAACGTCCAGCAGGGTTCCCAACCCTGCGGCAGCTTCAGCACCGGTCCGTTCTTTGCCCCAGGATTCAGCTTCCGCACGGCCGGGCTCTCGCCGCCTATGATGGGCGCGTCCGCAAGGCGCATCAGGGCCATCGGGGCGCCGGCATTCCCCGGATCGCCGTCTTCCTTCATGTTGCCGGTGAATAGCACATACAGACCATCCGGCGAGACGTGCCCGCCGTAGACGTGCCTGCCATCTTCAGCGTAGACCAGCTGTCGCGTCTTGCCCTCTGCGTCCGCCCGCCAAAGCTGCGTCCATCCATAGCCCTTGTTGGTGCCCTGGCCGGGCGGACGCCACGAGAAGATCAGATTGCGGGAGTCGGGGAACCAATCCGGGGTGCAGCAGTCCACCCGGTTCACTGCGCTTGTTTCACCCGTCGCGATATTCATGCGTGCGACACTCCAGCCCGTGCCATAGGAATTGGCGACCCCGCTGAGCCAGCGGCCGTCGGGACTCCAGGCCAATTGCTGGAAGAACCCTTTCCGCGGAAGAGTGTTCAGGGTCTTCATCGAACCGAGGTCGACCAGGAAGACTCCTTTGATCGACAGACAGGAGATCTTCGTCGCGTCGGGACTCAAACTGGGCCAAGGGTACTCTCCCGGCTGACCCAGAACGGTTGCCTCGGTGCCGTTGCTGTTAGCCATCACCAACGCGCCCTGCTCACCGTGACGGTTATCGTCGATCTTCTCGCCTCCGGCTAACCGTCGGTAAAGCAGTTTGCGGCCGTCGCGAGAGAACTGCGGTGAGGCCTCGTTGGAGGCGGGCGTGTTGGTGAGGTTCCGGATGTCGGAACCATCGGGCCGGGCGACAAAGATATCCCAGTCACCCAGGCTCGAATGAGCGGCAAACGCGATCCAGCCTTTGCCGCGAACCTCCCGGGCCAGCTCTGCCTCAGATGAGGCTGGCATTCCTCGGCCCGGCATCGGGCTGAAAAACAGCGAACTGACAAGCACTACAGTTGCTCGTTTCATCGATGCATCACTCCTCAACAGGGGAAGCAGTATCACAGCGTTGCTAGCCTGTGAAAATACCTCGAACGGACGCGCCTCCGGCTCAAGGTGCCTTCAAGAGAGAGCCTACGCCGCCGGATATATGCCTATTCTGTCACCTCAATCCAGTAGATCTCATAAGGGCGGAGCGTAACACGGAGCGGATCGCGCTCAAGATCCGAGATCCTTCCAGTGCGAATCTGCTCCAGGTTATTGACGGCGCTCTCGGGGTTGAGTCGCACCACCCTCACGTTGCCTTTTCCCTCAGAAGGAAACTGCACCATCACTTCGTATGGCTTTCCTGCACCCTCGGAAGGAAAGTTCCAAAGGACCACGTTGACCCACGATCCGCCGCGCGCCGCGAGCGCCTTGAGATCAGGGCTCGTGCCTGTAACAGGCAGTTCTTGTCCCTTGATGAGACTCAGGAGTTTGAAAGCGTAATAAGCCGGCCGCATCCGACCCTGGTTGTCGTAAAGGCCGTCATATTGCGGCATTTCGTTCCACCAGCGAGCCATGAATGCAGTGCCTCGATCTGACAGGAACTTTGAAAAGACTGCCGGGTCAACGAAATAGTCACGAATGTGGTAATAGGATGACCGGGTGAGTCCCTTCTTGTAGAAGCCCAGAGTTGTTTCCAGGACGAAAGCAGGCTGAAAGTACGGATTCATGATCGGATTCCCCAGTGACATGTTCCACTGGTCGATCATTGTTTCAGCGTGACTTAGTTGGGAATGCTTCGCCAGCTTAGCCTTCATGCTGTCAATCAGCTTCTCGAATTCTCTGGGATCGTTGCTATACAGATGGAAGCAGAGAAAATCCAAAGGCGCCTCGCCCCGGCCTGCGGAATCGATCAGGGCGTCAATAAACGGGCTCTTGTGGTCGGCGGGCGCGGGGCCTCCGACCTTGACTTTTGGGTCAGCGCGGCGAATGGCGCTGACCGTATGCTGGTAGTATGAAAGGTAGCTCTGGAATGTTGGGAATTTGTATGGAACCCCGCCTGGCTCGCCGATATCCCCTTCGTTTGCTACCAGCCAGTACTCAATGCCGAACTTCCGATCCTGATTGCAGTGTCTAACCAACTGGTAAACCAGCTCCTCCCATTCCGAATAATCGGTGGGATCGACAATCTGGTCATCGATTTTCGGATACAAGACCTTGGGCTTGAAGCACAGATTCATGATCGGCTTGGCGCCGGTGGCAAGGACCGCTTCGATCGCCTTGTCGAGCGTCACCCAATGGTACTGGCCATGGGCAGGGTAAAGATCAAAGTATTCCTGTACAAAAAAGTTGATCGTCTGAGGTTGAAGCTGACGGATTTGATCAATGTGATCGCCGATCATGGGTTGCTCACTCAAACCGCCTTGACCCAGCGCATAACGGGTGAGATCAATCGGTCCCAAGGTTCGGGACGTGTCGATACTGATTTTGACTTCAATCGGACTGGCTGCATGTGCCTTGAAACCTGACAGAAGTGCCAGACCAAGGAATAGGCGTAAGATCAGTGCTCTTGATGCAACGTGACTTGTTTTCATGCCCACGCTCCTTCCGCCTATCGTGTTACGCATAGCAGACAGAGCCGCGACCGTCAGGGGGCGGGTAAGACCCGCTCGCTCACGCTCGCGGCTCTGTTCGGCCTGAACTCACTGGTACCGGATCATGATCCGGGCTTCTTTCAAGGACCCGGGAATCGTTATCCATTCGCCATCCCGGTCGAAATCCTGCCAGGCCTGCTCATTGACGGTCACAGAGGCAATCTTCTGATTCTCGGGCGCCCGAAATCGGATTTTCAGTCTCTTGACAGGATGACGGTTCGGAACAGAGACGCTGCACTTCACCGTGTTGGAGGCCATCTGGGATTGAACGGAATAAGAGATGGGGCCAAACTCGGTTTGCAGATTTTTGACTTCAATCTTCTCTCCATCTTTCAGCCAGCGGCGCGGCGCGGCCTGCATGAGCCACAGCTCCTCTCCTACGGTCCTGCAAAGCATGTCCGTCAAATTACGGGTCCAGTAGCCGGCAGCCCAGCCGGTCAATTCGAATACTCTCCCTTTGCCCCA
>Ga0315273_10002869_pt1 | contig 20577 bp, 14 predicted proteins | sample YL17G02_0_MG_FD_205753 | JGI IMG/M metagenome (GOLD analysis project Ga0315273, IMG submission 205753) | Sediment microbial communities from Yellowstone Lake, YNP, Wyoming, USA - YL17G02_0 | ecosystem: Environmental > Aquatic > Freshwater > Lake > Sediment | place: USA: Wyoming | collected... | reverse complement strand
CTCCGATTGTTTTAACTTCATGTGCTTGAATTTGGTCTGATTAAATTATGGATTTTTAGTTAGTCTGTTATTATCAATAAAATAGGCAATGTATTCAGGTATTTTTGTGCCAAGATAATAAGGCATATTCATAAGCAGATAAGGTTTGCCTCCGGGGGTTTTTGTTTTGACAATTTCAAACTTCCCGGCGTACATCCTCACTGCATAAGGATGGTTACAATGTTCCATGAACTGATGCAGTGACTTTAGTTTTCCTTCACTGCCTGATTTTATTTCGATAGGAATCACCATGGCTTTAAAAGTATATACCAGATCTACTTCCGAGGACGATTGTTTTTTCTCACGAACCCAAAAATGCGGTTTTTTATCATTAAGAGTATTCAATGAAATCAACTCCTGCATAATCAAATGAGGAACAATTGCCCCTTTATAAGAATTACTTAAATCTGTAAAGGACAGCATTTCTGCCTGAATTCCCAGTTCATTATTTATCAAACCGGTATCCAGGAACTGCAAGCGGGGCGACTTTCTCAAATTTGGCTTAACAGGAATCTCAACATCAGTAGTAGGATAAATCAGTTGAATGATTTTAGCATCGTCTAAATTCCTGAACGCTTCCCCTGCCTCTCTTGATCTGTAGTTGGATTGGCCAAAATTTTGAAATTTAATACGCTGGTCTACATACAAGGGTGCAGTGGACATAATGTGTTTTATTACTTTACGCTCTGTTTCATTAGTAGCATATTTTTCGACATCCCTCCTGTATGTACCCCAAATACTTTCATAGACTTTGGGCAATTCTGTTAAACTGTCCTTTTCAATGAAATTGCTAATTACTTCGGGCATACCTCCAACTATTGCATATTTATTAAATAAATCAAGCAAAACAGTATGAGCAAATGGTTCGACCGGTACTTTTTCTAATTGTTCCAAGGCTGCCTGGTGATCGATAGCCTTCAGATACTCAATGAAATTTAAGGGATGCATGTATAAATATTCAACTCTTCCGACCGGGAAACTTTTCACCTTTCTCATGGCAAACTCCAAAAGTGATCCGGCTGCAATTACATTCAGGGATGGAAATTCCTCGTAAAAGTACCGGAGCATTTGAATAGCCTCGGGTGATTCCTGAACCTCATCAATAAACAATAGTGTCTCATCTATTGAGGCTATGGAAATGTTTCCTGAAAGGAAAAGTGATTCCAAAATGGATTTAGCTTCTAAATTATTATTGAATAAAGCAGCATCCGATGATTTTTCAAGATTTAATATAATATGGTATCTAAAGGATTTTGCAAACTCCTTTACAAGAGTTGTTTTGCCTACTTGCCGGGCTCCCCTGAGTATAAGCGGCTTGCGATTTGGATTATTCTTCCAGACCTCGAGGTTCTTCTCTATTATTCTTTTTAATATCACCTGTTCCGCTTATGCATGTAACAAAGTCATGGTAAATATATACAATATTTGTAATAAAGTCAAGGATGTTTAATTGTTTTTTTGTAAATAAGTAAAGGATGATTTTAATAAAATGCACCCATCCCAAGCTATGATTTTTTAAGACTCATTTACAATAAGTCCGTCTTTAATCTGAAGTATTCTGTCCGACATAGATGCGAGCTGGCGGTCGTGAGTTACTATAATAATAGTCTGTCCAAATGTATCCCTGAGTTTAAAGAAAAGCTTGTGAAGTTCATTTTTGTTTTCTGTATCGAGATTCCCGGAGGGTTCATCAGCAAGTATGACTGAAGGATTATTTACAAGGGCCCGGGCAACAGCGACACGTTGTTGTTCTCCGCCGCTTAGCTCTGAAGGTTTATGCTCGAGCCTCTCAGCCAGGTTAAGGAATCCAAGAAGTTCAGAGGCCCTGTTTTCAGCCTCCGCTTTACTTTTCCCGGCTATATATGCAGGAATACATACATTTTCGAGAGCAGTGAATTCAGGAAGAAGCTGATGAAACTGAAAAACGAATCCGATATTGCAATTACGGAATGCCGCAAGAGTTCTCCCTCTTAGACGACTTATATCTGAACCATTATAAAAAATTGTTCCGCCGTCAGGACGGTCAAGTGTGCCAATTATTTGAAGAAGAGTTGTTTTACCGGCTCCACTGGCACCTACTATTGAGACTACTTCCTTGTCCTGAATCTGTATATCTATCCCCTTAAGGACCTTAAGGTTTCCATATGCTTTGGTAATTCCGGTTGTGCTTATCATAATTTCAGTGAAGGCCGGTTATTTTCAGCTAGTCATTCACCTCTTTGTAATATCCGGCAGAAATATCGTTGGTTTCTTTCTTAACAGTTTCTTTGACTTCATTAACATCTTTCTGAATGTTTTCTTTTACCTCATTCAGATCATTATGAATGTTATAATTCACTTCATGCATATTCTGCCTGACCTCTGAGGTAACATCATTCATGTCGTTCTTTATGGAGTCAGAGACCTCGTTCACATCCTTATTGATTTTTTCCGCGTAGGTAGTTACCTCCTTTTGTATCGAATCTGATACGTCAGTCAGATCCCTGCGAAAATCACTCGTGCTGGTCTCTATCTCCCTCCTTATCTCATCAGTGGCCTTTTTAAAATCACGCATTCCCTTCCCGATTGTTTTAGCTATATCCGGTAGCTTTTCAGCGCCAAAAAGAAGCAGGGCAACAATAATGATAACAAATATTTCTGGTCCGCTCATAACAATTCGTAATAAATATGCCTCCCTTTTGAATAGGTAAAGTTAGAAAAGTTTAATGATTTTCCCAGTGATATAATTTCTATTAAAATAAAACAGGGACATACCCTTGTATGTCCCCGCAATACATTTTATAGTGAATCAAATCAACTTTAAAGCTTATGCTTTAACTTTGACCCTGGATTCTTCTGCTAATTCATTTGCCTTTGGAGATGTGTCGTACATCAAAGCTGTTGCAACGAAAACAGATGAGTAGACTCCTGTTCCGATACCTACAAGAAGAGCAAACATGAATCCGCGGATTACTGCACCTCCGAAGATGAACATTGCAACTATTGTGAGAATCACAGTTAAAGTAGTATTTATCGTTCTGCTCAGTGTTGAGTTTATAGCCATATTAAGAACCTCTTTCATGGGCCGTTTACGGTACAACGGAATATATTCCCGCAGCCTGTCAAAAACAATTACCGTATCGTTTACGGAGAACCCTATAACTGTAAGGATCGCCGCTATAAATGCCTGGTCAATTTCCATCGAGAAAGGCATAATGCCCCAGAAAATCGAATAAACTCCGATAACAAGCAGAACATCGTGGAACAATGACATAACTGCTCCGAAACCATATTGCCAGTAGCGGAATCTCATGAAGATATAAAAGAAGATGAGGACAAGTGCAATACCAACAGCATAGAAAGCATTGATTTTGATATCGGCAGCAACAACCGGACCAACAGTTTCTGAACTTTTTCTGTATTTGCTGAGAAAATCTTCCTTGTTGATTTCTCCGCCAACAAATCCTTTTAATCCTTCATATAATTTAGTATCAACTTCATCATCGACTCCGGTTTCGTTGATCTTATACTTCGTAGTGATCTTTACCTGCTTATCGCTGCCAAATGTGACCACTTGCGGAAGTTCTCCGAAACTAACATTAAGTTTAGATGCAATCTCTTCAGTAGTAACAGGGTTGTCAAATCTTATGACAAAGGTTCGTCCTCCGGTAAAGTCTATACCCGGATTAAGACCTCTGACAAATAAAGAGACAACACCTGCAAGCAGGATGGCTCCTGAAACAAAATAGAAATATTTTCTCATCCCGATAAAATCTATCTTTGTGTTTTTGAACACATTGGCAGTAATCTTTATTGAGAAAGTTAGATTTGCATCTCTTTTCAGGAGACTTTCATAAATAATTCTTGTAATAAATATAGCTGTGAACATTGAAGTCAGAATACCGATAACAAGTGTTGTAGCAAAACCTTTTATCGGACCGGTTCCAAATATATAAAGCACAATTCCGGTAAGAATAGTGGTAACGTTTGAGTCAATGATTGCCGAATAAGCGTGCCGGTAGCCATCTGCTATGGCAAGCTTCATTCCCTTTCCGGCTCGTAATTCCTCCCTGATACGCTCATAAATAAGAACGTTTGCATCAACGGCCATACCCATAGTGAGCACTATACCCGCTATACCAGGCAGAGTGAGAACTGCATTCAATGAGGCAAGTACACCAAAGAGGAGAAATACGTTTGTTACTAGTGCAATATTGGCAATTGTCCCCGCACTCTTACTGTAATAAAAAATCATAAATCCAAGTACAAGAGCAAATGCTATTATAAATGAAATAAATCCTGAATTGATTGCTTCCTTGCCAAGAGTTGGTCCGACAATTGTATCTGATATAATGTGTGCAGGAGCAGGTAATTTACCTGATTTCAGTATATTAGCAAGGTCGTCTGCTTCCTCAATGGTAAAGTTTCCCGTTATTTCCGTGTTACCGCCTGTGATCTCATTCTGAACTGTAGCAGATGAACGGACATAACCGTCAAGAAGTACTATCACAGAACGTCCGATGTTTTCGCGAGTCATCCTTGCCCATATCTTTGCACCCTCTGAATTCATCGACATATCGACCTTAATTTCGGAACCTGTAATCCCCGATGAAGTTCTGGCCGAAGTTATCACATCTCCACCGAGAGGCGGACGGCCGTCGCGGGTTGTAATTTTTATTGCATGAAGTTCAAATAAAGTTTTTGTAGGGTCATATTTATAAGGATTCTGGCTCCATGCCAGTTTAAGATTGCGTGGAAAAAGTGCTTTAATCTGATTCATTTTGAGTAAAGCGTTTACTTTTGCCGTATCTTTTGAGCTTGCAAGTCCAATCATACTTGTTGGCAAAGGTTGTCCCTCCTGATTTACACGCGGACTAAGCAGTCCAAATAAAGGATTCTGAAGGGTAAATGCTTCCCGTGATGTGCCCTCAGCAACTTTGGAGGTATCTTTATTTATAAGGTCCAGAAGTGACTGATCTTTTTTGGTTGTGTCCGAAACGCTCTTTTTTTCTGATGTTTCAGCAGTTTTTGCATTTGCTTTCTCAGTATTTGCCTTAATCTCCTTCAGAAGATTATTAGCCTGGGAGAGATAGCCGATAATCTCGCTGTTTTCATAACACTCCCATAATTCCAGGTTAGCAGTTCCTGAAAGCAGTTCCCTTACTCTTTTAGGGTTAGTCTGACCTGGCAGATTAATTAATATACGACCTTTTGTTGACATCTGGGTAATGTCAGGTTGAATAACACCAAAACGGTCGATCCTGGTTCTAAGAATATTAAATGCATTGGTTATTGCGCCCGAAACTTCACTGTCAATGACTTTTAGAACTTGCTCATTTGTTGAATTAAAATTGATTTTTTCCTTAAATTCGACAGTCCCAAATATCGAAGCAAGCTTTGCATTGGGGTCAGTTTCCTGGAAAGCTCTTCCGAAAAGAGTAAGATAATCTGCCTGACTTTGTTTCTGTAACTCTTTTGCACGTGCAAGAGCTGCATTGAACGTTTTATCGGGATTATAGTTTGACAGAGCCCGTAAAATGTCTTCAACAGAGACTTCAAGGATTACGTTCATCCCGCCTTTAAGATCGAGACCGAGGTTCAGCTCTTTTTTCTGACATTCTTTGAATGTATATCCCAGGAAACTCCATTTTTCTTTTGGCAAGGTGGAAATTGAATCAAGGTATTGAGTTTCTTTTACCATGTTTCCTTTGGAATATGCTTTGGCTTCTTTCTTAACCTTATAGGTTGCGCCTGTAAATGAAAGCTGGTATATTGAAACCAACCCTAATGCAATTGCCAGAACGATGATAGCTGCTTTATTCTGCATTTGTCTAGTCTTTTGGGATTATATAATTTTTTTTAAGATTTCTCTTTATAGAGGCGCAAAGATATTAAAATTTTGCAACTACGCCACAGGTCCTTTGGAAAAAATCCTTTGTGAACCTTAGAGTAAACCTTTCAGAAAAAACCACCACTTGTGTGAATAGTGGTAAACTAAATATTATTGAAGCAGTTTCTCATAATCAGTTTCGAGAGGCTTCTTGTTTATGAAGTCGAACAGTGTAAGACTGCGGATATTATAGAAATAATTCCAGTAATCCTGCAACGATTGAAGATAAGCTCTCTTATTCTGGTCTTTTCTTGAATCAGCATCATTTAGATCGAGAACTGCAATTTTACCTATCAGAAATCGCTGTTTCGTTACTTCGTATCTCTTCATAGCAACGGTATCAGATTTCGCGGCAATCTCTACCTGATTTTTCTGAAGATTGAATTGTTCAACATCGAGAAAAAGATTTTGCTGAAAGTCAACAATAGCCTGCTTCGATTGTACCTGTGCCAGTTCCAGACTCGACTGTGCCATTTTGTATTTTCCACGGCCAAGACCCCAGTCAAGGATGGGCATTGTAAATCCTATCCTGACCCGCTGTTGCTTGTTCATATCCTGATATGCGAGTTTAAATTCCGGATCCTGATCCCGTAACCCGTAAGACGCTGTCAGGTTTGCATTCAGTCCTCTTTCTGCTTTTGCCTGGGCTACATTGCTCTGCGCTGTGAGTATAGTGAGTTGCTGGTTAATCATCTCAGGATTGTTTGCCATTGCAAGGTCGAAGACCTCCTGCGTACTTACCTGTAGCGAAGGAATCTCAGTCGGAATTATTAGTTCAACCCTGACATTATCATTAAATCCGAGAAATGATCTTAACCTGATCTCCCTGTCTCTTAAATTCATATCAGCCTGCTTTCTGGCAGTTTCAGAGTTTAACCAGGAGAGTTGCATCTGCAGAAGTTCATCCTCAGCAATAGTACCCAACTGGTACCTTCCCTTTGCAATCCTGAAAAGAGTATCAGCATTTGAATAGTTCATCTCTGAAATCTGCTTGTTTATCTGAGCCTGGGCAAGAGAGAAAAAATTCATTACTGCCTGCTGATGAACTAATTCTAAATTTGAAAGAAAAGTCTTCCTGGCTGCCTGATATTTCAATGGTTCAGTTTTCTTCTGCCATTTAAGGGCATTATATCTGAATAAGGGCTGGGTTAATCCAATACTTATTGGAGTAGTTATATACTTTTTCTTTTGATTTGGATCTTGACTTACAAAATCATTAAATACAGTAAGATCTGAGTTTAATGATATTGTACCTCCTGTAAAACCAACATTCTGTGACAGAGATAGTGAACCCAGATTGCTTAAAGTATTTGTTGAATAGTAATCATAACCATTAGTATTTGAGTTCCATACCTTATCATAAGAGTTACTATAGTCAGGTGTTGTTCCGGTAAGTATAAGTGATGGTCTGTATTGAGCCACAAAGGTTCTGTATTGCCAATAACTGGCACGGAATCTGTGTTTTGCAATCAAAGCGTTTGGTGATTGCTCTTCGGAAAGCTTTATTACTTCTTCGAAAGTAAGTTTTTTAACCTCCTGTGCATTAATTTTCTTACCTGAAAATAGTACCACAGCTATCATGGAAAATAAAAGTAATTTCTTCATTTTTATATTATAATAATTTATACCATCTTTTCTTCCCCCCTGGGGGAAGATGCCGAACTTGTGAGGCAGAAGGGGTTATTCATATCTCAATGATTCAATAGGATCTTTTTCTGATGCTCTTTTTGCCGGTGAGTAACCAAAAATTACGCCAACAGCTGCTGAAACTCCAAAGGCAATAAATACAGAGAAGAAGGAGACAATTGTCATGATTCCAGCTATTTGCTCAATCAGTTTAGCCATAATCACTCCAAAGAATACACCGATAAATCCTCCGGAAACACTGATAAGCACAGCTTCAGAAAGAAACTGGACAACAATATCCATCTTCTTGGCTCCAATAGCCATCCTTGTACCTATCTCTTTTATCCTTTCCATAACCGAAGCAAACATAATGTTCATGATTCCAATACCACCAACAATAAGTGAAATACTGGCTATTGCTCCAAGAACGATATTAAAGATATCTTTTGTCCTCTGTTGCTGTTTAAGCAGCAATTCCGGAACGGTTATCTCAAAGTCCTTTACGCCTGTATGCCTTCTGGTAAGCATACGGCTGAGAATTTCAGTAGTTGGCTGAAGTTGCTCTGTTTCGGTTACCTGAACAACTATTCTGTCGAGCTGATTATAATTAGTTTCTGTATCGCTTGATGCATTAGAACTGCTGACAACAACTCTGGCCATTCCTCCACCACCAGGTCCTCCGCCAAAAAACTGCATTGAAGTGGCTTCCGAAACCAGTTTTGTATTAAGGAGAGCCCTGTTCTGGTATCGTAACAACATTGTCTGTATCGGAATATAAATATTGTCATTATAAACATTCACACCCTTTTCTTCAAATCCTGTCAGATTGACATTGGTTTTCTGCAGTACTCCGATAACCTTCAGCCATATTCCGTTAAATTTGATATACTGGCCAAGAGGATCGATTTTACTGAAGAATTTTGCCCTGATATTTGCACCGATGATACAAACCTGGATGCCATTTTCTTCCTGGAAGGAGTTAAAAAAAGCTCCACTTACCAAAGGCAGGTTGTACAAGTAGAAATAATCATTAGATACTCCCACAAGCTTTGCGGTATATTTCACTCCGTTCAGCATTGCAGTTGAATTAAAGGAAATCTCAGGGCTGATTCTCTTCACCGAAGGAAGTGTCTCTTTTATAGCATCTACATCAAGAAGGTTTAATCCTCTTGAAAATTTCTTTTGCTGTTTCTCACCCTCATTGGTTGCGGCAGTTCTATCGGGGATGACCGGATTGATGAGGATATTGTTTACTCCTACCATTTTCATCTGTTCCATTATCTCCTGCTTCGCTCCTTTTCCAATAGCCAGCATAGCTATAACAGCTGCCACACCGAATATTATTCCGAGAGCCGTAAGCATTGATTTCAGCTTATTCGAGACTATGGATTCAACGGCAATTTCAATATCGTGAAAATATCTTAATATAAATTTGAACATTTTATTTCCTGTTTAATTAATTATTTTTTAATTGTTGTCTGGGTTGAAACCGGATTATTTTGTCCCGTACCCTGCTGACCCGGTTGTCTGTTTGTTCCGCGTCTTGTTGAGGTATCCTTTACCCCACCCTGCTGGTTATTACGCATTTGCATAAACCTTCGCATTGCTGCTGTGTCTCTCGCACCAGTCTGTCCGCCTGTTTGATTGCCTCTCATATTCTGAAATCGCTGCATCATTTCCGGGGTAATATTCATACCAGCTCTGCCCATCATTCCGTCACTTCCCATCATATCACCTCCTCCTTCCTTCGCCTTTTCAGCTTCCTGCCGGAGACGTAACTCTTCTGCTTTCTTTGCTTGTTCACGATCTTTTATAACAGAGACAAGCTCTTCACCAATCAGTTTGAAATTTTCAGGTTTTTCAGGTGTACTCAGATAAATCTGAATCCCGGGTTGCAACCCCTGTTCAATAACAACATTATTTTCGTTCGATTCACCAAGTACAACAACCTGCCTGGTCCCGTTTTTCATGTAAACAAATGGTATACTGTCAGGTCCTGCCTGCACACTTTCCAGAGGGATAAATGTGACATCATTAATTGTTTTAGTAATTATCTTGTTCCCTGTTGTCATAGAAGGTCTTAAAATCTGATCGGATCCATCTACTTCAATAAGAACTTCAAACACCTTGGCATCCGCATTTGGCAGCTGCTCTCCGATATTAGCAACACTGGTAACCGTACCGGTATATGACTTTTCCGGAAAAGCATCTACCATAATCTCAACATGTTGCCCTGATTTAACTTTACTTACATCAATTTCATTAACATATGTTTTTGAAATCATTGATGACATGTCCGGAAGTGTGGCAACTACATTATCCCAGGGACTTATTGAAGAGCCGACTTTCCTTTTTGCTCCCATCCTGTCGCGCTTATAAATAATCATACCTGAAGATGGCGCATTAATTATGAACTTTGACAATACTGTCTGAAGGTCACTTACTCTTACGCGTTGTTCGGAAAGATTTGTTTTGGCAGTACGCATGTCTGATTTAGATTGCTCTACTCTCAGGGAATAACCTCTTATTGACTGATCAAGGGACCGGTTGGATTTATCAAGAGAAATTTCGGCCTGGCGTATGGTTGTGGGAGGCTCATATTTTGATTGTTGAAGAGTTATTGCAGCTTCTTCAACTGAAAATCTCAGGTTCTTTATATTATCCCTTAAGTTACTGAGTGTAACAGCAGTATCGAGTATCTTCATCTCCAGGTTGGTCTCATAGGTGGTGAGCCTTTCAAGTTCATCCTTAAGACTATTATCAAATGACGTTCTGTCAAGAGTTGCAACATAATCTCCGGCTTTGACCTCGGTACCTTCAGGGACCATATCTGTTATTTTAATATCCATTGCCCTGAAATTTCTGCCCTGGGTAAACTCCGGACCAAAAATATCGGTCGATTTTTTCGCTTGTAATTCCCCAGTGGTGTTTACAATAATATCAAACTGACCTTTATTAGATTCAGCATAGAGATTTCCTATTTCTTTTTTGGAGGTCACCTTACTGATAACAATCAGAACTATGATTGCAACAACAGCAACAATGCCTGTGATAATTAGTGTACGTTTCATCGAGAATTAATAATTAGTAGATTTTTAAAAATCAGCCACAAAAGTATTAAAAAGGGTTCTCCCTTTTCAGTCATTAACAATTTTTAACATCAATACTCTTTCTTTGGACTTTATGCATTTAAGACATCATTGCATGTTGATTTATTCCGGATGAGATAAAAATAAAATGTAATTAGGTTTTTTTAACAATTCCGATGACTGAATTTGCCAGATCATCCGCCTCCGTATTTGTTCTCCCTTCCGCATAGATTCGAATAATGGGTTCTGTGTTCGACTTCCTGATCTGAACCCATCCATATTTGTGCTCAATCCATAAGCCGTCCCGCTCATCAATTAAATGACCCTTGAAATGATCTTTCACTCTACCCGCGATATGGCTAAATTCCGTTGCCGGGTCCAGTGTAAGTTTTTTCTTCGCTATGACATATTGAGGATATAGTTTTCGCAACTCAGAACATTTTAATTTGCTTTTCGACAGATGCGACAGAAAAAGAGCAATCCCGACAAGCGCATCACGGCCATAATGCAGTTCGGGGTAAATTACTCCTCCATTCCCTTCACCACCAATTACGGCATCTCTTTTTTTCATCTCTTCTACTACATTTACTTCACCAACAGCCGCTGAGTAGTGTTTACAGGCATATCCTGATGCTATATCTTTCAATGCTTTTGTTGAGGAGAGATTAGATACAGTATTCCCTGGTGTATTTTTAAGAACATAATCGGAGACCGAAACGAGTGTATACTCTTCACCGAACATTGTTCCATCTTCACAGATAATCGCCAGACGGTCAACATCGGGGTCCACAACAAAGCCGATATCAGCTTTCCCTTTAACAACGAACTCTGAAATACCTTTCAGGTTCTCTGGCAAAGGTTCAGGGTTGTGAGCGAAATTACCATCAGGAGTTGTATTCAGTTCAATCACCTTATCAACACCTAATGACCTTAGCAATTGAGGCAGAATTATTCCCCCGACTGAGTTTATACAATCTATTGCAACAGTAAACCCTGCATTTTTAATTGCTATAATATCAACAAGTTTTAAAGCGAGAATGAGTTCAATATGTTTCTTCCCCCATGTATCATTGTGATCCAGTGAACCTGAAAGATCATTTGGAACAAAATTAAAATTTTCACTGTCAGCTATTTCCAGTACTTTCATCCCATCTTCAGCTGAAAGGAACTCACCTTTCTCATTCAGTAGTTTCAGGGCATTCCATTCGGCCGGATTATGGCTCGCAGTAATAATGATTCCTCCATCAGCATGTGTCCCTGTAACGGCAAGTTCGACAGTAGGCGTTGTTGCCATTCCCAGATCAATCACATCAATTCCCAGGTTGCGCAAAGTAGTAATTACCAGGTCATTCACCATACTGCCTGATTTGCGTGCATCGCGACCCACAATCACTTTTGATCCAATCTTCATATGTCTAACCTGAATCCAGGTTCCGAAAGCTGCTGCAAATTTCACAATATCCAGAGGTGAGAGGCTTTCTCCTGGTTTTCCCCCAATAGTTCCCCTGATACCTGATATAGATTTTATTAGTGCCATATTGATTAGATTTTCAGACTTGCAAAGGTGCAAAAAAATCATCAAATCATGATATCGCCAAATAATTGTACCTTTGCACCCTGATAATTAATTGATATGGATAATCGAAAACCTGCGCAAATCAGGCTTAACAGGTTTATTGCAAATAGTGGAGTATGTTCAAGAAGAGATGCCGATGAACATATTAAAAACGGTCTGATATCTGTAAATGGTAAAATAGTAACAGACATGGGAATAAAGGTCAGTTATAATGATGATGTCAGGTTTAAAAATAAAAGACTTTCGGCCGAAAAAAAGGTATATATCCTTATGAATAAGCCAAAAGATTATGTTACTACTGTTGAAGATCCTCATGCTGAGCATACTGTGCTTGAGCTTATTGGCGACAGCTGTCCTGAAAGAGTTTATCCTGTCGGACGACTTGATAAGGCGACTACTGGTGTACTTCTTCTTACAAACGATGGCGATCTTGCAGGAAAACTTACTCATCCGAAATATAAAAGAAAAAAAATATATCATGTTTTTCTCGATAACCCTGTGACAAAAAATGATCTTTTTAAACTGACTGAAGGTATTGAGTTAGATGGTATGAAAATAGTGGCAGATGCCGTATCATACGCTGATCCTGATGATAAAAGTCAGATCGGTATAGAACTACACTCCGGGCAAAACAGAGTAATACGCAGGATGTTTGAAACACTGGGATATAAAGTTAAGAAACTCGACAGGGTATACTTTGCCGGACTAACTAAAAAGAATGTTCAGCGGGGCAAATGGAGGTATCTTAAAGATAAAGAGATAAGTATGCTTAAGCGGGGAATTTTTTAGTTTTCAATGATGAACCACAGATCAGGTTTTGTAAATATTCTGGGTAATCCCAATGTTGGGAAATCGACTATTATGAATACTCTCGTAGGTGAAAAACTTTCTATTATTACATCGAAAGCTCAGACTACACGTCACCGGATAAAGGGAATCGTTAATGGAGATGATTATCAGATAGTATATTCCGATACCCCCGGAATACTAAGGCCCCAGTATAAGCTTCAGGAGACAATGATGAACTTTGTCAATACTGCTCTTTATGATGCAGATATGATTCTTTATGTTACCGATGTTACAGAACATAGTGCTAATGAAGGGGAATATATTGATAAGATAAAGCAATCTGGAATTCCTGTAATTATTGCTGTTAACAAGATTGACCTTACAAACCAGGATAATCTCGAAAAAATTGTTGAATCGTGGCATCTCGCATTTCCTGATTCACTTGTTATTCCGGTTTCTGCACTTAAAAACTTTAACCTGGAGCCCCTTCTGAATGCAATTCTGACAATGCTTCCTGAGAACCCTCCCTTTTTCCCGAAAGATCAGCTAACTGACAAATATGAACGTTTTTTTGCGTCGGAGATCATTCGTGAAAAGATCCTGGTAAATTATAAAAAGGAAATTCCGTATTCTGTTGAGATAGAGATCGAAAGCTTTATAGATGGAAAGGATATCATTAAAATAAGAGCCTTGATCCATGTTACACGCGATAGTCAGAAAGGTATAATTATCGGTCATAAAGGATCTATGTTAAAAAGAGTAGGCACCGAAGCAAGGCACGATATGGAAGATTTTTTCAGGAAGAAGGTCTTCCTTGAATTATACGTAAAGGTAACTAAAGACTGGAGAGATAAACCACTGGTGCTTAAAAGATTTGGTTATCAATAGGACGAATATTCAAAATATTTATGAGCAGAATAGTTGCAATAGTAGGCAGACCAAATGTTGGGAAATCTACACTTTTCAACAGGCTTACCGATTCGAGGGAAGCTATTGTTGACGAAGTAAGCGGAGTTACCCGCGATCGCAACTATGGAGTGTCGCATTGGAATGGGATCGATTTTTCAGTAATAGATACAGGCGGATATGTTCAGAACTCCGATGACATTTTTGAAGAAGAGATAAATAAACAGGTTCTGCTTGCCATCGAAGAGTCGGATCTCATACTTTTTATGGTAGATGTAACTTGCGGTATTCATGATCTGGATACATCAGTAGCCTCACTTCTCAGAAGAGTAGACAAGAAAGTGATGCTTGTTGTAAACAAGGTTGATAATGGTGAAAGACTAATGGATGCAAATGAATTTTATAATCTCGGTCTTGGCAATTATTTCCCTTTAAGCTCTATGAACGGCAGCGGTACAGGTGAGCTACTCGATGAAGTTGTAAAAAATCTGCCAGCTGAAGATCCGGGACCAATGCCGGATTTGCCAAGGATTGCAATTGTCGGACGTCCAAATGTCGGCAAATCATCTTTGGTTAACTCTCTTCTTGGTGAAGAAAGAAATATTGTAACCCCTGTTGCCGGAACTACCCGCGATTCAATATATACAAGATATAACAAATTTCATCATGATTTTCTTCTTGTCGATACAGCTGGTTTGCGTAAAAAAGGAAAAGTCAGTGAAGATATCGAGTTTTATTCAGTGATGCGGGCCGTTAAAACCATTGAGAATTCAGATATCTGTCTTCTTCTGATTGATGCTACAAGAGGAATCGAGGCCCAGGATCTCAATATCATGTCGCTGATTCAAAAGAATAACAAAGGCATGATAGTACTTGTCAATAAATGGGATCTTATTGAAAAAGAGAACAATACAACTATTCTTTTTGAAAAAGATATAAAGGAAAAAACAGCACCTTTTACGGATTATCCTATCCTGTTTATCTCTGCAATTAATAAGCAGAGAATTCACAAAGTGCTTGAATTGATTGAACAGGTAAATCAGAACAGGAACAGAAAGATAAGTACATCTGAATTAAACGAGGTAATGTTACAGGTAGTTAAAAACAATCCGCCTCCGGCATTAAAAGGGAAATATGTTAAGATCAAATATGTGACACAACTTCCGATATATACCCCGGCTTTCGCTTTTTTTTGCAACCTCCCCCAGTATGTAAAAGATCCGTATAAAAGGTATCTGGAGAACAGGATGAGAGAAACATTTAATTTTACAGGTGTTCCGATAAGAATATTTTTCAGAAAAAAATAATCAAATTTGGTGTGGTTTTTGTTCCTGAAAATATATTGACTTACAAACCATGAAAAAAATCAAATATCTGATTATAATAATAATTGCCTTTCTGGTTTTGGATTCATGCCGGAAGATTGAGCAGTTGTCTCCAATTCCTCATATTGAATATACGAGCTTCGCCGTATTTGATACAACCGATATTCTCGGTAATAATTCAAAGGGAGGAAGACTCCTGTTTCATTTTGAAGACGGAGATGGGGACCTTGGACTGAATGCTCCTTCAGGAAATCAGACTGATTCAACAAATTTGTTCTTTACTCTTTTCAGAAAAGAAGGGGGCAAAATGTTGCCTGCTCCCGATAATGATCCCTTAGAACCTTCAGCTTACAGGATACCTTATATGGTCAGAGTGGGACAGAATAAAATACTTAAAGGGACAATATCTGTAATTTTCCTGTATCTCTTTTATCATCCGACAGATACAATCAGATATGATTTTTACATAGAAGACAGGGCATTCCATGAGAGCAACGTTGTTTCCACAAGTGAAATTGTTCTTTCTGTAAATAATATTTATAAATAGCCTTTTCAGACTTTTATTCCCATAAGCAGTACATCATCAACCTGGTCATAGGAACCTTTCCAGTCGAAGTAAAATTTCTTCATTGACTCCTTCTGTTCATCCATCGGCAGTTTTGATATCTGCTCGATCATCCTTTTTAGCCTTGCTATTTTCATCTTTTTGCCATCCGCTCCACCAAACTGGTCTGGAAGTCCGTCGGAAAACAGGTAAATAGTATCCCCTTCTTTAAGATAGTATTCCTGATCATCAAAGAATTTCTCAATCACCGATTCCCCACCTACTGATGATCTGTTTCCTTTAATATAATATGATTCACCATCAAGGACAAGGATAACAGGTCGCATTGCAGAGGCGAATCTGACATGGCGGGTTGATATACTAAACTCACACACAACCATGTCCATTCCGTCATTGGATACACCCATTTCAACATTCTGGTTAAGCGTGGAGAAAATCTGTTTATCCAACAGACTGAGAATTTCGGAGGGTTTTGAAATTCTCTTTCTGGTTACAATATCCTGAAGAAGTGTGGAGCCAATTATTGACATAAATGCACCCGGAACCCCGTGCCCTGTTGAATCAGCGCAAACCACAATAAATTTATCCTCTTCAATTTTATCAAACCAGTAAAAATCACCACTCACAATATCCCTTGGATGGAACAGGATAAACGCATCATTAAATGCCTCTTTCAGCTTATTAATATCTGGTAGAATGCTCGTTTGTATTCGCTTGGCATAGTTTATGCTATCGGTGATCTCAATGTTCTGAAGTTCGATTTCCCCTTTCTGCTTCATTACGACACTGGTTCTGGCTGCAAGTTCTTTTTCAAGGTATTCCTGAATCTTCTTCTGGGCTTTATCCCTTTCACGTATAATAAGAATAACAACTCCAGTTATAACCGAGAAAGCTGTCAAAATGAACCACCATGTTCTATAAAAAGGTTTATTAATCAGAAGTGTGAACGATACAGGAGCTCCCTGAGAAAGTCCGTCTTCATTTACAGATACAAGACTGAATTTATATTTTCCGTCGCTGAGACTGTACATGGCTTCTCTTGAAGTAGTCATCTTACTCCAGTCAAAATCAAAATTTTCGAGAAAACTACTGTAATAAACTTTCTCCGGTGCGCTGAAATTAATTCCAGAATAGGAAATTTTAATCTTATACTTCTTATAGGGCAATACAAATGATAATTGATAAGGAAATATTACATCATCTATTTCGACAGTGTTTATGTTATTAAATGGAGCGATCATGCTCTTCCTATCTTTTAAACGGTCGTATATGAATAAACCTTCAGTTGTCCCGATTAAGATTTTTTTGTCGGCTGATTCAAACATGCCACTTGCATTGCAAACTCCTGCTTTTGCAAAATCTGTTCCGAATATTCGTACAGTGCCGGTGTTTGAACTATATCGTGAAAATCCTTTACTATGACCCACCCATATATTGTTATCTACGTCAGCCAGAATACTGTAACAAAAATTCGCCATCAAATCATTAGATTTGCTTATTGCAGAAACTGAATCATTAAGAAACCTGAATATCCCGTTGCCGTCAGTCGCAGCCCATATTGCTCCATCGCTGCTTTGAGAAAATGAGAGTATCTTATTTCTGAAGCTTCCATACATTGAGGAAGTACTTGCAGTAATATTAAAATCACGGTCCATTTTATACAATTTATCACTCTCAGTACCAATATAAGCAGCTCCCTCACGGGTAAGAAAAACCTTATTTATACTGTTATGCGGTAAGCCATTATTGATATTAAATTTCTTCTCTGTTTTTCCTGTTTTATCCAGAACAATAACTCCATTAGTGGTTGCCAGCCAGATACTCTCATTATCCATTTCAATGCCTTTAATATCATCCGCTCCGGAATCACCGGATCTGTAAACCCTTCTCACCGAACCATTATTGTTTCTTACAAACAAACCATTTCCCCCCGTTCCTATCCAAAGGTTTTTTCCCTGGTCAAGATAAAATGATTTTATCTCTGTATTTCCGATGTATCTGGTAAGATCAGTGAAAGAGAGAGACTTGCCATTAACCTGATCAAAAATATGAAACCCTGAAGGTGTGCCAAGAATATAATTGTTATCATAACTCTTAATATAAAGAATATTATTTTCCTGTGAATTCTTCCCGGGAGAATAGTAGCTTAAAGAATAGGAAGTCATCATAGAAAAACCTTCACCATATAACCCGAACCAATAATTCCCTTCAATATCCTGATAAACTGTTCTTACATCATTTCCGCTTAATCCCGAATTTAAATCATAGAATTTAACTGATTTCACCTTTTCATAATTTTCCGATAGCTCGAACTTAATTACTCCGGAACCCGAAGTAGAAATCCAGTAAGATCCGTCTGAATCCTTAGTAATGGATTGAACTTTAAGTGATTTTAATTCCTGGCGATCGGGAAGACGAGTCAGCTCATCAACTTTATCTGATATTTTTAATTGAAATAACCCGTTGTCGGCAGTTCCAAGTATGAATCGGACACCGTCACCGGTATTGTATATCGCTGTAACACCATTAGAATCAAATCCTTCAATAACTTTGATTACTGAAACAGAATCTTTCTCAAGTTTACAAACCAGTAGATTCTCCTGGGTACCAATGAGCAAATTTCCTGAACTTGTAAAAGAAGCCGAAAATACTGCCTGTTCAATGGAGAAAAAGTAATGATGTACCTCTTCCGGTTTCATCGGATTAACTGAAAAAACCGAATTCCCCTGTGGAATTATATAAATCAGGCCATTTGGTCCCTCGATTAATTCGCTGATACTTTTTGTATTTGGAACAGGGACCAAGATCAGTTTATTTTCCTTCTCATATAGTACTGTCCCATCACTGCAACCGAACCACAGAGTTCCCTGTTTATCTTTAAGACACCGGGTAGGGTATCTGCCCAATGATGAATCCGGAAAATGGACAGTGAAAAAATTATAGCCATCGAACCTGGTTAATCCACTGGCAGTTCCAACCCAGAGGAAACCGTCATTTGCCTGTATAATGGTATAGACAAAGCCATTAGGTATATTTCTCTCAGTTCCATAATTCATGAAACTGTAAGTCTGTCCATTTAATAATGATGCAAATGAAAATAAGAATCCGATGGTGCTGATCAATATTCTGGAACTGGTATTCAATCTCATTTCAGGTTTCACTTATTTCTTTGGCTTTACTTTCTCATAACCTAATTTTGGCTGGTATACAGGCACACCACCGATTGGCGAACTAAAAAACTTTAAAGCATCACCACGTTGGTTTTCAAGTGTAATTACCACATTATTATTTTTAACCAGCTCTCCCTGTCTTTTATGAAACTGAAAGTCAAGTGAAGATCCCACTTCCGCAGGTTCAATCGGAATATTGGATTTGATCCAGTCATTCTCATTTGATATAGGCACCGGTATTCCCTGCTTATATCTAGAAACTACGAGAACATTTCCATCATTGTCCCAGTCAAAATTACTCTGTCTGATGTAAACGATACCGGTATCGATATAAGGATATATGTGCGAAATACTCCTGAAATCATTCCACATCCGGAAATGATAAGCATAAGTGAATGCATTAGCTCCTTCAACAGGAATATTGTTGTTAGGATCACTGCTGATAAAATATCTGTAAAGATTTCCATCATCGCCGCTTATTCCTTCACATACGATTTTAAAAATATAACTATTCCATTTTGTATTAAAGTCTCCTTCTGCAGGATTAAATGGCCCGAATGAATAATATTTATTGTCGTACTTCGCTTCCTTTCCGAAAACTCTGGATGCCAATAAGTTACCTGATTTGAAATTTAAGCCTTTCAACAGACCTTTGGATTCCTCATTTTTTTCCGGATCCACGCCTTTGCCTCCATAAACTGAGAACTTTGTTTTAGTATTAAAATCGCCCTGAATCTCATCATTTTCGCCGCCACAATCTGGGTCAAAAACTCTGATATAAAACGGCTGGGTGTAATCCTTCAGAATGCTCATGAAATATATCTGGTAAAAATCAGCATCTCCCCAGGATGTTTTCCCGTCTTTTCCGAAAGTCACCATGTAGGGGATATTTTCGTCTTTCCCCGGGACAGGCTGCCCGGATAATCTGGCAAACATCGTAAACCCAAGGAGAAAAGCAGGAAGTAGTATTTTATATATTGAGTTATTCAATTTCATTTATCTCAAAATTAGTTATTTTCAATATCAAGGCTGACGTAAAACAATAATATTTTTTGAAATACATGCTTCCCTGATATTGGCCCCCGGCTCAGGCACAGTTGAAACAATTAGCTGAATATTGTAGTTTCCCGGTTTACTGAAACTCTTATCAACATTCTTTCCAACTGATACTGTTTCGTCACCGAAGTTCCAGTAGTATCGGGCTATATTCCATCCCGGAAGATTTGTACTGTCTGCACTCAAAGTTATTCTTTGATTTGCACTGATCGTATCAGGGGCGGATATGTAAGGCTGCTCAATTTCTGATACAACAAGGGTTTCAGTTTTTTCGTTGTAAGTAACCTCTTTGGTTACAAGGTTAACTACATCAAGCTGAACAGTGTATATGCCCGCGCCTTTGTAACAATGTTCAACAACCGTACCGATAGAGTTACTACCATCGCCGAATTTCCATTCATATCGAAAGGGCATTGTATCATATTTAGCTGAATTTTCTTCAAAAAATCGGTAACAGAAGTTGTTTTCCGCTAAAGTATCACACGACGCTTTTCTTATGATTTTCGATGTAAACTGGTATATATCATCTTCTCTCCCGCGATTTGAGGAAAAATAACCCGTCTGCAG
>Ga0315273_10002866_pt1 | contig 20584 bp, 18 predicted proteins | sample YL17G02_0_MG_FD_205753 | JGI IMG/M metagenome (GOLD analysis project Ga0315273, IMG submission 205753) | Sediment microbial communities from Yellowstone Lake, YNP, Wyoming, USA - YL17G02_0 | ecosystem: Environmental > Aquatic > Freshwater > Lake > Sediment | place: USA: Wyoming | collected... | reverse complement strand
ACTTGGAGTCCGGTCCACGGCCTCCAGGACCAGGCCCAGTCTCACCGGCTCGCCATAGCCGAAGCTACACTGCCAGCGATCGCTCTCCACGTAAAGCTGCCTGTCGCTCAGTTCAGATATATTAAGCATTAGATGCAATATTATCATTATTACATAATAAGTCTTTTCGATTGGCAAAGCTTATATGTGGATAAAGAGCCTGACATTTATATATCACAAATGAACCTTGCCAAAAAAAGAATTTTGCTTGATTTTAAATAGGGCTTCAACGATAATTCAACAGCATGCACGAGGCGGGAGATCATGACAGTATCCACGGCTAAGGTTGTAACGATAAGCATATTCTTGATTTTAGGAATGGTGCTGGCCGGGGTTTTAATGCAGCCCGAGGCTTCGCTTCAAGCCTGGAATATCAAAGAGAGCGACTTTCCCTCCAATGATGACGCGCAGGAGAAGCTTACCTTTTTGCTTAATTATGCCATCCTCGCGCCCTCCAGCCACAACAGCCAGCCCTGGAAGTTTAATGTCACCAAAGACTGTATCCTGGTCTTTGCCGATAAATCAAGATGGCTACAGGTTGCGGACGCAGATCAAAGAGAGCTATATTTAAGCCTCGGCTGTGCCCTGGAAAATCTGATTGTAGCAGCGGACCACTTCGGTTACAACTGCAGCGTTGCCTACTTCCCGGAAGAGGAGGATCTCGTGGCAAAAGTAGTATTGCAGCCGGCTGCCAATCCCTCCAGAGATCCCCGGCTCTTCTCAGCCATCCTTTCCCGCCAGACCAACCGCAATCCTTTCGAGCCGCAGGCCATCTCAGAGACCGATCAGGAGACGATCTATCGCCTGAGCTCTGATGCAGATGTCGGTATCTTCATAACCTCCGATTCTGCCATTAAAAAAAGCTTTCTTAATCTTGTGGTACAGGCAAATGGGATACAGTATTCCGATGCCAAATACAAGAGCGAGCTGGGCCACTGGCTGGGCCAGGGCGTCATGGGGCCCACGGGCATGCAGGCCAAGATGGCTCAGCTAGCGGTTGTCTTTTTAGATATGGGACCGCAGCAAACTAAAAAGGACGCCGAGCTGATCAACAGCACACCTTACCTTGGCTTCATCAGCACAACAAATAACGATAGCATCTCTTCCCTCAAGGCGGGAAGGATCCTGGAGCGTTTCTGGCTCGCTGCTACGTCTCTGGGCGTAAGCTTGCATCCCATGAGCCAGGCACTGGAGGTCTCGGAGACAAAGGCAGATCTGTCCAGACTCTTGCCTGCCGAATCAGGGATGATGCAGGTGCAGCAGGCCTTTCGGCTGGGGTATGCAAAGCCGGCCAAGGAGCATTCGACTAGAAGGTCGCTAAAAGAAGTGTTGATAAAGGTGTAAGCAGACAGAAAACCAAAAAAACCAAAAAAAACGGCTCCGCATCATCATGGAGCCGTTTTCACTCATTTTATCCTGGCTTCGGTCCGGCAAAGCCTTCCAGCTTCTTTAGTATCGTCTCTTCCTTTTCCAGTGTGCTGTCGCCGACAGCCTGCGACTCCATCTGGAAGTAATCCGAGAACCTGCCAAACAGCTGCGGATAGGGCTCGGAGACGACCAGGGGCAAAGATTGCCGCTCCCACTCCCCCAGCTCCACCGGGATGACGATTCCATTGGCCAGTGTTACAGACGGAACGATCTTCCAGCCCTTATCTGCCGCCTTCCTCTCATCTATCATCCAGTTCTTGAGCAGATCCGCATAGCGAGAGAGAAGAACGGCTTTTCTAATACCGCTGTTCTGGTAGAAATCAGCACTTGCCTCAGCCATATCCACTTCGGCTTCGTCGCTATCCTTCACTCCATTTCTATCCAGATAGCTCACCTTGAGATTCATATTCTCCTGATTGGACAGCTTCTTCAGCTTCACTAAAATTACTCCTCCCTTAACCAGGCCTTCCTCTGCTTTGGAGGGGAAGAGGGTATTGACCTTCATCAGCTCGCCAGTGGCCTGGTCCGCCTCAGGAGAGCCGTAGACCTTCTCAATCTCGTAACCGGGCGCATCCAGCTTGAGCCTCAGATCAAAGACCAGCGGCGTGACCATGAAGTCGAACTCATCGTCCATGCGCTTCTTGAATTCGCCTGCAGAGTGGACCGAATAGTAGTTGGCTCCTTTGATCTTGGTGATGCTCTCCACCAGCTGTGTGTTGAAGTCCACGCCGATGCCGATGAATGTGGTGTAAATTCCCTGATCGGCATTATCCTCCAGCATGCGGTAGAGCCCCAGGTCGCCTGTATCTCCAATGTTGGGCATGGCGTCGGTCAGGAAGATTATTCTGTTCTCGTACTCTGATGTGTCGGCCTGCAAGAATCGGTCGAAGAGAGCCGTCCCCTCCTCCATTCCTGCCTCCATGTTTGTCCCGTCTGTCTCCTGGATCTTGAGGATGCGGCTCTTCAGGCGATTCAGGTCTTTGTCGGCGACGCTGGTGAGCGGATCGACCAGGAAGGCATCATCGCTGAAGATCACCAGGCCGAAGCGATCCTCCGGCTTGAGGTGGCCCAGGAGGGCGACTACCGACTCATCGGCAATCTGTATCTTGGTCTTGCTCATGCTGGATTCGTCCCCTTTCTGCTCTACCTTATTGCCGAAGCGATCGTAGTAGTATTCATCAAAGGGGCTGCCCATGGAGCCGGAGAAGTCCAGCACCACCACAAGGTTCAGCTTCTTTCTCTGAAAATCCGCTATCCCGGAGTTCAGGCCCACAGAAAGATAGTATTGCGTCTCTGAAGAGAAGGGATCTTTGGAGACCGCGTAGCTGTAGGAAGGACAGAAGAGCTTCCTGCAATCCTTCGCCGCGCCGGTATCAAAGTAGTAATCATAAAACAGGCCCTCGTATGTCACGTCGCTTGGCAGGGGCAAATAGTCCTGCTTGATGTTCTCCCGGAAGCTATTGACGTCCTTGGCGCCGCCTGCAGAAAAGCCGATGCTGGGACTGGCTGCTGCCGCAGGAGAAGCCATGCTGTAGGACATGCGCGGCGCGCTGCCAATAGCTTTTGAGACTCCGCCTCCTCCGGAACCCACCGGTGCGCCTTCATCCGCAACCCCAGATTCCTGGACGAGAAGTTTTACGGAGTTGCTCTTGGCTGCGTTCACAGTAAACCAGAGCTCATAATTTCCTTCCAGGCCGGCCTGGTACCATGCCACGTAGCTCTTTCCCTTCTGCACAGAAGCGTTGAGGATTGTGGCAACAGAGCCCGTGGGATAGAGGCAGAAAAGCTGCAGCTCTCCGCTTGCCTCCGGCATCAACCTGAGGCGGGCCCAGCTGCCGGATGGGATCTCCTGATCGATGCGCGACTGCTTGCCCGTGGAATCGACTATCACAAGGCTGCTTTTTTCAGGCTGCGCACTTACCGATCCTTCCTCTACAAGTCGAGCAGAGTCTTCAGGGGCCTCATAAGCATACCAACCAGAATCCTGATCCGATGCAGGAAATGACGGATCCGAAGCTGTGCCGGGATACAGGCAGATTATAGCAATTACTGCCAATGGTAATATGGTCCGATTGATTTTCATAACCCACACTTCCAAAACAATAGAATGATTACTAATACGCATTTTTTTCTATTTAAGATCATCTTTACACGAAAGTTTGATTTCCCATGAGATTAATAATAAAAAGAGATGAAGCCCCATTCCGACCTTAATCTGCCTGCCGGCCTGGAAGGTCTGGCCGATCTGGCCCTGGATCTGCGCTGGACGGTGCGGCAGACCACAGATAAGATCTGGGAGCTCCTCGATGCCGAGGCATGGGAGAAGACCAAGAATCCCTACTTGATTTTGCAGAACGTCTCCCAGGCACGATTGCAGGAAGCGGCCCGGGATGAGAACCTGAAAAAAGAGATCTCATCCTGGGAGGAGAGAAGATCCAGGCTACTGGAAAAGCCTGCCCCGGCCGGGCAGAATGATCTTGCCTGCATTGCCTACTTCAGCATGGAGTTCGGCCTCTCCGAGGCGCTGCCCATATACTCTGGGGGCTTGGGCATCCTGGCGGGAGATCACCTCAAGACCGCCAGCGATATGGCGGTTCCCATCACCGGAATTGGGCTGCTCTACCAGCAGGGCTACTTCCGCCAGCTTCTCGCACAGGACGGCTCTCAGGTTGAGGCATTTCCCTATAACGATCCGGACACAATGCCGCTGGTCCCGGCTCGGGATAGAGACGGATCAAGATTGCGAGTCAAGATCAGCCTTCCAGGAAGATCTCTGCTGCTTCGCGTCTGGCAGGCCAATGTCTGCCGGGTGAATCTCTATCTGCTCGATTCCAATGATCCCATGAACAGTCCCTGGGATAGAGCCATTACCGCCAACCTTTATGCCCCTGGCCAGGAGCGGCGGCTGATTCAGGAGATAGTGCTGGGCATCGGCGGCTGGCAGGTTTTAGAGAAGCTGGGAATAGAGCCCGAGGTCTGCCATTTGAATGAGGGGCATGCCGCCTTCGTTGTCCTGGCCAGGGCCTACAGCTTCATGAAGAAGACGGGCTGCACTCTTGCAGCGGCCCTCTGGGCGACGAGGGCGGGAAATGTCTTTACCACTCATACCCCGGTGGAGGCAGGCTTTGATCGCTTCGACCGGGCCCTGGTGGACAAGTATGCCAGATTTTATGCGGATCTGTTGGGCCTCTCCCGCGTTGATCTGATGGCACTTGGCGGCGGCAGGATGGAAGATGAATCCAGTCCTTTTACCATGGCCCATCTGGCTTTGAGTGGATGCAGTCACGTCAATGGCGTATCCCGCCTGCACGGCAGGGTGAGCCGCAAGATATTTCAATCCCGCTACCCTCGCTGGCCGGAATCTGAGGTGCCGGTAGGTTATGTGACCAACGGCGTTCATATCTCTACCTGGGATTCCCCTGCCGCCCAGCGTCTCTGGACGAAGGCGTGTCCGGGCGACTGCAGGCTGGAGGGCATTGACTATTTGAAAGATGGAATCTCCCAGCTCAGCGATTCAGAGCTGTGGTGCTTCAGGGCTGAGGCCCGCCGGGATCTGGTGGAATATGTTCGACGGCGAAGTGGCCGGCAGCTTCAGGAGCGGGGGGCCGAGCAGGAGAAGCTGAGGCTTGCCCGGCACGTCTTGAATCCCAATATTCTCACATTGGGCTTTGCCCGAAGGGCCACAGCTTACAAGCGCACCGACCTCCTGCTCAAAAATCCGGAAAGGCTGATTGCCATTCTTACTGATAGGGCGCACCCTGTGCAGCTGGTCATGGCGGCTAAAGCCCATCCCTCGGACGAGCAGGGAAAGGAGATGGTTAAACAGATGGCCAACTTCGCCTCCCGGCCTGAAATTTCCGATAGAGCCGTCTTTTTGGAGGACTACGACATCGATTTAGCCCAGCACCTGCAGCCGGGAGTGGATGTCTGGATCAACACGCCGCTGCGGCCCAATGAGGCCTGCGGCACGAGCGGCATGAAGGTGCTGGCCAACGGCGGCCTCAATCTCTCCAATTTAGATGGCTGGTGGGATGAGGCCTATGACCCGCAGGTGGGCTGGTGTCTGGGAGACGACAAGGAGCACAGCGAGCCGGGCCGGGATGAGGTGGATGCAGAGCAGCTCTACCGCCTGCTGGAGGAGCAGGTTGTGCCCCTCTTTTACGAAAGGGACGAGAAAGGAATACCAAAGGGCTGGACGGCTATGGTGAGGGCCAGCATGAGCCGCCTGACACCGCGCTACAACAGCGCCAGGATGATGCAAGAGTATGTGGAAAAGATCTACAGGCCTGCAGCTATTGCCTTCCGCAAGAGGTCGGCTGATGGAGCCAGGCTGGCGGAGGAGCTGGCAGCGTGGCAGGAGCGGCTGAATGAGAACTGGAAGGACCTACGATTTGGCAGGCTGACGACACGCCAGGAGAGCGATTTCTGGCGCTTTTCTGTGGAGGCCTATTTGGGAGAGCTGCAACCGGATGATGTGCGGGTGGAGCTTTATGCCGATCCCTTGCCCGAAGGTGAGGCAAAAGCAAGATCAGAGGCGGGGCTAAGTCAGGGGGTTGGAGGGGAAGCTAAACAGAGCGGCCCTGAAAAGATCGCGATGGAGAGGGTGGGGCCGCTGGCAGGTGCAGTGAACGGATTTATTTACGGTGCAAGAGTGCCGGCGAGTAGGCCGGCAGAGGACTACACACCACGCATCGTGCCCTATCATGTAAAGGCTTTTATTCCCATGGAAGAGGCGCATATTCTGTGGAAAAGGTGATTTGCCCCATGCGCTCTCTTTTTAGGATTAAATATCACTAATTGGATGGAAAGCGATCTCCACCACCGGAGGATTATGGCGGGACGAAAGTTCGACCCGGAAAGATTTGATCTAGAGAAGGTCAACGGCCTTCCAGATCCGATGTGCAGTGCGAGCACTTGACTGCCGCTTTGGGAATGCTCTCCTTGCAGAAGGGGCACTCCTTGCTGTTTGGCTCGGGAGGGGCCGGCTTTTTCTTGGCAGCATTTACCTGGCGGATGAGCATAAATATGGCCAGAGCAACTATGAGGAAGTTGATAATGGCATTTATGAACAGACCATAATTAACGGTGGGCGCGGCCGCCGCCTGAGCTGCTGCCAGGGAGGCATAGGTCTTCCCATCCAGGGCTATGAACAGGTCTGCAAAGTTTATGCCGCCCATGATCATGCCGATTGGAGGCATGATGACGTCTTTTACCAGTGAATTGACAATGCCGCCAAAGGCTACGCCAATTATGATACCCACCGCCATGTCCAGTACATTGCCCTTCATGGCGAACTCCTTAAACTCGTCAATAAATCCCATAATTCCAAACCCCTATGATGCCAATTCCTTTTTAATATTAGAAGCTCAAATTATAAATTCTTTATGCAAGGATGAAAAAAACTTAGTAGAAAGAGGGCTATCCAAACCTTAATGAAAGAATATTCCAATAAAGAGATCAGAGTTCTCTGGAACCCGGAAAAGTGCATACATGCCAGAGAATGCGTGAAGGGGCTGCCTCAAGTATTTTGCCGGGATAGCACGCCCTGGATAAATATGCAAGGGGCAAGCTCAGAAGAGATCATGATGGTTGTAGACCGATGTCCGTCCGGGGCGTTGACCTATAAAAAGGTGCGATTAGAAGATGAGGGGAGCGCAGATCAGCCCTGTGCAAAGATCAAGGTGATGAAAAACGGCCCAATGCTCGTGGAAGGTGGATGCTCTTTGATAGATAACATGGGCAAAGTATTGGCCGGCCAGGGACCTTATGCACTATGCAGATGCGGCGGCTCAGGGAAAAAGCCCTTATGCGATGGAACTCACATCAAAATTGGATTTGAAGATACAAAATAAAAATTCACCAATTAGGTTTTCCTATCTGATGAGGCTCTTTCCACTCATCGCCTTCGGCTGGTGGATATGCAGGAGTTGCAATGCTGTGGGGGCAATATCGGCCAAGATCCCGTCCTCGCGCAGGCTATACTTCTGGCCATCATTTACTATCAGCGTGAAGGGCACAGGATTGGTGGTGTGAGCGGTATGCGGCTGGCCTGTGGCCTCATCTTTCATCTTTTCTGCATTGCCATGGTCAGCGGTAAGCATTACGGCGCCTCCCTTCTTGAGAATCTCATCCACTACCGCCCCCACGCAGCCGTCCACGACCTCGACTGCTTTCACGGCAGCGTCGAATATGCCGGTGTGGCCCACCATATCGGGATTGGCGAAATTGAGCACAATTAGATCATACTTTCCGCAGTCAATGCGCTCTATCACCTCATCCCTGACCCGAAAAGCGCTCATCTCCGGCATTAGGTCGTAGGTGGCAACCTTTGGAGATGGTATGAGGCCGCGATCTTCTCCTGGATTGGGCTCTTCATTTCCGCCATTAAAGAAGTAAGTGACGTGGGCATATTTCTCCGTCTCGGCTATGCGCAGTTGCCGGAGCCCAGAGCGGCTTATCACCTGGCCGAGAGTGTCGTCGAGGTTTTGCGCTGGGAAGACAATGGGCACATTCAGGCTAGCGTCGTACTGGGTCATGCAGGTATAAAAAACGCGCATTGGTTTTCGGGCAAAGCCCTGAAAATGCTTATCAACGAAGGCCCTGGTAATCTCGCGGGCTCTGTCCGGCCGGAAATTGAAGAATATGATGCTGTCCCCGTCCTGCACCAGTCCCTCTATATCGACCAGGGTCGGCTGGAGAAATTCATCATTCTCGCCTCGCTTGTAGCCGTTTTCCACAGCTTCTTTGGCCGTAATGGCACGCAGCCCCTCGCCATCTGTGAGGCACCGATAGGCCTTCTCCACTCTCCCCCAGCGTTTGTCTCTGTCCATGGCGAAGTAGCGACCGGAGAGCGTGGCCACCTTGCCCGTGCCGATCTGCTTGAACTTCTCCTCCAGATCCTGCAAATATGTGAGAGCGCTTCTGGGAGGCACATCCCTGCCGTCCAAAACGGCGTGCACATATACACTCGCAAGGCCCTTTTTCCGGGCCATCTCCAAGAGCGAGTAAAGGTGGGTGTTGTGGCTGTGCACTCCGCCGTCAGATAAGAGGCCGATCAGATGCAACCTGGCGCCTTTTGCTTTTTCCATGGCCTGCAGCAAAACCTCATTCTCGGTAAGGGTCCCAGACTCAACCGCCAGGCTGATCCTGGTGTAGTCCTGGTAGACAATCCTGCCGCCGCCTATGTTGAGGTGGCCCACCTCGGAGTTTCCCATCTGGCCGCGCGGCAGCCCCACGGCCAGGCCCGAGGCAGCGAGAGTGGTGGTTGGGTAATTCTTCCAGAATCGCTCCAGGTTGGGCTTATGCGCCTTGGCGATGGCATTGCCCTCTTCTATCGGGCTTATGCCGAAGCCGTCCATGATTATGATTGCTAAGGGCTTCATTTTAAAAGTGTCATCGTTGCCCAAATATATTAGATCTTTTCTTTAAAGCCCTCTTCTCCGATGAGCGGAACGAAGATCACTCCCATCTTCTCCTCCATAGAGAAGCCGTTCTTCCTTGTCACCAAATAAAGCTCCTGATAGTCCCGGCCCACGGGAAGGACCATTTTGCCGCCCACCTTGAGCTGCTGCTTGAGCGGCTCGGGCACCTTGGGAGCGGTCGCAGCTACGCTTATGCGGTCATAGGGGGCATGCTCCAGCAGGCCGACACTTCCGTCGGCCTCGATCATGGTCACATTCGTTATGCCGGCGTTTTCCAGATTCTTTCTGGCTATTGCTACCAGATCCGGCATGCGCTCAACAGAATAGACCCTTCCCCCGGGGCCTACCATTGTCGCCATCACCGCAGCATGATATCCGCTTCCTCCCCCCACCTCCAGGACTGTCATTCCCGGCTGTAGATCGAGAAGATCACACATTATGGCCACCATGTGAGGAGCGGAGATGGTCTGGTTATAGCCTATAGGAAGTGGTGTGTCGTCATATGCCCGGCTTTTGAGAGACTCGGGAAGAAAGAGCTCTCTGGGAACGCGAAACATTGCGGATATGACCGGCTCATTAACATGGTCGCGCAGGCTTCTCAGGAGTTGCTCTCTATTCAAAGCTCTCGACCCCACACTCGTTGTATGTCTTTGGCCTCGGCCACCTCGGCAAAGCCCTCACCACGCAGCTTGATCTTGACGATCACAAATTTGAATCCTTCCACTTTTCTGGCTTCCCCCACCTCAAAGACCTCATCTCCAGCTACGCTGATCTTGAGCGGATGGGTCTTGCCGTTTCGATAGACGGAAATCTTGAGGGGCACATCATCTGTGGCCCGGGCCCAGGCGGTCTTTACCGCCTCAGCAGGAGCGGCGTTCACCCTTCTATCTGTCTCCAGAGATGCGATCTCTGTCATGACCACATCTTTGGCCGGATCGTCCACTAAAAGCTCATCACCGACGTGCAGCACCTCTTTAGCCGGGATCTTAATAAAGTAAGGCTCAGATAGCTCGTCGTTGCTCACGATTACCTTGAGATTGACCAGACGCTCGCGCTCTACCTGAACGGAATGGACCGTTCCGCACTCTTCACAACGCACTAGATTCTCCTGCCCGGATTTGATCATTGAATGCTCCGTATCGGCACCGCATGTGGGACAGAAGATCTGATCATCAAGCATAGCATATAATTATTCCACGGAGTATTTAAAGTATAACTGCCGCTCTCCTGCCAGCACGTCCCAAATGAGCTCGGGCGGAGCCTGAATATCAACAATGGAAAAACTTTTTAATGAAGACGAATTATCTAAACTTATGAAAGAAGTTATTAAAGATAATCGCTCCACCCTGGACCTGGGAATGGATGAATGCTGCAGCATTGCCGAGAGCATGATCGAGGAGATCCATCAGATAGCATTGCCGAATCGCTGCATCCTTACCTGTGCCAATGAAAGGCCTAAGCCCTCCCTTAAGAAGAAGCTTCTTCACCGGATGAGAGCAGCGAAAAAGAAGGTGATGATATGATTAATTTTATTCCTATTTTATGTGTCGGGAAGAGTCCAATCGAGATATATCCAGATTATTCTCAAGCCATCAAGAATTCAAATCAACAAAAATTATTTTAATTATGTTAGGTGCTTTCTTGAATGCACGAAAACTATTTATATTAATCTAGTTACTAATTTAGTTGTGGACACTGACTCTAAAACCTGTTCTATCCCGCAATCATGCTCTGAGGTGGAAGTAGACCTCAAGAGGCTGGACCGCATGCTTCAGGCAGCCCACCGAAGTTCCATCGACATAAAAGATAGCTATGACTTTTACGTCCTGGCCCTAAAGGAGTTCAACAAAGAGAACCTCACCGAGTCATTCCTCTACTGCGACCGGGCCAGGTACGAGCTTACCTCTGCCATCAATGAGGCCAAGATCAAGATCAAAGGCTCTCGATTTCACAGCCTTCGCACCCTCTCTTACTTCTTCAAGCTCTACGGCCTTTATGCCGTGATCTTCGCCTCTTTGGCAATCATTCTGTTCAGCTTTTTGATCACCAGATTCGCCGAGGTGAGCGTTCTGGGCGTTCCACTTTGGTCCGCTTTCTTCGCGGGCCTGGGCTCCTCGGCCCAGATCCTGACGGGAGTGGCCGATGACCTGCGCCGCTATGGCCTGGCCTCGCGCTACAAGAGGCTCTGGTACATGGCCATACCTCTGCTGGCCATGATCTTCGGTTACATGGCTTATCTGTTCGTCAGCTCCGGCTTTATTGCCCTGGATGGCAGCACAGAGAGCCGGGAATTTTCCATCATGTTCATCTGCTTTTTGACGGGATTTCTCACCAAATGGCTGATTGGCCGGCTCTCGCGAATGTCCAGGGATATTTAGAGGTATTCAGCACGGCACCGCCACGTAGATGTTGTGCTTGTTGCTCACAATCTGCACCCGCACGCTGCCCTGCTTGATGGGGCAATCCACCACCGATACCACCCGGTTTTTCGCGACGCCCAATTGTTCACCGCTCACCCAGCCGGGGGCCTTGATCTCCACCCAGGTCTTCTCCTTCTTCTCAAAGACCGTGGGGATCATGGGACGCCTGACAATCCCGAAGTCCTGCGCCTTTAGGCGGAGCGGTATCGAGAACTGCTTCTCCCATTCGTTCATGCTGCGATTGTAAAAGTGCCACCAGTTCTGGGCCTTGACCCTACCTGGTGATCGGCCCAGCCGATAGTGCTCAAACTTCTGAATGCCGAGCGGCGGCCACCTCTTTCCCGCACCGATCTGGCGAGCGAACGAGATCAGCTTTGGCATATCCTCGTCGTTGATACCAGGGATTAAGACGGGCGCAATCATGAGGTCGATCTTACTTCGGGCAATGCTTTTTGCCGCCTGCATTATTTTTTCAATGTCAAAGCCGGGCATGCCCGCCAGAAATGCGGCCTTCTCCGGCTCCAGAGAATGAATGGAGAGGTTGATCCGATCCAGCCCGGCCTCTTCCAGCGCCCGGATTCGCTCTTCATCCAGCAGGGTGCCGTTGCTCTGCATGGAGACGACGCTGACCTCTTTTATTGCCTTGAGCCGCTTCACCAACGGCACAATATCAGGATAGAGCATGGGTTCACCAGGTGAATCGATGTGGCACTCCACCCCCGGCCCCTTGAAGGGGGCGATCTCCTCCACCGCTTCCATCAGATAATCCAGCTCCACCTGGTAGTCTGTGACCCTTGAGCGGGAGTTGGGCCCCGCATCCACCGAGCAGAAGGGGCAATTGAGGTTGCAGCCGCAGCTCGGCCTGATCTGCAGAAGGCTGCTGCCCCGGTCGACCACGCCGAAGTAGATACACCCAACCAATGGGATGCCTGATTGACGAGTTATGTGAAAGAGCGACATTTGAGATCCTTTGCAGCTATCAATTCTGTTCACCTGCTTTAATGACTTTCTATTGTTCGAGCAGTATGCGTTTGCTCTACTGTCTCTTCCACCGGGATGCCGCACGCGGTGAAACGCGCGGGAGAGCTAGGGCGCCCTCAACGCCGGGCGGGCTTGGAGACAATACGATGGAAGCAGTTGATGGGATTGGAGGCTTTGTAGAAAAGTCTTCAGAAAACATCCAACATTATAGAGATGATATTGACAGATATCTTTACCTACAATAAATCATCTCCTGAGAAATGGTGATTATATGTTTCCAGGACTCGGAGGATTAGGCGGGAGGGGCGGCATGAGCCCCAAGAAGATGAAAGGCATGTTAAAGAACATGGGCATAGATATCGATGAGCTTGAGAACGTATCCGAGGTCATCATTCGCATGCCCGACAAGGAGATTGTCATAATCAATCCCTCTGTCGCTATCATGGATTCCCACGGCACACGAAGCTATCAGATATCAGGCGATGCAACTGAGCGCGCCGTATCAAGCGCTGGCCAGGAGACGGCAGAAGAGCCCCCAATTGAGATCCCGGACTCGGACGTGCAGCTTGTAGCAGCTCAGACAGGCGCGAATTTACCAGAGGCAAAAGCGGCCCTGCAGGAGGTTAAAGGAGACCTGGCAGCAGCCATAATAAAGCTGGTCTCAAAATAGGTATGCTTAGCACTCTTCGCGACCCTGTTCATGGGGCTATCCAGATAGATGAGCTGGAGGGCCGTCTCATTCAGTCCCAGCCGGTGCAGCGACTGAAGGGGATTAAGCAACTGGGTCTGGTGGAGACGGTCTATCCCGGCGCGAGCCATAGCAGGTTCGAGCATTCCTTGGGAACCATGTATATGGCCGGACGGATGGGCGAGCACCTGGGCCTCTCTGGGGACGAGGTGCGAAAAGTGCGCCTCGCCGGGCTTCTGCACGATCTGGGGCACTCGGCACTCTCCCACGCCGTGGAGGGCGTTCTCAGCCGAAATCCGGACATACAGCCCACCCTGGCAGGCAGGCGTGTTTCCAGACATGAAGAATTCACCCACCAGATCATAGCGGCTCATCCCTTCGGAGAAGAGGCCTTAGAGGCTGCCAAGAGGGACTTCGCCAATGCCGACGAATTATTTGAAGAGGTCGCGGACATAGCTTCAGGGAAAAGGCCGCCTCTCGGCCAGATCATCGTGGGCGATCTGGATGCGGACAGAATTGATTTTCTTCTGCGCGATTCGCACCACTCGGGTGTCTCCTTGGGCCTCGTGGATACCGATCAGATTATGCAGGCTCTCACTATTAGTAATGGCCGCATTGTGCTGGCAGGGGAGGGCGATTATCGGGCTGAGATGTCCCAGACTGCGGCAGAGTCGATGCTCATTGCCCGGGCCCATCACTATAATGCACTCATCTACCATCCAACCGTTCAGTCCATCCGGGCCATGTTGCTGGCGGCTTTAGAAAATGCCCTGCAAAGGATGGATGCAGACGAAGCCAGAAGCAGCATTGTTCTATTCTTCCGGGAGTATACGGACCCCGATCTTCTGAGTTTCATCCGGGAGAAAGGAGACCGCATCTCCCGAGATCTCCTGGCGCGCATAAAATACGGAAGAGTTTTTCCCCTGGCGGCCAGGTTCGACCACAGGTCTCTGTCGCCGGATATCAGAATGGCTCTCGCCACCATCTCCCGCCATGGACGCATGAGAAAGCTATTCGAGGACGCCCTCGGCAAAAAATACGGGGCATTGGTGGATGTCACCGTGGGCAGCGGAGTGCCGCGATCCATGAGAACAGAGTCGAATGGATTTCTTTATGACGAATCGGCCTTAGGGCTGGGTCTGGTCAAATCTTTGACCCGCCAGATCGCTATCTCATTCTTTTCGGACGATAAGCAGGAGATATCACTACAGGAGGTGAGGGCGCAGGCTGAGAGAATCCTCTCCTTTATTCGCTCCGAGAGCTATCTTCCCATAGACGGGCTACTGCTGCTATTTTATACCCTGCACCAGATGCTGTCCGAGACTTACGGCCAGAAGATCCTCGTTCCCCGAATCAGAAACATAACCTGGCTCTACCGCCAGGTGGCCCGGATAAAGGATTTGGGTCAAACTGGATTATGCAGCCTTTTCGACTACTCTTTCCACACCTACTATGGCTTCCCCTACAGCGAGAGGCTCTTCGAAGACATTCAGATCCTGGTGGCCAGCGGCATGATCTATCAGGACGAGCGGCATTATGAGCTGAATTTGCAGTGGCTGCAGCGATACGAATACATGCTCACAGCCGAAGGCATAAAGTACGCCGAAAAGGTCGCCAGTTCTTACAGCAAAGAAGCGGAGGCCCTGGCTAATCATCTCAGGCTGGAGAAGCATGCCATTCCTTACGATGTGGTGAGCCTTTATCTCAAGAGGTACACGGGCAAAAAAACGTAAGTTTCGGCTGACAGGCAGCCCATCTGAGCGCCTGCCATCCGAAAAAGATAGTTTTAATTCATCTGGTGCTGCTTGAAGGGAGACTGCTCGTAAGTCTGGACAGCTGCAAAAGGAGTCCATGCATCATTCAAAAACTGATAGATGCTCTCGCCTGTCCAGGCTACCGTCTTATCCTTTCCGGCTGCGCTGGCTGTAAAGGTGGGTGATGCAGGAGCAGGTGAGGCATAATTATCATTCAGGAAATCGTAGATGGCATAGGTGGAACTCTTCTGGGTAGTGTTATTGCGGGTCATGTTCCTCTGCACCCCAGTGGCCTGGCTTGCCAGCGGAGCTACGAAGGTGCTCGGCGTCCAGCTATCATTAAGGAAGGCGGCCATAGAAGGTGTGGTCTCCAGGGCGGTTTGAGCCGGTTCCGGCATAGCGGCAGGTTCATCCTTTAAAACTGTCGATGGAAGGGCCATAATAGCAGGCAATAGCCCACCCAGAGCGACCAGAGCAAATAGCACAAGTATAATATGTCTCATGAGCTTTGTATTATCCCTCCGGTGTCCATAAAGCTTTCCGTCGGTGCAGGCCATTTCCGGGCAATGGATAATTGGCAATGGATATTCATTTTTCAGTCTTGCAGGGCTTTCAGCTCGGTTGGGGTCATTTGTGGATGCTGTGTCAGGTACGCAGCCACCTGAGGGCGGTGCACCAGCCGGCAGTTGATGCAGGTCCAAAACCTCTTTCCTTTTTTTGTTTTCACGAACTTTCCAAGTTCTTCGTCCTTGCATGGATACAATGGACAGAAGCAGTGTGTGCAGTCCTGATCAGGGAAGTGATGGCAGGGGTAATACTGGCAATTTTCTTTGCCTGTTGCCTGCACCGGCTGGTCGGCTATCTCCCGGATCAGGCACGGGTCATCGGTTACCAGTCCGTCGGCCCCTAACCGGAGGAGCCAGCTCGCCTCTTCTTTGCTATTGACAGTCCAGGGGTAGACCGCTATCCCTTGCTGATGGGCCTCTTTGAAGAGCCTGGCATTGACTCTCCGGGGGAAAATAGCCGCAGCTTTTGCCCAAAGGGCCAGATGCACAGGATTTATAGGGAGCGATGAGATGATGATGCCCGTCTTCAGGTGGGAAATGTCCGATAATTCGCGCAGGCTGCTATGGTAAAAGGAGGTCACAATGCAGTTTTTTCCTGAGAGAGCTTCGGCCACCAGCCCTTCCAGGCCCTCTTCCTTCATCTCCACCACCAGGCCCAGGCCAAGTTCCTCGGCCAGAAAAAGGGCCTCTTTTAGCGTTGCAATCCTCTGACTTTCCATGCACTGATCATCGCAGCCTCTCGGCTTCAGGGCTTTTAGCTCCTCCAGGCTAAGGTCTTCAACCAAGCCTTTGCCATTGGTGGTTCTGTCCACCCGGTCGTCATGCATCAAGACCAGTTCGCCGTCGCGAGAAAGCCTTACATCCAGCTCCACATAGTCGGCTCTGCACAAAGCTGCAACTCTGATGCCCTCCAGGGTGTTCTCAGGGGCCCTGGCCAAAGCTGCCCTATGACCTATGACTAAAGCCATTAACTTGAAAGCGACTGGAAAATATATCACTTTTTGCATGAAGCTGGCGAAGGGTTATACTTCCAGAAGGACAGTGGAGGATTGGATGCTGGATAATCTTGAGAAGTTTTGCAACCTTAAGAGGGATATCGCAGAGATCAACATAGATCCCTTGCAGCGAGGTGGGATTCTGACGCCGCAGGCGCGTGCTGCTTTACTAGAATGGGGGGACGGCTACTCGGTCTGCGACTTTTGCGCCGGAATGCTGGATCGCATCAAGACTCCCCCCATAGAGGAGTTCGTGCATGGCGTTCTTCCCGAATTCTTGGGCACGGATGAGGTGCGCATAACCCACGGGGCACGCGAGGGAAAGTTTGCCGCCATGCATGCCCTTTGCGAAAAGGGCGACTGGGTGGTAATGGACGGCAATGCCCATTACACCACGGTTCTGGCGGCAGAGAGAACGGGCCTGAAGATTGAGTTTGTGCCCTCCAGCAAAGAGCCCGACTATGCCATTTCTGCAGAAGGCTACATACAGGCCATAGAGCGCGCTTATGAGCAGAAGGGAAATGTGAGCCTGGCCGTCCTGACCTACCCGGACGGAAATTACGGAAACCTTCCCCATGCGCGATCCATAGCAGATGCCTGCCATGACTACAGCGTGCCCTTGCTTCTCAACGGCGCTTACGCCATTGGCCGGATGCCCGTGAATGCAAGAGAGCTGGGGGCGGACATAATCGTAGGCAGCGGTCATAAGTCCATGGCCGCCTCCGGGCCAGTAGGCGTTCTGGGAGCCACGGAGGAGTATGCGAAGCCAATGTTCAGGCTCTCTTCCACCAAGAAGAACAAAGAGGTTGAGCTCTTGGGCTGCACTGTGCGCGGCGCCCCTCTCTTGACGCTGATGGCGTCTTTTCCGGCAATTGTAGAGCGCATCGGCCACTGGCAGGAAGAAGTGGAAAAAGCACGCTGGTTTTCGGCAGAGATGGAGAAGCTGGGCATGAGCCAGCAGGGGGAGCGGCCACATAACCACGATCTGATGTTCTTTTTGGCGGAGAACCTCTATCAGATATCCCTGAAGGCAAAGAAGGGGCGCTATTTCCTCTACCGGGACCTGAAGGAGCGCGGCATCTGCGGCATCAAGCCGGGCCTCACTCGCCAGTTCAAGCTCTCCACCTTCGGCCTTGCCAGAGAGGAGCTGAAGAAGGTTTTGCAGGCATTTTCCGATATCATAGAATCCTATGGCCAGGCATGATGACATGGGAAAAATATGGAGAAGCTTTATCATTACAAGAGACATAATAAGTTGATCTGGAGGAAGAAAAACGATTAGTTCGCGGCATGTCTCCTTGGCGCTGGTTACCTTAGCGCTGATTTGGGCTTTTATGGCCCCAGCCTGTGCAGGAGCAAATGAAACCTCTATCGATTGGTTCATGAAAGGTCTGGCTCTCTATAACCAGGAAAAATTCGATGAGTCCCAGCAGGCCTACAGTAGAGCTCTCGAGCTGGACCCAAATGATTTCGAGGCCTGGAACAACAAAGGAATTGACGAGGGTCTTTTAGGAAGATACGACGAGGCGCTGAAGTCTTTTAAGAATGCTGTGGCTCTCAATGAGTCTTATGCCGAGGCCTGGTACAATATGGGAGTGATTTACGACTTTAAAGGAGACTACTACACAGCCGTCCAGGCATACAAGAAAGCCACTCAGATCAATCCATCCTATCAAAAGGCTCTGTTTAGAAGAAGTGTCGATACGGATATCGTAATGTCGCCTTCGCTCTCCTGCGCCTGTCAGGATCAGATCGTCTTGGTCTAGATTATCCTGCCAGGCAGGACTATCTACCTGGCAGGCTCTCATTTGCTCTTTTAATTCGTGGCCAGGATGTGCCCGATGATCCTGCCGTATGCGGGCCTCGCTACTAATGTGCCCAGGATCACACCAAGGATGATGATGAGTGCAAATCCCGTGAGCGCACCAAAGCCCATGACAAGCAATGGCAACATAGCCACCACGGTGGTCGCCGCCGCTCCCAGGATGATCATGAAAGCCCTGGACAGTCGGGTCAAATAGACCTTGCTGCTGGTAGCTACTATTACCTTGCCAACGCCCGCCTTCTCCGCTGCTTCCGCAGCTCTCTCCTTGATGCTGCGCTCAGCAGTTGATGCCGCCGCCTCGCCGCCTTTCATGAGCTCATCGGTGATGATGACAAGCTGATCCACGCCCGTGCCGATCACCATGATGATGCCGGCCAGGCTTGCCAGATCAAGCTGCCAGCCGGCTACTGCCCAGACGCCCAGCATCATTACGACCTCGGAAAAGGAGGTGGTCACCATAGGCAGGACAATCCTTCTCTCCCGGTAACGGTAGTAAATCATACCGGCTACGGCCAAGAGAGCAATCAGCCCGGCTATGACCATCTGAATCTTGAACTGCTTGCCCAAAGCGGCCGAGACCTGACCTGAGCCGACAACCTCGACGTTGACCGGCAGGGCGCCTTCTCGCAGGTGAATGTAAAGCTCTTTAGCCTTAGCTGAGCCTGCATCGCCTCCACCTACAGTAGCCTGCATGCTTCGGGAGGGGGCCTTCTGCAGACTGCTTGCCAGCTCAGGGGCGAGAGGAGCGGAAAAGATCTCATCCTTATCCAGATACATGGATATGAAATGGTCCTCGGGCCTCTTGGTAGCACCAGAATCGATCGCAGCCTTCTGGAAGACTGTCGCTCCCTCTTCCGAGAGCACAAAGGGAACACCCCATCCACCATTGCGTTCTCCCTGGGGGATATCCACAGTCTCCACGGCATCTCCGTAGAGCACATGCATGCTCTGGTTGTTCTCGGTCTGGATTCTTATCTCGAACTTGCCGGGCTTGCCCACTACCTCCTGGGCAGCGGCCACATCCATTCCCGCCAGATCGATGAGTATGTACTTATTATCTACAACTCTGACCTTTATATCCTGCAGCCCCAGACGATTGAGCTTGGAGTCTAAGACTTTCTTGGTCTCGTCAACGGTCTCCTTGGACACGCCCATTACAAATGCGTCTTCACCAGGGGGCACAATGCCGCCCACTGGAGCCAAGAGAGCATTGAGCGATTCCCTGGTAACATTAGTCCGGATCTCATAGCGGATGGGTGCGACTGCAACATTGAGCTGGACATCTGCGTCCAGATTCTTCTTGAGGTAATTGATAACTATCGTCTCAGGAGATGCCATTATTGTAATTTTGGTGCTGTTATCTCCTTTTGCGATTTTCGACCCTATGTAGCCGAGATCATCTGCATGCGCGGGATCGACAATGCCCGGCACCGTCACCACATAGCTCTGTCCGTGCTTTTCTACTGAGGAGGCATTAAACTGCATTTCCAGAATCTTTTCCGGCGAAACATCTATTTGCGCCTCAGCTCCCTGCAATTGCAGTTGCAGATACGAGCCGCCCTCCAGGTCCAGTCCGAATTTAAGACCGAAGAAGCCAATGGAAATGATGGCCAAAGCCACGAAGGCCACATACAAGACGACCCTTCGATCCTTGGATAGTTCCTCAAGCATGCTCATCTTCTCTGCCCCCTTACCGCCTTCTTCGGCTTATTCATGTACCATCTCAGCCCCTGAGCATTTGTGACCCAGGTGTTGAAGATATCTGCCGCCAGGCCGAATATGAGAACCGTGGTCATATCGGCAATGATGTCCATTCTGGTGAATGACGGTACAATAAGATACAGGAAGTTTGAGATTATTATGAGTGAAATTACCGCCGCAATGGTAGTCCCCGTCATCATGAGGCCAGTTCCCATTGCTCCCTTGATCTTCTCTTCCACTGTACCTTTGCGCTTCAAAACCCTCATGGAGAGGAGAATATCGGTATCAACCGAATAACCGATGAGCATTAGAAGAGCGGCCACAGTCCCCAGTGAGAGCTGAACTCCGGTCAAGTTCATGGAAGCTGCTGCCGTCAAAATGTCGGCCAGCGCACTGACCACAACCAGGAGAGATACCATCAGATTCCTGAATACCGCAAAGACCACTATGGCCATCAATAGGAAAGAAAGAGGAAGGTACTTGATGACCTGGGCTTGAAGCTCCTTGCTGTAAATCGGTCCACTGTGCCTGATCTCAGGACTATCGAACTTGGCATTGGCAAGCTTTGCCAGCCCAGCATACTCAGAATCGCTCATGGGGCCGAACTGGAGCATGTATCTGCTGCCGATGCTTCTTATGTCCACCAGAGGATAAGAAGCAAACTGCTCAGCCACTTTTTCTTCCGAATCCATCGAAGGCACTGTGACAAGAGTGCCTCCCGTAAACTCTATTCCCAGCTTCACAGGCGAGCCTGTGGCAAGATAGG
>Ga0315273_10002865_pt1 | contig 20585 bp, 50 predicted proteins | sample YL17G02_0_MG_FD_205753 | JGI IMG/M metagenome (GOLD analysis project Ga0315273, IMG submission 205753) | Sediment microbial communities from Yellowstone Lake, YNP, Wyoming, USA - YL17G02_0 | ecosystem: Environmental > Aquatic > Freshwater > Lake > Sediment | place: USA: Wyoming | collected... | reverse complement strand
CCAGTCCAAGCTTTATCAATCTCTGCACCTGGCGCGTACAATGTTCCATGTTATCATCAAGAAACCAGTAAGGGTTTGGACGGAAACGACCCATGTACGGCATGTAGTGGGCAAGCGCTCCCGATCGCATTCTATTCAGGACCGCTTGCTGTACGGCCGTCAGCTTCTTTTCCTTTGCCATTGTTTAACCTCACTTATACGGGCAGAACTGTCCGGATCGCCTTGTGATTGTTGTCGTAGATGACCCGCAATCGTGTGTCCCTCAGTATTACAAGCCACTCTGTCCGGGTGTGGGAGTAGCGCTTAAGAAAGACAGCGCTGCCATCCCGGATCTGCTGCATCAACGTGCGCATCTCGTCGTGGTTTATCTTCAGCCCATCGTAGCGCTCTTCAGCTCTCTGGCGTGTGTGGGCGTGCAGCTTTGCTTTGGTCCTCATGAATTGACCACCTTTTCACCAATCCGCTTCATCGATCTCAAAGCCTACCGTCACCTTTTCTGCGGTATCAGCAACAACGCGCAGTGTGTCCCCCTGCTTCATGCTCGTCTTCCAGTGCGCCGGCCTGGTTTCCTTTGGGCGCAAAGCCTCTTCGCCACTCCAGTCAATCACAAGGTGCTCCTGGGTTGGTTGCAGGCCGTTCGGAACCTCATAGACACGGACCTCGTGACTCTTTGTGTCGGTATTGCAGAACAGTGCATCTATCTCCGGGGATTTAGCCAAACCAAACGGCACGGTGTATGTCGTCGTCTCGAGCTGTCGCGTGAAGTGCCTATTTAGGATTCGTCGGGTCACTTTTCTTATGCCTCGTGAATCTTCCGGGATCGGTGCAGGTCTTGTAATGACTGACATGGGCGTCGCTCCTGTACTCCACGTCTTCGTCAGCTACAATCTTGGCCATCTCGTGCTCGGTTATGCTGACGAGATCAACCGGGACGAACTTGCCAGTCTTCGGATTCTGCAAGAAAACTATAGCTACCCTACAGGCCTCACAGTTTTTTCGCTTCATCTTTCCTCCTAAAGCTCTTCTCGATGGTCTCATGGTGCGGCGGAGACAAGGGCTTGTCGAAGTCATCGATTATTCGGAGCGGGGTCGGCATCGCGCTGTAGCAGAAGCCATGGAGCGAAACCTGCCCCGGGGCGTCAGCTCGCGGTACAACCATCGCCTTATGCTTCCAACGCCCGATCGCAAACGCCCGCTTGAACATGTCCCAAAAATAGATGCGATCAACGCGAGATATCCTGGGTCTGTCGGTGCCGTCCTCCGTGATATCCTCCAGGGTCTTCCGTAGCGCCAGTTTCGCCCCGATCAACAGGTCGAACTTGTCCCTGTGATTTAGCGTGACCGAATTAAACGCGACCTGATTCCCGTCTTCATCCTCAATCCAGCAATTCGTTGCCACATCGATCCCAACCTTGTACTTTTTCCCACGAATCTCAACGTAAAATCTCATCGCCCCTCCTTTAGTTCATCTGTGCTTTTCGGTGTGCCTCGTAGACGCTGAACTGGTGAGTTATCGCCTTCAGAAGGTTTATAAATCTCTCTGCCGGGACACCCCCTTTGTCAGCGAGCTCCTGTTTCGTGGTTTGGTAGACCACGTACTCCCAACGCTCATAGGGACTCCCGCAATGCTTGCACACTGTGGTAATCGCCCCTTTCTGAACCAGGAGGCCGATCACCGATTTCACGTAGTCAATCATCGGTTCCGGCTTGTGCAGCCCTGTATCGTAGGCAACCCCAAGCAAAGGGTGGCCTTCGTGACACCGGCATTCAACCGTCATGATCTCTCTGGCGGGCTCGTTGGTCATGGCTTAGCTGCTTCAACCGTTTCCATCTGCGCGAGGGGCCAGTAGAAAATTACTCCTGGCATGTCCTCCAAAACACAGAGGGCACTAGCCTCTCCGTGCGGCTCGACAACTATCACCCGTTGCCCATTCAATTCCGGATCCTGGGATACTAACTTGGCCTTCTTTGGTTCGCTCAAAGTTTTCCCTCCTTTTCCAATTCTGCCATGATCTTTGGCTGTATCGCGATAATCGCCCGCTTCAGCGGCAAGGCGGCTGCGATGATCTTCCGGATCTCGGCCATTTTATCGTGGCCCTGCATCCACATCGTCGGGTCAATAAAAGGCCCTAAAGCATCCGCTTTATCAATCGCTGCAAGCCAATCTTCCAAGGGCAAGATCGCAATCATCTTCCCCCACCGCGCTAGTATGTCCCAGCCCTCCTTCATCGTTTCTTTAGCCTCTTGGTCGGTCATTTCTGTTTCATTCATTGCCGACACCCCCGATTTCTCCAGCCCCAACGATGGCGCGAAACGCAGCGCACAACAATGGGAGGGGAACTCAGCCCGCCGTTTGTCTCTCCGGCTACTGGCGTTGGCGTACTGTAAGCCGCTAAGGCATAGTAAGTTGTCCGATCTCCTGCGCTAAACTGGTAGCTTCGAGTAGTGCCTGGCGTCACTGTCGCAAAAAGGGTCCAAGGCCCAGTCTGGCTCGGCCCGCTCATGATCGCGTACCGCTTCACCTGGCTCTCAAAATTTGCCGGGTACTGCCAGTCGATCTCCACGGACTGACCTGGAAACCTATCAATCTGAGTTTGGATGGGCGGCTGGGCCTGCACCGACAACAAGAGCAGGAACAGCGTCGAGATAGGCACCAGAAACAGCGTTTTGTAACAGATTCTCTTGTAGCTGCATTGCGTGCATCTGTACTTGTTCGCGTAGGGCAGCGTCTTCTTCTCCATTCCATTTTTACACTTTGGGCATTGCATTTTGTTCTCCTTCTCGGTCGAGACCGAATTTCGTCTTCAAGGTACTCAGCGCTCCCGGTAGATAGTATTCCCAATCCTTGTCAGACCGGGCGTGTCTTTTGGCCTCGCGCTCCAGCTCCGCCACAAAAGCCAAAATGGATTCAAATTCACTCCAGCCTTCTGATTTTGGGCCTAAATTGATTAACCAGTTAAGAAAGGCTTCCGTCATTCATCCCTCCCGGAGAAAGGCATACGTTCTCCATAGCCGATCAATCCATAACCAGCATCCGTAGCAAATGAGGTCCGTAGCCGAGTGGTGATGCGGCCAGAATCCACCCTCATCTAAGCCACAAATCTGGCAGGGACCATCAGCCATGTAGATCATTTTTCTCCTTAATCGGCTTTTGCGGGACGATCCCGTTTTGGTACAGAATCTCCCATTCGTGCATAAAATTCTTGATCGCGAACTCCTGGAAATCACCCCCACCAGAAATGGAGCTATAGGCGACCGCAGCGAATATGGCCTTCGGAATCCTGGCGTAATTTTTACCAAACGCCCGTGCGTATTCATTCCCCTGCTTGGTCACTCCGAAACGACTGATCGCCATCGCTCTCCTATTTAAAAAACGCCCGCCGTGAGTTCTTTAGCGATACCTCGCGTGTGCTACCCACGCAAGCGCCCGGATTTACTGTGTCTTCTTCAAGACAGGTCAATCTCGGCGCTCGGCCAGCACAGGCGCGGGCGAACCCGTCTAATTAAAGCCTTCGATAAAATGCCGCATCTCCTGCAAGCTGTCGAGATGCCCGGCCATCATCATCATCATTCCGAGCTTGATTCCAGCGTGATTCTTAGTCTCCGGGTGCTTGCCAAGATCAGAGCACATCGAGACCAAAGCGTCTTTCAAGTTGTTTCGATCGCAATACTCCAGCGCTCGCTCCTTGCACCAGGCAATGTGTTCAGCGCGGCTTACCTTTTGCTCTGTTTTTTCTTCCATCTGGCTTCTTCTCCTTTACCTTGTCAACTGGTATAGTCGGGAAACTGTCCGCCCTTTCCCACGTCCTAAATGCTTTCCTGCTTCCTGGGTGGTCTCGCTGATACGCTTGCCGCACCAGCCGTTCACACTTATCATGATATCCAAAGCGCCGGCGAGCCCCCTTCAACATTCTTCCGCAGGCCATGCAGTTCAGTAGCGGGCGTGGGTCTAAGTCTTTTTCAAGAGGTGGTAGCGCTTCTGGCCGGGTAACATCCAGCCCGAAAATAGCGCACAGATCAAGCAGCCCCCTCTCCACTTTGTCCCGGTCATACTCTACTCCACTGAAAAACTTTCGCGCTTCGGCAAAAACCTCGGACATTGACAACAGAACAAACCCTCGAAAGTCTTTGTCGAAGAGGCTCATTCTTCTGACTAACCTTTCCTTTCACCTGGCGCCCCCTCGGGGCGGCCACCTAATAAAACCGCCCCGGAGACAGGCTGTTCAGACCTGGAGGGGGCATAGCTGAATTCCCTAAACTCTTTGGTCATTGCCGGGCGTCTCCTCATTGACCGTGAAGCCACCAGACAATATCTTCTCCATCTGATCCCAGTTCTTTCCTCTGATCTTCATGTGCCAGAAAATCACCGCTCGCACCCGGAAATCAATCTTCGCGTCCTGGATCATGTGCCGCGTCACCCACCAAAACAATCTCCAGTTCGAGTTCGTCCCAAGCGCCGAACGGAGGACCTGGCACGCTGCCGACTGGATAATACATTCCGGCGCGTTCAGAGTGACCAGTTTCTGCAACCGTCCCACCCTTGCGTAGTAGTTCGCCATATTTTCCATCAGTTTCCCCTCCTTAACCAGTGGGCAATCTCCTTTAACGCCGTCACCACGTAGATCGCCCAAATCCAGCACGAAATGTACCACACCCAATCAGGTATCATCGTCTCTCCTCACGCATCCAGTATGACGTGCACAAAGCCGGGCCGCGAGCTACAGGGCATGCGCTCGCGCTGCCCTTCCAAGAACACACACGGCCAGTCAGCTAGTAAATCGCCTTCCTTTCTGATGTGCCAGCCACCCTCGGTTCCGCAGGGATTCCTGTACTGTGAGAACTCAATGATCCGCTCCTCTGTCATGTCCGCTGGGACACAGACTTGCATCCCAAGGCCGAAGCTCCTCGTCACCTGGGCTTCGCTGTCATATCCACACGCCAAAATTGCTTTAAGTTCTGGCCGCTCTGGCTTCTCGAGCTCGGCAATCAACTCATCCAGCTCGCGCAGGTTCTTTAAGTGTGTATTCTCCAGCCACGTAGCCAGCTCCGCCCGCTTCTGCTTCGCCTGGATCAGCGTCTGCTCCTTGAAATGCTCCGGGCAAAGATCCCACTCGTTCCCCACGTCGAACTGGGCTTCCTCGACGGGGATTACCTTCTTGCAAATGTCGCACGCAACGGTAACCTTCATGCCCGCTCCTTTGCTTTCTCTATCATCGCTTTCAGCCTTGAAATGGTCGGCGTGCTCCCGTCTGAGTTCGGGATATAGTAGATGGTCAGCATCGCCAGGGCCTCAAGACAGACAGCCAATAACTCACTGATTTTCTTACCGCGCTCAAGGGCATCGTCTCGGAGGTAGTTTATCGAGTCGGCATGCTCCCTTGCACTGGTCACCGCTGCTTCTCTTGTCGAACGTACTATTTCTTCCAATTCCCTCAGCCTCTTCGCGATGACAGGCATGTCAACCGCGTAGCCGTCATCCAGAATTCGGGTAATGTCCTCGCGGGACAGATAAGGGTGCTTTAGTTCAACGGCGTCGATCGCCTGCTTGCTTGCTCGCATTTTCTCTCCTTAAAATCGGGGAGGCCGAACACCCCCGCTCCCTTCGCGTTGCCCCTCACACCGCTGCTCCTCTGTCTCGACCAGAACGTTCAGCGGCTCGGCGAAGCCCGTCTCAAACTTCTGACGTTTGAAACGATGTCGTCTGGAAGCGTCCGTAGCTGGGCCTTTGATCAGCGACACCGTTAATTTTCCCTGCCAGTGCAATCAATTCGTTCAAAAACTGCGGTGATACGTATTCTGGCAATAAAATTTGCAGTCTGAAGCGGGCTTTCCATCCAAGCTTGAAGGCAGGACGACTGCGAGTAATAGCGCTGCCATGGATTACCACCCGGCAACGAAAGAGATAGTCCCACTCCTTACTCTCAACCCGCCCAGTATTCTCGATCCTGTTTAATTCCGTATCGCAGGCGATAGCTGCTTTCATTAAGTCCTTCGCCGACTTGCGAGGACTGCGCGGATCTTGCTTGAACCTAGCCGTCTGGATTATCGCTTGACGGAAATACTCCGTTGGGATGCAAACGTATCCCTCTTCATCCCTGTAAACATACGATTCTACATCATCGGTTTTCTTTGCCCTGCTGCCTTTTGCCGCCTTAGACTTCTCCTCCACGGATTCAATCGACCAACGATGGAAGATAATAGGACAGGTGCCCTCGACCTCCACACTGGCGATATATGGATTTTGAAACTCAATCTGTTCTTTCGCGTCGTTCGACACCGGTGCTAATACTTCAAATTTTGTTACCCCTGCTTTTGCAGCCGCTCGACCTGCCATAGAACACCCCTTTTTTTTAGATTTAAAATGGACCTACCTTAACACACCCGAACAAAACTAAGCTCGACCTGCCACAGCTCACCGCAACGGAACTGCCCTAATCACAACTCCCCTAAGCTTCGCTTAACAGAAATGAACCTAACCGAACTGAGAATCACATAACGGACCCGAACTTGCCGAAGCTCAACCTACCCTGCCCGAACCGATTTGAACCGAACACACCTAAACCTGGCTTACCATGACTCAACAGGACATAACGGAGCCTGACCGAAAATATCCGCACCCTGGACCAACCGAACTCAGCATGACAGCACTGAACATGCCTTAGCCCAACACAACGCAACATCCCAGAGCTAAACTGACCAGAACGTGCCCTGCCACAACGAAACAGAACGAACCCGCAAACTTTAGGCTGCCGTCTCTTCTTCGCCAGTCTCCATCTCACCCAAAGGCTCTTTCGTCTCGTCAACCGGCACTATCGTCTCTTCCTCGTAGGGATATACCGGCTTCTTCACGTTCTCGTATTTCTCGTCCCACACACCCTCTCGAACCGGCATGATCATCCCGGTAATCACCGCCTCTTCATCGCCCTCACCCTTCGCTAGGAAGCGGATCGGAGCCAACGGATCAAGCGGCACTTCAAAGCTGATCGGGCACATCTCCTTCCCGCCCTGAATCTGAACCACAACGTCCAGCGCGGCCTTTAACAACTTCGCATTCACCGTCACCTTGGCAGCCAGCCGGGTATCCTTGACCTTCTTCAGCTCGCCCAGGTTCATTCGGTCGTGGATCAACTGCGGCTTCCACAGCACTTTCTCATAATCCGGAAACTTCCCCGGCGTCGCCCGCACATCCAGTCTGCGCGTCGTCCCGCAGTCGGTGCTGGCAAGCGTAATCACATGTTGATTCGTGTCCTTATTATAGTTCCGGGCCACTTCATCGACGAGCACATTCTCCAAAACGGGTATCACACTCTTCTTGATGTTCTTCCCGGCCTCGTCCCACTCAGCCGTCGGAATATTCAGATTGCACGCCGGGTTCGCCGTCGCGTCGATCCCCACGTCTGGAAAGTTTTTCCCATCCATCTCTTTCCAGCTCACTTCCACGAGCAAATGCCCGTCGGTCACAATCGCCGTCGGCTTCCCCTTCTTCCCGCGGCGCAGGCAGACACAATTCAGGGTGTATGCTTTGTCTTCCTTCGATGCTAGTTTACTGATCGGAAAGATGTTCTTCGGTATTAACATTTCACTGCTCCTTTTCCCCATATTGCCCTGGGGATGGGCATTTAGACTACTCCAAACTCTCGCATGTGTCTGATCCACACGACCATGGCTTCCAGCTCCACGACCGAGTAAAAGCCATCCAGCGAAATCTTGGCATCCGGGTACCTCGCGTCCCAATCGATATAGGTATCCCGGATCGCCGCATCCTGCGGGGCAGACGGAACGTATCCCGTCTTGGTGCTTAAGCTACCATTCGCGGTCATCACTGGTCTTAGAATTCTTTTGGCTTCGTCGGCGGTCATCGCTCCTCCTGCACTTCAACGTCAGATTTCCTCGGCTTGAATGCTTCTTCGTGGGGGACTGGCACAACGCGCCCATCCTCAAAGGTCAACTGCACGTCTCCATACACAAACGAAGGCGGCCCGCACAATTCGATCTTGACCACCTTTTTATAGTAGTCGCCGGACCAAACACGGCAATACTTCCCCAGCCACCACCGCTCGTACTTAGCTTGCTCGTCATCGCGTCTCATTCCTTACCTCTCTCATCTGCTTCGATGTAGGCCAGCGTGTCTTCTTTCAGCGGCTTCCCTTCCACCAGGTGCGCCAGAAACTCTTCCAACTGCTCCAGCTTGTCCCATGCAAGAAAAGAAATGCTTAACCACTCTTCACGGCTCTCACACAGTTTGAACTCACGCACGATCTCCAGCGCCGCTTTCAGATCATGCGGGCTTTGTCGGGTCTTCAGAAAGTCGGTGATCATTTTGGGTACATTGACCTCGGCATCTCATATCCAGTGCGCCAGAAATAAAGGGTCCGGTAGCCCGGCTGGTAAAAGACGGCATTCCCGCGCACTACCTTAATTTGCTCGCCCTCTTTCAAATGACCGGCTTTAACAAACTCCATCTGCCCACTTAGCGCGGAATCTAAATCTCGGTGGGTCTCGACGACTCTCCAAGCGTTAAAGTCACGGGGATTGCCGCCCACTGGCAGAACGCGCACCCGAAAAGTCCCTTTTGCAGATCCACCGATATTCGTCGATTCAGTCACAGGTCTGCCTCTTCGCACGCCTCGTAGGCCCCCGGCAACGCCATCGTTTCAGGCAGCCCGTACTGACGGCGCTTCTCGTTGTAGATACTGAGGCATCCCTCACACACTGGCTCTTTCGTGCCCTTCGGGTCGATGTGCCCGTTGGCGTTGACACGGAAGGTCGGCACGAGATTCGGATTGTAACTAAACACATGCTTACAGATCAGGCATTCGCCAATGACGCTTATCCAGGCCATCAGGATCTCCTTTCGACAAGGCCCTGCGCTCCTCGCCGGCGCTGGTTATCCTTGCGGTCTTCGATTCTATTTTGAATGGCTTTTTGGAAATCAGGCGTGTAGGGATGAATGTAATCGGCGCTGCATTTCGGGCACCGAAAATCATCGCCCAACGTGGCGTTACAGCGCAGACAGCATTTTCTCAAGATTCTATTTGCAACCCATTGGCGGGCTTCCTTCATAGTTCGATCTTCGCTCGTATCGAACATACTTTCCCCCTTCGGTTCCCAGCTACGCCGATTTTTACTCTGGCCAATCGGTCGTCGCCAACTGCTCTACTTCCTCCTTATGATCTTCGGCCTCTGCAATTTCAGCGGCAGTTCTTGCCCCGCTTAAGGACTCGATTGTCTTTATTTTCGCATCGATCATCGACCGCACAAAGGCGCTCAAATTAAACTCCGGTTCAGCCTCACGAATCATGTCTATTTTACGTGTGTCCACGGTCACATTTACGGGCCGTGTGAAGGCCTTCCCGTCGATGATTTGTCTCTCCTCATTGAACAAGTAATTAACGATGGTACGCAGAGTCACAGCGCGGTCAGATTCGCCTTCTCCCTTGGCTTCAAGAGCCAATAGCTCACGATTCCTCTCAGAAATCATGCTGTATACGGTCTTACGGATCTTCCCTTGGTATTTTCTCCACTCCGGCGTTTGTATGATATTCATTGTTATGTCTCCCTGTAATTAGCGGAAATGCACTTTCGACTTACTGACTTTACTTTAAGTTTTACCGCAGTGCAAGACATTTCTTCATCAAAAATATCGGTCATTTTGACCGAACACCGGACGGATCAGGACGCATGGACGGGCGGACGGATGCTTTAAAACATCTTTTCTATAGGAGCAAAACATGCCACTATATAAAACATGCCACTATATAAAACATGCCACTATGTTGTTTTCGTGTATTTCATACTTATACATATTTTTAATATAGTGGTACTTATAATACTCTAAGGCTAAAAATTTTTAATCATGTCCTATGTGTCCTATGTGTCCTATCTAATAGAAAAGAAAGTAAATAACGACCGGACAGATCGGGACACATCGGACTGATCAAGGTTTTTCAACCCTCAAATTCGGCCTATCTCTTTTGGTTTCAACGTATAACCGGCCTTCTACCCATGCCTTCAGTAACGTCCTAACGAGCTTCGAGACGCTCCTTCCCTTTACTCCTCCACGCTTCAGTTTTGCCCTCACCGCTGCCTTTAATCGAGGGTCAAATTTCCATACGACTAGCTTCTCCCATTTGATCACTTTTTTGCCTCCATTTTTTCAGGGTATTCAATCGCATCCGTCATCTCCAATACTACTGCGCTCGTCTTCCCCTCACTCGCCCGCGCCACCCGCCCAATCGCTTGCTGCTTCCTCGGCCCCCATCCTACCGGAGTTGCCAGTATCAACACGTCCCAGCCCGGTACGTCTACTCCCTCCCCCATCAAACTTGTCGTCGCTATCGTACACTTCGCCCCTCCCCTCACTAAATCCATGTTGCTCTCTCTCTGACCTTTCCCCATCTCTCCATGCAGTAACACTGGCTCCAATCCCGCATTCTCAGCCATCCTCCCTAAAATCGTCACGTGCTCAACCCTGTCCGTTAGGATCACAAGCTTGCTCCCTCCCCCCTCCACGTGCTTCTTCGCCCATCCCACAATAACTACGTTCCTCTCGTGATCCAGGATCATCGCACTTAACATCGTTCCCCAGTCACGCAGCTTCCTCAATTTCCAGCGCCACCCAGTATGAATTTTGACCCGTCGCACCTTCACAGTTCTTCCACTCTCCCGCGCTACGCCCGCGCTGACAGTCCAAAGCTTTGGTCCGATCAGAGAGTCAATCAAAAATCCCAATCCGTCTTTCCTGTTTGGCGTCGCTGTCAGCCCATACCGATATCTCGCCGGGATCTCACGCAGGACCGCTTCCCAGCTTCGACATGGTTGATGGTGACATTCATCGACCACGACCAGGCCGAATTGTTTCAACTCCTCGCGCTCTGGATGCCGCGCTAAAGTCTGGATCATCGCAACTGTCACGCGATCACCAATGTTCCACTTGCCTTCACCAATTTTCCCGGGATCCTCGTCGAGCCATTCTTTCATCGCCATGCACGTCTGTCGCATTAGCTCCCTGGTGTGGACAATCCACAACGCCTTGGTGCCGATCCGTGGCAGAAGAGTCATTCCCATTTTGGTCTTGCCACTGCCGGTCGGTGACACGAGATATCCACTGCGGCGCAGGCTCATGCGATGTACTGCCGTCTCTTGGTAGCTGTCGAGTGTCCCTTGGACGCCCTTCCACCCACCCACTAAACTGAACACGGTGTCGTCGCTGATCTCTCCGCAGGTCGGAAGTATCCCGCTTTCCGTCTTCTCATAAAGCCGGTTGAGATATCCACGAGGCAGAATGAGGCCCCTGTCGTCGAGTTTCCACAATCGAATCGTCGATGGTGTCGAGCCAATCCAAAGTCCCATGGCCCGCTTTTTGTGGAAATCAGGGTTCGGAAACTCGTTGTCCTTGGTCAGCTCTCTGATCGCCCATTGAGGGATCTCTGTTACCCTAATTTCCGCTCCAACGTTAATTTTCATAGTGTCAGCCTCAAAATTCCCTAATCTGGCTCTCCAGGAGGCCCGTGGCTGCGTTTTCTCGATGTCCCGTGGCCGGTAGCATCCCCCCCCAAAGTAGAATCTTACCCTTTTTCTGGCTTAAGTAGCTGTCTCTTGGTTAGGTTACGGACCACCCGGCGATGCAGAATGCGCATCGCCCGAATAAACACTGGGTTGGCCCCGTGATCGTAAGCCCAATCTAAGACGCCTTTCGATGCCCCAAGGTAATTGTCGAGCAGGCTGAGTTCCTTTTCCTCTTTCGTCCGTTTCATAGTGGCTTGCCCCCGCGTAAGATGGTGATGGTTCCTTTCTTGGCGGCTTCGATGCCGTCTGGTCCAATCTTGTGTATAATTTCGTTCAGGTGATTTATCCAGCGCTTTGATATTAGGTCTTCTTCATCACACTCTTGGCCCTTCCCGCTCCTAAGTCCATCACGGATGTAGTGAATCTTGGATTCGAGCGCGTAATAGATTTCCTCCCAGTCGCCTCCAGTAAGTAGGACAGGAGGCAATTCATTGGTTTCGAGGTCTCGCTTGTCGTCATCACGCCGCGTCGGTAATGGCTTTACTCGGTTCATGGCTCCCTCCTTTTGCAAGTATTTCGCGTAGCCAAATGAGGCTCAAAGATTTGGTTTCGATCACAACTCTGTCGTGTCTTGGTGTTCCCTCCCACCATACGCAATCTGGTGTTACGACCAGTCGCACGTAGTCCATGCTTGTGTGTGGGTTGTTCCAGGCCATCGCGAAATGGCACTCGATGAAGCTGTCGGCGTTCATTACTTGGTCTTCAAATTCTCCTTCGTTTTCTGCATCTAATTTTGCAAAGAAAATTGGCGCGTCGTTTTTGTAGTCAACGGCTGTGAGTCGTTCGTCTTGGCTGTGGAGTTTCTGGACAGATTCTAATTTGTGGATCAGATCCTTTGTCAGCTCTGGTGTGAGGTCAATCCACGCGAAGTCGCATTCTCCGTGCCAGTCCTCCCCTGACGAGTAGTTGTATGAAACAAGCTTCATGGTGTTGTCTCCTTATCGGATATTTAGAATGTCTGCTGCTGATTCGCCGGTCTCTTCGCCCCACTGGGATCGGTCGGCGAGTTCTTGCCCGGCCCAGTTGTAATCTCTTCCGCAGTTGCAGGTGTTGGTGAATCCACCGAGTTCGATCTCTGCTCCGCACTGGCAGCGTCCGACTGCTGGTTGCAGATAGCTGTGGTGGTACTGCCGGGTCTCGATGTTGAATTCATCCTGGTGCTGCTCGCAGTAGAGATAATTCTCGTAGGCTTGTGGCTTGGCTTTGAGTTTTCGGAAGTTGATCTTGCCATGCTTGTCGCAGGCGAAGCCGTAGCCACTGGATCTGTCGTTTTTTCTCCAGTAGTTTTTTTCGTAGTAGGTTGCTTCAATGCGTTCGGATTCTTTGATGATCGTGACACTCATGGCTTTGTCTCCTCGTTCGGTACCCAAACCCACGCTTGGACGTAGCAGCCGTCATCGTCGCCTTCGCTGAGTCTGGCGTTGTCGTCGATCTCTATTTCGCCCTCTCGGTGATACATCTGTTTGGCGCGATTGATGATCTTCTGTTTACGGCATTGCTTGGTTACGTGTTCAAGTAGCTCGGCTAAGTTCTCTGGTGGTTTGGTCACAGTTTTCTCCTTTCTACCGCTGGCGTTTAGCAGGGTCGGCAAAGTTTATTTTCAGGCAGAGTGTGTCGATCTGGTAAGCGTCCAACGGGTTCGTGTTCTCAAAGTGGGGCAGCCCGAAAGTTTGCCCTGGTTCGCTCTTCGGTCCCGTTTCTGGCTGTTGGATCGCTTTCTGCCAAAAGCGGAGCGCCGCAAGAATGTGCATTGCTTCGCGTTCTGATAGTTCAACCTTAAATCGGCTCATGTTTTTGTCCTCCTGGGTTGCAGATGGGGCAGTAGAAAGCACTTCCGACCGGGTGGCCGTCAATGATCAATTCGCGGCTCATGAGATAGTCGATTTGCTCTTGTCTTCCTCCGTTGTTGATCACGGCGGCTTCTTCACATTTAGAATCGCATACTTCTTCGTCAAGTTCATCGAGTGTCAATTTCTCGTATTGTTCGCGGGTCATGGTTCCCTCCCTTCCGCTTTGAATATAACCTTACAAGCGTAGGCGTGCGCATTCAAAAGGCTGAAATCTTTTCTGACTTTCAACTTGCTGAGATTGATTTCCTGGGTGAGACATTTCAGTGCTTGTAACAGCTCGTCGTGAAGGTTGCAGGCGGTCAGAATAAATTGTCGGTTACCTTCTGCTTCGACTGGCAGTGGCGCTGCTCGGTGCATTCTGTCTTGGCTCAAGATGACTCCAATTTCTGTGTTTGTTTCTATTGAACTGATTAAATCCCCGCCGATTGTCCAGGGTGTTGGTGTGTGTGTTCTCATAGCTGTCTCCCTCCCGCTTTAGCTATCGCGGCTCTTGCTCTTCTAACGTCGCTCTGTAGCGCGTCCTCTCCCTCGCGCTGTACTGTCTCGTCGGCTCCCCAAGCGTAGGCGTTGAGCATTCCCTTGAGTGCGGCTATCAGTTCCGCTTTCATGTCTTCGTCGAAAAGCTTGGTCTTGCCGTCTGGCCCGTACCATTCTGATCGCTCGTATTCTGAATCACCTTCTGCATCCACAAGGTAATGGGCAATATTGTCAGGGTATTCGGTATAAGCGATTCCGTTGAGTGGATTGTCGCGGTTGAATAAGCGAGTAAAATCACCTTCGGTCTGTTCGTTGGCTTTCTCAATAGCCTGCTCTTGGCTGTCTGCTTCGATGCCAGTCACCTTGACGTTGACTACTGCTCCGATGATCACATCGTATTTCATTGGCGCTCCTTTTCGGCCTTGGCGATTACCACGGCGCTTTCTTCCCATAACTGATCGGCATCACAAGTGCAGGGGAAGCAGGATGGTGCTTTGCAGTGATTGGCGTGCCTAATACTGTTTCGCATTTTTTTGCAGGCAAAAAGCAGTTCCGCCACGATATCAAAAGTCTTGGCATTAAGTTGTGTCTGTTCGGATTTCATTGTTCCCTCCCTGTGAGAATGTCGGCCACAGTCTGCTTTGTTTCTGGCGTGAGATCGTGGACTGGAATAAGGATTTGAGAGAGACGGCGTTGAAAGACTGCGTACTTGAAGCCGAAGGTTCCGATAGGCTTTGTGATGCAAATAAACTCGCCGCGTGTGAATCGGATGGTAGTACGAAATGGTTTCTTGGGCTCGGCGTTTGGATGTGTGTAGCGATAAGTGTATTTCATTTGTCCTCCGTGATGCTGAGGATTTGCAACCAGTCTTTTCCTTTGATTACGGCGTCTTTTGCCGCTTGGATGCTAATGTAGGTGTGGTGGGTGAAGGCTCCTCGTGCTGCTCCGCTCGTGCTGCCGTGTCCTGCGGCGAGGCCCCAAACTTCGACTTTCTTGCTTCGTGCTGGTTTTTCGATGACCATTTGTTTACTGATCATTGCTCCTCCTTTCCGAGTATCCACTCGCGTTCGTTCTGTTTCATTTCAGCGGCTAAGTTCTCCGCGTCCTGCTGATCGGTCGCGTTGATTAGCGTGTTGTTGCCTGCGACGTACCATCTGCCTTCTGCTTTGACGGCGCGGTATGGTCCTGCGGTATTGATCTCCGAGCCGTCGTGAAATGTGAATCGCACCATGTCGTTTCTCCTTATTCTATTGGTTCCTTGCCGGTCAATCGGCGGATTACTTTTCTTGCTTCGTCTTTGGTCATTCCGCCCATGATTGCGGCCCCGGCGTCGTGCATCTTCAGGGTTGCTCTGGCTATTTTTAGCTGGTGGAAATCGAAGATGCTCATGCCCGGTTTGAAGTTGTTTTTTAGTTTATTCACCATTTTGGCTTCTCCTCGAATATGGACGTAACTGTGAATCCTGCGGCTCGCAAGCTGCGGTCTACTTCTTCATCTTGGTTGTGTCCTTCCGCTTTCGCTCGGTCCATGGCTCCGACAATGATTCCCATAAATTCGTTATCTGCTTTTTCCGCTTTTGCGTCACACGCATTACATAGAGTCTCTTCGTAAAATAGCCCTGGTCTGTCAGGGATTGTGGGGATGCCGCATTCGGGACATCGTAAGAGTTCGTTTGTCATGGTAGATTCTCCGCTATGAAATCGGTGAGGATCGCGCTGCCCTCCGTCTTGATGGTGCGCTGAATATCTTTGTCGTCCGGTGGTGGTTTTCGGTAGTAGATAAATATTCGGTAAGTGTTTCCGCCGATCTTTGGATGAATCCGAGCGGTGACTTTATAGCGATAGCCCTTGGCCTTCATTCGGTCGTCTTGTGTCTGTGCTGTCACTGGGTTGCTCCTTTAAAGTGGGGGAGGCTGTCACCCTCCCCGGCTTTTTAGTTTTTGTGGCTTAACTCAAATTTGTGGTCAGCAATGAACTGTTTGATGCGTTCAATGTTTTCGATCACTGCGGCCCACTGCTCGGCGTAGAGCGTGATGGGGAATCTGCCGAGTCCGTACAGGCTGACGGCTCCCTTCTCACTAACCTTGAGGCTGATCTTGGCGGGTGCTTTGTTCTTCAATGCTGCGTTTTCCGCTTCGAGTCGATTAAGTTTCTGCTCCAGGGTTTCGTTTTCGGTTGCTAGTGGCATTCGGTTTCCTCCTTTCTTTTAGATTTGTGCTGCTGTCGTCTACTGGAAAAAATCCATTACAACCTCTTCGAGCGTGCTGGTCTTGTGTTGGTGTTGGGCTGTGATCTCCGTCCATCCCCTCAGCGGCTTGTCGCGTTTGCAAGTTACCGCTTCAGGGTTGATGTAAGACAGCCGCTTGATTCGCTCGATGTTCATGTCTGTAAATTCGTTTCGGCACACCCAAACAGTTTTGGGCATCTTAAGCCTCCGCAAGTCGTGGCCCCTGGTAGTTGTCGCGTTGCAGTTTTACTTTACAGTCTGCCAGCGGCTTCGGCGTGAAGTGGAAATCCAATTCAAAACGGTTGCTTTCGATGATCTCTTGGATGCAGATGTAGCCTTCCTCTGCGTTGTAATCGTCATTCAGATTCGCGTAACCGAAGGCTTGGATTTGTCCCTCTTCGGTCAGGTCGTCGCGGTCTTGAATGTACCAGTCATAGCCGAGACCGAAATAATGGAGGTAGGCAATCTTTGGTTGTTGTCCCTCTTGGCCGTAAGGTCCCGGCATAGCTTTGATTCGGTCGGCGAGTTCATTCATCTTGTCGATGAAGAACTGTTTTTCTTCTCCCCTCATGCACTCGGCAACGATATGCAGTTGTCGCCTACTGATGAAGTGGCGAAGAATGCCAGTCATGTTGGCTTTCGCTTGTCGTTCGGCTATCTCTTCGGGTGTCGCTGCTTTTGTTTGTAGTTTGAGTAGCACGTTGAAAATCTCCTCTGCGTGCGTTCGGCGCACGCGCCGTTTAGGTGTAATACTTCGCTTTGATTCGTTCCAAATATGCGCTGGTCTTCGCTGGATGAAAGCACGTCATGCCGTTGTCGCAAATCACTGTCAATCGGCTTGGGTAGCGGCTGTGCTGCTCTCTTGCTCGCTGCATGGCGAGGCTGAGTTGTGCTTTATAGATTTCTTTGTCGTGGCTGTATTCCGCCCATGAAGATGATCCGACTCCAAGCGTGATTGCTCTCATTCTTCCCCCCCCCCGTTCTCTTGATTATAAGAAACGTGAGCTGCATCTTGGTTGTGATCAACATTATTATTTTCCGTCAAATGGTGACTGATGCCGTTATAATCTATCTCCATACGATTGCCACATTCATCACAAAATAATTCTATTGCTCTCATTCTTCTCCCCCGTGTTCTTCGTGCGGCTCGAATTCTGCGGAGTCGTTGGGCTCTGGCGAAGTTTTCTAAAGCTTGTAGTGCGTTGGTTGGTTGCGTCATGCGCGTCCGCCTTCTTGGGTGGCTTCGTACTTCCTGATAATGGTTTGCATGTCTGCATCGACTTCATCTTCTTGAATGACAAAATGCGGATTGCCTACGTGCCTGTACTCGTGCAATCGCTCGTCGGCGAAAAAGCTTTCTAATCGCTCATGACAGGTTCCTGCATCGACCGTGAGCATTACGATGGGGAGGCGTCGCGCATATCCCGGCGTCTTCTCGCGCACGCTGCGCGTGCGCTGGTACTCTTCGAGTTCTTGTGTGAATTCGTCCGGTCCCGGCATTGCGTCGAATTCCGCTTGAGCAAAGTTTTGTCGTTCTGCGCGTGGTAGGTCTTCGCCGGGTATGCGGATTTCCGCTTGCTGGCGGTAATTGTCGATTAGCAAGTAAAGGTAATTTCTCATGTAGCTGTGCTTGAAGTGGACGATGGTAATATTCCCGCCAACCGGCTGCTCGGTCTCTTGCATCAACATAAATTCCTCGGCACTGGCAATCCGTGTTAATCCGTTCTGCATGGGCAACGGGCGCGTTTTTAGTTTCTTATCAAGAAAGGTGAAACGTTTGTCTAATTCTTCGGGCGTCCAGCTTGTTTTTGGGTAGTTCATCATAGCTCCAATGAATTCGCGGCACTGTAAAAGTTTGTTCCAGTGCCTAAGATTAGAAAATCGAGGAACGCAACATCAAGAATCTTGGCTGCGTCTTTAAGATTGGCGCAAACCTTTCTGTCTTCGGGTGACGGGGAGGAATTGCCTGATGGGTGATTGTGAACTGCGATCACTGCGGCTGCGCCCATGCGTAAGGTCGTAGAGAAAACGTCGCGGGTGTAAGTCGAACAGGAATTAATGGTGCCACTGAAAAGAATCTTGAATCCGAAAATACGATGTTTGTTATCGAGCAGGAGAATGCCGAAATGCTCGCGGTCCGCGTCCAGCGCTGAATAGAGGCTCTGCGCGATTGCGCGTGCGTCTGAAGGCTCCGCAATGTAATCCATAGTTTCGGGCGGCTCGGAAAGTTCAAGCTTCACTGTGGAAGTCTTCAATTTGTAAATGCGTTTTACGAAATCGGCGTTGGTTGGAGTAGTCATAATTTAGCACCATAGTTTTTAATTTCGGCAACTGTCTTTGACATCCAAATCGGCCAAGACTGATTGCAGGACGAGCAATACATGAAACCCTGTGTTTGATGTAAACCAAATGTTTCATTAGAGCGTGTGTCAACTTGGAGGCTATTGCTGCACTTAGGACAGAGTTTGTGCTTGGCTGTGGTTTTCGGTATGCCCATTAAAATAATCTCCGTGTGCTTGGTGGAAAGTCTTCAGAAGGCGTGCGCTTGGAAACCCGCACTGGACGCCGAACACGAAAGAAATATGGATTCTTTCCGCCGTCATATCCGAAAATGCGCTGATTGAATTCCCTGATGGTTTCTTGCTGCGAGGCAGGGTTATCAGCTTGCACTTTCGCTTTTTCTTCGCTTTTATTTTTCGTAGAATCGGTCATTTTGTCCGATTTCCTTTTTTTTAGGCTAAAATCAGATTACCATAGGTTGCTTGACGTGTCAAGCATTATTTTAGGATGCCCGCCTGCCTGTCCGCCTTGCCAGAGGCTAACCGCCTTGCTGGTCATGTGCTTAGACTGGCACAAAAATCTTTAGTCAGAGGGCTGTTGCTTGACGGATTGCCCATCACTGGCCCTGCCTGAATCCTGGCAGAGGCCCGCCCTGCGCGTATCTTCGAGGAAAGAGACAGGCTGAAAAAAGGTTTACATAATATTCATTATCGGACGTTCGACCAAAAATCGGGCGCATATATAAAAAGGAAAGAAGGCAGAAAGCGGCACGCGACCCGGCGACCGGGACACGAGGGAGAGGAAGCGCGACCCGAACGCGGCTGCGGTCCGATCGGTGATCGGGTGAAGAGAGCGCACCAGGAGGCAGCACGCACGGGAGGGCAGCGGACCTCGCCCCCGCCAGCCGGAGCCGCCAGCCAGCGACGGACCCGGAGTCCCGCCGCGCCAAGCCACAGCTAGGGTCACAAGTGTAAGATTTTAAAAAATTTAAAAAATTCGATTTCAATACCCCCCTTTTTCCTCAAAAATGGCTTGCTTTACCTGTCAAGAACCTTTATAAAAGTGGTAGAAATGCCTTTTGGAGATAACATGGTTAGCGATTCCGATAACCTACAAAAACCTGAAAACCCAGAGCCAGAGCCATTCTCCAGCCTTGGTTCTTCCGGTCAGTACCCACATGGACCATCTTCTCCAAAGGATGGAAGTGAGATAATCGTCAACATTCAAGCCGACAAATACAAAAAGGTGGTTGTCCTCAATTTTGGAGAGACCCCGGTGACCTGGTTGGGGCTCCCGCCGAAGATGGCGCTGGACATTGCGGAAGCTTTGATCCGGCACGCAAAGGAGTTGAGGTAGCGATGTACGTGAAGAAGGAAAAGCATGTGAACGAGCCCCCGAAGCTGCATGAGTTACGTGAAGCGCGTAAGCCTGCGCCGATTCCATTGATACCTGAGATGAGCGAGGTTGAGGATCGGATACCGGTGAAGGAGAGCTACCAGCACGTTTTGGCGGGTGAGAAGGGCGAGCAGGAAAAGTTTGGGGTACGGATCTTGATGCGGAAGGTTGTGGTGCGGTTAGCTCCGCGGCAGATCACATGGTTAGCGCGGTATGAGCGGGAGACGGAGATTGCGTATGAGGAGCACATACGGCGGGCGTTGGATCTATATATTAAGAAGCAAGCTGAAGATCCGCTGCCCAAGCGGGAAGTGAAGGCTATTGAGATGGGGGCGAACTGGGACGAGGACATAGAGCTGGTGACGTTCGGGTTACGGTGAGAATCGGAAATGAGAGACGCGGGCAATGCAGGTATGGTCTATTCAGTGACTCAGGGGGCGTTATGGAAAACATGACAGAGCATGAGCGGTTAGAATGTCCGAAGTGTGGGGCGACGTGGGAGGACGATATTGAGGAGGGGCAGGTTGTGTTATGTGGGAACCCGGTGTGTAGGCAGCGTCTGGTTATTTTAGAGCAGGATGGGTACTTGGTGGCCATGGAAGCGAAGATACGTGGGGCTGCGTGAGCGGCGATGAGACTACGGATATTAGATTTACAGACACCGTTGTTTTGGCTCACGATATTCTTCCAGCGAAGATATGGCGAGCCTTACTTGACAGCCTCTTTGTGGAAGCCTCATTCGGGCTGGTGGCTCTATGTATGGCAATGGGAAAAAATCCCACAAACGCA